>Ga0308165_1001358_pt1 | contig 34545 bp, 29 predicted proteins | sample PhyWR2_FD_201032 | JGI IMG/M metagenome (GOLD analysis project Ga0308165, IMG submission 201032) | Phyllosphere microbial communities from UC Gill Tract Community Farm, Albany, California, United States - DLSLW.R2 | ecosystem: Host-associated > Plants > Phyllosphere > Unclassified | place: USA...
AGGTTGTGGTTGTAGTAATCGAGGCCGGCCTTGGCCAGCGCTTCGGTCTGCTCCTGGTCGAGGCGACCCAGGGTCATGCAGGTTTCCAGGCCCATGGCTTTCACGCCTTCGACCATTTTCAACACGTAGGGCATGTCCTTGGCCGACGGGTGTTTCCACGCCGCGCCCATGCAGAAACGGGTCGAGCCGATGGCCTTGGCGCGAGCGGCCTCTTCGAGGACCTTCTGCACTTCCATCAGTTTTTCTTTTTCCAGGCCGGTGTTGTAGTGACCGGACTGCGGACAGTATTTGCAATCTTCCGGGCAAGCGCCGGTTTTGATCGACAGCAGCGTGGACACTTGCACGCGGTTGGCGTCGAAATGCGCGCGGTGCACGGTCTGCGCCTGAAACAACAGGTCATTGAATGGCTGTACGAAGAGTGCTTTGACTTCGGCCAAAGACCAGTCATGACGCAAAGTGGCAGAGGTGCTGGCGCTCATGGGCGTTACCTTTATTCTGAACGGGGCAAGGCTGGCGACTGCGGCAGGGAATAACCACAGGCGCTACACGGATGTTTGGCATATTTAAGGAAGAGCGATGCGCTGTCAACCGCACTACGATGGACCGGTTTACATCTGGTTAAAAAACAAACAAATATGTTTGCTTTGCAGCGAGCCAGCCGATGAAGCCACGCCCATCTGCACCGATTGCGAAACCGAATTGCCGTGGCTTGGCGATCATTGCCAAACCTGCGCCCTGCCCCTGCCGGCTCCGGGGCTGACCTGTGGCCAGTGCCTGCACGAGCCGCCGCCGTTCCAGCGGGTGATCGCACCGTGGCTGTACGACTTTCCGCTGGACAGCCTGATCACCCGCTTCAAACACAGCGCAAAGTGGCCCTACGGTCGCCTGCTCGGCGAACTTCTCGCCCAGTTCCTGCAGCACCGCTTTGACGAAGGGCTGGCATGCCCCGACGCCCTGGTGCCGGTGCCGCTCGCGGTCAAGCGATTGCGTCAGCGCGGGTTCAACCAGGCGGCGATGCTGGCCCGCTGGTTGGGCGACAGCCTGGGAATCGCCAGCGACGAACACCTGCTCAAGCGCGTGCAAGACACCAGTGCCCAACAGGAACTCAAGGCCGAGGCGCGCAAGAAGAACCTGCGCCATGCCTTTGCCTTGATGCCTGGTGCGCAGGTGGTGGGCCGCCACCTGGCACTGGTGGATGACGTGCTCACTACCGGCGCCACCGCCCAGGCGTTGGCGCACCTGTTGATGGAGGCCGGTGCGGCGCGGGTCGATGTGTATTGCCTGGCGCGAACACCAAAACCGGCCTGATCGGTGTTCCTGTGGGAGCGAGCTTGCTCGCGATGGTCGCCAACGATAACGTTGACTCCCTGACACTGCGCGGCGTTTCAGAGATCATCGCGACGGTTCGACAAGCTCGCTCCTGCAGTCACTCAATCATTCACCCACCGAAGCAACCCGCCATGCCTCTGTCCACCCTGTTGTCCCAACACATCATTCGCCGCCCGCAGCGCATCGCGTTGCTGCAACACATTGCCGAACAGGGCTCGATCACCCGTGCCGCAAAAAGTGCGGGGCTGAGCTACAAGGCGGCGTGGGACGCCATCGATGAGTTGAACAATTTGGCGCAAAAGCCGCTGGTGGAGCGCAGTGTCGGTGGCAAGGGCGGTGGTGGTGCCAAGCTGTCGAGCGAGGGTGAGCGCGTGTTGCGCCTGTATCAGAAGCTGCAAACATTGCAGGCACAGGTGCTGGAAGCTGCCGAAGAAGCCAGCGACCTCGACCTGCTCGGGCGGCTCATGCTCAGGACCAGCGCGCGCAATCAGTTGCACGGCAAAGTCAGGACGATCGAAGCACAGGGCCGCAATGACCTGATTCGCCTGGAGCTGGCTGCAGGGCTGGCGCTCGATGCACAGATCACCCATGACAGCACCGTGCGCCTGGCACTGGAGCCCGGCAGCGAAGTGGTTGCGCTGATCAAGGCAGGCTGGCTCGATTTGCTGGCGGTCCAAGCCCCGGCAACACCGGGACACAATGACCTGACCGGCATCATCGAAGAGATCCTCGACGCACAGGACGGCCCCAGTGAAGTGCGCATTGGCCTGCCCAATGGCCAGACATTGTGCGCTCTGGCCGAACCCCAGGACCTGCGCGCCCGTGGCCTGAGCGTCGACAAACCGGTGCGAGTGCAGTTTGCCGCGTCACACGTGCTGCTCGGTACACAGCTCTGAAACACAAGCGTCATTTAAGCGCTTTAAGGTGACTGCAAAAACCGCAGGGAGCCTGACGTGAGCCTATTAGAAGAGAACCAATCCACCGACCTCGAGAAGATGGTCGGCCTAAGCCGCCGTGGCTTCATCAGCGCCGGTGCCTTGTGCGGTGCCGCGATGTTCCTCGGCGGCAACCTGCTGAGTCGCAGCGTAATGGCCGCCAGCGTCAGCGCCGGCAACAGCCAACTGCTGGGCTTTGCCAGCATCCCTGCTGCTACCAGCGACGCTATCACCCTGCCTCCGGGCTACAAGTCCTCGGTGCTGATCAGTTGGGGCCAGCCCTTGCAAAAGGACGGCCCGGCATTCGATCCGAGCGGCAACGGCACCGCTGCCCAGCAGGAAGTGCAGTTTGGCGACAACAACGACGGCATGAGCCTGTTCGAGTTCCCCGGCGAGAAAGACCGTGCGCTCATGGCGATCAACAACGAATACACCAACTACCGCTACCTCTACCCCCACGGCGGTATGCCGCAGTCGGCGGAAGAAGTGCGCAAGGCATTGGCCTGCGAAGGCGTGACGGTGATCGAAGTACAGCGCAAGAATGGCCAATGGAAGTTCGTCCAGGGTTCGCGCTACAACCGGCGCATCCACGGCAATGCGCCGATCACACTCAGCGGCCCCGCTGCCGGCCATGACCTGCTCAAGACCAGCGCAGACCCGCAAGGCAAGAACGTCCTCGGTACGTTCCAGAATTGCGCCAACGGCAAGACGCCGTGGGGCACGTACCTGACCTGCGAAGAGAACTTCACCGACTGCTTTGGCAGCAGCAATGCCGAGCAAAAATTCGATGCCACGCAGAAACGCTACGGGGTGGTGGCCGCCAGCAAGGAGATCAACTGGCACCCTCACGACGAACGTTTTGACCTGGCGAAAAACCCCAACGAACTCAACCGTCACGGTTGGGTGGTGGAAATCGATCCGTTCGATCCGAAGTCGACGCCGGTCAAGCGCACGGCCCTGGGCCGTTTCAAACATGAAAACGCCGCCCTGGCCGAGACCCGCGACGGTCACGCCGTGGTGTACATGGGCGACGACGAACGTGGCGAGTTCATCTACAAGTTCGTCAGCCGCGACAAGATCAACCACAAAAACCCCAAGGCCAACCGCGACCTGCTGGACCACGGCACCCTGTACGTGGCGATTTTCGATGCCGGCGATGGCAACACGGATCACCCGAAAGGCAAAGGCCAATGGGTCGAGCTGACCCACGGCAAGAACGGCATTGACGCCAGTAGCGGCTTCGCCAGTCAGGCCGAAGTGCTGATCAACGCACGCCTGGCGGCCTCTGTGGTGAAAGCCACGCGCATGGACCGCCCGGAGTGGATTGTCGTCAGCCCCAAGGATGGCCAGGTCTATTGCACCCTGACCAACAATGCCAAGCGCGGCGAAGACGGTCAGCCTGTGGGCGGGCCAAACCCGCGTGAAAAGAACGTCTACGGACAGATTTTGCGCTGGCGCACCGATCGCGACGATCACGCCTCGAACACCTTCGGCTGGGACCTGTTCGTGGTGGCCGGCAACCCTGGCGTCCACGCGGGCACGCCCAAGGGAGGCTCGTCCAACATCACCCCACAGAACATGTTCAACAGCCCCGACGGCCTGGGTTTCGACAAGGCCGGCCGGTTGTGGATCCTCACTGACGGCGACTCGAGCAACACCGGTGACTTCGCCGGCATGGGCAATAACCAGATGCTCTGCGCCGACCCGGTGAGCGGCGAGATCCGCCGCTTCATGGTCGGACCGATTGGTTGCGAGGTCACGGGGATCAGCTTCTCGCCGGATCAGAAGACCTTGTTCGTGGGGATTCAGCATCCGGGGGAAAACGGCGGATCGACCTTCCCCGAGCATTTGCCGAACGGCAAGCCACGCTCCTCGGTGATGGCGATCACCCGTGAGGATGGCGGGATCGTCGGCGCCTGACAGGCCCTCACCGCGGGCAAGCCCGCTCCCACGGGACCATCAAAATCCTGTGGGAGCGAGCCTGCTCGCGATGGCTTCAGCACAGCCACAACCCTTGCAAGGCAGTCTGCGCTACCATGCCTGGCCGGACGCAGCAGCCTGCTGCGCGCAGGAGTCAGCATGGCCCACCCGTTTGCAACCCTTACCCCAGACCTCGTGCTCGATGCCGTCGAAAGCATCGGTTTTCTCAGCGACGCGCGCATCCTGGCGCTCAACAGTTACGAGAACCGCGTCTATCAAGTCGGCATCGAAGACTCGGAACCGCTGATCGCCAAGTTCTACCGTCCGCAGCGCTGGACCAACGAAGCGATCCTGGAAGAACACCAATTCACCTTCGAACTCGCCGAGTGCGAGGTGCCGGTGGTGGCACCGTTGATCCACAACGGCACCAGCCTGCACGAACACAACGGGTTTCGTTTCACCCTGTTTCCACGCCGTGGCGGACGCGCGCCCGAGCCCGGCAATCTCGATCAACTGTATCGCTTGGGCCAGTTGCTCGGACGCTTGCACGCCGTTGGCTCGACCAAGCCGTTCGAACACCGCGAAGCATTGGCGCCGCAGAACTTCGGTCATGATTCGCTGAACACATTGCTCGAAGGCCATTTCATCCCCAAAAGCCTGTTGCCGGCCTACGAGTCGGTGGCGCGCGACCTGCTCAAGCGCGTGGAGGAGGTTTACCAGGCCACACCGCACCAGAACATCCGCATGCATGGCGATTGTCACCCCGGCAACATGATGTGTCGCGACGAAGTCTTCCACATCGTCGACCTTGACGATTGCCGCATGGGTCCGGCGGTACAGGACATCTGGATGATGCTTGCCGGTGATCGTCAGGCCTGCCTGGGGCAGTTGTCAGAACTGATGGACGGCTACAACGAGTTTCACGACTTCGACCCGCGGGAGCTCGCGCTCATCGAACCTTTACGTGCGTTGCGCCTGATGCACTACAGCGCGTGGCTGGCCCGCCGCTGGGACGATCCGGCATTCCCGCACAGTTTTCCGTGGTTCGGCACCGAGCGGTATTGGGGCGATCAGGTGCTGGCGTTGCGCGAGCAGTTGGCGGCGTTGAACGAAGAGCCATTAAAACTCTTCTAATCATCGCCACACCCCCTGTAGGAGCGAACTTGCTCGCGATTGCGGTGTATCAGTCGGCATCAATGTCGGCTGGCCCACCGCAATCGCGAGCATGCTCGCTCCGACAGTTAATGTGCCTACCTTTGTATATGGGACATTTGTAGACAAACTTCCTTACAATCACTCTTTTGTTAGCTGCCTAAGCAAGGATTCTGCATGCAAGCTGCCAACCCGCGTCGCGGGTACATTCTGGGCCTGACTGCCTACATCATCTGGGGCTTGTTCCCGATCTACTTCAAAGCCATCGCCAGCGTGCCCGCCGTCGAGATCATCATCCACCGGGCGATCTGGTCAGCACTGTTCGGCAGCCTGTTGCTGCTGGTCTGGAAGCACCCGGGCTGGTGGCGCGAGTTGCGCGACAACCCCAAACGCCTGGCCATACTTGCCCTGAGCGGCACGCTGATCGCTGCCAACTGGCTGACGTATGTGTGGTCAGTGAACAACGGTCGCATGCTCGAAGCCAGTCTCGGCTACTACATCAACCCGCTGGTGAACGTGCTGCTGGGGATGCTGATCCTCGGCGAACGCTTGCGTCGCATGCAGTGGATCGCGGTGGGGTTGGCCGCAGTCGGCGTGGCGCAGCAGGTGTGGCAGGTCGGCAGCTTGCCGTGGGTCTCGCTGGTACTGGCGTTGACGTTCGGCTTCTACGGCCTGATCCGCAAGCAGGCACCGGTCAAGGCCTTGCCTGGCCTGGTGGTGGAAACCTGGATGCTGGTACCGCTGGCCATGGCGTGGCTGTTGTTCAATCAGACAGCCATGACCGCCCAGCCCGAATTCTGGACAACCAATGAAGCCTGGTGGCTGATCGCCGCTGGGCCGGTCACCCTGGTGCCGCTGGTGTGTTTCAACGCTGCCGCACGGCACCTGCCCTACACCACCCTGGGGTTCCTGCAATACCTGGCGCCGACATTGGTGCTGCTGCAAGCCGTGCTGCTGTTTGGCGAACACCTTTCGTCCACCACACTGGTCGCCTTCCTGTTCATCTGGGCGGGCCTGGCGGTTTACAGCGTCGATGCGTGGATAAGCCTGCGCCGCCGCAGTTGATCAAAAATCGTACAGAACGCTACAGGCCACATTCCGCGTGGCCTGCATCCATCCTTCCCAAGGTTATCCACAACCTGATCCCCGATGTTTGTGCGCAAGTCACTGAATGTTGGCGGTTTTTTGAGCAATACTGGCCACCCCCCGTATTACGTGGCCTGGCGGGCAGTCTCTACAGGTTATCCACAGGCAGGTGCACGTTAAAACTGAATAACCTGCTCAGGGTTCGCTACGCAAAACCAATTCCACCATCAAGTCATCCGCCAGCGTCTCCAGACGTGATTGCAGCACATCCAATGACAGGGTCAGCGGCACGGCGAGAATCGCCTCGGCGTGGAACAGCGGCTCACTGCTCATGGGCGCCGGACGCACTTCAGTCACCAGCCGCTCCAGGCTCACGCCCTGCTCACTCAACAAACGCGTGATGTCACGCACGATCCCCGGGCGATCATTGCCCACCAACTCCATCGCAATCGGCTTCCAGGTGCAGGACTGCTCGATGGAGCTTTCGGCGATCAACACGCGAATACCCTGGGTCGACAACCCTTGCAGGGCATCGACCAGTGCGTCATAGCCCTCCGCCGGCACGCCCACCCGAAGAATCCCGGCGAACTGCCCGGCCATGCGCGACATGCGGCTCTCCAGCCAGTTACCACCCTGCTCGGCGATGCACTGAGCAATGCGCTCGACCTGGCCGGGCTTGTCTGGAGCGAAAACAGTCAGTACGAGGTGGTCCATGGCGCAGCCCTCTCTGGTCATGATTTTTGTCGTTGAGAGGGAAGTATAGGCAAGAGGGGGTTGTGTGTTGTCTGGGCGGGCCTCATCGCGGGCAAGCCCGCTCCTACAGGGATCAGGACACCCCAAAGCAAGGGTGACCAACAAATCGTGTACAACTCAGATATTTAACTGGAACAATCCATAAGTTTTTTGAGAACATCCCGTACCCCGCCGTGACTGCAATGCGTCACGAGGTCGCAGAACGACGTAATTAGTCTAATTTTCACAAGCGCAATTGATCATGTAGTATGCCGCAGCGCGCACTACATAACGTTGGATCGATGTCTGCCGCAGGCACGTTCGCAACCCCCAAAGCCCTGTCAGCAAGGCCTCAAAGCCGTTGATCGGTTCCATCCCAGCCGCCTGAAATGGCATGTACTGGGGGAAGGGGTTTGTGGTTTAAATAGCCGAGGCTTCATTGTCATTTGAAGAATAAAAGCGAAATAGCTGAGCAGAGTGAGGCAAGCAATGACTGAACACGTTCAAGTCGGTGGCCTGCAGGTCGCCAAAGTCCTGTTCGACTTCGTGAACAACGAAGCCATTCCCGGAACCGGCCTGACTGCCGAAGCGTTCTGGGCCGGTGCCGACAAGGTCATTCATGACCTGGCGCCGAAGAACAAAGCCCTACTCGCCAAACGCGATGATTTCCAGGCTCGTATCGACGCCTGGCACCAGGAGCGTGCAGGCCAGGCGCACGACGCCGTGGCCTACAAGGCGTTCCTGCAAGACATCGGTTATCTGCTGCCAGAAGCGGCCGATTTCCAGGTCTCGACGCAAAACGTCGATGAAGAAATCGCCCACATGGCCGGCCCGCAGCTCGTGGTGCCGGTGATGAATGCCCGTTTCGCGCTCAATGCCTCGAACGCCCGTTGGGGTTCGCTGTACGACGCGCTCTACGGCACCGACGCCATCAGCGAAGCTGACGGCGCGGAAAAAGGCAAAGGCTACAACAAGGTTCGCGGCGACAAGGTCATCGCCTTCGCCCGTGCCTTCCTCGACGAGGCCGCACCGCTCGCCGCCGGCTCCCACGTCGATGCCACCCGTTACAGCATCGCGGACGGCAAACTGCTGGTCGCCCTCAAAGGTGGCAGCAACAGCGGCCTGCGCAACGATGCCCAGTTGATCGGTTTCCAGGGCGATGCCTCGGCACCCATCGCAATCCTGCTGAAAAACAACGGCCTGCATTTCGAAATCCAGGTCGATGCCAGCACCCCCGTCGGCCAGACCGACGCTGCCGGCGTCAAAGACATCCTGATGGAAGCCGCGCTGACCACCATCATGGACTGCGAAGACTCCGTCGCTGCCGTAGATGCCGATGACAAGGTGGTGATCTACCGCAACTGGCTCGGCCTGATGACGGGCGACCTGTCGGAAGAAGTCGCCAAGGGCGGCAAGACCTTCACCCGCACCATGAACGCCGACCGGACCTACACCGCCGTCGACGGCAGCCCGTTGAGCCTGCACGGTCGTTCTCTGCTGTTCGTGCGTAACGTCGGCCACCTGATGACCATCGATGCGATTCTCGACAGCCAAGGCAACGAAGTGCCGGAAGGCATCCTCGACGGCTTGGTGACGTGCCTGGCCGCCATGCACAACCTCAATGGCAACACTTCGCGCAAAAACACGCGCACCGGCTCGGTCTACATCGTCAAACCGAAAATGCACGGTCCGGAAGAAGCAGCGTTCACCAACGAGCTGTTCGGTCGCGTCGAAGACGTACTGGGCCTGCCGCGCAATACCCTCAAAGTCGGAATCATGGACGAGGAGCGCCGTACCACGGTCAACCTCAAGGCCTGCATCAAGGCGGCCAGCGAGCGCGTCGTGTTCATCAACACCGGTTTCCTCGACCGCACGGGCGATGAAATCCACACCTCCATGGAAGCCGGCCCGATGGTGCGCAAGGCGGACATGAAGGCGGAAAAATGGATCGGCGCCTACGAGAACTCCAACGTCGACATCGGTTTGAGCACCGGCCTGCAAGGTCGTGCGCAGATCGGTAAAGGCATGTGGGCCATGCCTGACCTGATGGCAGCGATGCTCGAACAGAAAATCGCTCACCCAATGGCCGGCGCCAACACCGCCTGGGTTCCATCGCCAACTGCCGCCGCGTTGCATGCGCTGCACTACCACAAGGTCGACGTGTTCGCGCGCCAGGCCGAACTGGCCAAGCGTGCGCCGGCGTCGGTGGACGACATCCTGACCATCCCGCTGGCGGTCAACCCGCAGTGGAGCGCCGAACAGATCAAGAACGAACTGGACAACAACGCCCAGGGCATTCTCGGTTACGTGGTGCGTTGGATCGATCAGGGCGTGGGTTGCTCGAAGGTGCCGGACATCAATGACGTCGGCCTGATGGAAGACCGTGCCACCCTGCGCATTTCCAGTCAGCACATCGCCAACTGGCTGCGTCACGGCATCGTCACCCAGGAACAAGTACTGGAAAGCCTCAAGCGCATGGCGCCGGTGGTTGACCGTCAGAATGCCAACGACCCGCTGTACCGGCCTCTGGCACCGAACTTCGACAGCAACATCGCCTTCCAGGCGGCGGTCGAATTGGTGATCGAAGGCACCCAGCAGCCGAACGGCTACACCGAGCCGGTCCTGCACCGTCGCCGCCGCGAGTTCAAGGCGGCCAATGGCCTGTAACTGAAGCCCATGAAAAAGCCCTGATCTGTCGATCAGGGCTTTTTTGTATGTGCTGTCTTGATTTCTGTAGGAGCGAGCATGTCGAAACGTCGAACCGTCGCGATGGACGTGAACGATAACGCTGGCAAACTGATGCCCAACGGTGCCTTGAAGACCATCGCGAGCATGCTCGCTCCTACAGAAATGTGTGTACCGAATCGGTCAGGGCTCCATCCCCAACTCATGCTTGACCAGCGCCAGCAACTTGCCGGTGTCGATGGGTTTGAGCAGGAAGTCCACCACGCTCAAATGCATCGCGGCGATCGCGTCCTTCACGTCGGCATCGCCGGAAACAATAATGAACGGCATCGCCGCCCGTACCGATTCGCGAACCTGGCGGATCAAATCCAACCCATTGACGTGCCCCATCCGCAGATCGGTGATCACCAGACCGATCGAAGGTTTTTCGCTCAGCATCTTCAGCGCCGTTTCGCCGCTGGCGGCGGTCATGCAGCGAATGCCATCCAAACCCAATATTTCCGACAACAGCTCGCGAGCGTCCTTGTCGTCATCGACGATCAGCACCCGTTGCGGGGGCAAATCGGGCTCCAGCATGACGGCACTCAGCGCTTCGCGTTCGGCGTCACTCAAAATATCGTGGTCGGACATGGCTTTCTCTAAGTGATCGAGTTCTTTCCCTGGCACAGTGGTGAGACATCGCCGAGCAGACCTTCTAATGTGCACTTCGTCGGATTTTTTGCCTATAAGGGAAAGGATAGGTTCTCCCTCGATTTTCGTAAGGGTTTTCCCAAATCTCACCTCACAAAGCCATCCTAGACTTACGTCCAATGGGCACTGCGCGTTCAGAAGCTGACCATGGCCGAGTCATCCGACAACAACAATTTCAAAAAAGACTGCGGTAATGGTTATGAGTAAAGCGGACGCCTTCACCCAGGCAGGGAAAACCGCGGTGTTGCAGAACATCCAGGGAACCCTGCAATTCCTCCAGCGCTTCCCCCCTTTCAATCAGATGGAACACGCTCACCTGGCGTACCTGGTTGAACAATGTCAGCTGCGTTTCTATGCGCCCGGCGAGAGCATCATCAAGCCCGCCGATGGCCCGGTCGAGCATTTCTACATCGTCAAGCAGGGCCGCGTGGTGGGTGAGCGTCCCCACAGCGCCAAGGGCGGCACCGAAACCACCTTCGAAATCACCGGCGGCGAATGCTTTCCCCTCGCCGCCCTGTTGGGTGAACGTGCGACCCGTACCGAACACCTCGCGGCCGAAGACACCTTTTGCCTGCAACTGAACAAGCTCGCTTTCATCAAGCTGTTTGCCCTGTCCACCACCTTTCGCGACTTTGCCCTGCGTGGCGTCAGCAGCCTGCTGGACCAAGTCAACCAGCAAGTGCAGCAAAAAGCCGTGGAAACCCTCGGCACCCAGTACTCTCTCAACACTCGCCTGGGCGAACTGGCCATGCGTCACCCGGTGACGTGCGGCCCCGACACCCCCCTGCGCGAAGCCGTGACGTTGATGCACGAGCAGCAGGTCGGCAGCATCGTGGTGGTCAACGAACACAAGGCGCCCCAGGGGATTTTTACCCTGCGTGACCTGCGCCAGGTGGTGGCAGGCGGCACCAACGATTTCAACGAGTCCATCGAGCGACACATGACCCGCGCGCCGTTCTTCCTGAGCCCGGATCACAGCGCGTTCGATGCAGCGATTGCCATGACCGAGCGGCACATCGCCCACGTCTGCCTGGTCAAGGATCAGCGCCTGTGTGGTGTGGTGTCGGAGCGTGATCTGTTCTCCCTGCAACGGGTCGATCTGGTGCACCTGGCTCGCACCATCCGCAGTGCCCAGCGCGTGGAAAACCTGGTGGTGCTGCGCGGCGAGATCGGCCAGCTGGTGGAGCGCATGCTCGCCCATGGCGCGTCGTCGACCCAGATCACCCACATCATCACCCTGCTCAACGATCACACCGTGTGCCGGGTCATCGAACTGACGCTCGCCGAAAAAGGCGACCCCGGCGTGCCGTTCAGTTGGTTGTGCTTCGGCAGCGAAGGCCGTCGCGAGCAGACGCTGCACACCGACCAGGACAACGGCATCCTCTTCGAAGCCCGTGATGCGGCGCACGCCGCCGAGATTCGCGGCAAGCTGCTGCCCATCGCACAACACATCAACCAGAGCCTGGCGTTGTGCGGCTTCACCCTGTGCAAGGGTAACATCATGGCCGGCAACCCCGAGCTGTGCCTGTCTCGCGCCGAATGGGCGCGCCGCTTTTCGGCGTTCATCCGTGAAGCGACGCCGGAGAACCTGCTGGGCTCCAGCATCTATTTCGACCTGCGGGTGGTCTGGGGCGACGAGCAAAGCTGCGATCAATTGCGTCGGGGAGTTCTCGACCAGGTCGCCGACAATCGTCTGTTCCAGCGCATGATGGCCGAAAACGCCCTGCGCAATCGCCCGCCCGTAGGACGGTTCCGCGAGTTCGTGCTGGCGCGCAAGAATGGCGAGAAAGCCACGCTGGACCTGAAGGTCCAAGGGCTGGGGCCGTTCGTCGAGGGCGCTCGATTGCTCGCATTGGCCCACGGCATCGAGGCAAACAATACCCTGGAGCGTTTTCGCCAATTGGTGGAAAAGCAGGTGATCGATCAGCTCGATGGCGCGGCCTACGAAGAGGCGTACCACTTCATTCAGCAAACCCGCATGCAGCAACATCAGCGACAGACGCGGGAGAACCTGCCCTACTCCAACCGGGTCGATCCCGACAGCCTCAACCACCTGGACCGCCGGATCCTGCGTGAGTCCCTGCGCCAGGCACAACGCCTGCAAAGCAGCCTGACCCTGCGGTATCAACTATGAATCTGTTTTCCTGGCTGCGCCCGGCAGGTCCGATGTTATCTGGCCAACTGCAGCAACGCCTCAAGGACTTGCCGGTGGAGGCCGCGCTGGGTGAGTGCAGCCTGCGCGAACAGCGCTGGGTGGTGGTGGACCTGGAAACCACCGGGCTGAACCTGAACAAGGACCGTGTGCTGTCCATCGGCGCCGTGGTGATCGAAGACGGCGCCATCGATTTCAGCCAACAGTTCGAACGCACCCTGCAATGCGCCGACATGAAAGTGGCGCCCAGTGTGCTGATTCACGGCCTGGGGCCCAGCGCGATAGCTGCCGGCACGGATCCGGCGCAGGCACTGATCGAGTTCATGGAGTTTGTCGGCGACAGTCCGCTGCTGGCGTTCCATGCGCCCTTTGACCAGCACATGCTCGGGCGCGCGCTGAAAGATCATCTGGGGTACAAGTTGCAGCATCCGTTTCTGGACGTGGCCGACATCGCGCCGCTGCTGTGCCCGCAGGCGAACATTCGCGAGGCCGGCCTGGATGAGTGGATCAATTGGTTCAAGCTCGAAGTGATCGAACGCCACAACGCCAGTGCCGATGCGCTGGCCACCGCCGAACTGGCCCTGATCCTGTTCAGCCGGGCGCGTCAGCAACAGATTCATAGCCCGTTGAACCTGCACCAGCGGTTGAGCCAGTGGAAGCGGCGGCAGAATTCACCGTCGTTTTGATCTGCGGCGCCTATTCGGGCGCCATCGCGGGCAAGCCCGCTCCTACAGGGGATGGGTGGTGTTCGTGGGTCCCTTGTGGGAGCGGGCTTGCCCGCGATGAACGATAACGCGGTCCATCGCCTTGCCCACCAGCCGACCAGCGGCCAATTGCTTCCCTCCCGCGCCTCTGCCACAATCGCGAACAATTCTCGTTAGTTAACACTTCTTAATCGGTGATGCGTCGTGGCGTCAGTCCCCAGCCCTCAAAGTGAACTCGTCGGTGCGTTGTATCGTGACCATCGCAGTTGGCTATTGGCCTGGCTTCGGCGCAACGTCGCCTGCCCGCAGCGGGCCGAGGACCTGAGCCAGGACACCTTCGTACGCTTGCTGGGCCGCGAGGAACTGACAGCGCCGCGCGAACCCCGGGCGTTCCTGGTGGCGATCGCCAAGGGCCTGCTGTTCGACTACTTCCGACGTGCCGCGCTGGAACAGGCCTACCTCACCGAATTGATGCTGATTCCCGAAGAAGAACACCCTTCGGCGGAAGAACAGCAAATGATCCTCGAAGACCTGAAAAACATCGACCGCCTGCTCGGCAAGCTGTCGAGCAAGGCGCGAGCGGCGTTTCTCTACAACCGTCTCGACGGTTTGAGCCACGCTGAAATCGCCCAGCGCCTCGGCGTTTCCGTGCCAAGGGTGCGCCAATACCTGGCCCAAGGCATTCGCCAGTGCTACATCGCCTTGTACGGGGAGCCCGTATGACCCCGGCCAGCTCCAGACCCGTCTCGGCACAGGTGCTGGACGCGGCGATTGCCTGGCAATTGTCGCTGGATTCTGACAACCCGGTGGAGCGCGAAGAGTTCGCCAAGTGGCACGCCGCCCACGAGGAACACGCCCGCGCCTGGCGCCAGCTGGGCATGCTGGATCAGCGTTTCAGCGTGGTCAGCGGGCCGGCGCGCACCGCGTTGCTGCAATCACGCGAAGGCATTCGACGGCGGGTGCGCAAGCTGGGCAATGGCCTGGCAACCGTCGTAGCGGTCATCGGCCTGGCGCTGTTCGCCGGTGAGCGCTACCTGCCAGTCGATTACTGGCTGGCCGATCAACGTACCGCCACCGGCGAGCAACGCACCTTGCGCCTGAGCGACGGCACCGTGATCAACCTCAACACCCACAGCGCGGTGGATGTGCGCTTCGACGAGAAACAACGGCGGGTAATACTTCAGGACGGCGAAATCCTCGTCGAGACGGGTCACGGCGACGCCCGGCCGTTCATCGTCGAAACCCGTGAAGGCAGCATGCGTGCACTGGGGACGCGCTTCCTGGTCAAGCGCGAAGAGGAAGGCACGCGCCTGAGCGTGTTGAAGTCCGCCGTGGCGGCGCATCCCGAGTCCAGCCCCGACGAACAGATTCTGCAGGAAGGCCAGCAAGTGCTGATGCGCAGCAACGGCCTGGGGCCGATCGCCGCGCTGGACCTCGGCGCCGACGCCTGGACCCGGGGCATGCTGGTGGTGGACAACGCACGCCTGGAGGACCTGGTACATGAACTGGGTCGCTACCGTCGTGGGCACCTTGGGGTCGCGCCGGAAGTGGCAGATTGGCGGATTACCGGCAGCTTTCCGTTGAACGACACCGACCTGGCGTTGAGCGCCCTGCTGCCGACGTTGCCGGTGCAGATCGAGCAGCGCACGGCTTGGTGGGTGACGGTGGCGAAGGCCGATGCGAAGCCTTGAGAGCGTTGGCGTCTGAAAGTGCGGCGCCATCGGGGGCAAGCCCCCTGTAGGAGCGGGCTTGCCCGCGATGGCGGCCTATCAGCCCCACCGAACCCCCTGAATAAAAATTATTTTCATCCACCCCTATCACTTTGCACATCTCGTTCGGCACACAGGCAATTGAGAAGTATTCCCTTTCAGGAGCCATCCCATGTCCCGTTCGCTCGACACCTTGTTGCGCCCCAGTTTGCTGGCGGTAGCCATTGCCCTCTGTACCCCGCTGGCCAGCAGCCCACTGATCGCCGCTGAGCAAGCGTCCAACGTTCGCGCCTACAACCTGCCGGCTGCGCCTTTGGCCAGCACCCTGAACCAGATCGCCAGCCAGTCGGGCCTTGCCCTCGCGTTGAACCCATCCCTGGCGGCGGGAAAGACATCGGCTCCGGTCAGCGGCCAGTACGACGCCGTTGGCGCCTTGCGCGCTGCCCTGCGTGGCACCGGTTTGCAACTGGAACAGAGCGGCACCGGCACCTACAGCCTTGTGGCCGCACCTGAGGGTGTGATGGCGCTGCCGGAAACGGCGATCATCGGTGTCGAGAACACCGAAAACGCTTGGGGGCCGGTGGAGGGATATGTGGCTACCCGCACGGCTGCCGGCACAAAAACCGATACGCCCATTGTCGAAGCACCACGCTCGATGTCGGTGATCACCCGCGCGCAGATGGAAGATCGTGGCGTGCAGAATCTCGATGACGCCGTGCGTTACATGCCAGGCGTGATCGCCAGTAGCTACGGCAGCGACTCGCGGGCCGACTGGCTGCGCGTGCGTGGCTTCGAACCGACCCAGTTCCTTGATGGCCTGCCGCTGCCAAAAGGTTCCTACGCCAACCCCAAGGCCGAAACCTGGGACCTGGAACGCATCACGCTCCTGCGCGGGCCTGCCTCTTCGGTATACGGCCAGACTCCACCGGGCGGCATGCTCGATATGGTCAGCCGCCGTCCAGATGCCATTGCCAGCCACGAAGTACGCGCTGAAGTGGGCAGCAATAACCGCAAGCAGATGAGCTTCGACAGCACCGGCAAGATCGATGACGAAGGTCAGTTTCTCTACCGCGTCGACGGCGTGGTGCGTGACAGCGGTATGCCGGTCGACCACACCGATGACAAGCGCTATAACTTGGCACCGAGCCTGACCTGGAATGTCGACGATGACACGCACCTGACATTCCTCTCGCAGTTCACTCGCGACGATACCGGGGTCAGCGGTCAATTCCTGCCATTGCAAGGCACCAAGCTGGCCTCGCCGGCCGGGGCGAAAATTTCCCACCACAAGAACCTGGGTGATCCGGACTCCGATCACTATGATCGCACCTACTACGCCCTGGGCTACGCCTTCGACCATCGCCTGAACGATGTCTGGCAGTTCAAACAGAACCTGCGCTATACCAAAAGCGATCTGTCCTTCCAGCAAGCCTACGCGTCCTTCGGTGACGTCGTAGCGCCGGACGGCACCCTGAGCCGCTTGGTCGACAAGGTCGACGAGGACATCAGCCAGTTCGCCGTCGACAACAACTTTCAGGCTGACTTCCAGACCGGTGCGCTAAGCCACGTCGTCCTGCTGGGCCTGGATCACCAGCGCACAAACACCAACTACAAATGGCTGGAAGGCACTGCGCCAACCAGCAACGTGATTCACCCGATTCGTGGTGCGGACTTCTCAAATGTTTCCTACGCCACGTTCTACGACTACAACCAGAAGACCAACCAGACCGGCCTCTATGCTCAGGACCAGATTTCCTTGGACAAATGGCGCCTGACCTTGGGTGGCCGTGAGGACTGGATTCACAGCGCGACGACATTCAACAACCAGAACGATGCGACCAACACCCAGCGCGACAAGGCCTTCAGCGGTAATGCCGGCCTGAGCTATGTCTTTGACTCCGGTATCACCCCCTACATTTCCTACACGGAGTCGTTCCAGCCGTCGATGGGTGCCGACGCCCGTGCGACCGAGGGATTCAAGCCCACTGAAGGCAAGCAGACCGAGATCGGCGTGAAGTACCAGCCGCCGGGCAGCCGCACCCTGCTCACCGCTGCCGCGTTCGACCTGCGCCAGGAAAACGTATCGGTTTCGCAGAACAACGTCACCAGCCAGATCGGCGAGCTGAAAGTGCGCGGTATTGAGCTTGAAGCCACGTCCGACGTGACCGACAACCTGAAACTGGTGGGTTCCTACACCTACACCGATACCGAGATCCTCAAGGGCGACGATAAGGGCAACCGGATGAAACTGGTCCCGCGTAACCAGGCCTCGTTGTGGTCCGACTACACGTGGCACGCGGGCGTGCTCGACGGGTTCGGCGTAGGGGCTGGCGTGCGTTATGTCGGCGACACTTACGGCAACACCGCTAACACCGCCAACGGTCATGTAGGTTCCTACACCGTTTACGACGCCGCCGTGCATTACGACTTGAGCCGCCTGAACCCGGCGCTGGCAGGGATCTCGGTGGATGTCACCGCGAAGAACCTGTTCAACAAGGATTATCTGTCGACCTGTGACGGCACGTGGTGCTACTACGGCGACGAACGTAACGTCATCGCGGGCGTGAACTACAAGTGGTAAGCCACTGAGCGGTGCGCAACCACCCAGGGGTCACGGTCAGCCGTGACCTTTTGGCATTTGGATGGGTTATGAAAAGCAAAACAATCCGCCGCTGGTCCTTCGTCCACACCTGGACCAGCTTGATCTGCACGGTATTCCTGCTGATGCTGGCACTCACCGGCCTGCCGCTGATCTTCCATCACGAGATCGATCATCTGCTGGGTGACGCACCGGAGTTGAAGGTCATGCCGGCCGATACGCCGCAACTGAATTTGCAGCAACTGGTGCAGGCAGCAGAAAAACATCGTCCCGGCGAAGTCATGCAGTATTTCGGCTTCGACGAAGACGAACCCAATGGCGCCATCGCGATCATGGCAGCCACCGCTGGCACCGAGCCCAACTCGTCGCACACGTTCATGCTCGACGCCCGCACCGGGCAAGCGCTGGAAATGCCGTCGGCCAACGGCGGTTTCATGATGTTCATGCTGCGCCTGCACGTGGACATGTTTGCCGACTTGCCGGGCAAGCTGTTGCTGGCGTTCATGGGCATCCTGTTCGTGGTGGCGATTGTCTCCGGGACGGTGTTGTACCTGCCGTTCATGCGACGGTTGAAATTCGCCACCGTGCGCCAGGACAAATCCACCCGCCTGCGTTGGCTCGACCTGCACAACCTGATAGGCGTGGTCACCCTGACCTGGGCGCTGGTGGTGGGCGTTACCGGCGTCATCAGCGCCTGCGCCGACTTGCTCATCGCCCAATGGCGCAACGACACGCTCAGCACGATGATCGCGCCGTACCGCGATGCGCCGCCGCTGACCCAACTGGCCCCGGCCACCCGCCTGCTCGACATCGCCCGTGAGGCGGCACCCGGCATGCGTCCGGACTTCATCGCCTTCCCCGGGACGCGTTTTTCCAGCGAGCACCATTACGCGGTGTTCATGAAAGGCAGCACGCACCTGACCTCGCACCTGTTGACGCCGATCCTGATCGACGCCAGCAATCTTGAGGTCACCGCCGTGGTCGAGCGCCCCTGGTACATGGACGCCATGGGCATGTCGCAGCCTCTGCACTTCGGTGATTACGGCGGCATGCCGATGAAAATCCTCTGGGCCACCCTCGACGTGCTGACCATCATCGTGCTCGGCAGCGGTGTTTACCTGTGGGTAGTGCGGCGCAAGGCCGCAAAACCCGTCTTGGAAAAAGCCGAGGCCAGCGCATGAGGCCCCGGCAATCGAACTTCTGGAAAGTCTTCGCCACGCCCACGGTGATCGCCTTGCTGACCGCCGCAGGGTTGTTTGCCGCGTTGCTCGGCGACGGCGCCTGGGATGCGCTGAGCTGGCTGGGCTTGGGCATTCCCGCCGCCCTGGCCCTGCGCGGCCTTCTGCGTCGACACTAACCGCCCCCTGTAGGAGCGAGCTTGCTCGCGATGCGGTGTATCAGTTGATAGCAATGCTGGCTGACACACCGCCATCGCGAGCAATCGAGCGTCGACCGGCTGCTCCTACAGGGCGGTGGAGTATTCAAGCCCCTGCCCCAACACGCTATGCTGCCCACCTCCGCCACCGCCCGAGACGCAGCCATGTCCACCCCGAGCATGACCCTGTACCACAACCCCCTCTCGCCCTTCGTTCGCAAAGTCATGGTGCTGCTGCACGAAACCGGCCAGCAGGACCGCGTCGCGCTGCAAAACTGCGTACTCACCCCGGTCGACCCGGACCAGGCGCTGATCGACGACAACCCGCTGAGCAAAATCCCGGCCCTGCGCCTCGCCGACGGCAGCGTCATCCACGACAGCCGGGTGATCCTCGACTACCTCGACCACCAGCACGTCGGCAACCCGCTGATCCCCCGCGAGGGCTCGGCCCGCTGGCGCCGCCTGACCCTGGCCTCGATGGCCGACGGCATCATGGACGCCGCCGTGCTGGTCCGTTACGAAGTCGCCCTGCGTGCCCCGCAAAAACACTGGGCCGAGTGGCTCGATGGCCAGCGCGACAAAATCCGCCGCGCCCTGGCCCTGCTGGAAAAAGACGCGATCGCCGAACTGACCAGCCACTTCGACGTGGCCGCCATCAGCGTCGCGTGTGCCCTGGGCTACATCGATCTGCGCCACCCGGACCTGGCCTGGCGCGAGGCCAACCCGCAGTTGGCCGCCTGGTATTTCGACGTGAGCCAGCGGCCGTCGATGGTGGCAACGATGCCCAAGGTTTAGGTTTTCGCTGACAGGGTTGGCCTCATCGCGAGCAAGTCGAATCGTCGCCCCCACAGTTGATCGCGTTGTTGCTCACGGCTCGATCTAAGGAGGGAGCGACGGGGCGACGATTCGATCTGCTCGCGATGCCATCCCACCGGCTCCGACGCAAACAACTCACAGACCAATACCACCAGCCTCTCCCCTTCTCGCTGATCCTCCCGCAACCCCAGCGACCGGCTCATTTCACCTCTCCCAGATCAAACGCCACCGGCTTGGCCACCTTCTGGCCCACCCCATACCAATCCAGCTTTCGGGTCAGCACCATGAACACCCCGAGCAACCCAAACAACAACCCCGAGCCCATCAACAACGCGTAGTCCTCGGCGCTCAGCAACCCGTAAAGCAGGCCATACAAAGCCGCCAACCCTGCCGAGAAGCTCAAGCCATGGCGCAAGCTGTGCAGCACGTGGCAGACGTAGAAGCCGATCAACACCACACAGGCACTGGCCGACGCGAGATAGGCCAGGGCGAAGCCGATGTGTTCGGACAACGACAGCAACAGCAGGTAGAAGAACGCCAGGGCCACCCCCACCAACGCGTACTGCACTGGGTGCACCGCGAGGCTTTTCAGCACTTCGAAGAGGAAGAAGCCAGCGAAGGTCAGGACGATGAACAGCAGCGCGTACTTGATCGCCCGGTCGCTTTTCAAATACTGATCCACCGGGTCGATGAAGCTCACCCCGAAGCTGCGGCCATTGAACGCTTCGCAGCTGCGGCGCAGCACGCAATCGTTCAGGGCTTCTTGCAGGTTGGTGGAGAAAAACGTTGTTTGCCATTCGGCGGAGAAGCCTTGGTCGGTGATGTCACGCTTGGCCGGCAGGTAGTTGCCGATGAAGCTGGGGTGCGGCCAGTTGGCGGTCAGGGATACGCTGCTGGTTTTGCCCACAGGCAGCACCTGCAACTGCCCGGTGCCTTGCAGCTTCAGGTTGAACGCGAATGCCAGCTCGGTGTTTTGTTTCGCATCCAGCGCCGGCAACATCACGTGAACACCCTCGCCCAGCCACCCCACCTGACTGCCCGGCACGAAGTCCAGGCGCTGGCCGTTGAGTTCGAGTTTCAGGGCGTTCTCGATGCCGCGAATGTCGCTGATGCCCACCGCCAGGAACGGCTGGTCGAACTGGTAATCGGCAAAGTCCTCCTTGATGCCCAGTTGCGCCGGCAGGGAAAAATGCCCGTTGATGCGATTGTCAACATGGAACAGTCGCGCCTGATAAATACCCCGGGCGCGCAGTTCGGTGGCCACCTCGCCGTCGAGTTCGAAGCGCTCCGGCAGGAAGTACAGGCGACCGCGCTCCTCGCCCACCTCCTGATAACGCTTGTTGGTCTTTTCGTTGAGTTTCCAGGTGCGCACCACCTTGCGATACGGCACCACCATCAACGGCCCGCTCAATTGCTGGCTGTAGCTGGAGCTGCGGGCGATGTCTTCCAGCACACCGTCACGCAGTTGCTGGCGCTCCTGGATGACGCCGTTGATCATCAACAGCGGGATCAGCAGCAGCAAAATCAGCAGGGCAATGGCCCCGAGTTTCAAGGTCAGATTGCGGTTCATGGGACTCTCCCTGTTTGGATGGGGAAAGTCTGGCGTTTGCGTGTGGGCGCTTTATGTGGGGTTTATGGAGATTGTGTGGAGACAGGGTGGGCCCGATCCTACAGGAACCGCGCTCACCTGTAGGAGCGAGCTTGTCGAAGCGTCGAACCGTCGCGATGGCGGCAACTCGGTCTCAAGGCAAGCACAAGATGACTTCCACCCCACCCTCAACATTGCCAATCCTCAACACTCCACCATGCAACTTGGCCACTTCCTCGACAAAATTAAGCCCCAACCCGGTGCTCTTGCGCCCACTGTCCGGACGCGGCAGCGAATAGAAACGCTCACTTAAACGCGGCAATGCATAGTCGGGAATCGCTTCAGCCTGGTTGAACAGTTTGAATTCGACCTGCCCGCCAACTCGTGCGGCACTGAAACGCAACAGCCCCTGAACCGGCGTGAAATCCAGGGCATTTTCCAGCAGATTCGCCAGCGCCTGGCGCAGCAGGAACGGCTCACCGTTCACCAGCAGATCATCAGGAATAGCCCGTTCCACGCGCAACTGCTTGCCTTCGATACGCCCGGCCTGAGCACCCAGCAACTCATCCACCAGACCCGCCAGCGGCACCGCCACGCGCTCTTCCAGCCCCTGACGTTGTTCCACCAGCGCCAGATTCAACAACCGCTCGATCAACTGCTGCATCCGCACGCTTTCATTGTCGATGTTGCTGACAAAACGCTGGCGTTGCGTCAACGGCATCTCGCCCTGCAACAGCTCCGCCGCACCGCGAATCGCCGCCAGCGGGCTTTTCAATTCATGGGTAAGGGTGTGTACGTAACGCTCCACGTAAGCCTTGCCCTCGAGCTGGGTGCGCATCTGTTCCACGGCCGTCGCCAGTTGCTCCAGCTCGCCGCCACGGTAGTGCGGCACCTCAACCCGTCGCCCCTCGCTCACCGCCTGCGCATATGCGGTCAGGCGTCGCAATGCTGCACTCAGCCACCACGACAATAACGCGCCGAACAACAGGCCCAAGCCGATCAACCCGGCGCCATAGGCCAACAACCGACGCTCGGTGCGATCCACATAGGGCTGCAGCGAACTATTGGGCTTCGCCACCGTGACCACGCCTATGATCTGGCCGTTGTCGCGAATCGCCGCGCCCACGTGCATCACCGAAGAGCTGGCATCGTTCGGATCGCTGCGAGTCGAACGCGCACCGTACTCGCCGCGCAGGGTCAGGTACACATCGTTCCAGCGCGAGTAATTCTGGCCGACAGCCGTGCCGCTGGAATCCAGCACCACGATGCCCTTGGCGTCGGTGACGTAGATGCGATGGTTGACCTGATTTTTCGGCAAACCCCAGATGCTCGCCTTCGGCTGCCGTTCGCCGTAGGCCTTGAGCAACTGCGGCCAGCGGTTCTGGTTGAGGGTGCCGGCCTTGAAGTCGTCGCGCAGGATCTCCGCCATCAGGTTGGCCGTGTCCACCAGGGTTTCCTCCGTGGACTGGCGCACGCCGGGGCGGATTTCCTCCATCACCGTACTCAGCACGAAATAACCGGTCAGGCCAACGAACAGCACATACACCAGGAAAATCCGGATGCCCAGCGACATCAGCTGTTACCCGGGCTGTAGCTGTAACCGAGCCCGCGATGGGTCTGGATCGGCTCGGCGTCGGCCTTCACCCCGCGCAACTTGGCGCGCACGCTCTTGATGTGGCTGTCGATGCTGCGTTCGTAACCGGCGTCAGGAGCCACGCCAAGCGCATCGAGCAACTGCTCGCGGCTGAACACCCGCTCGGGTTGCTCGAGCAGGCATTGCAGCAGGCGGAATTCGTGACGGGTCAGGGTCAGCGGCTGGCTGCGATAACTGATCTGCACCCGCTCAGGGTCGATACGAAAAAGTGTGGAATCTGTTTCAACGGTCGTTCTCGGCGCCACGCGCTTGAGGATCGCCCGAACCCGCGCCGTCACCTCGCGGGGGCTGAACGGTTTGACCACGTAATCGTCAGCGCCAATCTCCAGGCCCACCACCCGATCGATCTCCGCGTCCCGCGCCGTGAGAAAAATCACCGGGACCTCGGAGAAACGCCGCAATTGCTTGCAGGTTTCAAAACCTGTGATGTCAGGCAGGCCGACGTCAAGAATGATCAGGTCCGCCGGCGTCTGTTGCTGATGCTCCAGCGCCGCCGCTCCAAGGGTCAGCCACGTGGTGCTGAAACCCTCGCCCTGCAAGGCAAAAATCAGCGTATCGGCAATCGCCGCTTCGTCTTCGACAATCAGGATATGAGGCATGGCGTCCGAGCCCGGTCAGTGGAGTGGGCGAACGGTGAACCAAGGGGCGGTGGACGTCAATCCACTAGAGTGAGTCAGCGTGACTATCAGTTCTGCTAGTGGCCAAAAAATAGAAATACGTCAATGCTGCGTGCTCCAGTCAACACGCATTGCAAGAGAAAATCGCCATGTCGGGCTCATCTGTTCAAAGACTTCTGTGCCTTTACAGCTACGACCCATTGGACCGTCAGACCGGATTTTCATACCCGGGTGGCTCACCGTTGCAGCGCTTTTACCGCAAAAACCAAATTTGTACGGAGCTCCAAGGCAACCTGCAAACCAGTTTTTTTCAAAACGCTAAACAACCTTTGGCTGAACTTTGCCAAGAAAATGGCAAGACAACTACGGCCTTGCTGGCAGCCGACCAACAATTCTCAATACTAAAGGCAATGGATGTGACTCAGTTACAGGCCATTGCTTATTCACCCTACGGTTTTCATCCTGCCTGTAGAGGTCAGTTAAGCCTACTTAATTATAACGGCGAACGACCAGACACTATTACCGGACACTACCCTTTAGGCAACGGCTACCGCGCGTTCAATCCAGTATTAATGAGATTCAATAGCCCGGACAGGTGGAGCCCTTTTGGCCGCGGGGGCATTAATGCATATGTTTATTGCGCGGGTGATCCTATCAACCGACGTGATCCAAATGGTCGGTTCTGGTTTAGCAAAGGGTCGTGGTTTAATTCACTGCTCAAGGGTCTCAATAAAAATTTATCGAAGAGATCCACCACTACGCACCCTTCTAGAAAGCTCACTGACACGACGGTACGCCTGCTTAATGAATCCCTCGAAAGGCTCGGAGGAGAAAAAGCAGTCGCCAAACTCGCAAAAAAAGCAAAGCTCACTCCAAAGCAATATTTTACAAAAAAATCTTCTTTGACCAATCAACTTAAATCGAACCCACATGAGATTTTTTCAGACTCCCCGCATGAACTGGTGGATGAAAATATTAAATTATTGATTGCACGGGAAGTGGCATTAACAGACCTGCAGGCAGCATTTGGTGCTAAAAATAATTTTAACCATGATTACTACAGTGGGCTTATTGAGCAGACAAGAGACTACATCGAATTGAACCGTGACCTGCGAAATACCTGGTCAGGCGGATTGCCCTCTTCCAGGCTTTTGGAAGATCCTTCAGCAGGTGATTTTTTTCACAGGCCACCGCCACCCTCATACGAAGATGCGCTGAAAAATCAGTGAGGGACCGGATGCCCCACAGAGAGGGGGAAACGAGTATCCCCCTCTCAACAATCCGGCTTATCCGCAGTGTATCGCCGAGCCGGGTTCACCGCCGCGCCAAACTCGCGCAACGCCTTGGCGCCGATCAGCAATGGATAGTTAAAGCTGCTGCGGTCGGTGAGGTTGACCTCGACGGTGCGCTTGACGTTGCCCAGGCACAGTTCCAGGTCGACCACCGGGCGCTTGGTCGGTGACGCCACTTCTTCGTCGTCATCCTCTTCGGAGCGGGTCTTGATCTTGCTGATGCGCGCGATCTTGTGCTCGTACACCTTGTTGCTCGCGCCCTTGGTGGCCAGGCGGAACCGCACCCAGTCTTCGCCGTCGCGGGTGAAGGTTTCGATGTCCTTGGCCGACAGGGAGGCGGTCAGGGCGCCGGTGTCCATTTTCGCCTTGAGCACTTCACCGCCGATTTCCGGCAGGGCGATGTATTCGTAGCGGCCGTACAGGGTGGGTTCGGCGGCCATGACTGGCAGGGCGACGAGGGACAAAATTGCGAGTAAAGATTTCACGTGATCGGTGTCCTTTAGAAAGGGGCAGCGGGATTTTAGACCGTCAGCGAGGGATTGGTTCGCGCTGAAATCGCTATCGCGGGCAAGCCCGCTCCCACAGGTATCGCGTCGCCGCTGTGGGAGCGGGCTTGCTCGCGAAGGGGCCGACATGTCTGGCCAAATTTCTGTGAGCTTAACGATAGCCAGGTGAAACATTTGTCACCGCCAATTTGGCCTCCCACCCGAACCTGCTTATCATGGCCCGCTCAACCGCTTTCAAGAGTCACCCATGCGCCGCCTGCTCACTGGCTGTTTCGTCGCCCTGCTGCTGTTGCTCAACACCCTGATCCTGATCGGGCCGTTGATGGTGTTTGCCCTGCTCAAGCTGGTGCTGCCCGGCCGCTTTCGCGACTACGCGTCCGGGGCGGTGATGTGGATCGCCGAGACCTGGTCGGAAATCGACAAACTGATCTTTCACCTGTGCATCCCGACCCAATGGGACATTCGCGGCGACGATGGGCTGCAGCGCGACACTTCGTACCTGGTGATCAGCAACCATCAATCCTGGGTCGATATCCCGGCGCTGATCCAGACACTCAACCGACGCACACCGTTCTTCAAGTTCTTCCTCAAGAAAGAACTGATCTGGGTGCCGTTCCTGGGGCTGGCGTGGTGGGCGCTGGATTACCCGTTCATGAAGCGCTACACCAAGGCGTTTCTCGCTAAAAATCCGGAGCTGGCGGGCAAGGACCTGGAAATCACCAAGGCCGCCTGCGAACTGTTCAAGCGCCAGCCGGTGACCGTGGTGAATTACCTGGAAGGCACCCGTTACACCCCGGCAAAAAGCACCCAGCAGCAATCACCGTTCAGCCACCTGCTCAAGCCCAAGGCGGGCGGCGTGGCGTTCGTACTGGCGGCGATGGGTGAACAGCTGGACGCGATTCTCGATGTGACGGTGGTTTACCCGCAGGCGAAGATCCCGGGGTTCTGGGACCTGATCAGCGGCAACGTGCCGAGGGTGATCATCGACATCCACACCCGCGAACTCGACCCGGCGCTGTGGCAGGGCGATTACGAAAATGACCCGGTGTTTCGCGAATCGGTGCAGAACTGGGTCAACCAGCTCTGGACCGAGAAAGACCAGCGCATCGCCGCCCTGCGCAGCGAAAGCCGCTGAATCAGCTGCCGGAGCCCCAAATACCGCCCAGGCTTTGCAGCAGTGAGCCGCCAACGCCCTGCTGACCCAGGTATTGCAAAATCACCGGGGCAAACTGGCCGATCATGCCGCTGTCCATGCCCAACGCGCTGAAAGCATTGTTCAGGTCGTTGGTGTCCTTGACGTTGCCCAAGGCGTTGTCGAGGCCGGCGGCCTTGCCATTGGAACCGAGCAGGCTGGCCAGCGCGCCCAGCTCGCCGCCGCCCGACAACTTGTCGATGCCCGGCACACTCTTGGCCAGTTCGGCGTAGTCGGTGGTGCTCAACTGATTTTTGGCCAGACCGAGCATCGCCCCGGCGCCGCCGACGGCTTGTTGCGGGGTCACGTCCAACTGGCTGAGCGCGCCGAGCAGATCGGCCGTCTCGGAGGTCGGCGCGGCCTCTGTGGCAGCGTTGTCACCTTTCATGCCTGCAATGGCATTGGCCGCATCGCCCAGGCTGAACTGCGCAAACACCGGCCCGGCGGCCAGAGTCATGAGCGATGCCAGTACCAAACCGCGTGAAACCTTCATCCAGACACCCTCAACGAAAAACCGCCCGGGAATGGGCGGTTGAAACAGTTCGTTGGACTGGGATCGGCAGGTATTGTTCCCTGTGGGAGCGGGCTTGCCCGCGAAGACGGCCGCCAGCACACCGAAGCTGTCAGAGCTTTCCCGATAACCCTCTGGAAATAATCACCCAAAGGCAAAAGCCGTCAGAAATCCTCCCTGTTTATCGGTGATGTTTAAAACCACCTCCAGTTACTTCCTGAAAGCCACAAAACCTTGCGTCGTTCCCTACGCCCCACCCAGAATCCGCCGGCTAGTGCAGCCAGGACGGCGGCTTTATCGTTGACTCGCCACTGAACCTCAGTGGTCGGGCTTAGCGGCCGACGATCCCCCAGCTTGCACATGCGTCCACCGAACAGGCATCTCCCCATGCCTGCGGTTTCATGGTGGCTGCACGCAGGGCGCCTTCGGGCGCACCGGCTGAGGGATCCCGGTCCGCTAACCTGCGTGCAGCTGCCACCCCACTTCGCTTAGCGGCACACAGGGGAAGGCATCCAACAGAGGTCCCTCCGATGCGCAAGGCCAAACCAGATTCACCCGACACCGACGAAACCCCACTCTCCGCCGCCGACATCAAAGCCAAACCCCGCAAACCGTGTTCGATGTACAGCGTCAATCCCAAAGTCCATGTCCAGGACCTGCTCGGCAGTATCAGCGAATCACTGGCCTCGGCCAACGTCATCACCCTGGACCTCGCCGACCGCGAAACCGGCGCCGGCCGCAACACCCTGCTAGGCATCGCGCAAATCGTAATGCTGGCGGAAATCTCGGTGAACCGCGTGCTGGATCAACTCGACCCAATTGCCTGAAAAAAACTCCTGTAGGAGCGAGCTTGCTCGCGATGGCCGTCAACGATAACGCTGGGTACCTGACACCCCGTGGCGTTTTCGAGTCCATCGCGAGCATGCTCGCTCCTACAGGGGCGGGGGCGGGCCAATAGAAAAGGGCGACATTGCGTCGCCCTTTTCCTTGCGCGTATTACTTACGCCGCACTAAACATCTTGTGCGGGTCGATCACAAACTTCTTCGGCACGCCGGCATCGAACTCGCCGTAGCCTTCCGGTGCCTGGTCCAGGCTGATCACCTGCACGCCCACCACTTCGGCGATGTTGATGCGGTCCCACATGATGGCTTGCATCAGCGCACGGTTGTACTTCATCACCGGGGTCTGGCCGGTGTGGAAGCTGTGGGATTTGGCCCAGCCCAGGCCGAAGCGGATGCTCAGGCTGCCCATTTTGGCGGCAGCGTCGACAGCGCCCGGGTCTTCGGTGACGTAGAGGCCGGGGATGCCGATTTTGCCGGCCACGCGTACCACGCCCATCAGGGAGTTGAGCACGGTAGCCGGGGCTTCGTGTTTCACGCCGTCATGGCCGTGGCCACGGGCTTCGAAGCCCACGCAGTCCACTGCGCAATCCACTTCCGGCTCGCCCAGCAGCGCGGCGATCTGCTCGTGCAGCGGCGCGTCCTTGGACAGGTCGACGATTTCAAAACCCTGGGCCTTGGCGTGGGCCAGGCGGATGGTGTTGACGTCGCCGATGATCACCACCGCCGCACCCAGCAGGCGCGCCGAAGCGGCAGCGGCCAGGCCGACCGGGCCCGCACCGGCGATGTACACGGTGCTGCCTGGGCCGACACCGGCGGTGACGGCACCGTGGTAGCCGGTGGGCAGGATGTCGGAGAGGCAGGTCAGGTCGCGGATTTTCTCCATGGCCTTGTCGCGGTCCGGCAGTTTCAGCAGGTTGAAGTCAGCGTACGGCACCAGTCGCCCATGTCGACGTAGCCGTAAGCGCCACCGGCACGGGCCGGGTTGACGGTCAGGCACACGCCGGTGTGTTGCTCCTTGCAGGAACGGCAGCGCCCGCAAGCCACGTTGAACGGCACGGACACCAGATCGCCGATTTTCAGGTTCTCGACGTCGCTGCCCTTCTCGATCACTTCACCGGTGATTTCGTGACCCAGAACCAGACCGGTTTGAGCGGTGGTACGGCCACGCACCATGTGCTGGTCGGAACCACAAATGTTGGTGGACACCACACGCAGGATGACACCGTGCTCGATCTTCCTGCCGCGCGGGTCCTGCATTTTCGGATAGTCGATTTTCTGTACTTCGACCTTGCCAGCGCCGAGATACACCACACCACGATTGCCAGACATGCCATCACCTCTGTAATTGTTGTTGGATAGAGCGTGGTTGAGCTTCCAGCGGCAAGCTACAAGCCGCAAGAAGTGTACACACCGCGTTTTCTTGCGGCTTGGAGCTAAAGGCTTGCAGCTATAAAACGACTGTCCTGTTCGCGTTGAGGAACACTCTTCTTTCGATGTGATACCCCACCGCCCGCGCCAACGTCAGGCCTTCGATATCCCGCCCCTTGGCGATCAAGTCTTCCGGGTAATGGCTGTGATCCACCACCTCCACGCCCTGGGCGATGATCGGGCCTTCGTCCAGGTCGTTGTTGATGTAATGCGCCGTCGCGCCGACCAGTTTCACGCCCTTGTTGTAAGCCTGGTGGTAAGGCTTGGCGCCCTTGAAACCGGGCAGTAGGGAGTGATGGATGTTGATCGCCTTGCCATCGAGCTTGCGGCACAGTTCCGGCGACAACACCTGCATGTAGCGCGCAAGGATCACCAGTTCGGCACCGGCCTCTTCGATCACCTGCAATACCTGGCGCTCCTGCGACGGCTTGTCGTTCGGGTCCAGGGGGAAATGGTAGTACGGAATCTGGTGCCAGTCGGCCAGCGGCTTGAGATCCGGATGGTTGGACACCACCGCCGCCACGTCCATCGACAACTGGCCGATGCGCTGGCGATAAAGCAGGTCGTTGAGGCAGTGATCGGCCTTGGAGACCATGATCACCACTTTCGGCCGGTAATGCGGCGGCGTCAGTTCGAAGACCATGCCGAACGTCTCGCCACGCTCTTGCAGGCCGGCGCGGAAAGACTGTTCGTCGAAGCCGTCGGGCTGACGGAATTCCACTCGAATGAAAAAGCGGCCCGAGAGCCGGTCATCGAACGAATGGTGCTCGGTGACGTAGCAGCCCTGCTCGAACAGAAAGCGGGTCACCGCGTCCACGGTGCCGAGTACGCTGGGGCAGTCGGCGGTCAGGATCCATGTGTCTGGGGCGCGGCTCATAGCGGGTGACTCCAGAAGCGAAAGTGGCCTGTAGGAGCGAGCATGCTCGCGATGGTCTTCAACGATGACGTTGGCTTTCTGAATACCAGCGGTGTCTGGGCCACCATCGCGAGCATGCTCGCTCCTACAGGAAGAGCAGTCATCAGGGCTGCACGGCCAGGCCGTACTCGGCCGAGGCGTCTTGCAGCCACAGCCACCAGTAGTCCGAGAAGCTGCGGCGGATCAGCAGTTCCCAGGTGTCTTCGGCGGTGTGGCGGATCACCAGTTGCGACTTGGCGAACACGGTGCCAACGGCCTTACCCACTGGGAAACTGTTGGGGTGTACGTCGTAGCTGGTGGACTTCATCAGCACCTGGCGCACGTTGGGGCCACTCAGTTCAAGTATCTGCTGGCCGCCGCTGACGTTGACGATCTGGATGTGCAGGTCGCCCAGGGCTTCACGCAGCTTTTTCTCGGCCTCGAATTCTTCACCGCTCGGCACGATCAGCAGCCATTCGTCCGGGCCCATCCATTGCAGACTGGTCTCGCCCTTGACGATGACGGTCAGCGCACCCGGCAGTTCGATGCCCAGGGCCTTGTGCACGCCGGCGGCGAACGCGGCGTCATGAGCATCGCCACGAATGGTCAGGTGGCCCAGAAGTTTTTTCTCGCGCACGGTCACGCCGGCGCTCTTGCGACCCTTGCCCACCAGGCTGGCGAGGTCGGCATGATGCAGCGACGACTCGGCTTTAGCCCCAGTGGTTGGGCGTTGTTGGTAAACGTTGGCTGCGGTCATAAGGCACCCTTTCTGAATTCTGTGTTCTCTGTGGGAGCTGGCTTGCCAGCGATAGCGGTATGTCAGTCACAATTGTTTTGTCTGGCCTGACGCTATCGCGGCGATGCGGCGGGCCGACAAGCCCGCTCCCACAGGGACTGTGGTGTTAAACGTTCTGGCGCTCACCCTTCGGATCAAAGAACACCGAAGAAACAATCTCTGCCTCGATCACGCTGCCGTCGGCCAGCGGTGCGAACACGCGCTCACCCAGGCGCTTCAGCCCACCCTTGACCACGCCCATGGCAAACGAATAACCCAGGGAGTTGTGCAGGTAGCTGGAGGTGACGTGGCCGACCATGGTCATCGGGATCGACTGCTTGGTGTTGAACACCAGTTGCGCACCTTCCGGCAGCCATTTGGTCGGGTCGACCGGCTTGAGGCCCACCAGTTGCTTGCGCTGGTCACGTACGCAGTCTTCACGGTTCATGCCGCGCTGGCCGATCCACGAGAACGGTTTGGTGCGACCCACGCACCAGCCCATGTTCAGGTCGTCGGGGGTCATCGAGCCGTCGGTGTCCTGGCCGACGATGATGAAGCCCTTCTCGGCCCGCAGGATGTGCATGGTTTCGGTACCGTACGGCGTCAGGTTGTACTTTTTGCCAGCCTCGACGATTTTCTCGAGCACGCCCATCGCGTAATCGGCCTGCACGTTGACTTCGTACGACAGCTCACCGGTAAACGAAATCCGGAACACACGCGCCGGCACGCCACCCACCAGGCCTTCTTTCCAGGTCATGAACGGGAACGCTTCGTTGCTCAAATCAACGTCGGTGACTTCGCTGAGCAGCTTGCGGCTGTTCGGCCCGGACAGGGTCATGGTCGCCCAGTGATCCGTCACGGAGGTGAAGTACACCTTCAGGTCAGGCCATTCGGTCTGCTGGTAGATTTCCAGCCATTGCAGCACACGTGCCGCGCCGCCGGTGGTGGTGGTCATGACGAAATGGTTGTCGGCGAGACAGGCGGTTACGCCGTCGTCGAACACCATGCCGTCTTCCTTGCACATCAGGCCGTAACGCGCCTTGCCCACGTCCAGCTTGGTCCAGGCGTTGGTGTAGATGCGGTTGAGGAACTCACGCGCGTCCGGCCCCTGGATGTCGATCTTGCCCAGGGTCGAGGCGTCCAGCAGGCCGACGCTGTCGCGCACGGCTTTGCATTCGCGTTTGACCGCCGCGTGGATGTCTTCACCGTTTTTCGGGAAGTACCACGGACGCTTCCACTGACCGACGTCTTCAAACTCGGCGCCGTTCTTCACGTGCCAGTGATGCAGCGCGGTGAAACGCACTGGCTCGAAGATGTGCCCACAGTGACGACCGGCCACGGCGCCGAAGGTCACCGGCGTGTAGTTCGGACGGAACATGGTGGTGCCCATCTGCGGGATGGTCACGTTCAGCGAACGGGCAGCGATGGCCAGGCCGTTGACGTTGCCGAGCTTGCCCTGGTCGGTACCGAAGCCCAACGCGGTGTAGCGTTTGACGTGCTCGACCGACTCGAAGCCCTCGCGGGTCGCCAGTTCGATACCCCCCGCCGTCACATCGTTTTGCAGGTCGACGAATTGCTTCGGTGCACGCGCCGAGTTCTTCTCGTGCGGCACCTGGAATAGCGCCAGGGTCGGTTCTTCGAGACGGCTCAGGGCTTTGGGCAAGGTGCCTTCGACCACGGCGAAACCGGCTTCGCTGGCCGCACGAGCGCCTCCTTCAAAACCGTCGGCCAGGGAATCACCCAGCGCGTAGACACCATTGATGCCACCGACGCACACGCGCTTCTGCGGTGCTTCGCCCGGTACGAAACCGAGGATGTCTTCACGCCAGATCGGCTTGCCACCCAAGTGCGAGGCCAGGTGAACCACCGGGCTGTAACCACCGGAGCTGGCAATCAGGTCGCAATCGAGCCATTCGCCCGGGCTGGTCACCGCATGGGCTTTTACATCGATCGCGGCCACGCGGGCAGCGGTCACGCGTTTGGTGCCACGGGTCTCGATCACGGCGCTGCCGGTCAGGATGCGAATGCCTTTGGCGCGCGCTTCTTCCACCAACGCACCGCGCGGGTTGCTGCGGGCGTCGGCGATGGCCACCACTTGCAGGCTGGCATCGAGCCAATCCAGGGCCACGCGGTAGGCGTGGTCATTGTTGGTCGAGAGCACCAGTTTCTTGCCCGGTGCCACGCCGTAACGACGGACGTAAGTCGACACCGCGCCGGCCAGCATGTTGCCCGGCACGTCGTTGTTGCCGTAAACCAATGGACGCTCGTGAGCACCGGTCGCCAGGACCACGCGCTTGGCGCGAACCCGGTGGATGCGCTGGCGAACCTGGCCAATCGGGGCGCGATCGCCCAGGTGATCGGTCAGGCGCTCGTGAATGGTCAGGAAGTTATGGTCGTGGTAGCCGTTGACGGTGGCGCGCGGCAACAGCAGCACGTCCGGGGTGTTCGTAAGTTCCGAAATGACGCTGGCGACCCATTCCATGGCCGGCTTGCCGTCCAGGCTTTCGCGGGAGTCGAGCAGGCTGCCGCCGAACTCTTCCTGTTCATCGGCGATGATCACCCGGGCGCCGCTGCGCGCAGCCGCCAGTGCAGCGGCCAGGCCTGCGGGGCCGGCGCCGACGATCAGCACGTCGCAGTGCTGGTTCATGTAGTCGTAGGTGTCCGGATCGTTCTCGGTCGGCGAACGGCCGAGGCCCGCCGCCTTGCGGATGTACTTTTCGTAAGTCATCCAGAACGATTGCGGGTACATGAAGGTTTTGTAGTAGAAGCCCGGAGGCATCAGCTTGCCGCCGACCTTGCCGAGAATCCCCATCATGTCGTTGTTCACGCTTGGCCAGCCGTTGGTGCTGGTGGCGACCAGGCCTTGGTACAGCGCTTGTTGAGTGGCGCGCACGTTCGGGATTTGCGTGGCTTCGGTGGCGCCGATCTGCAGCACCGCGTTCGGCTCTTCGGCACCGGCAGCGAAAATACCGCGTGGGCGCGAATATTTGAAGCTGCGACCGATGATGTCAACGCCGTTGGCCAGCAGCGCTGCGGCCAGCGAGTCGCCTTCAAAACCTTTGTAGCTCTGGCCGTTGAAGGTGAAGCTCAGGACTTTGTTGCGGTCGATCCGTCCGCCGTTGGACAGGCGATTGGTCTGGCTCATACCTTCTCTCCCAGAGCCGTGGCGGCCGCTTTCGGGCTCTCGGTCTTGTCGGTGAATTGGGGCTTGGTGCCGATCTTGTAGGTTTCCAGAATCTCGTAGGTCACGGTGTCGCGGGTGGCGTTGAAGTACTGACGGCAACCGGCGGCGTGGATCCACAGTTCATGGTGCAGGCCGCGAGGGTTGTCGCGGAAGAACATGTAGTCGCCCCACTCCTC
>Ga0308165_1001359_pt1 | contig 34512 bp, 31 predicted proteins | sample PhyWR2_FD_201032 | JGI IMG/M metagenome (GOLD analysis project Ga0308165, IMG submission 201032) | Phyllosphere microbial communities from UC Gill Tract Community Farm, Albany, California, United States - DLSLW.R2 | ecosystem: Host-associated > Plants > Phyllosphere > Unclassified | place: USA...
TTGTTTATTTCTTTCATCCATCCCACTTCCCCCTCACTTAACAATAACGATGAATAAATTCAAAAACAGTGTCAAAATAGTGATCTGGTTCATAAATAAACGAAGACAAATGCGGTGCCTGTTCCACTATCAAACTTTCTTTTACGCCTTTTGTAGCTTCCATATTTTCATAGAGCATTTGATGTGGGACAAATTTATCTCCTGTCCCATGAATAAACAACGTCGGTAATTTGTTCTGTGCCAGTTGAGAAATTGAGGACGCCTCTTTCAGTGAATAGCCCACTTTTCTTTTCGCTAAATGATTGGCAATAGTCAAAATGGGAAAGGCAGGCAATTTGAAGGCCGAACTCAGCATCGCGCCAAATTCACTATAAACCGAAGAATACCCACAATCAACCACTAAACCTTTGACATTTTTAGGTAGTCTCTCCCCACTTGTCATCATCACAGTAGATGCACCCATCGACCCACCAAATAAAACGATTTCAGCCAATGGTTCGATCGTGATCACTTCTTGAATCCATTTTAGTAAATCTAAACGATCTAACCACCCCATGCCGATCACGTTACCTGTACTTTTACCATGGGCTCTTAAGTCCGGAACTAAAATATTATACTGTTGATCAGAAAATTTTGAAGCAACAAAAGCCATGTCCCGTTTACCATATGAGCGATAACCATGAACACAAATCACCCATTTTTTGCTATCAGGATGGGAAACGATCAAACGACTATATAGCTTTTCACGACCTATTTCCAACCAATAATCTTTAGCTACTTCTTGCTGCCAAAAAACTTCTCCTTGTTGATTTTGCTGCTCTTCAGTTAGGTCATACTTTGATGTCCCTTTATTAAAATTATCTGGATTCATCATCTTGTGACCTGTTTTGTCATACCACTTATTGTTTCTAAAAAGAGCTACGCTCAAGAAAAAATTAGCCGCATAAAATGAAGCCGCAACGATGAAAATCACTACAATCACTAAACCAAACACAATCCACTTCAATAATGACACCTCGATTCTTTATTTTCATTTCTCTCTTAAGTATACTCTTATTTAAGAAAAAAAGTATGAATGTACTCAAAAACAAAAAAGTAAAAAATTCGATTTCTGCGGGACTAAATTAAAAACCAGCCTCTGCATTATCTGCAGTATGCTGGTTTTCATTATACGATTTAGAAATACTCTATTTATTCACAATCTAATGCAATCAGATCCTCAAATGTTTCACGTCGAACGGCTAGTTTGTCTTGACCATTTTCCACGAAAACAACGGCTGGTTTTAAATTACGATTATAATTATTTGCCATTGAATAACCATAGGCACCGGTACTAGTCATCGCAAACAAATCTTCTGGATTCATTGGAGGTAACTCGATGTTTTTGATTAGAACATCACCTGATTCACAATACTTCCCAACAATTCTACTCTCTTGGGTCGCCTCTGTACTAATTCGATTAGCTAAAAAACCATCATATACAGCATCATACAATGCTGGTCGGATATTATCCCCCATACCACCATCTACTGAAACATAGTGACGGACATCTGGTATCACTTTTTGCGATCCAATGGAATAAATCGTAGTTCCTGCTTCTGCAATAATACTACGACCTGGCTCAATCCAAATTTCTGGAAACGCATAATCTAACAATTCACATTGATCTTTTACGCCATTGACAATTGCTTTGACGAACGCTTCTGGCTCTAGCGGATCATCAGCCTCAGTGTACTGAACACCAAAACCACCACCCATATTTAAAATATCTACAGTATAACCAAACGTTTTTTTCCAATCATTCAAAATCAACAACATCTTCTCAACAGCCGCCAAAAATCCTTCTGCAGAAAAAATTTGTGAGCCAATATGACAATGCGCTCCTTTTAGTAACAAATTCTCATCCGCTAAGATTTTTTCTAGCGCGTCTGTCGCTTGTCCGCTCATAACATCGAAACCAAATTTTGAATCGACCTGTCCAGTTAAAATATATTCATGGGTTTCGGCATCCACACCAGGTGTAATACGAAACATCACTTTTTGCTGCTTTCCTTTTTCTTTTAAAATAGTACTTAATAAATCGATCTCATAAAAGTTATCAATGATGATCATCCCAACATTTTGATCTACTGCATAACTTAGTTCTTCTTTTGTTTTATTGTTTCCATGGAATTCAATATTTTCAGGAGACATCCCACCTTTGATTGCCGTATAGAGTTCTCCACCAGAAACCACGTCACAACCTAATTCTTCTTCCTCTAAAAGTTTGTACATAGCCAAGCAACAAAAAGCTTTGCTGGCATAAATCACCTTATTTTTTACACCTAAAGAATTGAATGTTTGTTTAAATCCTCGAGCGCGTTCACGAACATGAGCAACATCATAAACAAATAACGGTGTTCCGTATTTTTCAGCTAAAACAACGGTATCACATCCACCGATTGTTAAATGTTCTTGTTCATTAAATTTTGCCGTTCCAAATAATAGTGGCATCTCTTCACCTTCTTCAACAGATTTATTAAAAATAATAGCACAAAAATGAAAAACTTCCTATCTATTTTCCATTTTTTTATAACGAACCATTCAAATTTGTGACAAATACTCATATAACTTTTCGCTTAGCTTTCTCATGCCATCAAAAGCTGGCTGATTTGCAAAAAGAATCACTAGTTTTTGATTATCCTGATCACCATACACGGCCGTTTCGTACCCACCAAGACTTCCTTGAGAATATTTTAAATCATCAAAATAAATCAGCCCTGCCCGATATCCTTCTTGATCGATATCAGCAAGTTGTTCATACTCTCTTTGTTGGAAAAGTCGACCGTCAGCTAAGCCTTGTATAACTAGCCAAAAATCTTCCGCTGACATATATAAATTACCAGCACCCAATAAGCTAGAAAATAATTTTTTGCTTGCTGGATAAGGATCGTCTTGATAATCTTGCCCTGTATAAAAATAAGGCTGCGGAGTTATTTCATCCGTCGGTAACTGATCCCAAAAATAAGTTTGAGTCAATGATAATGGATCGATCACCCATTTTTTTACAACCATTTCATATGATTGTCCAGTGATTTGGGCAATAATTCCAGCTAATAAAGTATAGTTCCCATTTGTATAGTCAAATTCTTTATTATGCGTTACAGTCAACGTATCCAATGCATTCTCCAACTGACTTTCCTCGTTAATCAACAGTTGTTTTGGTGCTTCTTCAGCCATCGAAATACCAGAACGATGATCAAGTAATTGCTGGATCGTAATCGTTTGACTAAAATCGATTTGCGGATAAAATTTGTCTAAGGTCGCATCTAATTCAAGCTTTCCGTCTTTCACTAATGTTAAAATAATGGCTCCTGTGATTATTTTTTGTAATGAAGCAATAGGAAAAATCCCCTCAATTTTATTTGGATACTTATTATTCACATCTGCATAGCCATAACTTTTTTCATAGAATTTTGTTTGTTGGTCGATCAATAAGACCGTCCCTTTAAAATGAGAATCATTGATGATTTGATCGATTGTTTCTTGCCGACTGGATGTAGTATCAGTCTCCGTTTGTTTACTCTGTTTAGTTTCCATTAAATGATACTCTTTGTAAAAGAAACAACCACCTGCCAGCACTACAAGTAAACAGAACACGCTTATTAAAAGAACTCGTTTACGTAGTCGATTCACGAATATCTCTTCCTTTCCCAATTACTTCCACTAAATTATAGCATTAGCTGACTGAAATAAAGAATACTAAGAAATAGAAAAACTGGAACTGACTTCAATAAGTCATATTCCAGCTCTTTAAGCTATGAAAAAAATGTTGAATTAATGAGTTGCTTCTATTCTTGTGCAATTGTTAAAATTGCAGCGGGAATTCGATAGGGAGAACATGAAATATAATCGACACCGATTTTTTTCAAGAAACGAATCGATTGAGGATCTCCACCAACTTCACCACAAACGCCAATTTTAATAGTCGCATCATAACTTCTTATTTTATCTACAGCCATTTTCATTAAAATACCCACACCGTCTTCATCAATATGTTGAAAGGGATCTTCTTTTAGCAATTTTTGATCTTGATACGCACTGATAAATTTACCAGAGTCATCTCGTGAAAAGCCATACGTCAACTGCGTTAAATCATTTGTACCGAAGCTAAAAAAGTCAGCAACTTCAGCAATTTTTTCTGCAGTTAAACACGCTCTTGGAATTTCTAACATCGTACCAATTTTATAAGCAATAGCTTGGCCTGTTTTAGAAAAAATTGATTGAACTGTTTGCTCCAAACGTTCTCTTAGCCATTTCATCTCTGCTTGACTGCCAATCAGTGGAATCATGATTTCAGGAACAATCACGCTGTCTGTTTCTTTTTGAGAAATCTCCAAAGCACTTTCAATAATAGCAGCTACCTGCATCTCATATATTTGTGGTGTGGTAACCGCCAAACGACAACCACGGTGCCCAAGCATTGGGTTTTGTTCATGCAGTTCTTCAATTCGATGATTGATTTCCTCTATTGTTCGTTGTGTCGCACTGGCTAAATGGGCAATTTCTTCTTCCGTCTGTGGTAAAAATTCATGTAAGGGTGGGTCTAATAAACGAATTGTACAAGCTTTGCCGTTTAATAACGTAAACATCGTCCGAAAATCTTCTTTTTGAAATTCTTTTAGGTTATTTAACGGTTTCATTAGTGACTCTTCATTTTCCGCCAAAATCATTTTGCGCATTTCGAATATTCGCTTTTCACCAAAAAACATATGCTCTGTTCTCGCCAAGCCAATTCCTTCGGCTCCTAATTTTAGCGCAGTTTTAATATCTGCAGGTGTTTCTGCATTTGCTTTTACACCAATACTGGCTTCTTCTTTTGCCCAATCCGTGATCGTTTCTAGCAACTGCCATTCATCACCTTCAACATAGGGAATACTACCTCTATAAATGGTTCCTGTTGTTCCATCGACAGAAATCGTCTCTCCTTGACGTAAAATAACATTTCCTGCTGTGGCTTGCTCTAGAAATTCATCAACATATATTTCTTCACAACCGGCAACACAACAAACGCCCATCCCACGAGCGACTACTGCAGCATGCGATGTCATACCACCTCTAGAAGTGACGATTGCTTCACTCACTACCATCCCTTCAATATCTTCTGGTGAGGTTTCTTGCCGAATTAGGATGACCTTTTCTCCTTGTTCACTCGCTTTTTTTGCCCCTTCAGCTGTAAAATAAATGTTTCCACTAGCAGCACCTGGACTTGCTGGCAGACCTTTCGCAAAAATAGTCGCTTTTTCTAATTCATCTGGTTCAAAAACCGGATGGAGTAATTGCGTCACCATTGTTGGATTAATTCGCTGAATTGCTTCTTTTTTAGAAATAATTCCTTCTTCTACTAATTGAATACAGACCTTAAACGCAGATTTGGCCGTCCGCTTACCATTTCGCGTCTGTAAAATATATAATTTTCGATTTTCGATCGTAAACTCAATATCTTGCATATCCTTATAATGACATTCCAATAAATGACTTATTTTCAAAAATTCTTGATAAACTTCTGGCATCAACGTTTCAAGTTGACTGATTGGTTGTGGCGTTCTTACTCCTGCCACAACATCTTCCCCTTGTGCATTGAGTAAAAATTCTCCAAAAATTCCTTTATCACCTGTAGCAGGATTTCTTGTAAAAGCTACCCCTGTTCCACTATCAGTCCCAAAGTTACCAAAGACCATCTCTTGGATATTGACCGCCGTTCCTAGTGAATCAGAAATATCATGTAGACGGCGATAAGTGATAGCTCTGCGATTATTCCACGAACGAAAAACAGCTTCAACTGCTAGAGTCAATTGCTCGTAAGGATCTTGCGGAAACGGTTGATGGATCACTTCCAAAAATATATCTTTATAAACCGTTACCAATTCTTGCCAATCAGCCGCTTGCATCTCTGTATCCGACTGATAGTTATTCTTTGACTTATAAAAATCCAATTGTTCTTCAAAACGATTTTTATCAATACCACAAACAACATCACCAAACATTTGCAACAATCTCCTATAACAATCGTATGCAAAACGTTCATCACTAGTCTTTTTAGCCAGACCAAGCACCGTCTCATCATTTAACCCTAAATTCAAAATAGTATCCATCATGCCAGGCATTGAAAATTTGGATCCGCTTCTTACTGAAACTAATAATGGATCAGCGACATTTCCAAATTTTTTTGCCGTGCTTTTTTCCATACTATGAATATGCACTTGAATCTCTTCATTCAGTTCCTTTAAGACCTGCTCTTTTTCTTTTAAATAAGCTAAACATGCTTCTGTTGTGATTGTAAAACCAGTAGGAACAGGTAATTTCAATTTCGTCATCTCCGCTAAATTTGCACCTTTACCTCCTAACAAATCAGCTTGTTCTTTACTTCCTTCTAAAAAATCAATCACATATTTCACTCGCAAACTCTCCTTCTCTCCCTAATAGTGTATCACATTTGTATAAAAATCATTATATTGTGTATCACATTTATTGTCAATCATTATTAGTGTATCTTATTTTTATGGTTGCTTTATTTTTATAAGAAATATATAATAATTAGTGTGTCACATTTAGAAAGTAGGTCAATAAAATGAAACTTACCTCAAGGCAATTAGAAATCATCAAAATCGTTAAGGAGAATGAACCGATCAGTGGTGATAATATTGCAAAAATACTAGGATTGAGTCGGGCGACCTTGCGCAGTGATTTAGCTATTTTGACGATGACTGGTTTGCTTGATGCTAGACCAAAAGTCGGTTATTTTTATACTGGTCAAACAATTGAACCCTTACTCTATGAAAAATTGTACAAAAAAAAGGTGGAAGACATCATGTTACCTCCTATCCTCATTCATCAAAGTACGACAGTTTATGATGCTGTAACCAATTTATTCATGTATGATGTTGGTTCTTTATACGTCAAAGATGACAATGATGAGTTGAATGGTATCCTTTCTCGCAAGGATTTGCTTCGAGCAGCTATCAGTAATCCAAATACTGAAAAAACACCAGTAGCCATGATCATGAGTCGTATGCCCAACATCATCACCATCACTCGTGATCGTACGATTTTAGAAGCTGGCGGCTTATTGATGCAGCATAGTATTGATACCTTGCCCGTTGTTACACTTGATCAACCAAAAAAAGTGATTGGAAAAGTCACAAAAACGAGAATGATGGCCTATTTTATCAATGCAGGCAATGATATTGAAAAGGAAAATTATTAATCAAAAAACGGATCAAACAACCGAACCTTTAAAAATTAGGAGAGTGTATTCATGCAAAAGGATAAAATTAAAATTTATTTAGTCTCAGATTCAGTTGGAGAAACCGCACAAAAAATCATTTCTGCTGTCTCAGCTCAATATCCGAGCATTGATATGAGCGATATTCAACGATTCCCATTTATTACAGATGAAGAATTATTACAGCTGATTCTAAAAGATGCCCTTCACGATAAAGCAATCGTTGTTACAACGCTAGTCAACAAAAAACTAGTCAATTTAGTGAAAGATTTCGCTACTCGAACTGGATTACAATTTGTTGATTACATGAGTCCTTTAAGTGAAATTGTTGAGGGAACTTTTGGGGTTCCGCCTTTGCAAGAACCAGGTGCTATTCACAAGCTAAACGAACAGTATTTTAGCCGCGTTTCTGCAATTGAGTTTGCCGTAAGATATGACGATGGAAAAGATGCAAAAGGTTTCTTGGACGCTGATTATGTTTTATTAGGTGTTTCACGTACATCCAAAACGCCATTAAGTATGTATATGGCCAATCGCAATCATAAAGTAGCTAATTTACCTTTGATTCCAGAAGTTGCTTTACCTGCAGAACTAGACCAGATCGATCCAAAGAAAATCATCGGATTAACAACCAGTATTGATAGCTTGATGGGCATTCGCAAATCGCGTTTACATTCACTGGGACTGAAAGAAGATTCTGCTTATACAAATGCGCAGCGTATCCAAGAAGAGCTAGATTATGCTAATCGAATCTTTGAAAAATATAATGCCCTAGTAATCAATGTTGATAAAAAATCAATTGAAGAAACGACAACAATAATCGAAGATTTGGCACAAAACCAATAGTAAGGAGTCCTCTTGATGAGTAATCTTCACTCAAATGAGCTGATTGCCGAAATTATTAATTTAGAAGCTATTTTAAATTTACCAAAAGGAACGGAACATTTCATCAGTGATCTTCATGGTGAGTTTGCCGCCTTCAATCATATCTTGAGAAATGGCTCAGGAAGTATTCGTGACAAAGTAAGTACGCTGTTCAGTCAAGAACTTTCTCAAGACAAAATAGATGAACTCTGCTTTTTAATCTATTATCCAGAAGCAAAGATACAGTCATTAAAGAAGGCGCAAAGTTTACCGCAAAATTGGTGGTTTGAAACGATTGAACAGTTACTGATCATTGTCCGATTTGCATCAAGTAAATATACACGTTCTAAAGTCCGTAAAGCATTACCACAAACTTACGCCTATATTTTAGAAGAATTGATTTATCAATACGATGAAACCACAGATAAAAAAGCCTATTATCGACAAATCATTCAAAAAATCATCGAACTTGGAGAAGCTGAACGTTTTATAGCCGACTTGTCTTATTTAACGCAACGTTTTGTGATCGACCATCTTCACGTGATTGGAGATATCTATGATCGAGGACCTCACCCTGATAAAATAATGGATTCTTTGCTCGACTACCACTCACTTGATATTCAATGGGGCAATCACGATATCATTTGGCTTGGCGCTGTCAGCGGCTCTAAAGCTTGTTTAGCGAATGTATTACGAATTTGTGCCCGTTATGGCAACTTAGACCTCTTGGAAGAGGCCTACGGTATTGATTTACAGTTACTAAAATCATTTAGCCGTAAAATCTATCAGGAAAATAAGGATTTTTTCCCTAAAAAAAATCCTTACAGAGAACTTACAACTCTAGAAAGCACAGATGCAATGAAAATCCAGCAGGCGATGGCAATGATCCAAGAAAAATTAGAAGGACAATTAATTCAGCGCCGTCCCGAATTTCAAATGGACCATCGATTATTATTAGACAAGATTCATGAAAATCAGCTTATGATCGATGGTCAAGCTTATCAGTTAGTCAATACCTGTTTTCAAACAGTTGACTGGAAGCAGCCTTATCAATTATCAGCAGAAGAAGAATTGGTCATCACTGATTTATTGCAGCAGTTTCAAAATTCCCCAAAATTAAAACAGCACATGACTTTTCTTATGGAAAAAGGCGCATTGTATCTGTCTTATAACCACAATTTATTGATTCATGGCTGTATTCCTCTTAATGATGATGGATCATTTCAAGAAATCAGCTTTAACAAAAATAAGTATGCGGGTAAAGCGTTACTAGATTTTTTTGAAACGAATATACAGCAGGCCTTTTCAAAATCATGGTTAACCGAAGATTTTTCAACAGATCTCGTTTGGTACTTATGGTGTGGTGAGCGTTCATCACTCTTTGGAAAAAAAGCAATGAAAACATTCGAGCGCTATTTTATTGAAGAATGTCAAACCCACGTGGAAGAAAAAAATGCTTATTACTCATTAAGAAATGATTCTCAAGTATGCCAAAATATCTTAAAAGCTTTCGGGCTTAATGAACCTGATAGCCACATTATCAACGGCCATACTCCTGTAAAACAAATCAAAGGCGAATCACCAATCAAAGCTGACGGCAAAATGATCGTTATTGATGGCGGTTTTTCAAAAGCGTATCAAAAAGTCACTGGAATTGGCGGTTATACACTTTTATATAATTCTTTTGGAATGCAGTTAGCCGCCCATAAACCCTTCTCTGATCAAGAAACTGCCATCGAAAAAAATGATGATATTATTTCTACACGCCAAATCGTTGACCGGAAAATTGAACGTTTAAAGGTCAAAGATACAACGATTGGTCATACTTTGATCAAAGAAACCCAGCAGCTAAACAATCAATTGAAACATTCTGGTCAATCAGCTTTTTAACTAAAAAAACGTGAAACAAAACTAAAGTACAGTTTTGTTCCACGTTTTTCCTTTTTACTTAACCAGTTCAAATCGTTGATTCTTTAGTTCATAAACCGCATCACAAGCATTCGCTACTTCTTGTTCATGGGTCACAATAATTATGCATTTTTGTTGTTCATGTGCCACTTTTTGGAACAACTGAACGATTTCTTTGGATGTTTTCTCATCTAAATTCCCGGTAGGTTCATCGGCTACAATCAGTTCATGGTCACAACATAACGCTCTAACAATTGCCACACGTTGTTGTTGTCCACCAGAAAGCTGGGTCACATTCTTAGTGGCAAGGACCTCATCAATCCCAACATTCGCTAAATTTTCTAGAGCATAGGTCTTTTTATCAGCCTGTTTTGAACTTGATATTGACATAGCTGTTAAAACATTATCCAGCGCTGACATGTAAGGGAGTAAATTATACGCTTGGAAAATAATCGAGACATCGTTTTTACGATAATTTCTAAGACCAATTTTTTTCAAGGATTCTTCATTGTAAAGGATCTCTCCAGCCTTTGGCAAGTCTAGTCCTGCAATTAAAGAAAGAAATGTCGTCTTGCCAGAACCACTCGCTCCTAAAATAGCGTACATTTTTCCTCGCTGAAACGTTAAATTCACATTTTTATAAAGAAATTCGTCTTCATTTTTATACCAATAGCCTACTTCTTGTGTTTGTAACATCGCAATTCCTCTTTTCTATGTGGTCAAGATTTTTTTTGGTTGCAATCGCAAAATACCAACGGAAGATAAAACTATCGAGAAGAAACTGATTAGAATACCTAAACCTGCTAATAGTGCGATTTCTTTTGGTTGTACAGAAATATTTAACTCTTGGATCGCTTCTGCTGCTTCAACAGAGCTTGCTCCGATTCGACCCATGGCTCCTCCTGGCCCGCCTTGGCGCTGTTGTCCGTCACCGCCCATTTTATCTGGTTGACCTTGATTCGTTTCCGTTTGTTGAGCACTTTGAGATTGTTGGTTGATCAATTGTTCACCGACAACATTTCCGACAATATTCCCACTGAATGTTGCAATGACTAAAGCAACAACCATACAAATAATGATCTCACTGAAAAATTGTAAGACAACTTTAAAGCGTGATTCTCCAAGTGATAATAATACACCGATTTCATATCGCCTTTCTCTAATTGTCATCATGACGATCAGAGTTAAAATAATTACTCCCGCGACCGCGACTAAAATCACAATATTTTTAGCAAAACTTGCAACATTATTCAAAGGTTGTAGCATTTGTTGATAGGCTTGATCGTTAGTTTGCAAACTAAAGCTGTCTGTATCAATCAGCTTTTCAGCAGAGGCAACAAAGGTGTCCATTGCTTTTGGATCACTAAGTGTGTAGCTTGCTGAATCAATCGTTCCTGTTGCGTCATCTCCTTTTAAGGTATTTGCAAAGGTATATGATGTATATAAGGTGTTCGCTGGATTCAAGAAATTGAACTGCATCCCCATGCTGTCTCCGTTTTCAGATGTCTTATAAATTCCTTTGATCGTTAATTCATAAGTTTTCGTCTCATCTTCGGGATCTGTCACTTTAAATGTATCGCCAACGTTTAATTCATTTGCCTCAGCAAGGGTTTGCTCAATAACGACATTATTTGTCTCCACATCATCCTCACTGATTGCTTCACCACTTGTGATTTCAGCAATGCCGTCTGAAAAATCACTCAACATCGACAAATCCATTACGCCACTTACTTGAAAATCGCTTTGCTGCTGCATAGCCATCGGTCCACCGCCCATTTGTCCATCACCTCGAGCTTGTTCATCCCCTTCATTAACAGCTTGTTCATTATTACTTGTTGAAGAAGTTGTCGTCTCACTTTCCGAATCAGTTGAAATCGGTGTGATCCCATCACCTGCTCCAGCCGATGAAGAGGCTAAAAATGAATAGGATTTCACATTGTCTAAAGCAGCGATTTTTTGCGCATCTGCTAATGAAACTGGCGTCAAACTAAAACTACCTGGATCTGGTTTTGTACTGGTAGTGCTGTCTTGACTTTTCTTCATCGCAGCTTCACGATTCGCCGATAGCGTGACACTGGCACCAACACTTTTCTTGGCATTTTCTGTTGCAGTGATTGCAGCGCTTTGAATGGTTAATCCAGCTAAAACAAAAATTAAAATCGCTGAAAAAACAGCACATAATAAAAATGTTCGTCCCTTTTTAGCTTTCATACTTAATGCTGCTCGTTTGATAAAATTCATATAATTCCTCCTTAAATAAAAAACGCAACGGACTCATTTTATCGTTCCTAAAAATTAATCCGCCAACTCTAGCTGATCCATCTGTATTAATAATTTGCCAAAGCAATTAATACTATTTCTTCTGGACAGATACTACTTTAGTTTACGGACCTTAAACAAACCTTAAATACAGATTTCAATTATTTTCGTCCATATCTAACCTTGCAAATCTACAAGAAAAATGATTAAATGATTGTGGCTCTATTTTTAATGAACTAGATAAATAAGTATCAGATAAGATTACTATCTTACAATTGTTAGAAAGGAACGAAAGGTATTTGGAAAAAAAGAAAATGACTCTATATGGAATGATTTTCTCTATTTGTTTCTTCTTGATCGTATCGTTCTTTTTTTCTGCTCATACAGTAGATTATGCAAACGAAGCAGAAATAAGTGAAAAAATTAGTATTCCAATCAAATCAGCAGCTATTTCGGCAAACAAAAATCTTGAACCAAAAACTATAGAAACTCCTGAGCTGACGGATTTCTACCATAAAATCAACCAAACAATGATAGATGCTGCCAAAACATTTAATGGCGACATAGGTATGACTTATGTTGACTTAACTACAGGCAAGCAAATTTCTGTAAATGGAACGAAAGAATTTTACAGCGCTAGTACGATTAAAGTTCCTTTAGCAATGATGATTGCGGATAAAGTTGAATCAGGGAGTCTAAAATGGGAAGATCAGCTTACTTTTAATGAAAAAGAAGATTATGAAGATGGAACCGGGATCATTATCAATAATATCCAGCCACAATATTCGGTGAGAACTTTGCAAGAATATAACATCACCTATTCTGATAATATTGCAAAAAACATGTTATATGACACTTTTGGTGGTGATGTTAAAGCAAAACAAGCACTTTATGCTCATTTTTTACAAAAAGAAACGGATTGGGATGACGCAAAATTCACCTCTGAAGATGCGGCTAAGATTCTTAAAATTTTGTATAAAGAAAAAGCATCAAATGTGGAGTATCAAACGATTTATGACTATATGAAAAACACTGTTTTCCATGAACGAATGGAGACTCCAACAACCGCAGGTAAAGTGGCCCATAAAATTGGCTCCTATGAAGGCTTTCTACATGACATTGGTATTTTGGAAACAGAACAGCCTTTTATCTTGACGGTGTTTACAAAGGGTCAAACAGATGCTGGTATTGCTTTTATTTCAACGATCACTGATCAATTGTGGACGATTCAAAAAAATAATTATCCAAATGAATAATCATTTTTAAACAGATTATTGAGCGAAGTTATCAATTCATAACTTCCTCAATAATTTTTTTTTCGGAAATAAAACCTATTCACTAATTATAGACCAAAATAAAGTTAAATATATTTTACATATTAATTAAAATATATTATAATAATTACGTGACAAAATAAAATCAAAGGAGAGAATCATGAAAAAAAGATTGTTTAAACAAAGTGGGTTGTTATTGTTTAGTGTTCTATTCTTGTATCCATCAAATGAGGTCCTAGCCTCCCCACCAACAAATGGTGTCATTCCTGATAATAGTCCTGCAATCGAGCAACCTAAACTATTGGAAAGACAAACAAGAACAACGTTACCAAGAATTCATGATCCAAGAGCCACAAATAATTTAGCCGTTAAAAACCAAGGCAGTTTAAATATCTGCTGGGCCTTCGCTTCAAATGCAGCATTGGAACATCATTACGAGAAAAAAAATGGAACACCGATTTCCCTTTCTGAACGTCATAGTGATTATTTTTTTGCAAGAAATGCCACTTCTATTTTAAATGAGAACCCTTTAGCTTATAATCGTAACTTAGGGGCAGGTGGACAAGAAGCCGCTACGTTTTACAGTTCAATTCGATGGAAATCTCCAGTTTTAGAAAAAGATATGCCTTTTCAATTATCACTTAAGCCATTGTCCTTGATAGATTTGGATAAACCAACTCCTTTCCATGTCCAAGGAATTGTTGATATACCAAAATTGAGCAAAGACTATACCAATTCTGAACAAGTAGCCAGAGTCAATGAAATAAAAAAAGAAACACTCACCAATGGTGGTGTTACCTTTCGCAACAATGGTAAATATTTACAATCAACGAACGCACACTACAATGCTAAAACTGATTCTTACTTTACTGCGATAAAGAATAATCCAAGTGCTATCAATCATGTGTGTCTAATTGTTGGTTGGGATGATAATTTCAGCAAAAGTAATTTTTCTACCCCGCCATCACAAAATGGTGCGTTTATAGTAAAAAACAGTTGGGGTACTTCATATAATGATGGTGGTTATTTTTATGTGTCATATGAAGATTATCATCTTATGACGAACGACTCACATGCTATCAGCTCTATTGAAAACAATAATAATTATGCACATCAATATAGTAAAACTGATTTCATTACCCCTAGCACAGAATCAAGTTATTCTATTGATAGTCCACATTACTACCTTAGTAACAACTATGATGCGCCAAAAAATAATCATGAAATTATTAAAGCCATTGGAATTCGTACCGTTCAATATAATACGCCTTATGAAATCTATATAAATCCTAATGGTACTGAAAATAAAAACCTGAAAAATCTGATCAAAGTTGCAGAAGGAATAAAAGAATCACCAGGTTTTGAAACCGTTCGTTTGAAAGAACATATTCCTATTTATAGTAAAGACAAATTTTCAGTTGTAATCAAGTTTAAACGTCCTGATGGTGCAGCTCTTGCATATTTTCCTGCTGAGTTTACTTGGATATCTGATAAAGTAGATGTAAGTAATCAATCGTTTTATTCTTCTAGCCGTTCTGATACTTCTTTAAATTTTCAAAGTCTCAAAACTGACTTTTATATCCATGTTTATACGGATGATTTAAAATAATTACCCGAAGTATCATCAGAATTTTTAACTATAAAAGAAAAAATATGATTATGTATAAAGGAGAATCTCGACAACTAGAAACGGTCATTACTTCAAGCAATTCAACAACTAAAAGCCAAATTGAATGATCATGATATAAAGCACCGAAAGAAATAATCGTAAACCATCACGGTACTTCTTTTAATTCGTCTACTCCTCTAAATGAAGGGAGCCCTGTTTTAGCCACTTTATCTGATTCAAATAAAAACTATTATTCACTCACTAACTATACGATTTCCATAAGAAAATGAAGAAGTAAGTAAGAACAAATCAATTTTTTAATGTTCTCACTTACTTCTATTTTATTTAACTACCCATATTTTTTATTTTGATCAAACGAGTAATTTCGCTTCGCTCATTTTCTTCCAGTTTCATCTGGATATAATAAATTGTTTCTTCTAATTGAGGAATCGTCATATATTCTAATGCATTCACTCGCCGACGTGTTTTCTCTATTTCTTCTGACATTAGCTGACAAGTTTTTTCCACCTCTGCTAATTCCAACAATTTGGGCAAAATCGTCGAAATCTTATCAAACACTCCGTCTAATTCAGCATTTGAATTTAGATAGCCATAATTCAATGGTGCTTCGACTACCGTTTCATCATAGTGAAAGTTCATGATTGGTACAGTCACGCTCATAATATTTTTTTCAATCACATCTAATGTGACCTCATTTGCTGGAATTGCAACTAATTCTTCGATAAAAGCTTCATTCAACGTTGCATTCGCTAATACAAAGTTAGACAAAGCTGTTGTTAATTCTTGTTCTACATCGATCCGTAGTTGATTATTTTTTTTGACAAGTAAAATAAAACGGCGCATCAACTCATCTTGCTTGTCTTTTAATAATTTATGTCCTCGAGTTGCCGTACCTAGTTGTTTCTTTAGACGAGAGAGCTCCATTCGAGTAGGATTCACATTTAGCCGTGCCATGGTCGATCACTCTCCTTCAGTCAGGTATTCATCCAACATATCGTCTTTGATTCGTTTTAATTCCGTTCTTGGCAACATCGATAATAGTTCCCAGCCTAAATCCAACGTTTCATCAATTGAACGATTCGTATAAAAGCCTTGATTTACATACTCTTTTTCAAAACGATCCGCAAATTTAGCATAGATTTTATCGACATCTGAAAGTGCTGATTCGCCTAGGACAACAGCCAATTCCTTCGCTTGCTTCCCTTGTGCATAAGCTGCAAATAATTGATTCATTGTCGGCGCATGATCGATCCGAGTTTTTCCTTCTCCAGTCCCTTTATCTTTTAAACGAGAAAGTGACGGCAGTACATCAATTGGCGGTTGAATCCCGCTTTTATACAGCTCTCTAGATAAAATGATTTGTCCTTCGGTAATATATCCTGTCAAATCGGGAATTGGATGTGTTTTATCATCTTCTGGCATTGTTAAAATTGGGATCTGTGTTACAGAGCCTTTTAAGCCCCTAATTCGTCCAGCACGTTCATACAATGTGGCTAAGTTCGTATAAAGATAACCTGGATAGCCACGACGTCCTGGAACTTCACGACGCGCTGCAGAGATTTCTCTTAGTGCTTCACAATAATTAGTCATATCTGTCATGATCACTAAAACGTGCATGCCTTTTTCATAAGCTAAATATTCAGCCGCCGTCAATGCCATTCTTGGTGTAGCGATTCGTTCGATTGCTGGATCATTGGCTAAATTCATAAACATTACTGAGCGATCGATAGCGCCAGTTTGACGAAAATCTTCCATGAAAAATTCAGCTTCTTCAAACGTAATGCCAATTGCGGCAAAAACTACAGCAAATTCTTCATCACTGTTTAATACATTTGCTTGCCGAGCAATTTGTGCGGCTAATTCCTTATGGGGTAAACCTGATCCAGAAAAAACTGGTAGCTTTTGCCCTCGAACTAATGTATTTAGATGGTCGATCGCTGAAATTCCTGTTTGAATAAATTCGTCAGGGTAGTCTCTAGCGACTGGATTGATCACTTCACCATTGATATCCACCATTTTTTCAGGTAAAATTTCAGGTCCGTTATCTTTAGGACGTCCTAAACCGTCAAAAATCCGACCAACCATATCTTCTGAAACGCCTAACTCTAATGGATGACCAAGAAAACGGACTTTTGAATCACGCAGATTGATTCCACTCGTTCCTTCAAAAATTTGAACCATTGCTTTGTCACCATTTATTTCAAGCACTTGCCCACGTCTGATCTCTCCATTTTGCATTCGGACTTCGATCAATTCTTCATATTTAACGCCTTCCACTTTTTCAACGATCATTAAGGGACCAACAACTTCATTGATTGTACGATACTCTTTAATCACTTGTCATCCCTCCATCAGCAATAATTTGTTTTAAGGTTAATTTGATTTCATCAACTAGACCATCTAATCGGTCAATTTCATCTTCTGGTAAATATTTACTTCTAGCTATTTGATCTCTTAATCCAACGGTTCCAGCCATGATCTCAGACAAATATGCCCCTAATGTCAAAGCAACTTGTCCTTCTTCATAAAAAGTCAAAATCAAGCGAAGCATTTTGTATTGTTTCTCTCTTGAAGTAAAGGTATCAACATCATCAAAAGCGTTTTGCTGCAAGTAATCTTCACGAATCGACTTCGCAACTTCTAGCGTCAAACGATCTTTATCAGATAACGAATCAATCCCAACAAGGCGAACGATTTCTTCCAATTGCGATTCTTCTTGTAAAATCCTCATCCCTTCCATCACCATATCAGACCAATTCACCTGAAGCTGTTGATCTAAATATTTGCCAACTTCTGAATCATACAAAGAATAACTTTGTAGCCAATTAATGGATGGAAAATGACGTTTTTGTGCCAAAGTCGCATCTAGTCCCCAAAATACTTTGACCACACGCAATGTATTTTGTGTCACTGGTTCAGAAATATCTCCACCCGATGGCGAAACTGCACTGATTGCAGTAATACTGCCTTCACGATGATCCTTACCCAAAGCTACAACTTTGCCGGCACGTTCATAATATTCTGCCAAACGACTGCCTAAATAAGCTGGATACCCTTCATCCCCTGGCATTTCTTCCAAACGGCCACTCATTTCCCGAAGTGCCTCTGCCCACCGGGAAGTTGAATCTGCCATGATCGCAACAGAATAGCCCATATCACGGAAGTATTCAGCAATTGTGATTCCTGTATAGATCGATGCTTCACGCGCTGCTACCGGCATATTAGACGTGTTAGCAATCAAAACGGTGCGTTCCATAACAGATTCACCTGTATTTGGATCAATTAACTCGGGAAACTCATTCAACACATCGGTCATTTCATTTCCACGTTCACCACAGCCAACATAAACCACTAAATCAACATCTGCCCATTTCGCAATTTGATGCTGAACCACTGTTTTACCAGCTCCGAAAGGTCCTGGAACTGCAGCAGCGCCACCTTTAGTTACTGGAAAAAAGGTATCGATCACACGTTGTCCTGTCAATAAAGGAACATCTGGATTTACTTTTTCCAGAATCGGACGACTGCGGCGAACAGGCCATTTTTGCATCATTGTAAATTCTTGATCTCCTATCGATGTTTCAATCACATAAATGGTGTCTTCAATGGTAAATTCACCCTGTTTCACTTCTTTGACCTTCCCTTTGATGCCATATGGAACCATGATCTTGTGTGGGATTACTTTCGTTTCTTGGACGAGCCCAATAATATCTCCTGTTGAAACATTATCTCCTACAGCAACAGTTGGCTCAAACAACCATTTTTTACTTCTGTCTAATGCTGGAATCTGAACGCCTCTACTTAAAAAATTACTTTCTGTTACTTGTGCAAATGTATCTAGTGGCCGCTGAATGCCATCAAACATTTCTGAAATCAATCCTGGCGCCAATTCAACCGATAACGCTTCACCAGTCGTTACGACAGGCTCACCTGGTCCGATGCCTGTTGTTTCTTCATATACTTGAATCGATGCGACGTCTCCCCGCATCTCGATAATTTCTCCGATAACACCTAATTCTCCCACATGGCAAATATCCTGAATACTTGCATCAGACATATTTTTTGCCATGACTAAAGGACCAGATACTTTAATAATTGTACCAGTTTGCAAAATCATTCCTCCTATCAAATGTAGTAATGCTCCTAAAGTCGCTTGTTACGGTTCGACATCATTTCAGTTATTCCTTGTGTTTCTCAGTCGAAAGCTGACTCGTAAAGCTAGATCCCACATATTATTGTAAAGTACTCTAACATCCTACAAAATATTTTGCCCTACTGCTCGCTCCACATTATCTTGTATCTCTTTCAGCCCGATCCCTTTTGTCCCATTATGACTTGGGATCAAAATGATAGCAGGTGTGACTTTACTTTTATAACGTTCAATCGTTTCAACAGCTAATTCAGAAGCATCTTCTGTGATAAAAATGACACCGAAATCATCTTTGGCCATTATTTCAATCGTTTCTCTCACTTGTTTTTCCGAAATTGCGTAGACAACCTCAAAGCCAAAAAGTTTGAAAGGCATCACAGAGTCTCTATCACCGATTACGCCGATCTTATAGGTCATCTGTCATCCTCATCCTTTCTCTAATGACTTCTAGTGGAAAACCACTTCGTTTCCCAACTAAAATCAACCGTAAATTCTTCCACTCCACTTCCTTAGCATTTAGAAATGCCAAGAGTGGCAACGGCCCAAAGGCCATGATTTTTGCTTTGTCATACAAACTTGTTAAATAATTATCTTTAACCTTTTCAAAGGCAATTAAATCTAATTCTTTTGTACTAGTAGAAACAATCGCTGTTAACAGTCCACCGTACGCTGTATTTAATGTAAAATCGGTGAAAGCCTGTAATGATTGTTTGGCATAGGCAAGAAAATTCTCTTTTGCGATCGTCCCTGAACTAGATAAGACAGTTGATAAAAAATTCTCGTGCTGCCCTTGAATAATTCCTCTAGCCATCGTGGATATATTCGTCAAATCAATAAATGCAGCAACTTCTCTCACAATATCTTTATTCTCTAAGGATTCAGCTAATTGGCGCTGAAAGGTCAAAAAATTCCGATCATAAATGATATCGATTGCTTGCAATGTAGATGATTCTTGAAAATAATCCAATACTTCAAGAATAGCATCCATCAAAGCTTCAGGTAATTCTGTAGACACTCGGGTACGAATCGCACTTTTTAGCGTTTCTATAGAATATCGTCCGTCATCTAAAAATAAATAATCCAAGTCCCTACCTGTTAGCTCTGCTTTCGTCAATACTTTCAAATTATGAAAAGTGGCTCTTGACGTATAGATTGTGATCACTTCTGGTTCGGGTGCCATTTCGTACAGCCACTCATACAATTTCCCTTTTTCTTTTGCATAAATATAGTCAAACTTTTCAGCAAAATCATCCGTCATATAAGCGTTGTAAACTGTATTTTTCAAGATATCTTTTAGTTCTTCAACAGTTTTTGCAGTCAATAATTGCTCGTACTGAGCATTGCTTAGCAGTTCTGTTTCTTTAAGACGAATCAAAGGATTGATTTGATTATACGCAGTTTCTTTCATCATGATCCTCCTGTCATAAAAAGTGAAACAAATCATTTCTATTTCTATATCTAGTTATTAAAAAGCTTTTTTATCCAATTTAACTCACTATGAGTAAAAGAACCTTTGTTACTGTAAAAGCAATTTCGCTACCTTAAAACTATCTATTTTCTTGATTTCTTGCACAAGGCTAGAAAATAAAAAGTTATACTCAATGCCATCCTTTGCTACGATAAAGCCTCCAGCGTTTGGAATCACTTCTTTTTCTAAAACCAAAACTAGTTTCTCTGGCGAATGTACTTGTAGCCATTGATCAGACAGTTTATTTTTGGAAAACTCTCCTAGTTTCAGACCAGCTCGTCCTTCTATTGGCAGTTGATGAATGATTTGTTCTACAAACTGTTGAAATTCCACTTCCGACCAATCATTCATACGTTCAGTTGCTTCTGTAAAAAGCTGTTCTAGATAACCTTGTTTTTGATTTAAAGTTGCTTGTTTTATGTCTAATTGTTGACGGTTTTGCTTTTGCTTAAAGGCTTTCATAGTTTGCTCTTCATTTTTTTCAATTCGTTTTGCTTCTTGTAAATACAACGCTTCTTCTTGTTCTTGATATTCTTGATCGATCCGCATAATTTCTACTTTTTTTTGCTCAGAAACTTCTATTCGACCTTTTTCTAGAATCTGTTCGACAATTTTTTCAATTGCATCCATTTTTATCCTCCTACTACTTCACATTTAGTACAAGTAAGAATGAGATAACAAACCCTAAAATGGCATATGTTTCAACCATCGCAGCATAAATGATCCCTTTTGTTGCGTGTTCGGGTTTTTTAGCTAAAATTTGAATACCAGCCGCTGCAACACGACCTTGAGCGATACCAGAAAACAAACCCGCAAATGCAATCGGTAAAGACGCTACAAAATAATCCAATCCCTGAACCATTGACATGCTGTTATCTAAATTAATAAAAATCAAGAACGCGATAACGAATCCGTACAACCCTTGCGTACCTGGTAATAATTGTAAAATCAATGCTTGACCAAATTTTTCTGGTTGTTCAGTCGTTAATGCTGCCGCAGCTTCCCCGGTAAAACCAACCCCTTTAGCAGAACCGATCCCAGCTAAAATTGTTGCCATTGCCATTCCTAAAACGGCGAAAAGAATGCCGCCATTGTTGTTAATTAAGTAATCTATCATGTTTTTTATTCCTCCATCAGTCTTTTACTTTTGATTTTTTTTCAATGTTCATATACTTTTCTTCAGCTTTTAGTGGATTAAATGCCCGTCCACCGCCAGTATAAAATTTTCCGAAAAACTCTACATATTGCAATCGTGCACCATGTACATAAGCACTTAGTAAACTTAAAAAGAGATTCAATGCATGTAAGGCTATGATCAATACAATCCCAACGGTAAAGCGTGCAGCAGGCGGCATAAATTCTACTAACATATTAAATGCTGCCGCAATACTTCCACCAGAAATACCTAAAGCCATCAAACGCGTATAGCTAACTAGATCACCAATATACCCTGTCAAACCATATAGGCCATATAACCCTTTGGCTAACCCTTTGACTTTTGATTTTGATTGAATGATTGGTACGACAATGATCGATAAGGCTGAAATAGCAGCTACAACGATTCCCACTGTAACAAACCCATCATTACTAAAAATCAACATACCTAAAACTACGATCACTAATCCGATCAGTAACCCTTGCCATGCAAAACTTTCACTGATACTTTCTAAATAACGCTTACGCTTCGTTAACTCGATCCCATTGACCATCAAACCAGTCAATAACTGGATAAATCCGAAAACAACCGATAAAATCAAAATTGTATTCACATCTTCCGTGGTTGATAAAATAGGAAACGGGAGCTGTATTCCGAATAATACTTTGGGTAAAGTAGCACCAAAAAACGAGCCATATATAAACCCCCAGATAATCGTCGGAAATGATAAGATCAGAAAGAAATCTGCAAATCGCTTCATTCCACGTGGTAAAACCATTAATTTGAGTGCAAGCAATGCTCCCACTAACATAATCAGTCCATAGCCAATATCGGCTACCATCATCCCAAAAAACACCATGTAAAAAGGCGTCATGATCGGCGTTGGATCAATCTCATCGTATTTGGGCAAACTATACATTTCTGTCAGCATCTCAAATGGTGCTACTACAGAATTGTTTTTTAACTTCACTGGAATATCCAATTGAATTTCATCATCTGTAGGTAAGTCAAAAACGATGTAAAGTTCATCTTTTGGCCTATTTTCTTGCAAGACAGTCAATAACTCGTTTTTTTCGTCTACAGGAATCCACCCCTGCATAATGAAAAAGTAAGAAGTGTTCAAGAGATGCTTTTTAGCCGCTTCACGATGAATAAAAGCGTAAGTCATCTCTTCAGCTAAATATAACTCTTCTAAATAAGCATGATAAGAAGATAATTTAACTTTTAATTGCTTTTCTTCTTCTACAAGTGCAGCCAGTTTTTCTTTATTTTGTTGATATGCTTCCTTAGGCAAACGATCGTATGGATAATTAAATTCGTTAAAGCTATATTTTGCAATAACCTCCGCTACTTCAGCAGTTTGATTCTTTAAATAGAGTAAACTGTAATATATATGATTTTGGCTGTGATAAATTTCCTCTACATAAACAGAATTCACATTTGCTAAATCTGCTAAGAAAAGGGACTGGTTCGCAGCATTGATTGAGCCCAATAAAAGATTGCTACTTTCTAATACATTTTTTTTAGGAACTACATCTAAATATTGCCAACGAGCCAACCATTTTTCTTTTGTTACTAATTCTTTCCTTGTTGATGCAAGTCTAGTTAACTCATTTTTAAGAAAGGCAATTTCTCTTAGATACTTACTGATTTTAGGTTCATCAAACTTTTTTTCTAACGAACCCAAAGTCAGGACTTGCCTTTTTATTCTTTTCTTTTTGGAGGACTTCTCTGAAAATCGTTCAATAAAAGTTAATGCTTCTTGAATTTCAGATAACATTGCTTCAAAATGTTTTTGCTGCGTTGGATCTTCCTTCAACAATGTTGAAGCAAAATGTTTTTCTATATAAGAGCTATCTACATTTGAATGAAAAAAATCTTTGACCTCGATCGTTTGCAGTCCTTGTATAGCTTGAAGAATCTCTTCTTCTTTTTCAGACGCAGCAATAATTGTCATTTTTTCCATTTTATTGACTGCCATAGATTTCTTTCACCCTTTCTATTACATAATCAATGATCGACTCTTTATTTTTTTCATATTTTTTTTCGAAATCTTGATTTTGTTCTTTTGCTTCACTTAATAGCAGGTCCTTTTCTTTTTGCAGTTGTTGTTCTTTTTGTGTCTCTAACTCTTGAAGTAAACACGTTACTTTTTTTTGACTTTCCTCTTTTTTTTGCTTTAAAGCATCTGTTTTTTCTTGCTCGTATACAGTAAGTTCTTCTTTAACTAGTTGTCTCATTACTTCTACGTCTTTTTCTGCTTCACGAATTTTGTCCAAAGCTTCTAAAACCATTTTTTCACCCCTATCTTTTAAGTCGTTCTTCTTCCATTTTATTATTGTACGTATCAGCCTTTATTACAATCAAAAAGGGAATAATCTGCACTTTAACTGACAAAAAGCACAAACTTATTCCCTTAAAAAATAAAAAAGGGCATAAGTTCAAAAAAACATTCTTCTCACCCCTTGAAGAACCTGATCCTTGAAGCTTACGCCCAACCATTTTATTTGTATAACCTTATCTTAGCAAAAATAATCTGAAATTACAACTTCTTTACAAGTAAACTTTATCTAACTAAAAAAGCTAGGAAAGAAGTTTTACTCATGAGAGCAAACAAAAAACTTATTGTTAGAATAGATTTGTCTTGCTCTCCTATTTTTCAGAAAAAAAATACTTCCAAATCATAGTATGAACGTCCGATACGCTCCATGAGCGTCTCTTTCCAGACGTCTGTAAACCAATCATATTTTATTTGATCGATAATACTCTTTTTCAACCCATCCTTCATCAACAGATCATCAATCTCATCTGCATAAAATGAACTTAACAGTGTTAGCATCTTCGTGTTATTATGTTGTTGAAATCTATAAATACGTCCTTGTTCTATGTAATAAAACCAATGATTGATCACCACCACAAACCGTTCTTCTTTATTTTCTAATAGTGTGATAAACATTTTAGGTGTAATTTTTTTCATATTTATTTGCTCCTCCATATACACTAAATTATTCCACTGCTTATTCTATCATATCTCTTCCTGATCTGATGATTATTTAAATCATTCAGCAAAATCAACAATCCTTCTAAACAATCTTTTTGTTTAAAATTACGGACTATTTGATATAATCAAAGTAGAGTCTATTAAGCTAACGATTGGAGAACAACTAAATGAAACAAAATTTAATCAAAATAACGACGACTTTCCATAATACATGGTTGGTCGATCAGAAAAAAGATCTTTTTTCTGAAGAAAATAATATATTATTTGGCGATACACTTCGTTTGTCTATTTTAAAAAACGATTCTTATTATTTTTCTGAGGAAATTGCACTAACTTATTATAAAGAGATTCTGGTTACAGAAGAACCAACCGAAAGCGAAAGTGCCTTTTTCTATTATATGAAAAAAGTTCAAGAAAAAGTTTACTCAAAATCTTTAGCAGAAAATTATCAGATAGAACAATATATAAGTGAAACATAAGCCAAAGACATTTTTGCTAAAGATTCTTAAAAAAACAAATAATAGCCTCTGATTTACTTCATTCAACAGGAAAAGTAAATCAGAAGCTATTATTTTGCACTTTTTTTGTTACGCACTTTTTACTTATACATTTAGTTTTTTTTTAGTTAAATTATTTGTTTACATCATTGTCTTCTAAAACTCAAATATAAGGCACCTTAATAATCTATCTAGCCCCCACCAGTAATAACAAATACAGAAATAACACTAGAGACTAGAGCCATTAATGATAGCATTAGCGCACCCCCAATCAGTTTTTTTTGGATCAACGTTTGCAAACAAATAATTTTCCTTAAGTAAAGAATAACAAACAGACTCGAAAAAATAAAGTAGAAATATTGAAAAGTGCGAAATTGGCATAAAAACCTAATATATTACATCTTTTTTTATTAAAAACAAGAATTTTATGATTACTCCATGCTATAATCGCATAAGAAGGGAGAGAAACGCTTGAATATCATAGAAACCTTACGTTTTTTTAGATTAAAATTGAAACTTACACAAAGAGAAATGATGTCAGAATACACAGATCCTTCTACGTATTCAAAAATTGAAAGTGGTAAGCGTTCTTTAAAAGTAAATGAATTGGAAGAAATATTAGGACAGATTTCTATTAATACGGATGAATTCTTTAGTTTTACAACTTTCGACAAAGAGCAACAAGATTTTAGAGAATTTTTTTATTATTGTGGCGCTCACTTAGAGAATAAAACAACCAAACAAAAATTATTAACTTACTTTTATTCATTAAATGATAAAAGAGAAAAAAACTTAAGAGAACTGTCAAACTATATAGCGATTAAGAATTTTTTCCACGCGCACTGGAAAGAGGTCGAGCCAATTACATCAGAAGAAGTCAATGATATTTTTGAAGAACTATTAAAAAAATCATTTTATCTTCAATATGACTATGTAATCACTGCGAACTTAACTCGTTTTTTTAGCGCAAAACAAGCTGATTTATTGGTTGCTCGAATGTTTCCCATCAAATATGAGGAACAGCGAGACTTCACTACTAAAAAATTTGCCTATAATATTCTGATTAATCTAATCTCCTTAAAATTGTATGCCAAAGATTATATTGGTGCTGAAAAATATATCAGATTAGCTAAGAAACAAGATAAACAAAGTGAGAATTATAGTTTCAAATTGAATTTGCAGTATTTGTCGAACCTTCTAAATTACATTCGTGAAGGTGAACCCTTTTATATGGAACGTGTCTATGATTTCATTCACTTACTAGAAAATACTGGGGATACTTTGCAGGCTGCACAAGTAAAAAAAGAAGTAAAGATTCTCACCCATGAAAAAGATGGTGAAAAATTATTAAGCAGCTATTCAGTTGGACTTTTAAAAGAAACTTAGTCTACTTTATGTTTTGAAATCACCTTAAAACAAGAATATCCCACCTTTTTCAAGGTGGGATAAGGAGTATTACTCGGATTGAGTAAAATGAAATACTGTTAGGGTACATTTATAATACTACATCATGTTACCAATTTCAACCCTTTAGTTCACTTTTTATTCAAAGCCTTTTCGTCTCTCTATTTTGATACTACTAGTCCAATTATTTTCATAATTATTATTTTTTCTGTTAAAATAAAGAAAAAAGATAAAGAAGGCGACATAAATTGAATGTTATATTTAGAAAAAACGGAATTATAATTATATTTTTAATATTGATTAGTATTACTTCTATCTTTCCTTATTTTTTTAATAACTATATTTTCAGTCAAGATGACCTTTTATTTCACAGAACCAGATTAGAAAGCTACACCTTAGCGGTAAAGCATTTAGATTTTTTCCCACGCATCTTTCCTACAATGGGGCTAAATTTTGGATACGGTGCTGATTTATTTTATCCTTCTATTTTATTGCTGCCATTTGCACTTTTTAGAATTGGTGGATTCTCTTTCGTATCTTCTTACTACCTATTTCAACTATTTATCAGCTTTATTACAGCTATTATCTCTTATTATTTTTTCTATTCTATACACCATTCAAAAAAATCATCCTTGCTATTTTCTTGTTTTTATACGCTATCTACCTATCGTTTAATCGATCAGTCTGTGAGAGCTGCACTTGGTGAAACATTAGCATTTGCCTTTTTACCTTTATTAGTCTTAGGTATTTACACCCTTTTTTATACGCATCAACATCACTGGAAACTGCTCGCAATAGGAATGAGCTTGTTGATTGCCAGTCATTTGATCACAGCTTTTTATTCTTTTCTCTTGCTACTTATTTTTCTCATATTCAATTGGAAAAAGTGCAAGCTAGCTCAGCTAAAAAGCCTTACTAAAGCTTTCTTATTAACAGTTGGTTTATCCGCCTGGTTTTTATTCCCTTATCTAGAACAAATCGAACAGCTAAAATTTAATTTTAACAATACCACATTATGGGCGAACGGTTTGCATTTTAGTTTAGGCGATTTATTTATAAATAGTCTTACCAACTTAAGTGCCCCGTTTACCGAACTAAAACCGAATATTGGCTTGTTTCTCTTAGTAACCATTATCGCTGCTCTATTTAGTTACCCTAAACTCACAAAAACGACTCAACGACTTACGTTACTGACTCTTTTTGTTATTTTACTGGCTACTAACCTTTTCCCATGGGCATTTTTTAAAACATCAATCCTAGCAACGATTCAATTTCCTTGGAGACTATTATTATTTGCTTCTTTTTTTGCTAGTCTACTTGCAGTTTATTTGATCGAACAATTTCAACTGGATTCTAAAAAAGAGTTTCTAATATTTATTGCATTATCTATTTTTTTAACAATTGGATTTAATAGTAATAATTTAGTGCAAGCTCGCATTCAAAACAATGTGACCGTGACAAATGAAAATTTTTCTGATTTTTATGAATCGGAAATCGGTCATGGGAAAGAATATTTAGTAAAAGACACTGACTTCAAAAAATATTTTGCCAGTCCCGCTCTGATTATTGATGGCGTTTCTTCTACCACTAATTTTTCTGATCCAAGTAGCAACAAATATAATTATAACCACTTTACGTTACGAACTAATGGTACTCAAGAAGTCCAACTACCCAAGTTTTTCTATAAAGGCTATGAAGTCATTGATAATCAAAAAGTGATTCCTAACTATAATAAAGCAGGACTCGTTACTGTAAAACTTAATGAAGGGGAGCATGCTCTTTCTATTTCATATAAGAAAACATTGGTTCAAAAAATTTCGGTTATTTTTTCAATATTGATTTTTGGGATACTATGCTTTCAATATATAGGTAAAAAAATACTCAACAAGTGATACAGTTTCTCTTTTCAAATTTCGCTGTATAGACTCAGTCAATTGAAAGCGAAGGAAACGTCAAGAAATAAGATGGAAGTTCTTCTTATTTCTTGACGTTAGATAGTTGAACTGTGTCCTTCTTTCGAAAAAGGTAAACAGCCATCGCAAATAGTTGCTAAATGATTTATTCTGCCCTTCTTCCTTCTATTTGCTCAGTCTAGGTCTAGTCGTATTTTCTTTGATTTACTTCTCAAACTAAACATTCCATCAACGGCTTTTCAGTCTGTAATTTTCGCGAATAACTTTGTATTGATTGTAGTCGGACAAATTCTTATTGGAAGTGGATCTTTTAATTTTTTCGTTTGTTGTGCAATTAGAGCAAGTTATTACACTTAGCAGTAAAAAGCCCCGTATTCTTTTACGTTTCGTCATCTTCTTCAATCTTTCGCACTATTTTGGCTGGACTTCCTACTACAACCACATTATCAGGAACATCCTTTGTTACTGTTGAATCCGCAGCAACAATCGAATTCTCTCCAATAGTAATGCCTGGTAAAACCGTCACATTTGCCCCAAGCCACGCATTTTTCTTAATACAAATCGCCTCTACTTTAATTCCGCGTCTTTTTTCGGGGGAAATCAAATGATTCACTGTAATTAATCTAGAACCTGGACCAATTAACACCTGATCTTCAATCGTAATACCACCCAAATCAACAAACGTAACATTTTGATTAATAAAAATATCTTTGCCAAAAGTGATATGTTTCCCAAAATCAGTATAGAAAGGTTGAGAAATTTTTACCGATGAATCAATTGTTTGTCCAGTAATTCTCCCTAAATACTGTAAAACCTCTTCATTGGAATAATATTTTGCATTCAACAACATTATTAATCGTTCATTATCCTGTTTGACCAAATGGATTTCTTTAAATAAGGGCGAATCTTTTAATATCTCTTTCCCTATAATCTTCTGCTGTAACTCTAAAGCTGACATTCATTTTCCCTCCTTACATATTCGTTCAATTTTCACTATCCAAATTATACCTAAACCCGTTATACTTAACTAATACCAATTAAATATATATAACTATTCATTTTAGTTATAGGAGGGAATAGTCAATGGAACTTCGTGTTTTAACCTATTTTTTAACTGTTGCAAGCGAAAAAACAATTAGTAAAGCCGCTGAAGTCTTACATCTGTCCCAGCCGACTCTTTCAAAACAATTAAAAGAATTAGAAGAAGAGCTAGGTGTTACATTATTTACTAGAGGAAATCGATTTATCACTTTAACGGAAGATGGTATCTATTTAATGAATAGAGGAAAAGAAATTCTATCTTTAGTTGAGTCAACAACAACAAACCTTATTAAAAATGAAATAATCAGTGGACAAATAACGATCGGTGGCGGAGAAACACAAGCGTTTGAGTTTCTTGGTCGTATTTTTCACGATCTTAGAAACGACTACCCGGAAATTGACATCCATCTTTATAGTGGAAATGCTGATGATGTATTAGAAAAAATTGATACAGGACTTTTAGATTTTGGACTCGTTATTGACCCTGTAGAAAAACAAAAATACGAATATATTCGGCTGCCTCTAATCGATTCTTGGGGAATATTAGTCAATAACTTGCATCCTCTTGCGAACCTAGACAAAGTCCAACCAAAAGATATTCAACGTACACCTTTGCTCATTTCAAACCAATCATTGGTTGATAATCAACTCTCCGAATGGCTTGGTGGAAATATGGATCATTTTAATGTGATTGGTACTTATAACTTACTTTACAATGCTTCACTGTTGGTGAAAGAGAATGTCGCCAGTGTTCTTTGTATCGATGGTATTGTGAATACAACCAATACAAATCTAACGTTTGTTCCTTTCTCACCTCCATTGAGTGCAAATGTCAATCTTGTTTGGAAAAAAGATCAATTCTTTTCACGGGCTTCAAAAGAATTCTTACGCATGATTAAAGCTTCACTGTAATCGTTCACTTGTATAACGATCAAAAGTCGTGTTTTATAAAATTCAATTATTTATGAAAATAGCCTTAAGCTGAAGCTTTATGATGGTGAATACAAAATTTTGATGAGAGAAAGGATAATCATTTAGAAATTTCTATAAAATTATTCTTTTCAAAAGTGGATATAATGTAGGCTTTCAGCAGGATTACACCCAAAATTAATATCATGGTGATTTAGACTTTGAGTAATAACAAAACAAGTAGATAACTTTTACGCTATCTCCTTGTTTTGTTATTATCTTCGTCCTGCGGAAAAACGACCAGATGAGCTTCTACTACTAGAAGATGTATAATTTGAATTACTTCGAGAACTTGTCTGCCTTGATCTACCTGAACTTGATCTTGCCCCTACAAAACCACCGCCACTTATAAATGAACCTCCTGGATCAAGTGGTGCCTCATTTTTTAATTGTGGTGCTTTTGCTGCCACATTATACACGACTATGTGGTCTCGATAAAATACTTCGCTAGGCGATAAATCCTCGGCTGATGCCACCACTGGTAATAAAGCATTCAACATTAACCCAAAAACTACTAAACTACCACTTATAAACAATCTCTTTTTCACAAAGAAACGTTTAAATATGTAACGGATAAAAAGAAATACACGAATAACGCACATTAACATTCATTTAGACCAACTTACTTCTTTTTATTGTCGGATTCACGACTTCTTAATATTTTTAATAGTTCAAGAACTATAATTATTGATTAATGAATTTAATTTACGCTGATACTTAACGCCGTTTTTTTTATTTCTAATACAAAATCAGTAACTTTTGCATTACTTCCTTTTTCTCCCATTTACTAAAAAATAAAAAAACAGCCATAAACCCTTATAAAAAGGCGTTTATAACTATTTCTTCGTTTCAACTTTTCTTCTCACATTTACTAAAAATGGAGACGGCGGGAGTCGAACCCGCGTCCAAACACATTGTCACTTAAACTTCTACGCTCATAGTCATACTATTTTAAGGCTTCGCTGAAGTTCATGCCGCATAACAGGCCCAAACTCTCGCTAGTCTGATGATCTCTTTTAAATTTTACAGACGGAAAAATTTAACGTATCCCACTTAATTTGAGACCCTTACCCGAGCACATGGGCGATGCCGGGAGGATCTTCACCCGCTGTTTTTACGCAGCTAGAGCGAAAGTAGTGTTTTCGTTTTTAGCAGTTATATTTAACTGTAACGTTTTTACGTAGACGTAACCTACGAAACGCGATTCAAGCTCAACTATGCCTGTCGAATCCGTAACGTCCCCGTTATGATTGATAGCATATTTTATGCTTTGCTTAGTATAACATATTTTTCCAGACTTTCAAAGGAGTAGAGGCTGATTTACTGCCTCGTTATTCATACATGATAACAAAAGAAACTGACAATGGCGCAACCATTCTAAAAATCAGTGACCTGTCCCAAATGTATTGACAAGAATCGTTCCAATCACAATAAAACCAATACCAATGATCGTAGGGGTATTGATTTGTTCTTTCCAATATATCACGGAAAAAATAGTGATCAATATGATCCCGATCGCTCCCCATAACGCATAGGCTACATTTAAAGGCATATATTTGATTGCTTTAGATAAACTGTAAAAACAAACAATATAAGCAATCAAGCATTCAACTGATGGTAGTAATTTGCTGAACCCATCTGTTGCCTTTAATAAATTTGTTGCAATGACCTCACTTATTATAGCAACAAATAGATACAAGTATCCAATCACATAACTCTCCTCCTCCATTACTTACTCTAAAAAATCATCGAAAGATTTAGTCATTCAACATCCCTCGATGATTCTTATTCAATTATATGTAATCGCACCGATATAAACTCAACGATCTACAGTGTAATTTAACATCCAGTTGATTCCAAATTTATCTATGACCATCCCATATTTTTTAGACCAAAAAGTTTCCCCAAACGGCATTGTTATTTGCCCATCTTCTGATAAACTGGCGAAAAACAGATCAAGCTTTGCTTCATCATCCGTATTGATCACTAAAGAAACATTATTGCCTCTCACAAACGTCAGACCCATTCCGTCTGGAACATCTGAAAACATAAACGGAACTCCTTCTATCGTCATCGATGCATTGACGATCAAGTCTTTCCATGCTGCAGGTGCGGGGTGTTCTAGATCTTCGGAAACATCGGTAAAAGTCATGACTTCTTCGCTTTTTACATCAAATACTTTTTCTTAAAATGCAATTGCGGCAGCTGCCTCATTCTTAAAGTTCAGATACACTTTTAACATGTTCATCATCCTCTCAATCTATTCTTTCGATTATCTCATGTGAAAATAGATTAGGCGAAAGGAATGCTCCGTTTTCAGGAAAAATCTGTATTGTTTAAGAGCGCTGTAACAAATTGTTCCAAATTCTCTTGATCTATTTCATCATAGCCATCTGTCACTGAACTATCCAAATCTAAAACACCAAACAACGTTCCTGCTTTGACCAGTGGTACAACAATTTCTGATCGTGCAGCAGAATCACACGAAATATAGTTTTTATGATTTTTCACATCAGTCACAATCACCGTCTCTCGCTTTTCAGCAGATTCGCCGCAGACTCCTTTCCCCATTTTGATTCGGGTACAAGAGACTTTACCTTGAAACGGTCCCAAAACTAATTCTTCTCCTGTAAACAAATAATAACCAGCGAAAACTGTATTCGGTAAGGCATCCGCCAACAATGCTGAAGAATTTGCTAAATTGGCAATTTTATCCTGTTCAATTTCAATGATTGCAGCTTGTTGTTGGACTAGAAGTTCATACGCCTCTATTTTCTCTTTTTTGCTTTTCCACATTGTTCATTCACGCTCTTTTCCATCTGGAATCAGTACTACTGCTATTCATTTTATTATAGCATAAATTTATCTTTAAGAGTTTTCATTGATTTTCAATTATTCTGTATCTTATTTCCATTTTTTCTCATATTGAAGTTCATACTCTTCATAACAACTTCAAATGAATTCACACTTTTTTCAACCTTTTTTATGTTTGATTTAATCTATTAAGGCTATAGTTTAATCATAGTAAACAACCAATAATTTTGTGGATGAACGTGGTGTTAAAACTCTTTGAGGACTAACGGATGTTTATTCTCGACCTGATGAGGTGTAGGTTCGAATCCTACCGTCCACGTATGTGCACTCTATGTACTTAATCCTATATACAAATCTGATGAAAGGAATGAGGTATTATGAAAAAGATTTTGGTTACAGGAGCAACATTATCAGCAATTATGTTTGCTGCTCTTTCATTTTTAAAACACAGTCCGAAACCTCACCATGATTATAGTAAATTATAATAAGAAAGTTGTCTTGAGCAAAACATGTCCAAGACAACTTTTTTTCGTATACTTTTAAACAGAAATTCTTAGTTCGTCAAATCTTCCCCATTTGTCGCAATGACTTTTTTATACCAGTCAAATGATTTTTTCTTCGAACGTTTCAAGGTGCCATTTCCTTCGTTATCGCGATCGACATAAATGAATCCATAGCGTTTTTTCATTTCGCCAGTTCCAGCTGAAACAAGATCGATACAGCCCCATGTCGTATAGCCTAAAAGATCTACACCATCAAGTTCTACTGCATCCTTCATCGCTTGGATGTGTGCCGCTAGATATTCGATTCGGTAATCATCGATCACATTGCCGTTTTCATCTGGTTCATCCACTGCACCTAAGCCGTTTTCAACGATAAATAATGGTTTTTGGTAACGAT
>Ga0308165_1001363_pt1 | contig 34441 bp, 32 predicted proteins | sample PhyWR2_FD_201032 | JGI IMG/M metagenome (GOLD analysis project Ga0308165, IMG submission 201032) | Phyllosphere microbial communities from UC Gill Tract Community Farm, Albany, California, United States - DLSLW.R2 | ecosystem: Host-associated > Plants > Phyllosphere > Unclassified | place: USA...
AATTAGATACTTTTGCAAGAAATTTAGATATAAATCCTAATCAAATGAGTGGTTTCGGAAATGCATTTTCTTCATCAATAGGGAAGAAATTCATCATGGGTATTACAGGTTTGTTCCTGATACTTTTTTTAATTGTACACTGTGGTATTAACGCTTTAATTTTTATTAGCGACGGTGGTTTAACATTTAACGTAGGCGCACATTTTATGGCCACCAACTGGATCATCCGGGCTGGCGAGATTGTGTTATTTATTGGCTTGCTTGCACATATTTTTCAAGCGTTACGTTTAACGCTGCAAAATCAAAAAGCACGTCCGGTTAAATATGCGGTAAATGATGGTAAAGCTAATAGTAAATGGTATAGCCGTTCTATGGGCTTATTAGGTACGCTTTTGCTGATCTTTTTAGTGGTTCACCTAAAAGATTTTTGGGTAGTTTCACGTTTTACCGGGATCCCAACGGTTGATGCCAACGGGCACGAAGATCTGTATGCAGTAATGAAAGAAAAATTTCAAGATCCGGTAAGGGTTGTTGTATATATTTTGGCAATGTTTTCTTTATGCTACCATTTATTGCACGGTTTTGCTTCGGCTTTCCAAACATTAGGATGGAACCACTCAAAATATAACGGTATCATTAAAGGAGTTGGCGTTTGGTATTCAGTTATCATTTCGATCCTTTTCGCAGCCATGCCGATTGCAGTTTATTTCGGTCTTATTCAATAATTTTTAGCACAAAAGATATGTCAGATATTAATTCAAATATTCCAGAAGGCGAATTAACCAGCAAATGGACAAAATATAAGTCTTCTGTGCCTTTGGTAAACCCATCGAACAAAAGAACTATTGAAGTAATTATTGTAGGTTCAGGTTTAGCAGGTGCTTCGGCTGCCGCTACCTTGGCCGAGATGGGTTACAAAGTGAAATGTTTTTGCTTCCAGGATTCACCACGTAGAGCGCACTCAATTGCTGCCCAGGGTGGTATCAATGCCGCAAAAAACTATCAAAATGATGGTGATAGCGTTTATCGCCTTTTCTACGATACCATTAAAGGTGGCGATTATAGAGCTCGCGAAGCTAACGTACACCGTTTAGCAGAAGTGAGTGCAAACATTATAGATCAATGTGTAGCACAAGGCGTGCCTTTAGCACGTGAGTATGGTGGCTTGTTAGATAACCGTTCATTCGGTGGTACACAAGTACAACGTACTTTCTATGCTGCAGGTCAAACTGGTCAACAGTTATTATTAGGTGCATATTCTGCTTTAGAACGCCAGATTGGTATGGGTAAAGTGGAGATGTATACCCGTCACGAAATGCTTGAGGTTGTTAAAATCGACGGCAAAGCGCGAGGTATTATCGCCCGTAACTTAATTACTGGAGAAATCGAGCGTCACTTCGGTCATGCCGTGGTATTAGGAACAGGTGGTTACGGTAACGTATTCTATCTTTCTACCAATGCAATGGGAAGTAACGTAACTGCAGCCTGGAAAGCGCACAAACAAGGTGCTTATTTTGCAAACCCTTGTTATACGCAGATCCACCCAACCTGTATCCCGGTTTCAGGCGATCACCAGTCAAAATTAACCCTGATGTCTGAGTCGTTACGTAACGATGGACGTATCTGGGTACCTAAACAGAAAGATGATAACCGTAAAGCTTCAGAAATTCCTGAAGATGAAAGAGATTATTATCTAGAGCGCCGTTACCCTGCTTTCGGTAACCTTGTGCCTCGTGATGTGGCTTCGCGTGCTGCGAAAGAGCGTTGTGATGCAGGTTATGGTGTGGGTGCTTCTAAATTAGCGGTTTACTTAGATTTTAAAGCCAATACAGAACGTTATGGTAAAATCGAAGCCTCTAAAGCTGGTAACCATAATCCTGATAAAGAAACCTGTATGCGCTTAGGTACAGCGGTAATTAAGGAAAAATACGGTAACCTGTTCGATATGTATGCGCAGATTACAGGTGAAAATCCTTATGAAACACCAATGCGAATTTACCCTGCGGTTCACTATACTATGGGTGGTTTATGGGTTGATTATAACCTAATGACGTCGGTACCCGGTTTATATTGTACAGGCGAGGCTAACTTCTCTGATCATGGTGCCAACCGCTTAGGTGCATCTGCTTTAATGCAAGGTTTGGCTGATGGTTATTTCGTTCTTCCTTACACTATTGGAGCTTACTTATCAAAAGAAATTTCTGTAAAAGCCATTCCAACTGACCACCCTGCGTTTGTAGAGGCTGAAGAAAGAGCGGTTGGAATTTTAAATACTTTAATCAACATCAAAGGAACCAAATCTGTAGATCATTTCCATAAACGTTTAGGTCACATCATGTGGGAGAAATGTGGTATGGCCCGTAACGAAAAAGGTTTAAACGAAGCAATTACAGAAATTAGGGCTTTACGTCACGAATTCTGGAGTGATGTTCGTGTACCTGGAACCGCAGATGAGTTGAATACTGAATTAGAAAAAGCTGGTCGTGTAGCCGATTTTATCGAGCTGGGCGAGTTAATGTGTATCGATGCATTAAACCGTAACGAAAGCTGTGGTGGTCACTTCCGTGAAGAGTATCAAACCGAAGAAGGAGAAGCTTTGCGTGATGACGTAGATTATGCTTACGTAGCCGCTTGGGAATTTAAAGAAGGTGTAAACTTCGAACTTCATAAAGAAGAACTGAAGTTTGAAAATATTAAAGTAGCACAAAGAAGTTATAAATAAGATGTGAGATGTGAGGTGTGAGGTTTGAGATGAAAATTCTCAGTTCTCCTATCTAATGTCTCAAATCTCAAATCTGAGATACAATGAGTACAGGAAATATGAACTTAACGCTAAAAGTTTGGCGTCAAAAAAATAACAATGCCAAAGGTGCTTTGGTGGATTATAAATTGGCCGATATTTCACCGGATATGTCTTTCTTAGAGATGTTCGATGTATTGAACGAACAATTAATCAATAAAGGCGAGGAGCCGGTTGTATTTGATCACGATTGCCGCGAAGGAATTTGCGGAATGTGTTCGATGTTTATCAACGGCCGTCCGCACGGGCCAAAAGATTTGGTTACAACCTGCCAGTTACACATGCGTTCTTTCAAAGATGGAGATACCATTGTTGTAGAGCCTTGGAGAGCAGCTGCTTTTCCGGTAGTAAAAGATTTAACGGTTGACCGTTCTGCGTTTGATAGGGTTATTGCTGCTGGTGGCTTTATTTCGGTAAATACAGGTAATGCTCAGGATGCAAACAACTTGCCAATTCCTAAAATGCAGGCTGATGCAGCTTTCGAAGCCGCAGCTTGTATCGGTTGTGGTGCATGTGTGGCAACTTGTAAAAATGCTTCAGCAATGCTTTTCGTATCTGCCAAGATTTCTCAATTGGCTTTATTGCCACAAGGTCAGCCAGAGCGTTACCGCCGTGTACAAAGCATGGTTGCGCAAATGGATGCCGAAGGTTTTGGTAACTGTACCAACACGGGTGCCTGCGAAGCAGAATGCCCTAAAGGAATTTCTTTAGAAAATATTGCGCGTATGAACCGCGATTTTGCATCTGCAAAATTCATTTCAGAAGAAACGGTTTAAAAAGATATACTGTGCATCCGGCTTAACCGCTGGATTCTTGAGCCTCCACGTTGTGGGGGCTTTCTATGTTTAGCCGCTTGTTGGAGGTATAACTGATTGTAGTACTAAGCCGAAATTTTAAGCAAAAAGGTTTTTAATTGTAAATGGCTTAAAATAATAATGAATTTAATTTTGATGATTTCTTAGGTAGATTACAACTGAAACTCATACACGATTTAACATTTATATGATGTTTTGAAAACATACGAAACTTTATTCTTTAATATCGAAACCTAGTAGAACAAGTATGTTGCAAAATAAAAGTTTGCGAAAGTTGTAATAATCCTATGTTAGCATATTAAAATTTTGCCTAAATAGAAATTTTATTCTGTAATATTTGCATATACATTAAAATTTTTCTAAATTTAGTCTTCCGAGACAGGAGAGAAAACATAAAACCCCGGCAATTTTTGCTGGGGTTTTGTGCGTTTAAGCCAATTGCGTATTTAAAATTTACTTCATACTGAAGTTAACATTGATGTTGTATTTCACACGCACAGGTCGTCCGTTTATTAAACCAGGATTCCATCTTGGCGATTTGCTTAACACCCTCAAAGCTTCTTCATCAGTTTCTTTCGTGAGGCCTCTGGTAATCTGAACATCTGTTAAGGTTCCGTTTTTCTCTACTACAAAAGAAGCAAATACTTTTCCCTGTGTGCTGTTTTTCTTGGCTACCTCTGGGTATTTAATTTCACGGCCTAAGTATTCATAAAACTTCTTAATTCCCCCAGGGTACTCGGGTGCCTTCTCCAAGGAGGTAAAATCATAAATTTTGTCTGGATTATCCTGTGCTTTTACCTGATTTAAACACATGGCGATGCCCATTAGGGCTAAAAAGATTAGCTTTCTCATTGTTTTTTTATTAAAGGATTTGTGATTTAGTTCTTCTTGCTTGTTGCTTTTTTAGTCGTGATAATAACCACTCCATTTTTGCCTCTATCACCGTGTGAGGCAGTAGCTGTTGAATCTTTAAGTACTACTACCGATTCAATAGATGCTTGATTTAAGCTGCTAATATCAGCCACTTCTTTTCCGTCGACAACATAAAGTGGTTTTGCCTTCGGATCAAAATCTCTATTCAGCAGGTATCGTTTTTTAACGGGTATATGGCCATTGGGTAATGGGCGTATGCTAAATCCCGAAACTTTTCCGTTCAAATGTAAATCTACGGGTTTTATCGGTTTGGCTTTTAACAGGCTGGTTCCTGTTGAGTTTTTTTTAGTTTCAATCTCTATTACTCCAGCAAGGCCATCTGTACCATACTTCGCAATGGCCAAACTGTCTTTCAAAATGTTAATCGCTTCAATATTATCCTGGTTAATTTCGTTTAGCGACGATGCTCCTCTAATAAATTGTTTGTTTCCGTCGATAACCACCAAAGGTTCTGCACCTGCTATTGGTGTGCCCCTAAGTTTAATTTTAGGTGTTTTAGTACTATCAGCCTTTTGGGCAAAACCCGCTAAACTAAACCCCATCAGCATGGTAAATACGATTACATTTTTCATGTTACATTTTGTTTAGAATTTTTTTCTGAGCTCGAAAAAATTATTCGTTTTATCTATCGAAAGTTCTTTTGAATCGAGCGTTCTTAAAGCACTGCTTTTTGCTCCTTTGCTTGTAATCAAAATTACCCCAGCTTTAGCTCTTGGACCGTATAGGTTCATAGCCGTCTGATCTTTTAGCACCTCAATTGATTCGATGCTATTTGGATTAATGGTATTCAATTGGCTGTTTTCGGATAATTTAACACCGTCCAGAATAATTAGCGCGTCAAGATTTGCGCCATCTTTAAGTTTAATCCGATCAGCGGGAATGCTACCCGTTTTAAGCGTTTTTGGACTATCATCATTAAGTGTAAAATTAACATTGATGTTGTATTTCACTCTCACAGGGTGACCATTTGAGATCCCCGGATTCCATTTCGGCGACTCTTTTAAAACCCTTACCGCTTCTTCATCTGTGCCGCTTCCTAAACCCCGTGTAATCTGAATATCTGATAGGGATCCATCTTTTTCGACAATAAAGCTGAGGAAAACCTTTCCCTGAACATTATTATCCAGAGCCATTTTAGGGTATTTAATACTGCCACCAAGATATTTGTAAAATTTGGCTATGCCACCTGGAAATTCCGGTTGTTTCTCAATCGAGACGAAGTCATAAACTTTATCTAAATTTTCCGATTTAATCGAGCTGTTTTCTGTGTTTTTAGGTAAAAAAGATATTATGGTAATCTTGTTCAGATTTACATATCCAGGCGATTTTGGTAAAACTTTATTTTTAAATTTCTCGGAAGATTCTGGAATACTAAAACTAACCGTTAAGGCATATTTGCCATCTGCTATATCCTTAAACCCCTTATAAGATAAAATGGTTTTCATTACCTCTTCATCACATCCAGCGCCTAATTCTACATTCGAAATCATATTGGTTACCCTGCCGCCTTTTAAACCAAACTTTATCTGGGCGTTTCCTTGAATTCCATCGCTGTTTGCTGAAGTTGGGTATTTGATATTTCGGCCTAAAAACTGGTAAAATCCTTTCCAATTTGGATCTGTTTTTCCATCAATAGAAACTTTAGGTTCAAGAATTACCGCTTTAGGTGTTTCTGTTACCATATCTTGCACCATCTCGATCGGCTTATCCAAAGGGATCTGATCGGTGATGGATATTAATTTTTCGCTTTTACGTACGGTTGCAGATGAAAATACAATTAAAAGTGCAAATAGAGGGATGGAAATTCCATACTTCATAATCGCGATTTTTTTAGACCGCTCTTTATGAAGCATGAAAATTCTTTTTTTGATCAATGATTTTTCTAAAAAGCCATTTGTTAATGTATTTGGCGATATACCGAATGATTTGCTGAGCAAAAGCATTGCATACTCAGCCTTGTCGCCTTGAAATTCAGCGGCCAGTTCATCGGCTAAAAACTCATGGATATTTTTAATTGCTTTTTTATAAAGGTAAATTATCGGGTTTAACCAGGTAATAATGCCTATAATTTCAAAGAATAAAATATCTACAGTATGCCATTGTTTAATGTGCGCTTCTTCGTGAATATCAATCACATCCATCTGCGGCAATTCGCGGTCAATTATTTTTTTTCCAAAAAAGGAAAATGCTGAGCCCGCTTTACTTGAGGCAATGAGTTTTTTAACCGCTAAAAGGTTAAACACCAACCTACCCAAGAAAAACAATATACCTGCACAATAAATATAAACAAAGGCATTGGCCCAATTAAAGCCTGCACTGCGTTCTGTAACTATTGTAGCTTGTTGTAATACAGCCTCCCAATTAACTGAAGTATAAACCTGTTGTGCAGCCTTTTGCTCTGTAAGCCATTCTAAACGGATAAATGGTATGCATAACGACAAAACACCCGCAGATACAAGGTAAATGCGGTTTAACGTAAAGTAGGTTTCCTTATCTAACAGTAATTTGTAAAAACCGAAAAAAACGATTAAGTATAAGTTCACCTGTAATAGGTAGTGGGCAAAACTCATTTTGGTTGCTGTTTAATTTTGTTAATCATTTTTAAAATTTCATCAACATCACTTAAATCCAGTTTTTCTTCTTTAACGAAGAATGAGAACATACTCTCAACCGAATTTTCGAAATAATTACCCAGCAATTTTTCTGTTGCGTGGCGCTTATATTCTTCTCTGCTAATCAAAGGATAATACTGATGGGCTTTTCCGAAAGCTTCATGGCCAATAAAACCCTTGGTTTCCAAAATTCTAATAATTGTTGATACGGTATTGTAAGCAGGTTTAGGGAGGGGAAGTTCATCTATAACTTCCTTAACGAATGCTTTTTCCAATTGCCATAAAACCTGCATAATCTGTTCTTCAGCTTTGGTTAAATCTTTAATTTCCATAATAGTTAATAATAATAAGGATGACGACAAATTAATTGTCTTGACTAAAGTTAAAACTAATTAGTTAGTTATCCAAATTTTATTTGATAAATATTTCAGAAATCGAAAATATAATGCTTTTATAATTGAATTATGGCCAGTATAGCTAAAGGTAGCGGACTAAATTGGGGTTATTTCGCTGTTGATTAGGTAGTTGCGGTAGCTTCGCTCTTGGGTCTTAAATGGTGATAAGGTTATTCTTTATGCCATAAACTACTAATCCGGTGCGCGATTTGATGTTGAGCTTTGCAAAAAGAGATTCCCTGTAGTTGTCAACAGTACGTGGACTAACATTCATCAGATCGGCAATTTCTTTATAAGTGAGCTCGGTACTGCAATGTTGCAGAAATGTAAGTTCTCTGGCTGAGAATGTTGGTTTAATATCACTGTCTTTTAATGCTACCAATAACCTGCCCGATACCAATTCGTTTACATAGAATCCTTTTTCTACAATCACTTTAATGGCTGTAAATAAATCTGACGGGGTAGATTCTTTAAGCATATAACCGCCTGCGCCGGCCTTAAGCATTCCGATAATTGCCTTTTCATCCTCAAGCATGCTCAGCGCAAGTACATGAACGTTAGGGTGGTTAGTTTTAACCCATTTGGTAGCGGTAAAACCATCCATTACGGGCATATTAATATCCATTAATATAAGCTGAACTTTTGAATGGTTATTGATCTTGGTTTGAAGATCGACGCCATTATTGGCCTCAAACATTACTTCTATTTCGTCAAATTCTTCTAATAAACTCGCTAATCCTGAACGGAAAAGCGTGTGGTCATCTACAATAGCGATAGCGATACTTTGGTTCTGCATACAATTAAGGATAGGGGATTTCGATTGAAATGGAAGTGCCTTCACCCGGTGCCGAATTTAGTGCTAATTTTCCATTGATCATCTCTATTCTTTTATAAATAGAATTAAGCCCCATGCCCGACTTTCTGGCCTTAATTTCCTCGGGATTAAAACCGATTCCATTTTCGATAACTTTTAAATGTAAGGCATTATCCTCGAGATACGAATCGATCTGTATATGTGTGGCCTGGGCATGTTTTATAATGTTATTAATGATTTCTTGCAATAAGCGAAGGATAATAAGGTCTTTATCTGGAGAGGCAATCTGTTTTTCAATCAGTAAATTGTTGGTTTTTACTTCGTACGCTCCGGTTTTGTTGAGCCAGTTTATTTCCTGATCAATGGCGTGACCAATGCCGTTTTCTACCAATTGCTCGCCATGAAGCAATTTAGCCAACTCCCGAAGTTCTTTGATTGATTTATTAACAAGTGAAAGTGAATTGTCGATTTTCTTTTTTGCTTTATCCCCGTCGTTTAAGTTTACCGAATTTAAGGTGAGGGTGGTAAGACTCAATAGTTGTCCCACGTTATCGTGCAGTTCTGTGGCAATACTCTGCATGGTTTGATCCTGTACTTCGATACGTGTTTGAAGCATTTCTGACTCAAACCTTTGCTGCATATTCTGCTTTTCGAGAAAATGGTTTTTTTTATGCCGGTTGTACGACCTGATATAGAGTAATAGGAATATTGGCATCAAAAGAAAAACAAATGATGCCAATAAGATAAGTGACATTACTTCCGTTGACGAGCTCTGCATATAAATGAATAGGCCCAAAAGCCGTATAGAAAAAAGTTAAGTGTTGAGTAGATAATATCTCGTGTATTGTATTTTCCTAAAAATTTTTGCTGTATAATATCATCAAAGAAATTAGCGAGTGTGCTACCAAAATAAAATATTAAGGCACCGCCAACCCACCAAAATGCCGGATGAAATTTTAAATCGATGTAATTCTCATCTTTAAGCAGCAAATAAAAATAAAATAAGCCACAAATAACAAAAACTACCGACATTATGCTAATTGTGAAAGCATTATATACATTTATGCCGTACATTATGGTGAATGTGATATAAATTAGTATTATCGCTGTGTATATTCCAATTATCCATTTTTTGACATTTGAATACTGTTTTATAAAAGTATAAAATCCGTAGGTAACGTATGATAATTCAAATAAAGAATAAATGTTGTATACAAATAAATTTATTCGATAAGTTATAGCGCAATACTTTCCAATCATTTCTGTTAGAATTACTACTATAAGATACCAAATGGTTATTCGCCAGAATGGGGCTTTGTCTTTTGATAAAAAATATATGGCAAATCCAAGGCAGAGTAACTCAGCATACGAGCTTGCCGATGGTGAGATATATTTTATAATATTGGATATATCAAATGAACCGTTAATTTTTCCTGTCATCTGATTCGTTTATTCCATCAGAATACTGTCTTCATCACATTTTTGTGGGCACAACGCGCTTCTGTTTTCAGGATCAGTAGGTTGTTCCTCACCCACATTGCAGGTTACATCTTTGTCAATAAAATAATCAGTGCAGGGTTTACCATCGATTAATTTGGTAACCACAAGAAGTAAGGTATTCATTTCGGCATAAGTTGAAGGTATTTTATCGCCATATTCCAATTTGTTAATCTGATCAATGATTTCGCTGGTGTATCTTCCGAAATAAATTCTAATCCCATCTCCACCAAGATCGATCATTTTTTTTGTTAGGGATGATATTTGTGCCGCCGGAAACCAGGCCGCTTCGGTATATGTACCCTTGTCTGTATTTTGACTTTTGCGGAAAGCCTGGGTCATTTGTTGCGCAATGTTTACAGGGACGGTGTTGTTTTTACCATCCTTTGTTAAAAGAACTTGTGTCATAAATTTATTTGGTTTTAACCCAAATATAGATAATATGTAATGAGCTAATGAATGCGAAAAAATAAATTCTACAACTCCTTAATAAATTACGGTTAATACCGTAAAAATACCCTTTTATTTAGGGCGTTTTGCGCTAACGCTCAATTGCGGGCTACCACTACTTTTGGTATATAATAACAGCTCAAAAAAAAGCGGTTGTTATATAATACAACGTCTACCTTAGAAAAACGACTATTTTGAACTTAATCAGAAAGAGGTCTACTATGGCGGCAATTGAATAGAAACATTAAACCATTTAATTCTTTCAAAAATGATAAACAATATCCTACTACAGGAAAATCACAGTTCGATTAGTGAAAGGGAAATTGAAATCGTACACCTATTATCAATGGGGTATAACAGCAAAGAAATTGGCGAAATGCTTTTTATCAGTGAGCATACCGTTAATACGCACCGCAGAAATATGGTAAGAAAACTCGATTTAAAAAACTCTTATCAGTTAATTGTTTGGGCATTTAAAGAAAGAATACTATCCCTTTAAGGGTTTAAAAGTACATATAACCTCTCATTCTAAACAACAAAGCCTGCTATTTGATACTAAAGTCAAATCAGCAGGCTTTTATTTTATAATTTTCTAATTATGGCCGAGCAGGTTGGGGAGCTGGTAATTCTTTTCGTGGAATTTGTGCATCACGTTGCGAAGTGTTATAGACAAAAGAAGCAATAATGGTTGCGGCCTGCTTTAAGTCATCTTCAACAAGCCTGTCATAAGTATCCATATTACTATGGTGGGTTCGGGTATTGTAATCGGCAGGATCCTGAATAAACTGGAAACCTGGAATACCTACGGCGTCGAATGCCTGATGATCGGTGCCTCCTGTATTGTTGATGGTTACTGTTGTTGCCCCTAAATCATTAAATGGCTTTAACCAGCTTTGAAAAATAGGACCAGCTGCTTCATTACCCTGTAAATAAATACCGCGGATTTTTCCTGTTCCGTTATCGAGGTTATAATAGGCAGATATTTTTTTCTGATCTGGTGTTAATGCCATTGTTTTAGGATCGCCAAAATGTTTTGCAACATAACCTCTTGAGCCAAATAAACCCTGTTCTTCCGAACTCCAAAGTGCGATGCGGATGGTACGTTTTGGTTTAAAATCTATGGTTTTTAAAATACGTATGGCTTCCATCATTACGGTAGAGCCTGCAGCATTATCTGTTGCGCCTGTTGCTGCGTGCCATGAATCAAAGTGACCACCGATCATCACTACTTCATCCTTTAACTTTTTATCAGTACCGGGTATTTCTGCAATTACATTATAACCTTGTGGATCCTGATCATAAAATGATGTTTTAATATCAGCCTCCACTTCTACCGGCTTACCTGCACGTAACAAACGTAGGATGTGTAAGAAATCTTCTGCTGCTATTTCCAGTTCTGGCGATACTGGTTTGGCATCTAATGCATAAGAAGCACCGTTACTGGTAAAAAATGTGCCCTGTCCGCCACGTGCATAGGTTAAAATTAAGCCAACTTTTTCTTCTACAAGCATGGCGCCGATTGCCGCACGAACTTCACGCATTTTCATCATCTGTGCCATTCTATCAGCCATTGGTCCGCCGGTTGAGCGCTGTCTTGCACCAGCAGCCTGTGGTTTTGATGCCGCCATTTGTGCCAATGTAGTATCTGCATAGCGAGAAAAATCTGCTTTAATGCCACTTGTTAAAGGCGCTCCCTGATCCATCATAATGATTTTTCCAGCCAATTTGCCTTTGTATTTTGCCAAATCAGCCACACTATCAGCCTTAATTAAAACAACCTGAGATTTTATAGGGCCGTTTGTTCCGGGTGTCCAGGCTTTTGGTGAGGCAATAAGGGCATGATAGTAGGGAATTGTAGTTGCTGCATAGTATTTATCTATTTGCCAGCCTTTACCGAAAGTTCCCCATGCCTCTAGGTGTGCGTTTTTTAATCCCCAGTCGCTAAGTTGTTTTACAGCCCATTCTTGTGCTCTTTTTAATCCTGGCGAATTTGATAAACGCGGCCCGCTAACATCAGTTAAAATAAAAGCAATGTCCATTGCTTTCGAATTTTCCAAACCTTCCTTTCTAATTTTTTGCACTACGGCTGCATCTGGGGTTTCTTGTGCAAAAGCCGAAAAGCAAAGGCCAAAAGCCAGTGCTGTTATTGTAAATCTTTTAATCATTTTCTGAATAATTTGTTGGTTTGATCTAAAATACACTTTAAACCAGTTCAAATTATATTCCAATGAGATTTTTACACGATTATTCTGAAAAATTACAGCTCCAATCTATTTTATGCTCTTTTTAGTCACGATAAAATAGCCAATAATAAAAAGAATGGCAGCATAGATTAAACTTGTCCATATTTCTTGGGTAAAAATGGGTAAATCTAAAGGATTGCCTCCTTTTTTAACTTTGCTAGTTCTTAATACGAGTGCAGGTAAACTATAAGGGATAAGGTAAGCATATTTCCAGCCTACGTTTGCGGCAATAATCCCCATGATGGTGCCAACAAAGCCAATGCCCATTGGTTTAAGAAAATCGCCCCATAACAAACTCAAAATAAACTGAATCGATAAAATGCCTAAAGACGATAAAAAGAGTTTTGCATAAGCGTTGATGAGGATATGTAATGGATTGTATTGATCGAAATTAAATTTCGGTACCAAAAGCTGCAATAAATGACCGAACGCAAAGGTTAAGGAAGCAAACAGAAATAAACAAAGAAATATTAAAAATACTGCAAACAGGTATTTTGCGGCATAAATGGCGAATTTGTTTAAGGGCTGCGCGAACAGCATTTTCCAGGTATCGTTTTTATGTTCAATATTGTTGACCGAAAAGGCCATAAATATCACATAGAAGGGCATAATCAATAAACCCATTATACCAAGTGCAGCTCCGCTGTATCTAGCCCATAACATTATTGGGGGATTATGTGCGGCAATAATTTCTGCTGAGTTGGAATAGAAACCAAAGGTAATCAACCCACATATAATGACCGGTAACAAAATGGCTGCCCAAAATGCCAATGTTTTCCGTGATTTATAAAATTCTGAATGTAAAGATATGAAGAGCGTGTGCATGTTAGTTTGTTTTGGTAATGTCTAGAAATAAATTTTCGAGGTCTTTTCTTTGCTTGTAGAGACTGCTCACTGTAAATCCATTCTTAACTAGTAATGTGTTTAATTCGCCACTATTTTGAGTGGAAATAAATGGCAAAGTAATTTTTTTATCTGTTTGGGTTATAATTTCATAACCAGATTTTGCGATAAGAAAAATAGCACTTTCGATATCGTCTACTTCAATTTCGAGCATGGGTTTACTCAATAAATGAAGCTCTTCGATAGTGCCCTGAAACAAAAGTTCACCTTTATTAATAATGCCGACATGTGTGGCTGTTCTTTCTATTTCTGCAAGTAAATGACTCGATACCAATATGGTTTTTTCATGTTTTGTGGCCAGTTCGATCATGAGATTTCGGATCTCTATAATGCCATTTGGATCCAAGCCATTGGTTGGTTCATCTAAAAGCAGTAATTCTGGGTCAGAAATTAATGCCTGGGCAATGCCTAAGCGTTGTTTCATACCAAGAGAATATTTACTGGCTTTTTTGTTCGCAGCTTCTGTTAAGCCCACAAGTGCCAACATATCATCAGCTTTTGTTTTTTTGATGCCCAGTAGGATGCAGCGGTTAATCAGGTTTTCTTTACCTGTTAAGTGGCCGTAAATAGCTGGTTGTTCTACTAAAGCGCCAACACGCTTAAGCGTTGCTATCCGGTTGCTGTTTATTTCTTTCCCGAATATGAAAACCTGATCTGAAGGCGACTTCAGCAGGTTGAGCAAAATTTTTATGGTGGTGGTTTTGCCTGCTCCATTTGGACCAAGAAAGCCATAAATACTGCCTTTAGGTACTTTTAGTGAGAGATCTTTTACAATAACCTGGTTACCGAAGTTAAAGTTTAAGCCTACCGTTTCGATAGCGTAATTGCCCATTTTTCTTATTTAAATATCGCTGTGGCTTTTGTTACGATGGTGCTTGAAGTTTTAGCAGGTTTTACGACTATTTCGGCATCATTTTGATTCGTACTAACGGTAAGGGTTAAAATGATCATCATAAATACTGGTAATAACAATAGTAAAAATGGCGATGTGTTTCCTAACTTTTTCATGATCGATTGTTTTATTTGAGCGGCTGAGAATTGATCATCAGCCATTAATGCTTGATTGTTTAAGTTGATTGCTGATGATGTTTTCATTTTGTTTTCGTTTTGATGATTCAAAGAAACTCAAGAAAATCAACCTGCTAAAATCTATTATACCAAGTGTTCAAGATTCTAGATCAACAGCCATTTTTGGCGTTTGTCGATAAAATTTGCCTATTGGGCCGTTGGTAGAAAAAAAATGCCCGTTGGTAGATTGTGTAAGTAAATCGATAAAACTTTATTTATTTTGTGGCTTGAATAATATCCGTCTATTATACGTATATCAACTTCATATGCATTTAATATATTTCTAATGAAACAAAGTAAGGGGCCTTTAATACTTCATTCTATTTTTTGGGCGGTTATATTTCTTTTTATCGTAGTGGTAAGTATGCTAGATAAAGAGCCGCATACGACAAAAGATTATTTTCTGTCGTTTTTTGTTTTTGGGATTTTAAATGTTTCAGTATTCTATATCAACTATATTTTTCTGATCCCATCATTAATTAAGAAGCGCAAAAAGTATTGGCTATATATCGTATCGTTTCTGCTTTTAATTATTGTTGCAACATTAGTGAAAACTGTTATAGCCGTTTTAAATCCCGATGAACTGCTTCATTATACCAATATGGAGGGGCAAAAGAAAGAAATGTCTGTAAATAACTTTGCAATAAATAGGGTTTTTGTGCTTGGTTTTTTCCTTGTTTCAAGCTGTATTATTAAATTCACCATCGATTGGTTTGCAAGTGAAAGGATCCAACGTAATTTAGAAAGCGAACGCCGCGAAATGGAACTTCAGTTTTTAAAGTCGCAGTTAAACCCGCATTTCCTTTTTAACTCGCTTAACAATATCTATTCATTGGCTTATCAAAAATCGGATAAAACTGCGGATGCCATTATGAAACTTTCTGAAATTATGCGTTACATGATTTATGAAAGCAATACCCCAACAGTAGCTTTAAGCAAAGAAGTAGATTATTTAACCAGTTATATCGAATTGCAGAAAATACGGTTTAAAGATGGGGCTTACATTGAGCTTACTTTAAATGGCGAAATTGACAATCAAAAAATTGTGCCTTTAATGTTGATTTCTTTTGTAGAAAATGCATTTAAACACGGGGTGGTAACCGATCCGGCAGAGCCTGTTAAAATTAACATTATTGCCAACCAGAAAATTCTGCACTTTAGTGTAATCAACAAAAAAAACCAACAAAATAAAGATGCACAGGGCGGTGTAGGTTTAACCAATGTAGAACGAAGATTACAATTGGTTTATCCCGACAGATATAAATTAAATGTTGTAAATTCGGCTACTCATTATACCTGCGAACTGATGATTGACATCTAATCTGGAAACCGGATATAGATTACAATCATGAATTAAAATAATAACCTAAAATGAACTTAAACTGTATTGTTGTTGATGATGAGCCTTTAGCGCTTGATATTTTACAGGATTATATTTCGAAAGTGCCTTTTTTAACGATGGTTAAAAGGTGCGAAAACCCTATTGAAGCTTTGCAGATTGTTCAGGGCGGAGGTATTGACCTTGTGTTTTTGGATATCCAGATGCCTGAGTTGACCGGGATTCAATTTTTGAAAATTGCCGGTAATAAATGCCATTATATACTAACTACCGCATACCCGCAATATGCTTTAGAAAGTTATGATTTAAATGTTTCGGATTATTTGTTAAAGCCCATTGCGTTCGACCGTTTTTATAAAGCGGTAGAAAAGGTACACAATCAGGTAAAACCTGTTGAAGTTCCTGCCAGTGTAACGCAGCCTATTGTTACCCCGGCACCATTTTCTGGATCTCCAAACCCGGTTCAGGATTATATTTTTGTGAAAACAGAACATAAGATCCAAAAAATCTATCTGCACGATATTTTATTTATTGAGGGGTTAAAAGATTACATTTCGATTTTCACTAAAGATGAAAGGGTAATTACCTTGCAGAGTATGAAAAAGATGGAGGAAGCACTGCCTCAGAGCCAGTTTATAAGGGTGCACAAATCATACATTGTAGCAGTTGATAAGATTGAAAGTATTGAGCGTAGCCGTATTACCATTAATCAAAAAATCATTCCTGTAGGTGATACTTATCGCGATGAGTTTTTCAGGGTGATTGGGAATAAGAATATTTAGGGGGGTGGCGTTAGGTGTTTAGCGCTGAACCGGATTAAACAATTCACTTTTTTGCCAAGGAAACACAGAAATCAAGGAATATTACCTTGATTTGTCATCCTGACAGGTGTCGAAGAATCTTTTCAGAGGGGTTTAGGTGAATATTATTGTTTAGAAAAGGCGAACACTACAAAGTAGCGGGCTGCGCCATCGGCTGACCTAAAACTTTTCTGATTTCATTTTCAACTTCTAGCGTGATATCGTTAGGTGTTTTTACACCAGGTTCAATGGGTTTTAGAACGGTCCATTTTAAGGCGTTGCCTGTGGTTAATGGAAACATACCGAAGCGGACAATTTTCCATGAATTTTCTATAGCTACGGGAACAATTAACGCATTGGGCACCACTTTTAAGATCGTTGCAATCCCACCAAATTGAAATGTTTTTAACTGCCCATCTTTTGATCTCGTTCCCTCTGGGAAAATAACGGTACTCCAATTGTTTTCTTTCATTCTACGGCCAAGCTTAATGATTTCGGAAATGGCCTGTTTGTTGTCTTTACGGTTAATATTTGCTCCACCGCCTAATCGTAGGTTAATGGATATAGATGGGATGCCTTTGGTAAGTTCAATTTTGGAGATAAATTTCGCACTGTGTTTTCTTAAAAACCAAATTAGTGACGGGATATCGTACATACTCTGGTGGTTAGCCGCAAAAATAATCGGTCTGTCCGTTGGCAGGTCGTATTCGTTTTTAAAACTGATCGAATTGAAAAGAAAAATCTGGCAATAGGTTAGGAAAAAATTAAGGATATCTACCGAAATCTTGTGTGCTTTATAACCGAAAAGTTTATAAGAAATCCATTGTATAGGATGAAAGATGCAAAGCATCAATCCAAAGAAAATATAAAATATAGGGCTTAAAATGTATCCAAAAAGCTTGCTCATCTAAGTGATTTAGTAGATTGCAAAGATAATAATAAATTATTCTGGTTTAATTATCGTAATTACAATTGAGTGAACGACAAAAGTCACAGCATATTTTTTGCCGTGTCCCGGCTATAGGAGAGAAACCTTTATCGATGATTTAATCTACACTTTAAAAGATTGCTCGACTTCGTTACCCTGCGCTCCAAGTGACGAAATCTCTGTTAATTCTAGCAAAGAAAACTTTTGGACTTTATTACAATTCTCCATTAATCATCATGATCTTAGCTTTTAAAATAGCGGCGACGCTCATCGAATCGGTAATTATCCCATTTAAAACCATTTGATAGGCTTCATCAAACAGTAGTTTTTTAATAACAAGTTCTTCTGTTTCTTCGGGCATGGCAATACCTTGTATTAAATCGGTAGCTAGGTAGATAATGCTCAGTTCGTCGCTTACAGAATTCGAAAGATGCATTCTTTGAATCTCTTTCCAGTTTCTGGCGCTCATGCCTGTTTCTTCTAATAACTCCCTTCGGGCACTTTCTAATGGTGCTTCATGAAACGGCCCACCTCCTTCAGGAATTTCCCAGCTGTAAGCATTTAGCGCATATCGGTATTGGCCAACCAGCCAGGTATTGTAGTTTTCATCAAGAGGGAGTATTCCGATGGCGAGATTTTTAAAATGGACAGTGCCATAAATTCCCTTTCCACCAGATGGATTAATGACCTGATGTTCGGTTAGCCGGATCCAGTTGTTATCGTATTTTACATCGCTCTCAAGCGTTTTCCAAGGATTAATCTCTTCCATGCCGCAAGATAGGAAATATGATCTATTACTGTGGTTTAACGGATGGGGATGGTGGAGGAATTTTATTTACGGTAATTTTTGTAAAGCGATAATTCAGACTAAAAGTGAAATTTTGTGTGTTATTGGTCGAGTAATTCTCGAGCCTAAAATTCTGACCTTCATTATAAAAGGTATTACTTCTGTTTCCTAAAATATCATTTATAGTTACACGCAGATTGAGCCTATTACCAAAAAACACTTTTCGTGCTGAGAAATTAGAGGTCATTGAACCTTTATTTCTGCCCTGTGCATTGGTATTATTCGCATAGTTTAAATTCGATTCGAAAGCTGTTTTGAGCGGAAGCTGCATCGATAATCCAATGGCACCCCTAAAGCTTAAACCATCGCGGTTTAAAGAACTGTTTAATTGCGATTTATAATTACTTTGTATGACGCTAAAATTTCCATTGGCCGATATTTTATTGGTTGGGCGGTAATTTCCAATTAAGACAAGCGATAATGAATTGTTGGTACCCACATTATCATAAGTGCTTTCAGACCGTGCAGTATTAGCACCTGGAATTAAAGTAACCGTGCGGTAACGTTCTATAACCCCTTGACTGGTGGAATAGGAGAGCCTTGGGTTAAAAGACCATTTTTGGCCAAATGCACCAAAATTTAAGTCGAATTGATGTGTGTAAGCTGGAGAAAGATTCGGATTTCCGTAGGAGATATTAAGTGTATCCACATTGTTTACCTGTGGATTTAAAGTATTTTCTCTCGGACGGTTTACGCGAATGCTATAGGTAGCACCAATGTTGTAACGTTTGCGGTAAAAGCGGTTTAAAGATAAGTTTGGGAAAACACTAAGGTAAGGTTTTACATTATAATTTTGACCCGTAGATAAATCGAAAGCCACATCGGTAAGTTCGGCCCTAATACCAGTTTTAACGCCCCAGCCTACGTTGCGATAGTTATATGAGGCATAAGCAGCAGCTATGTTTTCATTGTATAAAAACTGGTTAGATAATTTATTGTTCCGTATAAATTGTTGTGTAGCAAAACTGAAATTCTCGATTAACAAGTCGTTATCGTTTTTTCTATAATTAAAGGCTAGGCCAGTTTCAATGCGGTCGCGTTTATTGAATATTGGTTTTTCGTAATCTAAGGTTAGGTTTAGTCCCCTGTTCCCGGTATTGTTATTGTTTTGTTGCAAGGTAGGTGCGGATGTGCTGGGTTGGGCATAAGTGGTACTATAATCCCTAAAATCGATACTCTTATTGGTGTTGAAATTTAAACCTAAAGAGATTTTCCCTCCACTTGTATCAGTTTGTAAATCATAATCGGCATTAAAAACAAAATTATTGCTATTGCCCTTTCCAGTGTTCAGTTGGTTGCGCAAACGGCTTTCTATTCGGTTTTCGTTTAGATAATGCAGATCTGTTGTAGAGTTAGAGTTGGAATTGTTGAGGTTATAATTGCTTGATAAACGCAAGCTTTGTTTAGGGCTGATGGTCCAGTCTAAACCCATTCTAAAATTGCCACCATTGTTGTGGTTTCGGTTTGCGCCATATTGATTATAATAAAAAGTAGTATCGGGGAAAAAGTTTTCGCGGAAATTGTGGCTGTCGCTTTTTCCAACATTATATCGATAAGCAGCACTTCCATTTACAGCATAAGATTTTCCGCGGTAAGATGCATTGGCGTTGGTATTACCGTTGCCCTGCAATCCACTCGAAATACCTACGTTACCGTTAAAGCCAACTTTAAAGCCTTTTTTCATTACAATGTTGATGATGCCTTCGCCATCTCCGCTATATTTAGACGGTGGATTGGTAAGTACTTCGATTTTATCAATGGCATCAGATGGAAGAACATTTAATAAATCGGCAATATTTGAAGTCATATAATCTGAAGGTTTACCGTCGATAAAAATCCTGGTATTTCTTTTTCCGGCAATGGTGGCGTTGCCGTCAATATCAACCTGCACCATGGGGACGTTTTTTAACACATCGGTTGCTGTACTTCCTTCGGCTAATAGTGTTGAGCCAACATTGTAAGTAACGCCATCGGCACCAAATTCGATAGGTGGTTTTTGGACGGTAATGGTTACCTCCTGTAAGGAATTTTGATCGGAGGTTAACTTTAAAGATCCGAGGTTTTTATCGAAATCTTTTTCGGTGATGGCAATTCCATTTACTTTTAATGGCGCGTAACCTACAAAGCTTACCCTGATGCTGTAATTGCCTGGTTTAAGGTTCTTAATGCTAAAACGGCCGTCTTCATCAGTGGCCGAGGTAATGATGGGCTGTTCTGACGCATCGATATAAACAGATATTACGGCTGATGGAATGGATAATCCACCAACTTCTTCAACCACTTTTCCGCTGATTACACCTTTTTCTACTGCAAGCGCACCCATGGCGTTGAATAAAATAAATAAGGTAAAGCAAAGCTTAGGTAAAAGTTTTTCCAATATCCGATTAGTTAAAAAAAAAGGAGCTTAAAAATAATTTTCTAAGCTCCCTGAATTATTAAAATGATCCTTCATCAGGACGGCTATCCTGATCGTCTTTTTTCTTTTTATTTGTGCCGGTAAAAGTAGTTTTTCCAAATCGGTAAGAAAAGGTTAGGTTGCCCATGGTTCCCTGCATCTGTCGTTCAAAATCAACAATTGTGGCTCTATCTTCTGTTGTCATGCTCCATCTTCTGGTGTTAAATACATCACGAACATTGAAGCTTAAAGATGCTTTTTTGTTCGGGAAATCGTATTTCGCTCCACCATCAATTCCATACATGGCGTTACGTTTTCCCTGCGCCATTACTTCTGGTGCACGGTAATCGCCACGCACCTGTAATGATAAGTTTTTAACAACGGTCAAGTTTCCTGTAAGGTTGGCATTCCAGCTAAAGCCACTGCTCGATGCGATATCAAAACGTGCATCTCCGGCAAACTTCGCTTGATATAAATTTACATTGGTTGTAAAATTTAAAGCTTTAATCAGGTCGAAACGGCCGATTAACTCTAAACCACTATTGATCTGATTGGTTAAGTTTTGAGGGGTTGAAGTAATAATTCCATTAACAGGTGTACTTCTTACCCGTTGAATCACATCATTGGTTTGACGGAAATACAAACTCGAAGTTAGGGTTACTTTTTTCCAATATTTACTATAACCCAGCTCGAAAGAGTGGACATCCTCAGGCAATAAATTCGGGTTACCGCCTCTGTAGTTTAAAGGATCTGAAACATCCAGAAATGGATTGGTATCCCATGGGCGTGGACGGTTTACACGGCGTGTATAACTCAATTGTAGCTGGTTATCGCCTTTTAATTTCTGTGTTAAGAAAACGCTTGGATAAATTCTTTTATAGTGGATATTTCCTTCAGCAGTAGTTAATACATTACCGGTGTAACCTTCTAAATGGGTATCTAAACGCGCATCTTCGCCCCTTAAACCAATTTGGTAACCAAAATCTTTAATCTGGTTCTGGTAATTGAAATACAATGCATGTACCTGGTCTTTGCTATCGAAACCATTAATCAACTTGTTATTGCTGATATAAACATTGCTATTTGTAGGGATCGAATCTGCATATTGATCATTTTCGCCTAAACGGATCTGACTGCGGTAACCCACCTCAATTTTACCAGCTTTACCCACAGGCAATGCATAATCCGTTTGGATGTTGTAATTGGTATTGTTGCCAGTATTAAATACGCGTTGTAAACTTAAGGTTTCATCAATTGGCGTACCGTTACGGTTAGTGGTGTTGGTGCTATAATACTGATCGCTATTGTTTGTGCCGTACGAGTAACCGAAGTTAAAGGTTAGTTCTTCCTTTGGTTTTTTAAACTTCTGTACGTAATCCAGGTTTGCATCATAACTATTGCCATAACCATCAGTACTATTGGTGCGGTTACTTAATAAAACTGGCAACTGGTTTTTATCCAACTGTCTGATGTCGAGCTGCTCGTTACGCTCATTTTCTCTTGAGTTAAAACCACCTGATAAGCTGATCACACTTTTAGGAGCCAGATAATAGTCGATACCTGCTTTGGCATTGTGGCCTTTATCCAATGATTTGGAAACGGTGTTCTGGTTGGCAAATCTCGTTCTTAACGAATCTGATTTATAGGTAATATCCTGAAAACCTCCACCAATACGGTTGCCATAACGGTATCCATAATTTCCGTAAATATTCACTTTACTGTTCTGAAAGCTTAAATTGGTATTGGCATTATAGTTATCGCGGTTACCAGCAGTTAAGGCAACCGAGCCGTTAAAGCCCAATTTTGTGTTTTTCTTCAGTACAATGTTGATGATTCCCGATTGGCCTTCAGCATCGTATTTTGCTGATGGATTGGTGATTACCTCAACACTTTCGATAGAACTTGCCGGGATAGATTGAAGGATCTGTGCAACGTTACCGCCTGCAATTAATGATGGTTTTCCATCAATCAACACTTTTACACCAGTAGAGCCGCGTAAACTTACGTTTCCGTCCATATCGGTAGAAACTGATGGTACATTTTGTAATAAATCTCCTGCGGAGCCACCTTCACTGATTACGCTCTGATCTACAGCGAAAATCTTTTTATCAATACCCATCTGCATGCCTTGTTTCTGGCCTGTAACGGTAATTTCGCTAAGTACGTTTCCTTTTGCAGGATTCATCTTGATCTCGCCAAAGTTTAATGTGCCTGTCGTTGCGGTAATGGCCACGTTATCTCTAACCATGGTTTGGTAGCCTACAAAACTTATTTTAAAGGTAAAAGTTCCTTTAGGGATATCGGTCATTACAAATGCACCGTTTACATCTGTTTGTACAATTTTGGCATTTTTTGCTGTGGCTTTGTCTATTAGAACAGCAGTAGCAAAGGGAATGGTTTCTTGTGTTTTTGCGTCTTTAAGTACTCCGGTAATTTTTGCTTTTTCACCTGTTTGGGCGAAAAGACTAAATGATAAGCTTAAAAGTAAGAGGGTAATTTGTATTGTTCTTGATTGTAAAAGTCTCATTAAAAAATAAAGTTTCGTGTGTTTTTATAAAGGGAGACAAAGTAACGGCAACTAAGTTTAATTAAGGAGGCGTAACTATTTTATTACAGCCATTTTATAGTAATATTTTTGTGGGTTAACCTTCAGTTGATCGTTAAAAATTGCCTATTTCAGTTTTGCGAAAACAATGATGGAATATTACAATCGGACAATTTGCAAAATGTTACTTTTGTTTATTATGAAAAGGATATTAATTGTTGATGATCTGCACCCTGCATTTAAAGAGCAGGCCATTGCCATGGGTTACCAGGTTGATGATGAACCACAGATTACGCGTCAACAAACATTAGATAAAATAAAAGATTATACTGGCATTGCCGTTCGAACGAAATTTAGGATCGACGCTGAAATTTTTGCTTCTGCACCAAATTTAAAGTTTGTGGCCAGGGCCGGGGCAGGCTTGGATAATATTGACGATAAAATCGCTTTTGAGCGGAATATTGAATTGATAAATGCACCTGAAGGCAATTGCGATGCGGTTGGTGAGCATGCTACGGGTTTGCTTTTATCGTTGATGAACAATTTCCGCAGAGCCGATATCGAAATTAGGAACGGCATTTGGGATAGAGAAGGAAACCGTGGTTACGAACTGAAAGGCAAAAAAGTTGGAATTATCGGTTATGGTTTTATGGGGCATAGCTTTGCGAAAAAACTTGCTGGTTTCGAAGTAGATGTAATGGCTTATGATAAATATAAAACTGGTTTTTCTGATGCTTTTGCACGTGAGGTAAGCATGGAAGAAATTGTGAAACAAAGCGATGTGCTGAGTTTGCATATTCCGTTAACAGCCGAAACCAGGCAAATGGTTGATGATGAATATTTTTTCCATTTCAAAAAGCCTATTTTTTTTATCAATACGGCCAGGGGAGAAATTGTAAATACGCCAGCGGTTTTAAATGCGATTAAAAGTGGAAAAATTTTAGGTGCCGGTTTAGATGTTTTACAAACGGAAAAATTTCCTGCATTGGGAGAACAACCATGGTATGATGAATTAAAGCAGAACGATAAAGTGATTTTAACCCCACATGTTGGCGGCTGGACGTTTGATTCGTACCGGAAGATTTCGGAGGTTTTGGCAGAGAAGTTAAGGTATCTTAATTTTTAATTTAGAAAGACCTATGAGGTTTTTAAAACCTCATAGGTCTAAAAAAGAAAATAAATCTCAATTTTATTTTCTTAAATTGGCTATACAATCTAACCAATTTTACCATGCCGAAAGATCATTTATATTCAACTACAGTTACCTGGACGGGCAATAAAGGCTCAGGCACAATGGATTACCGTTCTTACGATCGCGATTATGTAATTTCTGTAAAAGGCAAAGCCGATATTTCAGGTTCATCAGATTCGGCCTTCCTGGGTGATAAATCTAAATACAATCCCGAAGATTTGTTGCTGGCCTCCATTTCCAGTTGCCATATGCTCTGGTATCTACACTTGTGTTCTAAAAATGAAATCGTAGTTATTGATTACAAAGATGAGGCAGTAGGTATAATGGAAGAATTGGCTGATGGTAGCGGTAGGTTTAAAGAAGTTACGTTACATCCACAAGTTTTAATCGCTGATAAAGCGCATTACGAACTTGCAGCATCTCTGCATCACGAAGCGAATAAATTGTGTTTTATCGCCAATTCATTAAATTTTCCGGTTAAGCATGAGCCCGTGCTCAGTTATTAGTTTGTAATTAACAGTTTTCAGTTGGTAGCCATTTCGTACCACCAACTGAAAATTAGTTGTTAACTATTTAGCTAACCAAACATTATCCGCTGGAGTAGCATCCATATAAATGCCGTTATCCAAACTGATTGATTTTATTTTTTTAGTACTATTAATCGTTACAATGGCTTCTTTCTGGTTTGTTTTCCAAATTGCCGGGCTTCTGTGTATGGTATCTGCTTTTCCGTCTGTATAAGTAACCACCACATCAAATGGAATGGCAAAACCACCTACATTTTTAACGGTTACCGTCGATTTTCCTTTTGCAGGTATAACTTTGGTAATGGCTAAATCAAGGTAATTGTTGGTGAAAAACCAGTTCTGAAAAAACCAGTTTAAGTTTTGTCCGGAGCCTGCATTCATCGAGTTAAAATAATCCCATGGAATTGGATGTTTGCCATTCCAGTTGCTCATATAGGTATGCAAAGCTTTTTTAAATAAATCGTCACCAAGCATATCTTTCAGGGCTAAATAAGATAATGAAGCCTTTCCGTATGAATTATTTCCATAACCCGCACCAGAAACCTGATCGGACATCGAAATTACCGGCTGATCTTCTTCTGTAGATTTATCGTTAATGTATTGGTTTACCCTAAAGTTTTTATAAAACTTATCAGCAGCTTCTTTACCATGTTCGGCAATACCGATTAAATATTCGAATGTGGTAGCCCAGCCCTCGTCCATATAGGCATAACGAGTTTCGTTTATGCCCATATAAAACGGAAAATAAGTATGTGCCACTTCGTGATCTTGAACCAATTGCGCAAAAACGGGATCGCCAAATTGCGAATCGTTTACCATCATAGGGTATTCCATATCCGCAAAGCCTTGGAAAGCAATGGTTTTTGCGTAAGGATAGGGGATGCCCGGCCAATTGTTCGAAAACCAGTCTAAAGCATTCAGGTTATACTTAACCGAGTTTACAAAATCTTTTCCGGTAGTTGGATTATATGCAGCCTGTGCACTGGCCCTACGGTTGGTCTTTTTATCTACAATTACACTTGCGCCATCCCATATATAATGGTTGCTTAAAGCAAAGGTAACATCGGTAATGTGGTTTACCGCAAATTTCCAGGTATTCCAATCTTTTTGCTGGGTTACTTTACCATCTTTCATTTCCTGTTCGGTAGCAATATGGATTATCTGATCGCCGTTATAAGATTTCTTTAAACGGGCAGAAATTTCAGGTTGTAAAACTTCATCAGGATTCAGGAAATCACCTGTGGCATAAACCACGTAATTTTTAGGTGCTTTGATGGAGAACTCGTAATCATTAAAATCATTGTAAAACTCAGCTCTATCGGTATGAGGGATGCGGTCCCAGCCATTATAATCGTCGAATACCGAAATACGTGGATAGCTATACGCCACAAAGAACGAATTTGGATCAATTTGCCCTTCACGACCGCTTTCTTTTGATAATGGATAATCCCACTCAATTTTGACAGTGATTTTTGATTTGGGCAATAGCGGTTGCTTCAATTTTACATTTCCTACCGTTCCCCAGCTTTTACTATCTACCTTATAGGTTTCGCCATCTACCGAGAAAGAAATAATATTCAAACCTGTGCTCAAAAAATCTTCGCTAACTGCACCGCTTCTTGGTGAGGTTGGTTTATGTAAATTATTTACAAAGCGGATGGCCAGTGTTTTTAGGGTATCTGTACTGTTGTTGCTGTATAAAATTTCTTCCTTACCGCTCACCACTTTCGTTTCGGCATCTACCTTAATATCCATGTTGTATTTACCGTGGTTTTGCCAATAATTGGCTCCGGGTTTTCCGCTCATTGAGCGGGTGCCTTTAGCGTATGCTGCCTTAATATTACGCGGCATATAAAGTTCTTGGGCAGAAACAGTATAACCACCCAAACCGATGAGTAGGGCAATAGACAATATTTTTTTCATTTTTTTTACGAATAATTTTAGCTAAAAATAGAATTAATGATTGAATTAGAAAATGATTGAATGATAGATTGATAGATTTTCGAATGAGTGTATATTGAATGTTACGTTTTCGGTGGCTAAGTTGAAGTATGATTATACTTGTAGGTATGGAAGGTATCAGCTTTCATTCATCCTCTTTTAAGGCGTATTAATTCCTGTTAAGCCATAAATCATAAAAATCATGAGTATTTATTTGCTTTTGTAATTTCCACAATTTATCTTCGTTATAATTGAAGCAAGACTATGTAGCAAACCAACTATATAGTCTTGTTTGTTTTTTATAGCGTTTGAATAAAAATTAATAGAGCAATGACAGAGGTAACGTACTACACCCAAGAGGGGTTAGATAAATTAAAAGAGGAAGTTCATTATTTAACAACCACCGGCCGTCAGCTAATATCTAAAGCAATTGCAGAAGCAAGGGATAAAGGTGATTTATCGGAGAATGCAGAATACGATGCGGCCAAAGAGGCGCAGGGATTGCATGAAGCAAAAATTTCAAAATTAAAGAATACATTAGCCAATGCACGTTTAATTGATGAGTCTAAAATGGATTTATCTAAAGTGCTTGCATTGTCTATCGTGAAGATAAAAAATGTTAAAAATGGAGCTACCATGACCTATCAATTGGTTGCCGAAACTGAAGCTGATTTAAAAACAGGAAAAATTTCTGTTAAATCGCCTATTGCACAAGGCTTATTGGGTAAATCGGTTGGTGAATTCGCCGAAATTGAGGTGCCTGCAGGTAAAATGCAGTTCGAAGTTTTAGAAATCTCGAGATAAGGTAAAAGGTGGAGGTTATAAGGCTTAAGGCCTATCCTCCGCTATAAAAACCCTAAACCTCACACCCTAAACCATATACCTTAAATGACTATCTTTTCAAAAATTGTTGCTGGCGAAATCAGCGCACATGTTGTAGCCGAAACTGTAGAATATTTAGCTTTTTTAGATGTTCAACCTTTAACGGCAGGCCATGTTCTGGTGATTCCGAAAATTGAAACCGACTATATTTTCGATATGGACGAAGATCTGTACGTTGGTTTGTGGATGTTTGCTAAAATTGTGGCTAAAGGGGTAAAAATAGCTTTCCCTTGTAAAAAAGTGGGTGTTTCGGTAATCGGATTAGAAGTGCCGCATGCACATATTCATTTAATACCGATGAATAATGTGAGTGATATGAACTTTAGTAAAGAAAAACTTAAGCCAAGAGACGAAGAGTTGGCTGAAGCCGCTGAGAAAATTAAGCAGGCTTTGTTGGAAGTATAAAAAAGGCCGGCTGCGAAAACAGCAGCCGACCATTCTACCCGCCTAACCCAAGTATTTTTATGGTGCCGGAGCAACAGCCGTTGTAGTTGCAACATAAGGCCAAAGTGTACCTATGCCGCCAACGGTAATTCCTTTGTTATCTCCTCTTTTTGCATCAGATGCAAAATAATACAATGGCCATCCTTTATATGTGAGTTGTTTTTTGTTAATCGTGGCTACCGTAATTACAGCAACATCAGCTTTTGTAATAGCCGAAGGTAAATTAAGTACCTCAGATTGATACACTGGCCAGATACCTTCTTGAGCAGTACCTTTTGTATAGTTATTTACACCATTTTTATCTGGGGCAAAAGCATAAAGCGTTCTGCCAAAGGCATCAGTGAAATATTTGGTACTTCCTGTTCCTTCAACATATGCACTGGTGTAGCTTTTACCATTGGCACCTACCAATTGTGCATTGGCCAACATTAACGAATAATCAGGCTTTGCCACAAACCAGATTCCACCAACACCGTCACCTTTAATTTCACCTTTTGCCGCATCACCAGAAAAGTAATAAAGCGGATAACCGCGGTAAGTACTTTGTTTACGTCCATCGGCCCTGGTTACTTCGCCAACTTCGGTTTTGTTTAAGTTTAAATCCGTACTGGCATCAGCAGAATAATATAACGGCCAGGTTGTTTCGCAACCACCTATACAGGTTGGTGCACCTGCCGCATCAGATGAAAAAAAGTATAGGCTTTTGCCATCTTTATCCGTTAGTACCGATCCAAATTTTGCATCCGTGGCCAGTTGTATCCCTTTGTTGTTATTGGTAACGGGCGGGGCTGTAGGTTCGTCTGAACTATTTTTCTTACAGGCAGTAAATACCATGGCTATACACAGCATAACCAGTAGATTTTTTTTTAAGTAGATTAGCATAAGATTTGTTGTTTTAAATTTTAACTTTAATAAAATGATCTGCCGCTATTACGCCGCCTGGTTGTAAATGGTTGCTTGTAGACAGAAGATTTTAAGCCAAAACGAACAAAATAAAATAATTGTAAAAAAAATATTTTTTAAGGCAACCTTTTGTGATTTCTTACCGTAATGTGTTTTGAAAGGAGAACCTGTGAGCGCTAACCGCGATAGTGAAGTTATTATACAAAAGTATATTCAAGGCTGCATTAGAAATGAAAGAGATAGTCAAAAAGCACTATACAAACATTTCTATAGCTTTGCTATGGGTATATGTTTGCGCTACGCGAACGATAGATTAGATGCCGCAGGGATACTGAACGATGGTTTTTTTAAAGCCTTTAAAAATATAGCCAAATATGAAACTTCTAAAGCCTTTTTGCCATGGCTTGGGCGGATTATTACCAATACTGCCATTGATTATTATCGCACCAATTTAAAATTTGCCGATCATGTAGATATTCTTGATCACGAAAATATTGCCCAAACAAATTCTGTGTACGATAAATTGGCTTATCACGATTTATTAGCACTGGTTCAAAATCTGAGTCCAGCCTATCGAACGGTTTTTAATCTTTTTGCTATAGATGGATATGCGCACGAAGAAATTGCCGAAATGCTTGGCATATCGGTAGGTACGTCAAAGTCGAACCTGTTTAAGGCAAGGCAAAAATTACAGGAGATGTTAAAAGCTACAGAAGAGAAAACTTACCAGGTAAGGAGTTCGGGGGTAGATAGAAACCTTTTAAAGGTTAGGTTAAATACAAACATGCAATGAAAGAGGGAAAAGATATAGATAAATTATTTAAAGATGGATTGGGAAACCCCGATTTACCTTTTAATGATTTAGATTGGGATAATCTGGAGGAAAGATTGCATCCAACACCAAAAAGGCGTATTGTACCCTTGGTGTGGTTTACTGCCGTGGCTGGGATAGCTGCAATGTTATTTGTGGTGTTTTTATTGGTTAAACCAACGGCTAATAAAACTGATGTTAAGGCTGTGGTGAAAACCGAGAAGAATAATAAAAATAATGGTCAATCAAAAAATAATAAAGGAAGTTTAACTGAAGTACCAGGAGGGGGAGCCAATCTGGCAGGGATTGTAGATTCAACTTCAGTTGCTGTAAAGCGGAGTAGTAATAAAACAATTGATAAAGCAGTACAAAAAGACCTTTCAGATGTAGAAGCTGGTCAAAAGGTGATTGGAACTGAGATCGGTAACGCCAATTTATTGGCAGATATGGTGTATAAACCAAGTTTAAGTTCCACAATTGATCCTGTTAAATTTGATAATCAGAGCTTAAACAATAGTGTGGCAGTAGGTAAGCCGGAACGCATTAAAACGCCGATTGCGAAGCAGAAATCGAGATTTGTACTGAGTATTTTAGCTGCACCAGATTTAACCAGTGTGCAAAAATCAGGGCAGAGTAGTTTAAGTGGAGGTTTCGGATTAGAAGCTACCTACATTTTAACCAAAAAGCTAAGTATAACCACTGGTGCATCTTATGCCAAGAAAATTTATGATTCAGATTTTAGTTTGTATAAACCCAATTCCAGCTATATTTTTAAGGTGGCGCCATCAAATATCCACGCCAATTGTGATGTAATTGATATTCCTTTAAATGTAAATTATAAGGTGTTTAGCAATAGCAGAAATGCAATTTCAGTAAGTACAGGGCTTTCGAGTTATTTAATGCTGAAGGAAAAATATAGTTACACTTACACTGGCGATTACAAGGGGCCACAAGATTTCGAGGTAAAAGGTCAAAACCAACATTATTTAGGTATAGCAAACGTTGGTATTGAGTTTCAACATAAAATAAACAATAATTTAAGCATCAGCGCCAAACCTTTTATGAAAATCCCATTAACTGATATTGGTTATGGAAATTCTAAATTATCATCAACAGGTGTGGCGGTTTCGGTAAATATGAATTTGTTTAAACGGAATTAATGTTTAATATTCCTGATTGGATCAGGTAGCGGGACAAAATCAGTTTCGCCCGGCACAGGTTTAAAACTTTGGTCAAGCCATTTTTGCTTGGCTTTTTCAATCAGTTCTTTATCTGAAGCTACAAAATTCCAATAGATAAAACGTTCTTCAGGGAAAGCTTCACCGCCGAAAATATAAACAGTGGTATTTTCGTGCATGGTAAACTCACAAAGTTTGGCATCGTTGGCAATTAAAATCAAGCGGGGTTCGAAAATATGCCCATCACTTTCAATCGCACCTTCTAAAATGTATAAGGCACTTTCACCAAAGAGATAGTCGCCAATGCTTACCTTTTGGCGTTTAGTACTTTTTAATTCTAAAAAATACAATGGACTATAAACGGGAACTGGTGATTTTTGCCCAAATGCTTCACCAGCAATCAATTTAATCTCAATACCATCTTGCGTCCAGGTTGGAATATCGGTCCCTTCAACATGGCAGAATTCAGGATCCATTTGTTCTAAATCTTTGGGCAATGCCACCCAGATCTGTAAACCATGCAACATTTTATCGGTATGGCGAAGGTATTCTGGTGTTCTTTCTGAATGTACAATACCACTGCCTGAGGTCATCCAGTTTACCTGGCCAGGCTTAATCACGATGTCTGAGCCTAAACTGTCTTTGTGGGTAATCTCACCTTCGAAAAGAAAAGTTAAAGTAGACAGACCAATGTGTGGGTGCGGTGGAACATCAAGGTTTTCATGATCGCTCATCGCCGCAGGGCCCATATGGTCGATAAAAGAAAAGGGGCCAACCATACGCTTGTCTCTGAAAGGTAACAATCTGCCAACCATAAAATTGCCAATGTTTGCGGGTCTTTCTTCGATAATAAGTTTAATGTTCGACATGGGATAATCAATTTTTTACTGATGTGAATTTAGGGAAAAATATCGTCAATGCGAGGTACGAAGCAATCGTACAACGATGGCTAATGACCGAACACATTAAGATTGCTTTGTCGGCTGAAAAAGCCTCCTCGCAATGACGGATTAGATGAATAATCAAATAATTCTGTGTTTCAAATCTCCGGGCAAAAAAACTAATGTCAGATGGTAACATCTGACATCACAACCAAAAAAAGCATCCCTTTCGAGATGCTTTCTAACTTAAAAAGAAAAAATATGGTTTTTATACCAATTCCATTAAAGCTTCTTTGCTAAACCCTTTTAATTCTTCTGTGCGGTTATATTTAATTTTTTCTACCCAGTTCGGGTCTGCTAAAAGCGGACGGCCAACGGCTACCAGGTCAAAATCACCACGGTCCATTCTGCGTACCAATTCGTCTAAAGAGCTTGGTTGTGAACTTTGACCTGCAAACGCGCCAAAGAAATCGCCATCTAAACCAACCGAACCTACTGAGATGGTTGCTTTACCGGTTACCTTTTTAGCCCAGCCTGCAAAGTTCAAATCAGAACCTTCAAATTCAGGCTCCCAGAAACGGCGTTGCGAACAGTGGAAGATATCAATTCCGGCTTCTGCTAATGGAGTTAACCATTGCTCCATTTCCTGTTCGTTTTTAGCCAGTTTAAAATCGTAAGCAGCGGGTTTAAATTGCGATAAGCGGATAATTAAAGCGAAATCTTCGCCCACTCTTTTGCGTACTTCTTTAATTACTTCAACACCAAAACGGGTACGTTCGGCCAAAGTTTTACCACCATAAATATCGGTGCGGTTGTTTGTACCATCCCAGAAAAACTGGTCGATCAGGTATTGGTGCGCACCATGTATTTCTACAGTATCAAAGCCTAAAGCTTTGGCATCTGCAGCAGCCTGACCGAAAGCAGCAATGGTATCAGCAATGGCAGCATCTGTCATCGGTACTCCGTTCTCGAAACCTGGCTTGTTTAAGCTAGATGGACCTTCGAAAGGTGTGCTAGGCAACCATCCTGAAGCATGGTTTTCCATTATGCCCTGGTGCCAGATCTGTGGACCCATTTTGCCGCCAGCCTGGTGAACCTCATTAATTACATTTTGCCATCCTGCCAATGCTTCTGTGCCATAGAAATGGGGAATATTAGGATCTGCAGAAGAAGATGGTCTGTTAATTACTGTTCCTTCTGATAAGATTAAACCCACTTCGCCAGCTGCTCTTTTTGCATAGTAAGCCGCAACATCTGGTGTTGGTACACCACCTGGAGAAAACGACCGCGTCATTGGAGCCATCACGATTCTATTTTTGATATCTAATGTTTTAAGGCTAAAAGGCCTGAATAAACTATCTGTGTTCATATTTTTTTAAAATTTATAATGCTGTATTGATGATCTCGCTTAATTTTTCTAAACCTTCTTTATTGCGTTTGTAATAAGTCCATTGCCCAACACGGGTAGAACTGATCAAATCTGAACGTTGCAGGATAGAAAGGTATTCTGAAATGGTACTTTGAGATAAACCACTTTTAATCTGAATCTGGCCCACACATACGCCAACGTTTTCAAAATCGGCATTGGGTTGTTCCGGAAAATTTAGCTCCGGTTCTTTTAACCAGCCTAAAATCTGTAAACGTGTTTTGTTCGAAAGGGCTTTAAATATTTCTACCTGATCCATGTCACAAATGTATATCGACTTTTCCCGATATACCAATTAAAAGCATAAAGTTTACAATTGTGTGTAAAACGTGTGGATGTGAAAAATGAATGATAGCATGAGCCGAATGATTCTTCGCTTGCTCAGAATGACAAATAAATATGTAAAGGAAAATCGGCCCAAAAAGAACGGGGATAAATCATACCGACCTATCCCCGTCATCTAAATTAACGCTCTCGTATATATAAACAACCAAAAAGTCGATTTATTATATCAAGTATGAAATTTTTTGATTTTATTTTAAACTCATTTATTAGTTAAAAGAGGGGCATGCTGTGAGCATATTAATTTTTGAGCAAATTTTGCCCAAAAAGAACGGGGATAAATCATACCGACCTATCCCCGTCATCTAAATTAACGCTCTCATATATATAAACAACCAAAAAGGCGATTTATTATATTCGATATAAAATATTTTTATTTTTTTGCAGCAGCCTTTTTAGGTGCCGCTTTTGTTTTCTTTTCAATCGCTGGAACTTCTTCAGTTACTTCAGCTTTTTTGTTGGCCGGAGCTTTAGCTTTTTTAACTTCGGCAACTGCTTCTTCAGCTACTTCAGTTTTCTTTTTTGCAGGG
>Ga0308165_1001366_pt1 | contig 34401 bp, 30 predicted proteins | sample PhyWR2_FD_201032 | JGI IMG/M metagenome (GOLD analysis project Ga0308165, IMG submission 201032) | Phyllosphere microbial communities from UC Gill Tract Community Farm, Albany, California, United States - DLSLW.R2 | ecosystem: Host-associated > Plants > Phyllosphere > Unclassified | place: USA...
TTGTACGTTATGAGGAAGCGTTCGATACCCTGATCCGCACCCGGGGCCGCCACTGTTATGCGCCGCTCGATACCGGGCTGGTGCGTATTATGTTCCCGGAGCAGGCGTTCAGCCTGAGCGACCGCCGGGGAAAGCGTGATAAGCGTGAGGCGGACCTGTACACCCGTCAGGAGACCCGCCGTTCACGGGAGAAAGAAGAGGCGTACCAGAATCTGGTCGGGCAGGCTGAAATCGACCTGGCATTCCAGACGCCGGAGACGCTGCGGGCGTGGTATGAATCGTGGTCCCAGCATGAGGTACGCGACTACGATATTCAGCGGATGCTGTGGGCGTGGAGTGAGCGTTGTCCGTCACTCTCTCATCTTGTCCGGGACTGGTACGAACATGCGTATGAAATTGTTGCCGATGTGCAGGATATGGCCGCCAGTGCGTCACCGGCGGTGAAAGAGCTGGAGCGCTGGATGGTACCGAATAAAATCACGCTGAGGTCGGTATGGCCATAAAGAACAACCCCTGCAAAACGGAACTGAAGATTGCACGCAGCCAGCGCAAACGGCTGCAGAGCATGTCAGAAAAGCTGAATAATATGTCCTGTGAGTGGGACGGGCTTAGCGGCTGGCTGGAGACGGAAAGCGAGCGGCTTGCTGAGAGTGTAGATCTGCATCTGAAGGCGCTGGATGAGCAGATCGATGAGTGGTCAAACAGAGCCGTGAACGGGAATGATGCCGAAAAAAGGTGAGGATTTATACAGTTTTCAGACTGTTATTCCTGGGCAGAACATCGTCAGAGAGATATAATGGCGGTGGCGCTTGAGGCTTTTTGCCTCATACGTTTCAGTGGTTTGGATGCTGTGAGGCAGAAAGAGAAAAGCCCCGAGTAATTTTTCAATTAACCCGAGGCCGATCTACATGCTAGACACATCTAGATTAGCCGCTTACTGCGCTCAGCGCAAGGATAAGAAGGCTATGAAACTGCCGCGAAGTACCGTTATCTGGTGCGTACTCATAGTGTGTCTCACACTGCTGATATTCACTTACCTGACGCGAAAATCGCTCTGCGAAATTCGTTTGAAGGACGGACAACGGGAGGTCGCTGCCGTGCTTGCCTACGAATCCAGTAAGTAGCAACCTGGAGGCGGGGGAAACCCCGCCTTTTTCAGGGTATCCGGTGTCGTCTGATCTACCACAAGCGCCTTTATGAAGGGGTTGCCGGTTCGCCGGTAGCCCCTTTTTCCCCTTCCATCGCGACCGCAATCCTGAACTTCCGGAAGGGCCATTCCCCTGCGGGGAATGGGGCAGAGTAGCGCGCCTGCGGCGCGGTTCGACGCCCTTGCCTGAGCAAACCTTTTCACCTCAGGTTGTTTTCTCTTTTCATGAATCGTGCGAAAAATCTTGTTCCTTCGGGTCTGGATACACGGCTGTGTCAGCCAGTTGCCCGGTGGCCAGCAGCCGGGGAAATTGTCAGTGCTGTACATCATTTTCCCGTGAAGGAAGGGGATTCCGGGCGTCCGGGCGGCTGTCATGCTTCGCACAGAGCCAGCTGCGCCGTCTCTGCCCGGCCCCTTCGGGGCAGCGGGTTTCCATCCTGACGCAACCCCTTATCGCTTGCAGCAGCCGTTCCGGTTGCGCCGCTCAGTCGCGCTGTTGCCAGCGCTCAGTGCATCACGTCGCCAGAACCCGCGCCGTGCTGTAGTGGGCAACGCCGTTTCGCCGCGCGCGGCTTTCCGTCATTGCGGCGGGTCCCAGCCCATTCCGTCCGGTCTTTTTTCACCCCTTTGAGTCCCTCCTCCGGGTGCTGATAACGCCACAAACCTCCTGGCTGTCCAGGGTGAATGCTAAAGCACGGCCACCAAAACTTTTCGCATGCGAAAACTTTTGGCGTCCGCCCCGGACATCTGCCTCGGCCCGTGGCGTTTACGCACCTGCGGCGAAGGTTCTCAAACGGGTGATGTTTTATCCCCCGGGAAACTTCAGCAGGTTCCCGCAAAACGTCAAAACCGCGGCTCCCGTAACTCAACGGGTGATATGAAAACTGAAAAGGAGACAAACCATGCATTTACAGACAACGGAATATTCTACTGCTCTGGATTTCAATGCCACCGCCGAAGCCGAGCACGCCTACTGGCTGAGCCGTGAAAAAGCAGCCGTATGCCAGCCCACAGAAATTGATGTGAACAAGTTTCATGACGCGGCGGGTCTGATGCCTCCCCTGAACTGGCGCAGCGATACTGCGCAGGATACGGAGACTTTCATGCTGGCTGAAATGTATTGCGGGAACGTGGCGTACATCTATGTGCGCTGTGGTCGACGTTATTTCCGTCTGCGTGATTATTGCAACATGAACCACGCCGATATCGTGGCGAAGGTTAAAGCGGTTTTTTGCCCTGAGAGCCAGAGCCAGAAATGAAAAAAGCAGGCTTACGCCTGCTTCATCCACGCCGGATTACACGCCTCTAACGATTAATCCGGCCATCACCAAAAGGAACAAACCATGCAATTTAGTGAAGTTTCGATTGTTACATCCTCCGCGCCGTCTGTCCAGTCCCCGGCGGCGGCAACACGCAAACACCCCCGCCAGAGCCGGGAAGACATTCCCTGTGCCGGGGTTGATCCGACCCTGCGGGCATTCGGTCGCCATATCGCGCACTGCCTGAAAAAGAAACGCCGCATTCGCATTCCCGCCATGTGCGGAAGCGACTGGGGACACGTCCTGCGCACGCTCGAACTGAAACGCGCCTTTAACTGACAACAACGCCGCCCCTGACGGGGCGGCAGGAGAAAAAACGTGTCCCAGATGAGCTTTGCAGACTTCTTTGACCAGGTAAAACACAGCGACGCCGTCCGCACTGCCGTGCAGCCGGCGCCAGTCGTTCCTCAGCCTCCGGCCGCGCCGCGCCTGATGTCTGTCGACACGGCGCGTAAGCAGTTTATCCGCACCTTCAACCAGACCGCCCGCCACCTTCACCGCTGGGATGTGTTCAGCGACTTTGTCAGGCTGGCCGCCAGGGAAGTGGATATCGTGGGCCTTAAAACACCGGAGAAAGCTGAGTACTGCCGTAAGATCCTGACCCGGTATGACGCAGCCGATATAAGTAACCTTCAGGAGCTGTTCACACTGATGTATTACGCTCTGGATGCAAAATTTCACGATTTCATCGGCTCGATTTTTATGGAGCTGGAGCTGGGATCTGGCGGGATGGGCCAATACTTCACGCCCTATTCTGTCCAGTCGATGATGGCACGGATGCTGATCCCCGGTATTCAGGAAAAAATTGCGCGGGAGGGGATTGCCACTATCAGCGATCCGGCCTGCGGCTCTGCCGGAATGATAATTGCCTATGCCGAATGCCTGCTTGAGGCCGACGTCAACCCGTCCGCGCACCTGTTCGCCAGCTGTATCGATGTCGATCCGATAGCGGCCGATATGGCTTTTATACAGCTTTCCTTGCTGGGCATTGCTGCCGAGGTGGTCACGGGCAACACGCTGACAATGCAGTTCAACCGGGTACGTTACACGCCTGCGTATTACCTGAACAATTTTGAAGAAAGGCTGAACAGCCAGCGCAGGATTAAGGCCATGACAGACTTTATGCGCAATACGTCCATTGCCGCCTGATGAAGGGAAGGGGCGGCGCTCAGCGCCGCCCCCTGAGCCCTGCCGAACCGGTCAGGGTCAGGAGCATGTTAATGACCCTTTCTTTCGGGGTTTTTCGGTGTTCAAGGTCGGGGATTGCAGCTGCGAGAGACAGCGTGACGGTCGCCAGCTCGACCACCCGTTTCACCTTTGCTGCGTTCTCATAATCTTTCCAGGTGCGCAGGCTGACGCCAAGCTCTTCCGCCGCTTTATCGCTGCTCCAGCCCATGCCTTTTCGCCACAAACGCAGCTCATAACCCGTCATTTTAAACCTCAAAAAGATGCAAAAACTGCACTTATTTTAACGTTAAATATCCGGGTAAATAAAGCTGTAAAAGTGCAATACCTGCACTTTTTATACACTTTTATTTCCTGATTTCATGATGGTTTTACGCGGGAGATTATGCTTCCGGTCTGAACTCCGGGCACCTTCGGCTCCCCGTCAAAGCCGGGTCGTCGCCTGCACTTCGCGTGGTGGCCGTGCATCCACCGCGCTACGCGGAGCCGCACGCGTCTCCGTCCGTTCGGATAGCAAGCGATGCCTGAACCCCTCGCTTGCTGCTGCCGTTCCGGCAGCGCCGCTTCACTGGCCGCCGCTGGCGTCCGCTAAGGAAAGCCGGCTTTACCGGCTTCTTCTGCCGTCCTTTTCTCCTCTGGCTCACGAAAGCCTCTCATTGCTGATGCACTCTGACAGAGCGTCTCTGTTCAGCAAGGGCCGCTGTCGCTTTCCGGCCGGATTTTTTCTCGCAGGCTCCAAATAATCCGTCCTCCACCCCTGCTTTCCCTCGCCCCCCTGTCAGGAGCATTTACGCAATGAGGGCGTTTCGTTTCGACCCCGACGCCGGGAAAAAGGAGACGGCAGAAGGAGCCGAAGGGAACAACCGGAAGGCTTGCGTCGGCTGACGCGAATGGGATTGCCGGATTTCAGGCAATAAAAAAGCAGAGCGCAAACTCTGCTTATTTACCCCGGACTGTTCGAGCAGACCGGGATCACAAAAAATCTGTTAAGGAGACTTTTTATGAAAGACCAGTTCATCCTCGCATGTCGCGAGTATTTTGTAAATAACCGGCAGCAACGTCACCCGCGTAAGCGCCACCAGACCGTCCCGGCGGAGCAAATCGCCCGTCGCTCTAAAGTGCGGGGCAGGATCGTTGCCCGTGCAGAACGCCGCCATCAGCCGGTGCGTATCCCGGCCATGAGCATCGCGGAGCTGGGACACCTCCTGCGCTCGCTGGAACTTTCCAGAGCCTGCGCATGATAACTGCCGCCCCGTAACGGGGCGGCTTCTGAAAGTCTTAAGGGAGAACAAAAAAATGCGGAAACACTACTTACAGAACGCCCCGCACGGCGTGACGGGAATTCAGCTTGATAACGGCGATGAGGCGATATTTCTCGACGGCGAGTGTCTTGCCAGCTGCGATATCGGGGAGCGTGATGACGCTGTTATCGGAACGGGTCAGCGTATTGCGGAGAAAATGGGCGTGCCTTTTCAGTTACTGTCGCTGCCCGTACCGGAGGATGAAGGGTGGTCGTGGGATGGCATTGTGGCCTCTCTGGGCTGGGGAAAATCTCTTACTCTGTCGCGCATGATGCTGCGTCCCGCCATGGAATGTTGTATCCGCCATATCACAGCAGAAGATAAAATTATTCTGGGCGATTTCGCTTTTCGCTATGAGGACAGCGACTGGGTAATCAGTACGTGCACCGGGTATCTGATTCGGCTGGATGCTGTGACAAATTCGTTGCTCAGGCTGAAGAAAGCAGGCCTCTCGCGAACGACCCGCACTTTTATCATTCGCGCCATTCGCCAGGCAGATATCAGCATGATCCATTTCTCTTCGTCTGCCGATAAGGTGGACGGCGCACCGCTGTTTGACTGGTAAGTGTCTGCCCGGAAAATCCGGGCGACAACATCAACCGCAGTGCCGGGGCTTGCAGCTGCCGTTCCGGCCGCGCCGCCCCGACCGTAACCGTCCGGCGGTTACGGTAAGGAAACGGGCGATACCCGCCCGCCATTTTCTGCCTCTGCATTCTCGACACCTGAACTCACCACGTGCTGCCTTTGCCGTGAAAGACTCTGGCCAGACCCGGTAAACATGCAAGGGGAAATCCTCACCCGTTCGCACTCCCTCTGGTCGCTTGCGCTGCGGCCTCCGGTTATCCCCTTGCATGTCTCCCTTACAGGTCTGACCGGTCGTTTCATCACGGCGGCGGCCTCCCGCGATGGTGAATCCCCATCAGAAAAAGGCGACGGCAGAAACAGACTTTTAAGACACTGAGGAGAATTTTATGACCCGTTTAGCTTCCCGTTTTGCATCCATGAACGTCATCCGTAAGGAACGCCCGCTGACTGACAGCGAACTGGTGAAGGTCGTCCCGAGCATTTTTTCCGGGGACAAACATGATTCACGCAGCGATCGTTACACCTACATTCCAACCATCACGGTGCTGGATAAGCTGCGTCAGGAAGGTTTTCTGCCGTTCTTTGCCTGTCAGACCCGCACGCGTGATGAAGGTAAGCGCGGCCACACTAAACACATGCTGCGCCTGCGTCGCGCCGGACAGATTGCGGGGGCTGAGGTGCCGGAAATTATCCTGCTTAACAGTCACGACGGAAGCAGCAGCTACCAGATGATCCCGGGCATGTTTCGTTTCGTGTGCACTAACGGAATGGTGTGCGGCCAGACGTTCGGTGAAATCCGGGTTCCGCACAAAGGTGACGTCGTCGGGCAGGTCATTGAGGGTGCTTACGAGGTGCTGGATATTTTCGATAACATTACTGAATCGCGCGAGATAATGAAAGATACCGTGCTGACGCGTGACGAACAGACGATTTTTGCACAGACCGCATTAGGGTGGCGCTATGACGAAAATGCAGAAGGAAAACATATTCCGCTTGCCCCGTCAGACCTGCTTACCGTCCGCCGTCGTGAGGACAATCAGAATGACCTGTGGACGACGTACCAGCGCGTTCAGGAAAACATGACGAAAGGGGGGTTACTGGCTAAGTCGGCGCAGGGAAGACGTCAGCGGACGCGCGCGGTGACGGGAATTGACGGGGATGTGAAGCTGAACCGTGCGCTATGGGGTATGGCTGAAATGATGAAAGCGCTCAAGTCCTGAGTGATGAATGGCGGGGGAGAGAACCCGCCACATCATGCGCACTGTTGGCAGAAACAGGCGCTGAACCTGTTTCTGCGGAACCCCGCTCCACCGGAATGATCCCGCCACGTTCCGAGACACAATAATTCCCCCTGCATCCCGGTGGCATCCTCTTATGCTTTACTGACCGTCAGTCGCCGGGGTATTACCGGTAATTTTCTTTGCCCGGCTACGGGAACCGGCTGCACCGGTCGGGGCTTTCTTCTGCGAACTTAATATTTCGCGAATGGCCTTAACGCTGGTCTGAATACCCACACCCTCTAAAGCCGAACGGATATCCTCAACCGAATACCCTTTGCTGCCAGACAGCAGCACGATCTGGTCTTTCAGCTTGTCCAGAACGTCTGATTTAGTCAGGCGTTTCTCGGTTAAGTCGGGTAACTCATCCAGCGCCGTTTTTGCCAGTTCCACGTCATCTGCGGTGAACCATTTTTTGTCTGCCATTCCTGAATTTTCCTTTCACATAGTAGAGCCTTAATTTTCAGACAAATCATAACATTGCCCGCACAAAAGTGGCAGTGCCCCGCACTGCCTGTGCCGTCAAATCGATGCTAGGCGAAACCGATGGCGAAGCGTATAATGGCCCTGAAAGCGGGACAGGATGTGTGTTTGTAATACCGCGCACGCACGATATTACAAACACCCCCTGGTCAGGGCTCCGCCCCGACACCCGAGTAAGGAGCTGGCATGAGCGAGAGAGCATCCCGAAGGGGCAGTGAAAAACGGCAGAAAACCGTTATCAAAACCCTGAGATTTACCCCGGAAGAAATTGAAGAGATTGAGCAGGAAGCAGAACAGGCAGGGCAAAGCGTTTCGGCATTTATCCGTAACGCTGCGATGAACAGGAAGGTTATCCCGGCCATTGACGAACGTTTCCTGACCGAGCTACTGAGGCTGGGTCGACTGCAGAAGCATCACTTTGTGGAAGGAAAACGGGTCGGGGATAAGGAGTATTCAACGGTCCTTGTGGCGATAACCGAACTGGCCAGTACGCTCAGAAAGCAGCTGATGAACGACGATTAACACGGAGAGAACAGCACAACATGATCCCGGTCATTCCGAAGAAACGAAAAGACGGCAAGTCCTCCTTTGGGGACCTGGTGTCGTATGTTTCCGTGCGTGATGAACCGCAGGATGATGACCTGATGGAAGCCGTTAAGGCGTCCGGTACGAAAGTGGATATGCCACACAGTAGCCGCTTCTCCCGCCTCGTTGACTATGCCACGAAGCTTCGCGATGAATCGTTTATCTCTCTGGTTGACGTGATGCCGGACGGCGGGGAGTGGGTGAATTTTTATGGCGTGACCTGCTTTCACAATTGCACATCCATTGAAAGCGCGGCTGAGGAAATGGAGTTTACGGCGCGTAAAGCGAAGTTCGCCCGCAGTAAAAGCGATCCGGTTTTCCATTACATTCTGAGCTGGCAGTCTCATGAAAGCCCGCGCCCGGAACAGATTTATGACTCAGTTCGTCACTCGCTTTCCCGCCTCGGCATGACCGGACACCAGTTCGTTTCAGCCGTCCATACCGATACCGATAACCTGCACGTTCACGTAGCGGTAAATCGGGTTCATCCTGAAACCGGTTATCTTAACTGGCTTTCCTACAGTCAGGAAAAATTGAGCAAAGCCTGCCGCGAACTGGAGCTTAAGCACGGTTTTTCACCTGACAACGGCTGCTATGTCATTGCCCCGGATAACCGCATTGTCCGCCGCACCTCAATCGAACGTGACCGTCAGAGTGCCTGGAGCCGCGACCATCAGCAGAGCCTGAAAGAGTACATTGCCGATACCGCGATTGCGGGTCTGCGCGAAGCACCGGTGACTGACTGGTCGTCACTGCACCAGCGTTTTGCGAAAGCAGGGCTGTTTATTTCAGGTGAGAATGGCGAGCTGAAAGTGAAAGACGGATGGGAACGTGAACGTCCTGGCGTGACACTTTCTGCCTTTGGTCATTCCTGGGATACGGACAAACTTATCCGCAAACTGGGCGCGTTCACGCCACCTGCGCAGGATATTTTCACCCAGGTACCGGATGTGGGTCGCTACGATCCGAACACCGTTACCGTGCCGTCCCGCCCTGAACGTATGGCAGAAAAAGAGACGCTGAGTGAGTACGCTATCTCCCGTTTACGCGGGCCACTTATCGCGCTCGATCAGGATCCGGCCCAGCGTACCCTGCAGTCGGTTCACTCCCTGCTTGCACGCTCCGGGCTGTACCTGAAAGAGCAGCATGACCGCCTGGTTATCTGCGACGGTTACGATCCGTCCCGCACACCGGTACGCGCCGAACGCGTCTGGCCTGCGCTGACGAAAGCGGTCATGAACAGCTATGAAGGTGGCTGGCAGCCGGTGCCTCAGAATATTTTCCAGCAGGTTCCTCCTGCAGAACAGTTTACCGGTGGTCGTCTGGAAGCACGTCCTGTCAGCGATAGGGAATGGCGAAGACTGCGCACCGGTTCCGGTCCGCAGGGTGCGCTGAAACGTGAGATTTTCTCCGACAAGGAAAGCCTGTGGGGCTATGCGATTTCGCACTGCCGTCAGGATATTGAGACGCTTATCAGTAGCGGTACGTTCTCCTGGGAACGCTGCCATGAACTGCTGGCAGGTCAGGGATTACTGCTGATGCGTGAGCAGCAGGGGCTTGTGGTGATGGATGCGTATAATCACGACCAGACGCCGGTTAAAGCCAGTCATGTGCATCCGGATCTGACGCTTGCGCGCGCAGAGCCGCACGCCGGCAGCTTTGTGCGTGTGCCGGCTGACATCTTTGAACGGGTTGCACCGGTGAGCCGGTACAACCCTGAACTGGCCGTCAGCGACCGCGATATTCCGGGCATGAAACGTGACCCAGAACTGCGTCGTCAGCGCCGTGAAGCACGCGCCGCTGCGCGGAACGATCTGAAAGCACGCTATTCCGCCTGGCGCGCTAACTGGCAGCGCCCGGATTTACGTAACCGCGAACGCTGGCAGGAAATCCACGATGACTGCAGGCTGCGTAAAGCACGCATTCGGGCGCAGCATCGCGATCCACTTATCAGGAAGCTGCATTATCACATTGCGGAGCTGCAGCGTATGCAGGCCCTGATTGCGCTGAAAGAGAGTGTTAAGGCAGAGCGTCTGGAACTTGTCGGGCAGGGTAAATGGTATCCGCCGTCTTACCGGCAGTGGGTGGAAGTGGAAGCACTGAAAGGTGACAGGGCTGCGATATCGCAGCTGAGAGGATGGGATTACCGGGATCGTCGCAGTGATGCAGTTAAAGCCACCACGGATAACCGGTGTGTAGTGTTATGCGAGCCTGGGGGAACACCAGTCTATTCGGGCACACCTGGTCTGCAGGCTTCGCTGAAGAAGAACGGACGCGTCCAGTTCCGCGATCCGGAAACGGGCCGACACATCTGTACCGACTATGGCGACCGGGTTATTTTCCGGAACAGTGGCGATTACGATGCGCTGAAGCAGGATATGGTTAAAGTCGCTCCTGTTCTTTTCAGCCGTTCACCGACAGTCGCGATGGCGCCTGAAGGGAATAATGAACAGTTCAATACGGCATTTGCGAAAATGGTGGCATGGCATAACGTTAATCATCGCGATGAGGGTGAGTATCAGATCTCGCGGCCTGACGTTGACCTGTTGCGTGTCGAAAATGAACAACGTTTTGTGGATATGGCCAACCAGAGCGGTCAGGAATACAGCCGACATGAGCCGCAGGCCAGCTGGAAACCGCCATCACCACTTTAAACCTCAGGTGATGGCTCTATCCCGGGGTTACAGCCAGCAGGAATGAAAAAAGGCCGCTTTGTGTCGGTAAAGCACATTTCTAAATCTGCACTGCGTTGATTAGCGGGGCGCAGGTCAACACATCTATGTTCCATCAGAAACGGGATGCAGAGAGGGTACGGAGGTGCGTGTTACCATTTATAACCGGATAAAAGGTCATTGAATGGTTGGTATATTCGATTCCCCGATCTGTTCGCGTTTCAGAAATACTGATTATCGGTGAAACCTGAGCACATCCGCTTGTAACATCCATCATTTTGACAACGTAGCTGCCCTCAGGAATGTTCTGAAGTACCAGTTGCTGGTGAGCAGGGATAAATGCTTCGCGCGCAAAATTACGCGAATTCAGATCAAGTGATCGTGCAAGTTTAACGTATAAATCCTGACTGTTTCGCGAGTTATCCAGTCTCAGGCTGGATAAGCCTGACCGGTTTTCAGTCACTGCCATTACTCTTGCGATCGTACCCCACTGCCGACCATCAGGATGTGTTTTCACCGGCCCTGCGCACTCAGCAGTAAGCGTCGGCACGTTGATGTCGCGATTTTTTAAATCTTTCAGATCTATTTCACCTGCATTTTCCGCAGAAGTCGTCACGCTTGTATGCATAAATTTGTATACGAATCCGACAATCAAACCTGCAATAATTGCAAAGCGCACGAATGCAATCACCCGGGATAAGACGTTTACAATACGTGCCCAGATGCGACCTGGTTTGAACGAGCCGTCACGTTCCTGCTTTGTCTTTTGCTGAGAAGCTGTTCTAGGTGCCTCCGCAGCTGCTGTACGTGCAGCCTGCTCCGCTTTAAGCGATTCCTGTTTGCGCTTCCAGTTTTCTTTTCCTATCCAGGCGTCATGTTCGGCTCTTTTAACTGGATCAGATAAAACGTCATAGGCAGTGTTGATCAGCAGCATGATTCTCGCTGCGTCAGGATTATCTGCATTTCTGTCCGGATGATATTTTTTAGCAAGACTTCTGTAAGCAGCCTGAATTACTTCAAAAGGTGCATCCGTCGATACTTTAAGATTGTCGTAATGCGTTCTCATCTTTTTATAATTATCTGTGCCGTGGTGCCTTTTTATACCTGTTATTTATTATCTGTTAAACTAACATGCGCCCTATGAGCATATACATGTGCAGATAGGCCCGAAATACCGCTGCCGGAGTTATGCATAGCTGGCCTGACCTACACTACAAACAGACGATGATCAACCTGCGCTGATACCTTGATTGCTGTGTCCTTTTGGCACGTGATTTAACCATAGGCAAAAAAAAGACCGCTTTCGCGGCCTTTCTACATTTAACAACTATCTACGCTGAATATCATTCAGGCCATTCCATTTCTGGCCTTTGCGGTATGTGAGAGGATATGTGTTGAGGTGGCTCGTTACCTGTCCGGACCGGGCGGGAAACAGGGTCAGGAAGTGCCAGATTTTTCAGGATGACCTCTGGAGGCAGAGTAATTTCTTCGTCACCAGGCCCGGAAGGCTCTGGTTCCGGGCGGTTAAGCGTAATGTAACGTATGGTTCTCTCCGCCATGGTGGTGGTTCTGATAACGTCCAGGGCTTCCTCCCACAGATTTTTTTCACGTCCACTGTGGTCCATGTCATAACCTGTCATCAGGTTATGCGCCTCCTGCCGGTTGGCCAGCCGCTGCTGAAAAGTATCAATCACCTTCCACGGTTCGGCTCCTGCCGCTTTTCTGCGGCGGGACGGTTTTGCCGTCAGTACGCCGATAATTTTGCTCACGTTCTCCGGCGTCGGCAGACGGCGCTGCGCCGTACGCGGCACCAGTTTACGCAGCTGTCTGAGCGTCGGCGGGTTGATGGTGATATAGCGGTTGATGATCAGCGGTACGCTGCAGGTTTTGTCCTTCGGCTCGATATAAAATGAGGCCCCTGGCACCGGGTCGCCCTGAAACACCGTGTAGTTTTCACCGGGCTGCAGCTTAATCAGATCCTGAACGTTGATTTTGTTCTCCATCTGAATGTTGATGTGGTTGCCATCGATCCAGGATGTTCCCAGGAGCCCGTCCTGACGCTGCAGGCTGACCATGTTGGCCCGGGCTTCCTGTCCGGCGGCATTACTGATGGTTTTTGCCGTTTTGTCGTCACTGACGATTTTACCGGCCACTTTGGTGCCGGCGTTCTGCATCAGCGTGGCGACGTTAGCGGCGGAGGTCTGGTTTTCAATACGCTCCTGGTCCTGGCTCATCATGATCAGCGCAAAATCCAGCGAGCGCACCTGCGTGGCCTGTACCGCGATCCGCTCAGTGTAGTAGGCGCCCACCTCGTCGAGAAAGTTCAGGTAAGGGAAAGCACCTTTGTATTTAGTGATTTCCAGCGCCTCGGAATCCAGACCCTCAAGCCGATGCCCGAGGTCGCGGGCCAGGATCATGCTCTGCTGGGTGACGAACATTCTTCCCAGCGCCGAGGTGGTGTGTTCAGAGGTGTTCATGGCCGGGATCAACGTCAGCAGGATGCGGTCGCTGTGAATGCTGTCGCGGATATCGATGTCGCCCGCATCCTCTGCGAAGATGCTCCCGAACGTTTCCGTGAAGGTGCTGAAGGTTTCAAGGAACTGACCCGTGAGGTAGCTGTGCTGTTTGCGGGGTTCTTCCGTCCAGGATGAGGGCTGACGGACGGTGGCCATATCAAAGCCCGGGACATCGACCAGATAATTGTAGAGTGGCGCGACCGCCTCCTCCGGCCACTGGTCGTCCACGGCCCTGCAGTAGAGTTCAGCCAGTTTTTCAAGCGGCATAAACTCGCGCAGCAGCTGCAGCGACATGGTCATATTTTCCCGCACGCAGTAGAACTTTGTACCGAATACCAGAGCCTTGTTCATCGCGATGGCCCTGGACTGCCATTCACCGCCCTGGACGTTGGTCGGCAGCATGGACTGCATCGTTTCCGCGATAAAGGCTTCGGAGCTCAGGCCAAACGGGTTAAAGGTGTTTGACTGCGGCCGGCTTTTATCACCGGTCTGGATCACCTCACTGCGGGACATGCCGCTGTTCATGAAGTTGATGTACTCCACATCATCCTCACGTCCGAAGCGGCGGGCCAGGTAATAGCAGGTACGTGCCGTGTCGTTCTGTGCCTTGCCGTCAACAAACGTGAAGCCCCGTCCCCAGCAGAAGGAATTGAGCATCCACGCGTAGATGGTTTCGGTTTTCCCGCCGCCGGTGGAGGCAAAGAACATCACATGGCGGGTCAGGTCATCGATGGTGAGCCACAGTTCACGACCGGTATCGCGTGTTCTCTGATAGCCCAGGTAGAAAATGCCGCGGCCTTTGCTTTCCTGTGTTGCTTCGTACTGAAACAGGGAGGGGAAGGCACGCAGCAGGCTGCGACGGGTCTTGCGGTCTTCAGACGGATCAATCCGGTCCAGATGGACAGGCATACGCATCGGCATGCGCCAGCGGTGAGTGGCGAAGCTCACGCTGGCAATGATGGTCAGAAGCAGCAGTACCGGAATGGCCAGTGGCCAGATAAACCCGCCCACCATACTGCCTGCCATGATGGCGGCATACAGCAGGTGGTCACGCAGCATCTCAAGCAGCGGTGACTGCCACGCGCTGCGTTTCATCATCGCCTGGTTCACGGGCGTATTAGTCATGTGTTACTCCTGAACGCTGAGGGATCTGACGAAACTGTCCGCCTGGTCCGGCGTCATGGCGTCAGTGATTTTCAGAAACTGGTCTATTTTCGCCGGCCCGGCCAGCATCCCGGTGGCCAGACGAAGGCCGGTGTCGGTCAGCACCGTTGGCGTCCCCGCAAAGCCGAACCTGCGGAACCCGGTATTATTCACCGCCACTACTGCTGCAGCCGACGTGGCACATTCGGCGTCCACCGGCAGGCTTTCTTCCTGGCCCGGCCCCGGCATCCCTGCATCGGCGCGGAACAGGGCGCTCCAGCCGGCGGCGCGTCTGGCCGGTTCTTTCTGGCAGAGGAGGGGAACTATTTTCTCCACGGCATCCCCGCCGTCATTGACCACCGAGACCGGGAAGATGATGACGTTGTAATGCTGTGCCAGCTGTTCGATTGCGGGCTCCATGCTTCTGCAGACCGCGCAGGTCGGATCGAGGAAGGCATACAGCGTGCGTTCATGGCCCGTCGAGAGGGGAATGGTAAACATGCCGCGATCGGCGCTGCGTTTGAGTACGTCAGCCATCTGCAGGCGGGCCGGCGGCGATGCGGTTTCTGGCTGCGCGGCAGCAGGTGTGGCCACCCGGGTTATGGCCGGACCAGGCGTCACGCCATCCGGCTGCAGCGCCCCGGAAGGGGAGGCCGGTAATGCGCGCTGGCTGGCGTGCAGGATATTCTGCATGTTCTGCGTTTCGCTCACGCCGGCGTCGCTGAAGACATTGCCTGGCGCAACCGGTGGCTGCGCTTTCATCCCTTCCTGACCTGCCGTGTCAGCCGGGGGGTATGAACCCACCGGCGAAGGCTCCGTCACGGGTGGAGGGACTGACAGCCCGGCAGTGGTGCTTCTGAATAACGGCTTGTCGCCTGCTGCCAGCATCCACACCGGCGAGGCGAGCAGCACCCCTGTCATGACCCAGGCCAGGGCTTTCATCCGGCGCTTACCTGCCGCTTTACCCTGATTCTTTATCAGCAGGGCAATGGTATTGAGGATTTCAGCGGCATCATGCTGCGGGTCATCGAGAAGCGTTTCGACCTCATTTGAATACGAGTAAATGGCAACCAGCTTCTTATCGTGAAGCGCGATCCGCTTTGGTTCGCGAAAGATGATCAGTGCCTGCGGAATGCCGCGCCCGTGCTGATGAAAGACCACAATGCTGTCATTGCAGCGAAAGGCTGAATAGGTTGTTTCGGGTGACATAGGTGACTCCGGTAGAAATGAAATTGATGAAGAAGTGAATGTGCTCAGTATGTTCAGAAAGGGGTGCTGTCTTCCCTGTCGCCGGGGCGGGTGATGACATCCTCCGTCAGTGCCCAGTTAGTCCGGATACGACGTTTCCGGTCGTGGTCAGGCTGGGGTTCATCCCAGATAAGGCCCAGGGACAGCATGTCGGCGCGCAGGCCGTCGATGGCTTCATCGACACAGGTCTGAGGGCAGGGTAATCCCAGACGGATGGCCTCCGTCTCGGTACGGGCGACGGCGACAACGCCTGCCCCTTCAATAAACCCTTTGGTGGTGTTTGCCCGGTGCAGTGCATAGAAAAGGGTCCGGTCTATCCCTTTGAGCCACAGCCAGTTGGGGGGCGTCAGGCGTAAGTCATGCGCGTACAGCCAGACCAGCCCGCTTCTAACGTAGCGGTGCTCACGCAGCCACGTTGCCGCGCCTTCACTGCGGATGACGCGTCTGAATGCAGGTCTGGCGAGGGCATACACCGGTCGCGAGAATTTCCCCTTGTCCCGTCGGCTTTTGAGACGACAGGACCGGTTCAGGGCATCCATCAGTTCTTTAGCAGCTTTCCTGTCGTCCAGGAAGAACTGCAGGCCGAAGACGGCGAACAGGGCTTTTTCATGCGGGGCGAGGCTTTTCCAGGCGGTCAGCGGGTGGCCGAGCTGCGCGACAAAGACGGCCCGGGAGCGGGCGACATCGAGCTGCATGTTGCTGACGAGCTGATGCTCTTCTGCGAACCCTTCCGGCGTTTGTGCCGGCCGTCTTTCCGGGCGACGGTGATCGAGCAGCAGCCGGCCCGGTTCTCCCTCGCTGAGAATGGGCGCGATGGCCGGTGAAATGGCTTCCATGGCGAACGGCAATGTGCGGATATCAAGTACCCGGCGCGTGTACCAGTTCCGGGCGGGGTGGCGGACCCAGCTCCACAGGGAGACGGTCGACAACGGGATGAGAAACACCATCATGATGCCCGTGGTCTGTTCCATCACGCTGAGCCACTGTTCAACGGTGATGTTCCGGGCATTGTTGGCGGTGATGGCCAGCAGGTTGTAGCGCGGTGCAGCCCAGGTATGGAACGGGCCAAAATCAGCCATTCCCCACAGGATATGCAGGATGAAGCATGACCAGTAGACAAATTCGGGCAGGAACAGCCAGGCAACAAGCAGCAGCATCGCCCCGAGAATGGCGATGGCACCGAAAAATTCCATCGGGTCGGCGGTACCCGGGCGAGCAGATGTCATGGAGAAACTCCCTGAATAAAAATAACGAGGGGTGGTAGTAACGTGAATAAACGGAATAAGCAGTCTGAACGTCAGCAGAATGAAGTCGTGATATATACAGGTTTTAACGGCAGGGTTATTTTGATTGATTGGTCTGGCATTAAATAATTGTGGATCTGATATGGATCTCCTTTGTTACTTTTGTGGCGAAAGTGAATTTAAATGGCTCTGTTATTTTAATATTCACTTCGATAAGCTGAATTAACAGGATAATGATCTGGTGTGCGGAATGTGAGTAAAAAAAGGCCGGCGATTAAACCGGCGAAATATCAGAGACACAGATGAGTATTTTATGACAGTACAGGTATAGGTAATTCAGTCAGCGCTTCAAGTTCGGTACGTTTTTTATTGACGACATCGTTGAAGTTAAAGTTATAGCTATACCCTTTATAATTCATGCCGTGAAGATGATTGGCGATACTGGCTGCGGCCCCTGTCTTTAAGGGGATCATTGGCAGTGTTGCGAGTTTAGTGTACAGACGCAATTTAGTGCCATCCACTTCAGTACGTACAAGGCTGTAAGCATCCAGTCCTACGACATCCATGACGTTTCCCGGGTAAATCCTGACGTATAAGAGCGTGCCCTTCTTAAAGTCGAACCCAAGATAGGTACTATGCCAGAAAAGCCAGTACTCTGAGTTTTGGTCTGGATTGAAGTAACCCGTATCCTTGACTTTTTCGAGTACAGCCTGGATTTTCTCTTTGCGTTTTTTTGCAATGTAGTGATTTATAACAAACGGAGCCAACAAGAGAACCCAGCACCCAATGCCTATGACCCAGATACTAAGCGTTGGATATGGATGAGTTAAGGCGATGACAATGTAAGCGGTCCCGTAAAATATTAAGCTTAGTATGCCTACAACATAAAATAATGATTTTCCAATCAGGTAGAAAAACCACCATTTGGGGAATCGTTCAATCATGAGAAAGTCCTTTCAATTTTTTCTTCATATTATAATTACATAATTCGTTTGTCCATGTTTTAGCCTTTAACTCCATCTTTATTTGATTCAGAAGGTCCTTGCATAGATTTAGTATCAACTCCGGGAGTGCTTCTCATATTTTTGCTGCCACCTGCAAAGATATCTTTAACTGAACTAGCCATGTTGCCAAGCGTATTGGCAGCTTCCCGACCGCCAAGGAATGATATGACATAATCAGGAAGGTAGGCCTGCAAGGCAAACATACTGGATACAAGGGTGGTACACATTCGAGCATATATCATGAGTATACCGATCAGGCTGAAAATACCCGTAAAAGAATCCGTCTGTACATTGACAAGAGCAGCCCCAAACAGAGCGTGAAGTATTGTACCAGCCGCAATGATGGCGACAGAAGCAAAGAAAAATCCGAACACCATCAGTGTGGGCCGAATCATCGTATCGATAAAATAAATATAACCATAAGCCGCACGGCTACCTCGGTCCTGGGATGTTCCCAGGTGTGTGGCGCCCCACAGTGGACCAGCTGCGCAGCCTACCAGTACGCTGACAATCCAGTTTCCAATGCCTGTCATCCAGAAAATGAAGGGGATAAAAGGTAAGTAGATAGATAAGGTAAAACCAGCTGTAAACATGAGTAGCAGTAAGAAATAAACTGCAGGAGATATAGCATCTAACCCTTTGTTAATACCGCTGACAGTTCCTGTGGAAAGGTCTAGTGCTTTACCCAACAAACTTCCATCGGCTACTGCTGCCAGCACCCTGACAGTCGTGAATGCGGCCAATGTTGCTTCTGCGTTTATCAGGGTGTAATCCCCAATATTTTTCATTTTGATAAGCGGGTTAACTTGCTCGGTAGATGTTCCTGTCCCTGAGAAAGATGTCGCAATTTTGTTAGTAAGCCATTGAGATAGAGGCGCTATAGTATTCATCAATACGCTGTTTGGATCTTTTCCACCCCCTGCCATTTGTTCATCTTTTGACACTACCGTACCTAAAGCCGGGCTGTAACTGGAGTTCTGAAGCTGTGTTCGATAGGCATTCATCAGTGCGCTGAAAAGGTCATCGCTTCCGACTTCACCCAGCGATGACATGCCGCTGGTCGCCGGTGCGCGGCTGGCCACCTCCGTCAGGCGCTGATTCGCAGTGGCAAAAGTCTGGTACCAGGCCCCCAGGGCTGCCCAGCCGTAGGTGTCGAGGTAATTTCTGACCATATCCTGCATCTCGTTTTGCTCATTCTGCGCCGGTAAGGCGCGCTGAACCGTCTGTTCATAGGTGCTGGCCGCCCTCTGAATACGGGTTTCAATATCCGGTATCGTACCGGTCCCGTCGACGCGCTTACTGATAAAACCGGTTAAAAACTCGCTGGCCGCGCTGTCCATATCCTGGATCATCGCATCCGTCGCCTTGTGCTGCGCATCGACAATCTCTCGCGTGTCACTCCCGCTGAAAGGGTTAAAGAAACTTCCCCGGGTGGATGCCGAGCTGGATGACTTCTGTTCGGGAATGGCGACTGTACCGCACACGCCGCTGCCGTTGCTCACCCGGTACGTGTAATTCCCGCCGGATGAGCCGGCTGTTGCTGTCATTCTGGCGGTCGTCGAGCTGGCCGTGCTGCTGTAGTCATCGAGCGCCATGTTGATGGCATGTTTACACAGCTGCATCTCAAAAATCCCACGCGCAGAGGTACGGGTGGAGGCCTGCGTGGGCTGAACGGTCAGTGAATAGCCGCTGGCGATATCACTTGCCGCTTTTGACACCATCAGGTTGGCTGAGCCGACGCCCATTACGGACGCACCCCAGAGCATAATCAGCTGGGCCATGCTCCAGCCATTGGCGGTGGGGATGATCATCATAAAACCGGATACGGTACTGAGCGTGCTGGTAATGTCCCGATCGCCGCTGAATACCTTGCCCTGATGACCGGTTTTGTTGATGTGCCTGAGACCGATAAAGATGAACCAGACCACGGCAAGGACGGCGATAATCCCGTTAAACAACGCAAACAGATTCCCGATCATCGTCGTGTTGCCCCCGGCCATCGGATTCAGCACCACGTCACCGAAGATAGTGACCAGTGCCTGACGGGAGAGATCCTGTGCGTTGGTCGCGGCGGACAGAATGTCGTCGTAGGTGGTGCCTGCGCGGGCCGGGAACACGGGCACAAGCAGGCCTGCGCAAAGTGCTCGAAAGAGATTTTTCACGGTAGCTCCGGATATAAGCGGGAATGCCGGTATGGCAGGGAGAAAGAAGAGGGTGGCAGGGGTTATCTGCCGCGAATGGCCTCGCGTACGGCCTGCGTTTCGGTCAGGAAATGCCGGAAGGTTCCCCCCTCCGCAAGGCTGACCCGCCGGCTGCGCAGCTGCCACAGCCGGTAGGTCACAATAAGTGCTCTCGACCAGGCCACGCCGGCCCCGGAAAACAACACCAGACAGCTACTGACCTGATGTGCCGTCATGCCACTGCCGCTGAACTGAGGGAGCAGGAGGGTCAGCGGAACCGGCACGGCCATCAGCCAGAACAGGAGGCGCCAGCGTCGTCGCAGCGTGAGATAGTTTTTTTCCAGCTGCGCAGGTGTACAGCCTGAATCGGCAATGGCTTTCTCCCAGTCTGGCGAGGCCGGTGGTTCCGCCTCGTCGTTTGTGAGCACCGGAAACGTGTTACGCATCCGCTCCAGATTCCGCGCGGTCATGTGTCGCGCAGAACGGAGGTACCACTTCGTTTCCTGTACCGGCAGGAAAATATTCAGGACGCCCCGGGTGATACGACCGGGAAGCCCTTTTTTCCGTGCCGGTGTTTTTTCGCTCGTCATTTCGCGGCTCCCTGGTTCATGGCGGATTCAAGTTGTTTCAGACGGGGGGCGTATGACTGGCGGGCGAAGGCGGCGAGCAGCTGACCCTCGATCACGTTCCCCTTGCGCAGCTGTTCCTTAATGTCGTTGAGCTGCCAGTTCATCTGCGCGGTGGTGCGGATGAGCTCGCGCGTCAGGTTATCCCCTTCCATCTGCTGCAGGTCGGAGACCCAGGCGGTGTTGGCGTACCGGCGACCGGCCTCGAACGACTCAAACTCCCGCTGGCTCATGTACCCCTTCGCTTTCGCTTCCGGCGACGCCACCTGGTCGAAATACTCTGCGGAAGACGGTGACTGCAGCGCTTCCCGCAGGGCGTCCCGGGTGGTTTCGCTGGGTTTGCTGTCGGCAATCAGCGCAAGCTGGGGTTCAGAGGCCGCATCAATGATGCCGTTATACTCGTTGAGCAGGCCCACGTAGGTCCGGCCGGTGACGGTGCTGACTTCCCCTTTCCCCGGCGTACGACCGGCAGAGGGGCGGGCGGTATTTTTCATGTACGCCATGGCGGCATCGGTCTGCTCCTGTGACCAGGACAGCACCGGTGCCTGGCCTTCCGGTCCCGCCCCGGCATACACGGAGCGGACCTGGCTGTCGCCGCCCGGCAGCGGACTCACCGCAGGGCAGATACCGGTCCCGCCGAAGCGGGCGTATTCGGCGGATGAACAGTACGCGGCATGTACGTTCGCCCCGTCGAATGCGTCGCGGGCCTGCTCTTCAGATACCGTGGCGATCCGTTTTTTCACTGCCGCGCTTGAGACACCGCTGCCGGATGACAGCCTGGACGCGGTGCTGCCGGCGGCACGTTTGCTTTGTGCGGCCACGCCGGAGGCGGAGTCGCTGCAGATGGAGTCGGGAACGGAGAAGCTCCGGCGCGCCTCCTCGAGGCGCTGCGTTTCATTACTGAAGATCATCTGTTTTCGGGTGGCCTGTCCGTCCTGACTGATGAGGGTGCCCAGCTTGTCAGCGCTCTGGGTAATGGCTGTGCCGGTGGCCTGCTGCATCGTTAATATCTCGCCAAGCGTTGCCTGGATGGTGGCCATCTCAGGCAGGATCTGCTTTGTCACCGGCATGCTGGAGCCTACGTGGACCGTAGCGGCCGAAGCCACGCCGGGCAGGCCGGCTGCAATGGTCAGTGCCAGCGCGGTAAGAGGACGTCGTAACATAAAAATCTCCGGTTCAGTTGAGAGGAGTGAGCACACCGGGAAGGCGCGCCGGACAGGCCGGGTCCGCGAGGGCAACCAGCGGGAAGGTCTGGAATCGTCGCCGGATAAATCCCTCCGTGTTGCGGGTATCGATAATGGTCAGACCGCGACGCGCCACGCGGGTGTGGGGAGGCGGCGCGACGTCCAGTACGGGCCAGTCACCCGGACTCAGTTGCGGGGTGTCGGGACTGTCAGGCCAGAGCCAGGTGTCGTCGCTTATCACCGTTCTGATGTCTGCAGGCAGCAGCCAGTGGACCACGTGCCGGGATTCCCACACCGGCTCTCCCGGAACCCGGACTTCCCAGACGGCGGTAGTGACCAGCTGGCGGGTGGGTGTTCTGAGCGACAGCAGCACCCCACAGGCGGCCGGTGATGCGCGACGGTCGGTCGCGTAGACGGCCCGGGACCCCGGCGCATTGTCCGTGCGAAAGTGACGGGACGGCAGGGTGTATTCCACACCGTCGGCATCAATCATCAGGCGGGACAGACTGACCTGGCCCCGTGTGGGCCGCCGGCAGCGTGGCGTGAGGTGAACGGTGCAGATCAAAGGTCATACCCCAGTTCGTTGATCATTTCCTCCGCCATCAGCTCAATGACGCCCTTATCGCCCCGGGTGGTGGCATTGCGCTCCCGGTACTCGATGACCTTTTTGGCCGATCCGCGCGGGAATTTGTCTGCCAGCAGCCGACGGGCCCGTGTGGTGCCGATCGTCTCTGACAGGTGGCGGCGTAATGCGCCGTCCTTCTTGTCCGAGTTGAGCGACCACAGCTCCAGCGGGCCGAGGGTGAAACGGACAATCCGGGCGAGCGTCCCCTGGGTCGTGCGCATCACGCACAGCATCGGCACGCCGCTGCCGTCAGCAGCCGGGCCTGCCGGCATGCGCAGGAACGCATGCAGGGTGTGTTCCGGGACTTTGAAGTGGTCGCGAAGCAGCGGGATATCTTCCTGGCGGTAGCGCAGCAGCCAGAGGGTGTTGGCCGAGTCGAGCAGACTTTTGGGATAGTCGGTGAGGAACTGGGTGCTCAGTACCGTGCGGATACCGAACTTACGCTGTTCCCTGTCCTGCGTATCCAGCGCTTCGAAAATAAAATCAATGCCTTTGGCGTTGTGCAGCTCGTCGTAGATTTTGGTTTTCATCTCGCTGTCGAGCTGGTTGATACGGCGAAGAATGCCCGGATGGTACGCCTCCGGCAGCGTTTTAAGCACCTCTTCGCGAAACTGCGGCAGCGTGAAATCACCCGCCGTGATGTGCCCGGCGAAGAGGAACATGATGCCGGTTTTCAGCCGACCTGCCGGGGTCTTGTCGCCGGCGACGTTGTTCAGATCGACGGCCACAACACGGGTATCCGGGTTCAGGGCGAAGCGGGTACGGCTGGCCATCATCGGGTAGTCCTGGCGGGCCTGGATCATGCAGCGCTCAATGTACTCCAGCAGGGGCTCCTGCGAGCCGTCACGCTGTACGCGGCCGAAGCTCTCCTTGATGGCCTCACTGCGTAGCAGGGCGGGCATATCGGCGAGTTCCGGTACAGCCTGGTAGTGCGCACGCTGCGCGGCAACCGGCAGACTGCGATCGTGCAGAATATCCCGCACCTCATACCAGGGGGTGGCTGACCACCACTCCAGATCGTGCTCGTCCCACAGCCCTGAATCCTGCAGTGCCGTATCCACGTCCGGCTCGACGTTCGGGCGATACATGTTGGGTTCAGCGCCGCTGCGCATGTCGTACGCCAGCTCGATAAGACGGTTCACTATCTGGCGGGTATCGGTTGGATTGGGCGGCGTGCCTTTATCCGGCTCGATACAGAAGGCCATCAGCAGCGAGGCAATAAACTGCTTCTCCGGCGTCACCGGCTGACGCGCGCCGTACAGGATGTCGAAGAGATTGCGCGATTTTGACGGGTCGTTACTGAGGATAATCCCGACCGCCTCGTCCTTCCGGTCTTCCGGCAGCGCGTCGCGTATCAGCTGGATAAGCCCCATGGCGCTGAACCCTTTGTCGATATGGGCGACATAAGGCAGTGACACCTGCGCGGAAGCGATCTGAATTTCCGTCAGTGTGTTAATCAGTACGGATTTACCCAGACCCGAATCCCCGGGGGCGAGTTCCGTGTGCTTGTTCTGCCGGGAAGAGGCCAGCCCCACTTCCCAGGCACAGCCGTCTTCGGTATGCAGCATCACGTTGCCTTCGCCCCGCCAGACCGAACCCGGGCGGTTGAAGGGCAGCATGGATAACGCATGGGAGAGCGGCGGATAAAGCGGGACCGGGCCGGAGCCGGCGGACGCGGCCAGCATGCTGTTCACCCAGCCGCGTCGCGGATCCCCGAAGGTGGTGGTGGTACTGCAGACGCCCCATCCCTGCAGGGCGGATTCGAACAGCATCTGATTGCGGGTGCATTCTTCCCGGGTCCGTCCCCAGGTCGAGGCCACGATGGTCATGACGCAGACCGGATCGCGATCGTCCGTTTCGGCCAGCTGCGTGAACGCGTCATACAGTGGGCGAACCGACGGAATAAACTGCCCGAAGGAGGCGATATTCTTTTTCCAGCCCAGCGCCTTCATCCCGCCTGGCATGACGTCGATCCGGATCCGCCACGGCACGGCACGCGGTACCGTTTTGACCAGTTCATTAAAGGGCTGCGGGTGCTGGGGCGGCAGTGTGATGGCCACCATGCCGTGCCACAGTCCCTCCGAGTACACCAGATTGCCGTCTGTTTTCGGCGAACAGCCAAAGACCTGAAGGTTGAGGAACGGGGCCAGCAGGGCGGTAGTGTCGCCATCCTGCGGCGTACCTGCAGGGGCGGCGTCACCCGGGAGGGCCGGTCGCCATGCGGCTGACGTGCTGTTACGCGCCGTTTCCCGGCGAATTTCGTTGCAGAATTCCGGCACGGTCAGCAGGCGGACCAGCAGACCGTCACCGCCACGCACAAGGGCTTTTTCCAGCGTGGTGATAAAGCTGTCGTGGCGGATCTTCAGGCCCGACATCTGCCAGCGCCAGGGCTGCTGACCGAAGCGGGATACCGGAGCCTTGTCATGGAGAGTGCGCAACGTCCGGTTAAAATCCGCCTGCTCCTGCTGGCTGACCAGCGTCGGTGAACTCCAGACGGCAAGCCAGCAGCGTTCGCGAACCAGCCAGGGGGAAAGCACGTTCACCTTCTCTTCCAGCAGGTCGTCCAGCTGAATGCCGGTGTGCTGAATGGAGCGTTTCTGCGGCGCGATCATGGCACTGACTTCGCTGCGGCCCTGCTCCGGGTCACGTTCAAAAATAAAGGCCATCTTGTGGCCGGTCTTTTTCCAGGTGGTGCTCAGCGTGGTGGCGAGGTGGGCAATGATGCCCTCAAACGCATCAGGGTGATCGGCGTGGGCGGTTTCTGACAGTTCGCGCAGCGCGCCGGAGATTTCAAACACGGAGAGGTAATAGCCCTGATGGGTGACACCGATGTAAGGGGCTTCCATCCAGGGGCGCTGCTCCAGATCCTGCTTGTCCAGCCCGATGACCGTGCGCAGATCGCAGTAGTCAACAAAGTCTGCAGACACGGCAAAACGGGAAAAGGTGTTCATGACGTCTTCAATGGCGAAGACAAGGCGGTTGATATTCATGGCTGTGACGGCTCCACCGGTAAGGCGTGTAGTGACGGGGGCGTGGCGCTTCTGTGAGCGCATTCGCGATACGGTGTTAAATCACCGGGCTTTCAGGGACTGGCTGGGGTGAGACGGCTGACGTGGTACTGTCCGCCAGTACGTCAGGGTCCGTGACGGAGTCCGGCGTCAGAATAAGTGCCACCCCGCTCATCTTCTGGCGCATCTCATCGCGCATGGCGGGCGGGAAGCGTCTCAGTGCATCCGCAAAATCAGCCGGGCGCCATCCCCCGAACCGTTCCTCAAGGGGCAGGCGATGCCGCATCAGTTCGGTCAGGACACTGCGTCCTTCCCGGACCACAACCGGCTTATCGCTGAAGGCGGCCTGAAGGGCTTTGCGGTTCAGGGCGACGATGGTTCCCGGGTGCAGGTCCGGGAGCCAGACCATGGCTCCCTGTGCCGCCGCGTAGCCATTGAGGGTGTGCCAGCTGTGGCAGAGGTAGCAGAGATGAAACGGCGGCATCAGAGTGCTGAGCTCCGCCATTTCGTCCTCAGTCAGATCGCCTGTGTCGGTCAGCAGCGCGGCGGGAATGTGGCGCAGGGCAAGCCGACGGGCGGCCAGCGACGCGTGCTGCATCCCGATCCGGGCCGACGTCACCGCACGGGTGTATTTCTCATACTCTGCCGGGATTTGCGGTACCGGGCGCTCTGTCAGCTGTTTACGCATTTCCTGCGCCCGGACAAGCCGGGCGGTGGCGTCCTGTGCCGCATCAAAAAGGCGGGTCAGCGGCAGGGACCCCGGGAGTAAAAACAGGTGTTTCATGTCGGCGCGACAGCAACAGCAGCGCCCGCCTGACACCCGTTCGGGTGCGGGCAGCAGCGGCGCGGAGGTCTGTGCCACGTCAGCCAGGGGGAGCGGATGCAGCCAGGGCGAGTCCGCAGTCTTTTTGGGTTTGCTCATCGTGTGATCCTCACAGGGTGCCGGTTTTCACCGGCACCCTTCTTTTCATCAGCTGATGGAGATTGAGCTGGTACCGAGCTGTGACTGGGTACGGTTCATGACTTCAGGGACGACGACCAGCAGGGCGCCAATCGCCAGGCCCGCACAGCAGCGACCCAGCGTGACCTGCGGGTTGGTGCCGATCTTTTTAAAGGCGAGGAGGGAGGCGATAAAAATAAACACGCCGATGGCCTGGCCGATTTCCAGCCCGGATGTCTTGCCGCGTTTGGCACCGGTGGCCGCAGAGTCCAGCATATCGGCAAGGTCCCCTGCGGCGAGTGCGATGCCGGTTAACAGCAATGCCAGCAGGGCGCAGAGGCCCTGTATCAGTCGTTCGCGGTACTGCATCATGGTCAGCTGGCAAACGATAACAACGGCATAAAGACGCGCGGAAACAGCACGGAAAAGTGACATAGTGACTCCTGAGGTTAAAAGAACTAAGGGGGTTAAAAAATGAGACCGAGGGTGGTCAGAACGGCATCCAGAACCTGGGGTGAAAAGACCAGCGCGGTGCCGGCAAACAGCTTCACGGTGGCTGCCCGGACGCTTTCGCTCGAACTGAGCGCGGTATGGCCTTCCAGCTCCGAACGGCGATACATATCCAGCGCCGTGCAGACAAATCCGGCCCCGGCGAGCCGGGCGAGAGAGAGAACCGCGTTGGCGGCATTGGCCGCCATACCGAAGGTGGACGGCTGCACATAGGCAATGGCGTCAAAAGACGTGGAACGGAAACCAAACTGTGCGCCGCTGGCATTGATGATGGAGGGCAGTGAGACCAGCGCTGCACAGGCGAAAAGGCCCATAAAGAACTTGCCCGGGGCTAACGGCACCCGATGAGAACGGCGCCGGGCGAACAGGCCAATCATGCCAATCACGCCTATCATCTCCGCCCAGGTGAACAGAAAATTGATGCCACTGGAGAAGATCCCGGAGGCCAGATTCTCAATCGCCGTGACGGCATCCAGCGCCATCAGCGCAGATTTCCGCCGGTGGTAAATACGGTCCGGGTGACGGGATCAATCTGGCGGATGGTGACATTACCCAGCGCGTCGCCCTCCCGGACGGACCAGGTGCTGCCCTGCCATTTGATCCAGGCCATCCCTTTTTCCAGCGACATCACCTTCATGCCGGAAACAGGACTGGCCTTCTGACGCTTCGTGACCGTGGTTGCCGGTCTGGCCACCTCGCCTGCGGACTGTCTGGCTTCCAGCGCCGCCAGTCGCCGGGTCAGATCAGCAAGCAGCGTACGGGTTTCCACGGCATAGGCTTCATCGCGTTTGATGGCGTCTGACAGCCGGGTCACGCTGTCTTTCAGCGCGTCCAGGGGGGCATTGAGTTTTCTGTCGCGTGCGTTCAGCTCGTCGCGGATATCCGTCATCATGCTCACGGCGTCTTCCCGGACTGCCGGCATCGTCACCGGCGCAGGTGTCGGCGTGGTCATTACCGGTCCGGAAGGGAGCGCCTGTGTGGGTGTGGTGGTGTTACCCGCATGCGAACCGTCCAGGGTGTTTTCAACTTCACTGAAGCTGTTCTCGGACGGCGTATCATTCCCGGAGAACAGGGACGGACCGTACAGATAACCAAAGCCTGCCAGGGCCAGAAGTATGACCCCGATGATCCACGGCAGGGAATACCCCAGCAGCAGCTCGCGCTGCCAGAAGGGTGGTTTCGCGCCAGGGGCGGTCTCGCCAAAATCGTCCGCGTCATCCAGCGCGTCATCATCAGGTATCTCATTTTGCTGATTCATCAGTTTTCCTCACGGGGTTCGGTGTCGCCATACTGACGACGCATTTCAGCCTTACGACGCGCGATGGCGTCCTGCAGGCGGGTTTCGGTTTGCTGTTCTGCCGCAGCCGGCGTGGCTGCAGCGGCGCTGGCGGCAGGCGTGTCAGACGCTTTACCGCCCACAATGTCGTCTGCACTCACCGCATCGACAAAGAGGATGGATACCACCTCTTTCTGCTTCACCGTGACCTGGCGGAACGGCTCACGGGTGACTTCCTTCGCGATGACGTCCGCACCGCTCTGTGCCATGCCGCCAAGCATGACGCCGGCCACCGTCCCGGCGTCAGGATTGCCCGGGCGGCTGGTGATGGTGCTGACATCGGTCTGCAGGATCTGGGTGTTCGCATCCTTGTACAGGCCACCGGTTTCGCCGAGGCCGGCAAGAATGGCCGGCAGCACAATGTGTGTGCCCCAGCGATGGTTGACGTCGGTGGCCACGGACGAAGACAGATCCTTCTCGCTTTGTCCGTACGCGTTGACGTTCAGCTGCATACCGCGCCAGCTCATGCGGGTGAACCGGAGCTCGACGCCGTTGCCGGCAAGTTTCACCGATCCGCTGTGCAGACGGGCACCGGCCCACTGGCCAGCCGGAATGACGGCCACCACCTGGGAGGTCGTGTTATCCGAATCCACGGCGGTTTCCATAAAGGCTGAGGCGCGGGAGAGGGCCGGCACGAAAATCTGTGCCTCATCCTGTGGGCCCGATGGCGGAGCAGATGACACTGCCGCGTTTGTTACCCGGGCTGCCCCCTCTTTTCCCGCGAACGCGGTGGCCTGTACCGGGACATCCCCGCCGGCCTGCGGGGCGCTGATGCGGGCGAGGAGTTTTTCCAGCTGCGCCTTACGTTGTTCAGCCGCCTGCTGTTCCCGGGCGGCGGACTCCGCTGTCCGGGGCGCGGTGTCGGGTTGCTCCCGTGATGGGGGCGGCGGCGCAGGGGCGGCCTGCGCCACTTTGTCCGGCAGGGGCTCTGTGGCCTCGAGCCCGACCGGCAGACTGGCGATGAAAGAGGTGTTCGTCCGCGACGCCTCTTCGGCACCCAGGTCGTTTGAGTCTTTCAGCAGTTCGCGATAGCGCGGGCTTTCGGCTGTGGTGGAGCCGGCGCTTGAGGCGGTGCCGTTCAGGTTGACGGCAGAGGCGGTACCGGTGGGATCATGCATCAGCCATGACACTAACCAGTACCCGCCCGTCAGGACCAGCAGGGCACCAAACCCGATGATGGAGAAAAGTTTTTTGCCGCTTTTACCGGCATCCTGTTCTGCGCTCATTACTGAAGCTCCGGGGTGACGTGAACGGAACGGCCGTTCACGGAGAAAGTGAGCAGGGGCGTGACGGGGAGTTTCCAGAGGTGCGTACCATCTGCGGAGGAAAGCGTCTGTTCAAACTCGTCGCGCAGCATTGCCCGCGAACGGACCATCAGGTCATCCCCGCTCTGCCAGATAACGGTGTCCGGCACGCTACCCTGAAATTTCAGGCGGCGGGCCTCTTCGGGGGGCGTGCCGTCCAGGAAGGCCTGGAGTGTGGCGCTGTGAAGCGCAATCTTGTCCACCGGCGCACCCGCTGTCGTTGACCCTGGCCCCTGCCGGGGAATGCGCAGGTCAAGGCGGCTGTCGATTTCCTGGCTTGCGGAGCGGGTATCGGTTTCGCCGCTGGTCACGTTGAGGATGACCGGGACATCGAGGCCCTTCAGGTATACCGAGATATTGCCGGCGGCCCACGGACGCAGTGGGGTGATGGTCAGCATGTTGCTGCCGGCGTTGAACTGCACGTCGAAGTTCTTCGGGCTGGCATTAATGGGCGGATCTGACTGCGGCCAGGGTGCGCCGCTGATGTCCGTCAGGGTGATCACGCTCTGATTGTTCAGTGCGGTACGGACCAACGGGATGCTGGCTCCCGGCGAGAGGTTAAGGGTCAGTGAGCTGATGCGCGGGACCACGCTTATCATCGGGGCATTCACTGACCGCTCATTATCCGTCATCCGCATGCGCAGTTCGCGTATCTCATCTGCAGATAAGGGTGAATCCAGGCTGGCGGCTTCCTCGACCAGGGGTGAGCTTTGTGCGGGAACCGGAAGTTCACCGCTTATCTGTGTTGCCGGTACACCGGCCGTCTGCGGGGTTGCAGCGGCAGTCGTCGTACCCGTTGCACCCGGTGTTCTGGCACCCTGCCAGCCGGGGGTATCAGCGGCCACGGCGAGGGCCGGGCCACACAGCAGGAGCGTGGTCAGGAGATAACGAAGTTTCATGACGAGGCCTCAGAGGTTACGGGGAGCGTTGCGTGAGATCATCTGGCGGATTTCCATCCCGACCGGTTTCAGTCGCGGATCCACGCGCTGGATGGTGATTTCGAAAATAAACGACTGTTCGGGTTTGCTGGTTGTCTGCCCGACCAGGCGCAGGCGCATCGGATACTGCATGGTCCAGAACCAGGTGCCGTCAGACAGGCGGCCGCGACGGACCACGACCCCGGCACCCACTGTACCGGTCAGGTTCATGCGCTCACGGCGCAGGGCGTCGTAGATGTTGGAGCTGGTCAGCGCCTGGATATAGCTGCCATGGCCTTCCTCAGAGAACAGCGGGGCGGCGGACGATACCTGTTCGCGGTAGTGCACAAAGTCGAGGTTGAAGGCCAGCATCAGCGCCTTACTGCCAAAGGAAATGGCGTCGTCCTGGCTCCAGGCGGGTTCGGAGGTCGGGGCCAGGCGCACCAGACGCCCGTTGTCCGTGGCAAAGTAATCCCGCGGCTGCTGCACGAGTGCCCAGCCAAATACGGCGTTAAGGGTGATGCTGACGAACAGGGCGCTCCCGATCACCAGATTGGCCTTCATGAGCTGCGGTGCCATTTTCTGGCGCTTTTCGGCCCTGTTCATCATGGCCACAGCATTTTTCATCGGGTCCTCCGCTACGGAGGGTGCCCGCCCCTTTCCAGGGGGGGCAGGTTGAGTCAGATTAGTCATAGGCGTCAGGCGTTATAGTTTTTCCAGGGGTCGATGGTGGTGGGGATCTGTTCATTGATCTTGTCCAGCGCCGCCGCACAGACCTCGTTTTCCATCTGTGAAAGCATGTCATCGAGTCCGGGGAACTGCGGGATGCTCAGCCTGATTTTCTTGATACGGGACAGACAGGACTGCAGGGAGGATGAGACATTATTTTCGCGCTGCGACCAGGCGGTCGCTGCTGTTCGGGCCCGCTCATAACCGGCCTGACTGCCCGCCCTGGCTGCACTGTCAGCGCGGCAGGTGGCAGCAACGGTGACGGTTGAAAAAATCATGAAGCCGGACACCAGTGCGGCTTTCAGCATGTGATATCGCATTCTCTCTCCTTACCGGCTTAGCGGCCGGGGCTGTGGGAGTGTTCCTGATGAAGCGCTTTTTCCTGTCTGCCCTCCGGCTTTCGGGCGTCGTCCCACTGTTTCCACGTCTGTTCAAAACCCAGTCGCTGGAAAAGCGTGTCGGCCTGTTTATCCGGTGTGTAGAGTCGGGCGGGGAGTGGGGTGTCCTCTTCCCGGCCTTTCAGGTGGAACGTCATCAGCTGAGGGGCGGCACGGGTTATGCCGTCGGGTTCGACATTCACCGCCTGTCCGTAACCCGCAAAGCGGGGGCCGTTGTCGGTGATGGCGTTGATAACCAGCTGTCGGTTATCGGCGGTTGGTGTGGCCAGCGCCGGGTACAGCGTGCCGTTAAGGCGCACCACGCCCTGAAGGTGATCGCCTGCAGACTGCACAAGCAGCAGATCCATCTGGTTTGACTGCGTGTCCATGGAGGCCATCACCGGCGTCAGCCGTGCCGGTGCATCACCGGACGGCGGTGTAATGCTGGCCGCGCTCTGCGGGGTGTTCACCGGATGCCTGTCAGCGCCCAGCCAGAACTGACGCTCTTCCAGGCGGGACGGCAGTTTCAGGTCGGCGGTGTGCTCCGGCCAGGCCTGGCGGATCTGATTTGTCAGCTGGCCAAAGGTATCGACCGGGAAGGCCAGCAGTGGCTGCCCCTGTTCCGGGCGATCGTGCGCCACGGCAATGCCGGTGGACGCGGCAGACAATGACCAGTTATTTTTCACCCGCTCCCGGTCCTCCCCCTGCACCTTCCAGGCGTCCCGGGAGTTAAGCGTCAGTGTGACCACATCGCCGGCCTTGTGATCGGCAATCAGTGCCCGCAAATCCTGCCCCCAGTAGGTATGGCTGCCACCCCGGTTCTGCAGTTCGATAAAGAAGCTGTTGCCACGCTGCTCCTTGTTTTCGTACATCGCCTCGCCGTAGTTCTTCAGCACGGCCGTCACGCGTTCGCCCGGTTTCAGCGCTGACGGGGCAGGCTCTTCCGCCATGTCCGGGACCTTAATGCTGTCAGCCGTCGCTGCAGCCGGTTGGGGGGGCGCGGGTTGGGCAGCTGATGGTGCTGCTGGCTGCGGGAGGTTCCCTGGCGGTACCGGTACCTGCGGGCCCGGGCCGGGTGCGGTCGGGGCTGCGGGAATGCCTGGTGCTGCCCCCTCTGCTGCCGGGGCGGTTGTCTGCGCACCCGGTACCGGGGAGACCGGCGGGGCGGCATCCGGTGATGGTGTATGGCGGTTCAGGTCCGGCGTGGGCATATGGGTGGCGACCGCATCCTGCGTCACGCCCATCTGTTTGCGCAGTTCATCAAGCTGTGCGCGCTGTGCCGGGAGTTTCATGCGGATATCAAGGTCGTTTTCAATGATGAGTCGCATGGCCTGGTCTTTAAACTCAGGGCTGCCGGTGAGCTCCACCACGCCACCGTAAAACCGGGAGGCGACGGCAAGCGCGGCCAGGACCATCCGCTTGTCCTGGCTGGCACCGTTCGCCATTTCGAGACGGTTGCCCAGATCGCGGAAGGCTTCCTGCCCGTCGAGCCGGTAGAGCACCGTATTGTCGCGCAGCTCTTCCGTTGACAGTGCCTTGATGATCTTGTCTAGATCCTCGCGCGACTGAGGTTCGGGACGGCGGGGGCCGTACGCAATCCCATCGGTATCCTGCGCCTGATCCTCTGCTGCTTTAGCCGCAGTGTCTTTCTGAACGTATACCGGCTCTTCAGTTGGTGCAGGCCCGGTCGTGTCAGCACGCTGTCCGGCTTCCGGTTGTGGATTACCGTGCGAGGGGGTTTCCCACACCGGTGAGGACGTCGCCATGGCCTGCTCTTCTTCAGCCTGCCGGAGCAATGTCTCTGGGATTTGTGCCAGCGCAGCGGGATTCTGCGAATCGGCTTCTGCCTGCCTTATCCACTCTTCGGGATAATCGTTATTGCCCGGTAAAGGTGCAAAATCGCTGGCGGGCTGGCTGTTCAGTCCGTTTTCCGTCGCGGGAATGCTCGTCGGCTGACTCTGTTTCAATTCTGGTGCCAGATAATCGGCAGTTTCAGGTACGACTGGTGCGGCAGGCGTCATGACCTCCGGTTGACCCTGTTTCAACTCTGGCGCAGGGATAGCTGCGGTTTCAGGTAAGGCCTGCGGGGCAGGCGTCATGACCTCCGGTTCACCCTGTTTCAAATCTGGCGCAGGCATGGCTGCGGTTTCAGGTAAGGCCTGCGGGGCAGGCGTCATGACTTCCGGTTGACCCTGTTTCAACTCTGGCGCAGGCATGGCTGCGGTTTCAGGTAAGGCCTGCGGGGCAGGCGTCATGACCTCCGGTTGACCCTGTTTCAAATCTTGAGCAGGAACGGCTGCGGCTTCAGGTACGGCCTGCGGGGCGGGTGTCATGACCTCCGGTTGACCCTGTTTCAAATCTGGCTCAGCCGGTGCTGCAGGCGCAGGCTGCGCCTGGGACAGCACCTCGTTGTGCAGATTACGCAGTTCGTTCTGGGCATAAGTGGCATGGTCGATGGCGTAGCCACGACTTTCCATCTGAAAGCCCTGTTCTGCCAGCGCTGCCATCAGGCCGCCCCTGTAGGCCGGGTCAGCATCGGCTTTCTGGATCAGCTCGGCGGTGGAAATGCGATGGTTGCGGTGCAGGGCGAAGTCGTTCATCGCCTGCAGGCCTCGCTCGCTTTCCGGTACCGGGTTAACGGTTACGTCATTTGTCGCAGCGGATGCGACAGGTTCAACCGGTACGCCCGGTGCGTTCGTCGCAGTGGGTGCAGCGGGTGCAGCGGGCTCAGCCGGTGCCGCAGCTGCAGCTGCAGGGGCAGGCTGCGCCTGGGACAGCACCTCGTTGCGCAGATTACGCAGTTCGTTCTGGGCATAGGTGGCATGGTCTATGGCGTAGCCACGACTTTCCATCTGAAAGCCCTGTTCTGCCAGCGCTGCCATCAGGCCGCCCCTGTAGGCCGGGTCAGCATCGGCTTTCTGGATCAGCTCGGCGGTGGAAATGCGATGGTTGCGGT
>Ga0308165_1001367_pt1 | contig 34369 bp, 35 predicted proteins | sample PhyWR2_FD_201032 | JGI IMG/M metagenome (GOLD analysis project Ga0308165, IMG submission 201032) | Phyllosphere microbial communities from UC Gill Tract Community Farm, Albany, California, United States - DLSLW.R2 | ecosystem: Host-associated > Plants > Phyllosphere > Unclassified | place: USA...
CGGATCAAATATGAATATTTTAGAGAAAAAATCGGTGAAGTAACCAATGATCTGCAAGAACTACTGGTGCCAATCGTGATCGATTATCCAAATAGCGACGCCCTAAAGATCAAAGAACAAAAAGAAACACTAGAAGAAGTAGGAATTCATTTAGAAGATTTTGGGCAAAACAGCTTTATTGTTCGTTCCCATCCGACTTGGTATCCTGCAGGCGAAGAAGAAACGATCATTCGAGAAATGATCGATATGTTTTTGACCACAGGATCAGTCAGTGTGAAAAAATTCCGTGAAGCAACTGCAATCATGATGAGCTGTAAACGCTCGATCAAAGCGAATCACTACTTAAATGAACAACAGGCGAGAGTGTTGTTGAAGGATCTGCAAACATGTGAGAATCCCTTTAATTGTCCTCATGGTCGTCCGGTCTTGATTCATTTTACGAATTCAGATATGGAAAAAATGTTTAAACGAATCCAAGATCCACATTAAAAATAAAAGGAAGAAGGTTTTATCCTAATGACAGTGATCCTTGCCTCTCAATCTCCTCGCAGACGTGAGCTGCTGAGTCGAGTTATTTCTGATTTTAAAGTGGTGCCAGCTGACATCAATGAAGAGGTCAAAGACTACTTCACACCAATGGACTATGTATTGACGATGGCAGCCCAAAAAGCGATGCATGTGGCAAAGCAATACCCTAATGATTTAGTGATTGGGTCTGATACAATCGTAACGATCGATAATGATATATTAGGAAAACCGACTTCTAGAGAAGATGCTTTTCGGATGCTTAGACAGTTGAGTGGTAGAACGCACAAGGTCTACACTAGCGTTGTCTTGATGAAAGATGATCAAGAATCCTCAGCAACGGTTCCAGCTACAGTAGAATTTTATGAGCTGACGGATGAAGAAATCAATCACTATTTAGATACAAAAGAATACCAAGACAAAGCGGGTGCTTACGGAATTCAAGAGCAAGGTGCGTTATTGGTGAAAAGTATCCAAGGCGATTTTTATTCGATCGTGGGTTTGCCAATTGCGACTTTAAATCGTATGTTGGCAGCATTTGATTAGTTACAAACAAATGAAAGAAGGCAACCAAGCAATGAAATGTTCACAAACAAGAGCGATCCAAACACATATCATCACGTATCCCTATTTAAACTTCCATAAGACCCTATTTGGGGGACAATTAATGGCCTGGTTAGATGAGACAGCGGGTATTTCAGCCGTTAGAGTTTCAAGAGCGGCAATCGTGACCGCATCAGTAGATCATTTAGATTTTTTGGCGCCATTGAAAGCTAGTCACTCTGCATGTATCGAAGCGTATGTATCAGGGGTCGGTACACGGTCAATTGAGATATTTGCTAAAATAATTGGAGAAGATTTATTGACGGGTGACCGTTATTTGGCAGGTACTTGTTTTATGACATTTGTTGTACCTAAAGGAGCTAGTTTACCGGAGAAAATCGAGCCTGAAACGAAGGAAGAACACTTTATCTGTCAGGGCTACGAAGCAAGGAAGCAAGTTAGGCAAGCAAAACGACAAGAGAGTCTTGCTCTTGCCAGTAATGTCGATTTAGATATTCCTTGGAACTAAGAAAGAATGAAACACTGATTTTCTAAACAGGAAATGAGTGTTTTTTTCTCAATGATGCTATGATAAGACTAATAAAAAAGTAAGGGTGTGATTTGTCATGGAAAAACCATCAAAAGAAGAATTGAAAAAAAAGCTATCTGCTATTGAATACGCTGTGACGCAAGAAAATGCGACTGAACGACCATTCACAGGGAAGTATGACGACTTTTACCAAGAAGGTATTTATGTTGATGTAGTTAGTGGTGAACCCCTTTTTAGTTCAACAGACAAATACGACGCAGGGTGTGGCTGGCCAGCGTTTACTAAACCAATTGAAAAGCAAGGAATCAAAGAAAACGAAGATGTCTCGTTAGGCATGCGGCGTGTTGAAGTTCGTAGTAAAGAAGCAGATTCTCATTTAGGACATGTTTTCACAGACGGACCTCAAGAGCAAGGTGGGTTGAGGTATTGCATCAATGCGGCAGCCTTACGCTTTATTCCTGTTCAAGAATTAGAGAAAGAAGGATATGGCGAATATAGATCCTTATTTGAATAAAGTGAAAGCTTATCTAGGCAGGTGAAAACTGCTTAGATAGGCTTTTTTTACTATTTCGCAGTAAAAACAAATGTTATTTCTTTATTATATAATAATGATTGCTATTTTCAGCTATATCGAGTATTATAAAAATATTCCGAAAATTAAAATTAGGAAAGAAAACAATTGTTTATTGGGGAGAAAAAGATGAAAAAAACGAATATAAAGAAATTAATTAGTGTTATGATGCTATCTACTTTAGTATTAGCAGCTTGTGGCAGCGGTGGTAAGACCGATTCAACAGACAGTAGCAACGATAGTAAAAAAGCGAGTGGGGAACAGCTTTTTAGATTGGTCGTTCAACAAGAAATGCCAAGTGCAGATCTTTCAGTAGCAACAAATACGATCAGCTTTTCAGCATTGAATAATGTGTACGAAGGGTTATACCGTTTAGATGACAAGAGCAGACCACAACCAGCTGGAGCAACAGAAATGGCACAGAAAAGCGACGATGGTTTGACATATACCTTCAAATTGAGAGAAGATGCAAAATGGTCAAATGGTGATCCAGTTGTAGCAGCTGATTATGTCTATGGTTGGCAACGGACAGCTGATCCTAAAACAGCAGCAGAATATGCTTATATGTTTGAACTAGTGAAAAATGGAGCGGATGTATCGGCTGGTAAAAAAGGCCTTGATGAATTAGGAATAAAAGCAACTGGGGATTATGAGTTGGAAGTAACATTGGAACAGCAAACACCCTATTTCGATTACTTGTTGGCATTCCCCTCATTTTTCCCTCAAAATCAAAAAATCGTTGAAAAAAATGGCAAGGACTACGCAACAACAAGTGAGGCAGCTGTCTATAATGGACCATTTACATTAACAGATTTTGATGGACCAGGAACAGATACTGATTGGTCTTACACAAAAAATGATCAATATTGGGATAAAGAGGCTGTTCAATTAGATAAAATTGAAGTAAAAGTAGTAAAAGAAGCACCAACTTCATTGAATCTTTTCCAAGATGGACAAGCGGATGATGTGATCTTAAGCGGAGAATTAGCCCAACAAATGGCAGATGATCCAGAACTTGTCATTGAAAAAGATGCTCGGACTTCTTATCTTGAATTTAATCAAAGAGACGAGAAATCACCTTATCACAATGCTAATCTAAGAAAAGCAATCTCTTATTCAATCGATCGAGATGCATTGGTTGATCGTATTTTAGGAGATGGATCAGTTGCTTCTAAAGGGTTAGTTCCAGCGGGAATGTCATTTTCACCAGAAGGCAACAAAGACTTTGCTGATGAAAATAAAAATATTTTGACTCACGATACTGAAAAAGCCAAAGAATACTGGGAAAAAGCGAAAAAAGAATTGGGAATTGATTCATTCAAGTTTGATATCGTTGGAGACGATACAGATTCTACTAAGAAAGTATTGGAGTATATCCAAGGCGCAGTGAAAGAAACCTTAGATGGCGTGGATGTAACAGTAACTAACGTACCGTTTACAGTTCGCTTAGATCGTGGTAAAAATGGCGATTTTGAAGTGATCATGGGTGGTTGGGGTGCTGATTACGCAGATCCGAGTAGTTTCACAGATTTATTTGTAACAGGCGGTTCTTATAACAGAGGACGCTACTCAAATGAAAAATATGATCAACTAGTAGAAGATTCTAGAACGACAAATGCCTCAGATCCAGAAAAACGTTGGACAGACATGCTTGACGCTGAAAAACTATTGATAGATGAGATGGGTGTTGCACCAGTTTATCAAAAAGCAGAAGCGCATATGCGTAGTAAAAAAGTACAAGGTGTTGTCGCTCATGGAGCTGGCGCAAGATATGATTATAAATGGACGTATATTACTGAATAGATGAAGAAACTGAGGATAGACTGTCACTCACAGAGTGACAGTCTATCCTTTTTTTATCTTAATAACTACACATTTTTCAAGCTACTGATTTCCTCTGATTTGTGGTAAAATAGAAACGTATGTGCGTGTAAAACGCAAGATGTGGTGAACAACAACAGTTTTTGCTTTAACCACATCGAGAAAGGTGAATTATGTACGAGTATATCATTGGTAAAGTGACCTTTATCAGTCCTTATTATATTGTAATCGAAACAAATGGAATCGGCTATCAGATTTCTGTAGGAAACCCCTATCGTTATTCTGGCAAGACGAACGAGAAAATTAAAATCTACGTTCATCAAGTTATTCGTGAAGATGCCCATCTATTGTATGGCTTTGGTGACCTAGATGAAAAACAACTCTTCTTAAAGCTGATCAGTGTGTCAGGGATCGGACCTAAAAGCGGTCTAGCAATCATGGCTTCAGATGATCATGGCGGCTTGATCAATGCGATCGAAAGTGAAGATGCTGCGTATCTAACTAGATTCCCGGGTGTAGGTAAGAAAACGGCACAGCAAATGATTTTAGACCTAAAAGGAAAACTTGGGGAACTAGAAACATCAGATGCAGCTGTGGAAGCCATGACCAAAAGACCAGATACACAATCAGCTAATCAATCATTGACTGAAGCCTTAGAGGCATTGAGCGCATTAGGCTATAGTGAAAAAGAAATCAAGCGAATTACACCAAAACTAGAAGAACTAGGCAAACAGCCAACAGATGAATACTTACGCAATGCACTGAAATTTATGATGAAACGCTAAGGAGGAATGGCTATGACAGAAGATGAAAGACTACTTTCCGCTGAAACCAGCGAAGGGGAGGAGTCTCTTGAAAAGTCGCTACGCCCGCAGTTTCTCGAGCAATATATCGGTCAAGACAAAGTAAAACAAGAGCTTACGATTTATATTGAAGCGGCCCGTAATCGTGAAGAAGCGCTCGATCATACTCTTTTGTATGGACCACCAGGACTTGGTAAAACTACGATGGCCATGGTGATTGCCAATGAAATGCATGTCAATATCCGTACAACGAGTGGACCTGCGATTGAGCGTGCCGGTGATTTAGTTGCTATTTTAAATGAACTAGAGCCAGGGGATGTTTTATTTATCGATGAAATCCACCGTTTGCCACGAATCGTTGAAGAGATGCTCTATTCAGCGATGGAGGATTTTTATGTAGATATCATGGTGGGGCAAGGAACAACGGCTCATCCAGTCCATTTCCCATTGCCGCCGTTTACCTTGATTGGAGCAACAACCCGTGCAGGTATGCTGTCTGCACCACTTCGAGATCGCTTTGGTATCATTTCTCATATGGAGTACTATGAAACTCAGGACCTAAAAGAAATCGTGTTACGTTCTGCTGATATTTTTCAAACAGAAATCGTTGAAGAAGGTGCCTTTGAAATTGCCCGCCGGTCACGTGGGACACCGCGGATTGCCAATCGTTTATTAAAACGTGTTCGTGATTTTGCTCAAGTTCAGTCAGATGGTACGATCGACCGCAGTATTGCGGATCAAGCATTGACCTTGCTGCAAGTTGACCATCAAGGATTAGATTATGTCGATCAAAAATTATTGAAAACAATGATCGAATTATATGGTGGCGGACCTGTTGGATTGAGTACCTTAGCTGTGAATATCAGTGAAGAGACTGAGACCGTTGAAGATATGTACGAGCCTTATCTGATTCAAAAAGGATTTATCAAGCGGACACCAAGAGGACGAATTGCAACGGCACTTGCCTACGAACATTTTGGGTATGAGTCTTATTATCAAGAATAATCTATTCAACACTCAATTTGTTTATTCAAACATGAATAAACAAATTGAGTGTTTTTTATTGGCAATAAAAAATAACTGTTCATTAAGACGAATTAGTTGTTTGCTACAAAGATAGAAACTATACTAAAAGAAAATAAACGCAAGGGCGTGGAGAAAATGCAAGAATTATTTGATCGAAAAGTAAAACTAGTTCCAGCAATTGTTTCGTTAGTATTATTAGGAGGTGCATTTTACTCATTATTGAATACGGCATTTATTTTGAATTTTTGTATTATTCTCATTGCAGGATTAATAGGAATGTATTTGATGTATGGTGTGGAAGGCATTAAACAATTATATTCTCCACTAAGAAAAGGTTCGGTTAAAATTATATTGATCGCCTATGTGCTAAGTTGGATAACTGCTCTCTTAGCAAAAGTTTTAGCTGGGGCAATCGGACAACCAACTGCTGCCAATCCAATCGTAGATGAATTTAGTCATGGAATAGGCCCCGCGCTTACACTCTTAGGGAAAACGTTATTCATGCTTGCAGGAGAGGAAATCATTACAACGATTCCGCTGATTTTATTGGTCCATGTAGCATTACGTTATAAAGTTGAACGAAAGACCGCTATCATTGGTTCTGTTATTTTAACAAGCCTTATGTTCGGATCACTACATTTATCGACTTATGATTGGAATTGGTTCCAGTGTTTAGTTGTGATTGGTTTGACCCGAATTCCATTTACATGGGCGACATTAAAAACGAATTCAATCTGGGCGGGCACGATCATTCATATCGCTTTTGACTGGCTGATTTTTATAGGAGTCATGTTGGGGACCTTAGCACATTAATATTCTTTTACAATTGTTATGGCTATACCAATAGGTGGTATAGCCATAACATTTTTTTGGATTACATGCAAATAATATATCTCATCATAGAAGAAGTGAGTGTTTGATTAGAAAAATAATCGTATCATTTGCACAAAATATTTTATGCTCTTATAGTTAATAGTGTACCAATTAGAAAAAAATAAGCGAAAGGATGGGAATTATGGAAAAGAACACGAGAAAAAAAGGTTTTGTGTCGTACTTGACAACGCAAGATGAAGCAGGGGTAAATATCTCTTGGGGGGCAATTATAGCGGGATTAGTTTCCTTCTTTGCGATTTTCTTTACCTTAAGTTTGATTGGTTCAGCAATTGGTTTTGGGATCGTTAAACCAACATCAGATAATCCTTTAGATGGTGTGGGTATGGGACTTATTATTTGGACAGTGGTGACATTTGTCCTTTCATTATTTTGTAGTGGATTTATAGCTGGTGTAGCAGCACGTAGAGTCGGTTTAGTTCATGGTTTTTTAACATGGGCAACGAGTGTTTTAGTATTGATTGCGATTCTTTCTTATACCGCAATCGGCGCATTTTCAGCAATCGGTTCTCTATTTGGGAATATCGCTTCAGCAACAGGCAGCACGGTGGAAACTGTCGCTTCGGGTACATCCGATGCAATCAGTAAAGGCTTTGATAAAGTCACAGACAGCGTTCAATCAGTGGATACGACAGACCTTCAAGGTCAAGTGAAAAAAGTCTTGTCTGATACGGATGTAAAAGAATTACAACCTGATTACTTACAAGATAAAATGAAAGAAGCAACTGACGAAATCACAGATGCTGGGAAAGAAATTGTCAAAAATCCCGATAACTCTGATAAAATCTTTAAAGATACTGCAGATTCTTTAGAAGCCAAAGCGAAAAAAATCGGTGATTCAATCGATCGTCCGGCAATTGCAAATGCAGTAGCTAAAAATACAGATTTATCACAAGAAGAAGCAGAGCAAGCAACTGATAATATTTACAATGAATTACAAAAAGCATCGAAAGAAACACAAACACAAATTGAAAATGCTAAAACAAGTCTTGAAGATGGCAAAGAAGAGTTGGATAAAAATATCAAAGAAGCGAGACAAACAGCAGAGGATGCTTCAAACACAGTATCTAAAGCATCGATCTGGGGCTTTGTAGCGATGATTCTTGGTATGATCATCACTTCTCTAGCAGGTTTATGGGGTTCTAATTTAGTGAAAGACCCAGTGACTGAAAGTAAATTATAAAAGTATTCGACAACAGTACTCTGTAAAAAAAGGCATAGCATCGCTATACCTTCAGACTGTAAACAAACTCCTAAATTTGGAGAGTTGTTTACAGTTTTTTTGTTTTATACTAATTATATAAACTATTTTAGGATTGATTCCAATGATAAAAAAAACAATCTATTGAAGGTAGCAATTAATTTGCTATGGTAGCGATCAATGATCTTCTACAAAAAAATCACTTAGTTCGAAAGATTGACACTGCAATTCAGCTCAGTTTGATTTCATTTCCCCCATTGTAGAACCTATGTATTAGACCTCTAGTTGTCCCAGTATTGAGCCAGTAATCTTGATTAACCAATAAACAATTGTTTGTTATTCGTTCTATGAAACAGACAATTAAAGAAGTTAGCACAAATAGTACTTGTGGTTGGTTTTCAGGCTATTCTTTCGAAAATTGTATTTTTACGGAAGACCACTTTGTCTACAGTCTGAGAAGCCAGTCTGATAATCAATTTCTTTTTTGTTGTTTATGTACAATTAATAGTTTTCCTCGTTTTTTTTATACTACGTAAACAAGTGTAAATACTAGGCATTGGAATCCACAAAAGAGTTTTTATTTGTTTTAAATCAAAAAAAAAGGATAATGGATGCTTTTTGTAAGAGGAAACTATTTATTTTCTATTATTATTATATCTGTTAAATGATTAAAAACAACCCTTTTTTTAATTTTCTTCTTACTTTTTTCAAAAAAGAAGAGTTTTTAACTAGATAATTACACTTTTTATTGAACGTCAAATAAGCCGTCAATTTAGAAAGGATGAATCTTATGGCACGTAAAGGTGAAAATATTTATAAGCGAAAAGATGGACGCTGGGAAGGGCGTTATAAAAAAGGACGAAAAAAGAATGGTCAATTGAAGTATGGCTATATTTATGGACAAACGTACGCAGATGTTAAATACCGTCTCTATACCTACAAATTGCATTATCATGCGCTCATTCAGCAACAAGGAGAAAGTGGCTTTTCTTATGAAGAATGGACTATTATCTGGCTTTCCCAACAACAATCTACCGTCAAAGTATCTACCTATACAACCTATCTCTATAAGTTAAAGAAATACATACTCCCGTCAATCGGAAACTGTCCATTGAATCAATTAACGCACGAAACTGTTCAAAATCTTGTGAATAGTTGGCTTCAGTACGGTCTCAAAGCTTCAACCATCCATGTTTTGTACCAACTAGTAAAAAAAACATTAAAAGATGCGACAGAACAAAGCTATTTAAAGCAAACGCCCTGTACAAGAATTCGATTACCAAAAAAAAGACAAGTACGCGTACGTGCTATGACTAAAAAGGAACAACATGTGCTAGAAAGTTGTGCGAAGGGGCTTCCCTTATACAGAGGATTATCTGTTTTATTGGCTCTGAATACAGGACTAAGAATAGGGGAAATTGCAGCATTACGTTGGACTGATATAGATTTGAAGCAGCGAATGATTCATATAACTCAAACCTTTCAACGCGTATCGTTAGAAGGTGGAATAAAAAAAACGCAACTGCTCATGGATAGTTCAAAAACAGAAAGTTCTAATCGAGTGATCCCTATTAGCACAACGTTATATAAATACCTAAAAAAGTGGAAAAAGAAGGCGCCAGGGAGTTATGTATGCTCCAATAGTGAACTGCCGAGTGAACCTCGCTTACTGACCTACTATTTCCATAAAATACGAAAACAATGCGGATTTGAGCATCTTCATTTTCATCAGTTAAGACATACGTTTGCGACCCGTTGTATAGAAACAAACTCAGATATTGTGTCGCTGAGTCGTTTATTGGGTCATACGTCTACAAAAACGACATTGGATATTTACGCCGATTCTATGGTCGAAAGTCGAATAAAAGTTATCACAAATATGAGTAAAGCATTGCAATAAAAAGTAAAAAATACTAATCATTTGTAAATAAGTAAAACAAATAAATGTAAACGTTCTCTTTAAACGCAAAATTTTTAAATAGATAATGAAAGATACTAGACTCTACTCGAATAGAGTCTAGTTAGTTGTCGTCACTTTTATTTATACGCCGTCAATCATCGTCACAAGTAGGCACAAAGTAGTATATCTGGAGGGCTTAATGGTTATTTACGTAGTATAAAAAAAACGAGGAAATCTTTTTCAAACGTCTCTTCTATATAACTATAATTTAGTTGAAATTGGAATTAAAAGGACTTGTTTGTTTACCAACAAATAATTAAAAAGATGACATATAGAAAGGAAGAGGAAGACATGCTTCATTTAGGCATTGTAGGCCAAACAAATTTAACTGATAAATGGACACATGAGTGTAAGAATAACCTCTATGATCTTATTGAAGTGAAAGACAAAGAACAGCTCGCTTACTTAGATGGCGTAGTGATTCCAATGGGAACGACAGAGCAATTAAGTCAAGTTATTGACTGGATAATTGCTTGTCGAATCAATCCAGCGGTTTTCATTTGGGTGTTCTCCGAAGTACCACTTGAAACAGAGAAAAAAATTATGATGAGTATAGGTGCGACAAATGTGATAGCTATGCCAGAAACCTTTACGTATCTATCAATGAGTATAGAGAATACGTTCGTTCGATTAGGAAATAAATATAAGGAGAAGTCAAAAAAAGAGAAAGAGACATCACGAGTAATTCAACTGAATGAACTAAATCAGTCTGTAGTTGTAAATGAAGTAGAGAAAGAGTTGACTCGAAACGAGTACAAGGTATTGTCATTACTCTATGAAAAACCAAATACTACTGTATTATACAGCACCCTAGCAAAATCGTTGTGGCCGGGAAAGGAATTTAACATTTCACGTATAGCCAATATTGTATGCCATATACGGAATAAAATAGGAAAGAACGATACCTGTTCTATTGCGACAATCCGATCAAAAGGGTATATGTTTCGCCTGAATAACTCTTGATAAAACAGATATTGAACGTCTATGTGTTCCGGGAATTTGATTAAAAAGAGAGTATTTCAGGAGACATGTTTTTTTATGTAAGGGGGGTGATACTATTTTTTAGAAGAAACCATGTCGTACATAAGAGAGGAGGAATAAAATGAAAAGAAAAAAAACTATTTTTTTTCTAGTGGGTTTGATTGCATCATTATGTGTGTATCTATATTTAGGTGCGCCACTGATTAAAGCAGATGAAATGACTCAGTCAACTACAGAAATGGCTGCAGCTATAAAATCATCTGAAACGAGTATGTCTAAGGAAAACGGTACAACGATAGATTCCGAACAGAGTATGAAAGAACCAATTCAACCAAGAATGGAAAATATTGAAGCCTATGAACTTACTGCGAATGGTACGGGAATTGTTGCTAAAAATATAGCAAAAACGATGACAGATATCCAAGGTTACAATGGCGATATTGCCGCAATCAAACAAATGATTCTCAAAGAGACAGGTGCCAAAGCATATGGGTTATCCGGGGGATCTGTAGTGGATGTCACAGACAGTATCCAAGTATCTGACTTAAAGGGACTAGAGACCGTTTCATCGAATAATTTGCAAGAATTTCATTTAACGCTAACAGTACCGGCGACTCAGTCAGGAACAGGTAGTGCGTTGAGTAGTGACGTCATCGTATACATTGGAAATGTCGCAAAGGTAAGTAATTGGAGTCAATTAGATGCTGCTCTAATGAGCAATACGGTAACAATCGTTGATGTACAAAGTTCTATGACAAATACGGCGACTGGTAGAGCAGACCGTAATCTTTCAGACAATCGGCCCAATTATGTATTACTAGGGAATGGCTATTCGCTCGATTTCATAGGCTATTCCTATAGATGGGGCACGAATACATCCATCGTGCACAAAGCAGTAGTCGATAACGTTGACCTATATGGCGGACACTACTATGGACCTGTGACAATGTGGGATCGAAATGCCTATGGTTCAAGTATTACGTACCGCAATGTAAATTATACTGGATCACAATTGACCGCTTCTTTCCAAGCTGTTCTGCGCTTTGAAGGGAAAAATGTGATTAAATCGAAAGCTACTCAGTATACATCCTATAATGGGACAGTCCGAAATATGGCTGATACAAACCAATCTGGTTTGGAGTCACACACACTAGTATTTGCATCCAATACAGATACGACTATTGAAGCAGAAAACGGAGACGGTGTGATCTTAGGTAGCTGGTATTCTGACTGGGATACGGTCGCTACTATTCAACCGTCATTAACACTTGAAGAGAATGCCACCGCCACGATTCGTACATTAGGCAATACAGGGGAAACCAACTCTTGGCAAACAAATGGAGGAAGTATTCCGTCCGTCATCAGTGTACAAAGAAATGGAAAAATCGACGTTGGGAAAAATGCTAATCTAAATGTTGAAACGGCTGATGGTACGACACGTGTACCAGTTCGTTTGGGTTATCAGGCAGCAACATCGCAATGGACAACGAGTATCAATCTTGAAGACAGTAGTAATTTCAATGTAACGATCAATGGACCAATCAGTAACACCAATTCTCGTGCGGGATTCATGCTTCAACAAAATTCAGCAATCAATGTGGGAGATAATGCAGAGATGGTCATCAATGCCAATCAAATGACCACTGGAGCACCAGTTATTTCGATGGGACAAAATGCCAAATTTGATGTCGCCCAAAAAGGAAGTCTCGTCTTGAACAAAAACGGAGGAACTGGTCGTCTTTTGGATCTTTCAACGGGATCGAAATTCCAAGTAAAAGACCAAGGTGTGACGAAATTCACTTCTACTAATGAAGGGGCCTCTACTAGTTCAATGATTTATGGTGGAAGTGGGTCATCCTTTATCATTGGTGATAAAGGAACATTTGAGTCTGTGATAAAAGAGGGTACAGGCGTAAGGAATATGTTGGATTTTGGTAGTAACACGACATTCCAGTTTTCAAATGCACAAAAAATCGATTTGGACTCACGTGGCAATACTAACGTAAATCTGATTAATATGACGAATCCAGGTACGTTTACTGCGGATATCCAAGAGGTTTCTGCTTGGAGTAAAGCAGATGCTAGCCAAGCAACGCCAACTTTCCATTGGACACCAATGTATGGTATGTCAATCAAGTACAATGGTACTACTACAACAAGTGTAGTAGGAAATAGTATTACTAACGCTATTCAGAAAAGCTTTGTAGATAATTATCGGACAGAGAATTTTTCTAGAATTGTATACGACTATATTCCGGACGTTCTTGTAGGATTTGACCAACCAAGCGACAATAAGACACTGGAAAGTGGACAAAAACTAACGGGAACGGTCAATAATAATGCATTGATGCTCTTTTATCTTGTAACGGATGAAAGTGATCCAAGTACAGATGTCCTATTGACAGCACCTACTGTTACCTCTCCTATAGAAGGAGATACACGTAAATTTAATACGATCGCCGATAATAATGGGAAATTTACATTTGATTTACCAAGTAGTGTAACGTTAAAAGCAGGCCAAAAAATCAAAGCATACGCTTGGTTAGATGGTAAAGACAGTTATGCACTTCAAACGGTCGCAGATAAAACACCGCCCGAAGGAGAATCTGTCAACTATCAGGTTGCGTTGAACGGTCCAACACCAACTGCAGATAAATTCGTAAAAAATCCGACTGATTCCAATCCAACGCCACAAAACTTCACGTATGCATTTAATGCTGAAACGCCACAATCAACGGTCGAGGGCTTTATGAGTCAAATTGGCGAACATACAGTGAAAGTGGATTTATTCGATGAAGCAGGCAATAGGACGACCATCGTATCAAAACTTACAGTGAATAAAGTGATAGACGGTTCTGATTTTAATGCACCGTATAAGGACATTCGTGACTTATCCGATGATCAATTAAAAAGCTATATCCTTGAGCAGAGTCAATCAACGGCGTATAAAATTGTTGATGGGCAGAAAACGGATATCAGTTCTTTGATAAAAGTAACTGATTTTGGCGGATTGAATGAGACTGAAAATCTTCGGCCTAAAGCATATCCAGTAACATTGACGATAAAAGCAGCAGATTCAGGATTAGCAACAGATATCTCAATAACAATCAATGTGACGGTTGTTGACATGGATGCTGTATTACGTGTTGAATTTGTGAATGAAGCGAATCAAGTGCTTTCAGGTTACACAGTAACTATCAATACAATAGTAGGCAATACCGTAGACTTAACGACAAATGATGCCGTTCAAACCCAAGTAGAAAATGTCACCGCTGCAGGGTATGACATCGCGGAACGTCCAGCTAACGAGAACGCAATCACAATCGATAATACGGCAGTTACTGTACAGTACAAGCTGCAAGGAGTCTTAAGTCTGACATCCGTGCCCAATGCCCTTGATTTTGGAACCTTGACATACGATGCAATGACTAAACGCGTGGAAGATCCATCTTTCGACGAGCAATTAGTCGTAACGGATACACGAGCAGATGCTAAAAATGGTTGGCGTATGACCGCATCTTTATCTACACCAATGCGCAACAGTGAAGGACAAGAATTGGTTAATGCCTTGCGCTATATGAATCAAGGCAAAGAAACAATATTATCTCAGGATGCACAGGTGATTTACACTAATACTAAAGGTACAGCTGGTAGTTATGCCATCAGCGATGGTTGGGGTAAAACATCTGATACAGACGGGATAAAACTCCAAATCAATTCCTCTGATACGGTATATACGGGAGATTATGTCGGCGTCATTACATGGAAAGTGATGGCAGGACAACCATAAAAGGAGAGAGGGAAATGAACTATTCACGCATTATCTTGTTCGGCTGTTCTCTGCTTCTATGGGTGGGTACAATAGTTTCTGGACCCATTGTCCAAGCTAAAGAGGGGACTGGCGGTCAAGTCAGTACGACAGGTAAGATTTCTTTTTATGAAGAAGTGACTGAACCCAGCAGCTCTGCTCCAGTGGAATCAAGCACAGCGAAGCCGACTAAACCCATTGGGAACTTTCCTAGTACTGGGGAACAAATTCGAACGTACAGTTTGATTTTAGGCGGTATGATCCTTTTATTCCTTCTCTTACTCTTTTTACGGAAGCGTAGGAAGGAGGAGCGGGAATGAGCGTAACAAAACAAACTTTTTTACTCAGTATGGTACTAATTATCGTGCTTTTCAGCAGTACTTTCAATTTGACTGCTAACGCAACACCTGCATCGTTAAATCAATCTGGAACTGTTTCAGTTGAAGGGAGCGTAGTGACGAATCCAATCGACCCTGAAAATCCAGGAGTACCTATTGATCCAGGACCAGGTCCGTCCACAGAAGGACCACTACGTATCGACTATGCATCATCTCTGGATTTTGGCGAAAGCAAAATCAGTAAAGGTACGCGTAAGTACAATGCATTAGCACAACAGTTTTTTGGAGAAACTGGACCTAGAGGTAGCTATATCCAAATTACGGATCAACAAGCGGATTCCTCTGGTTGGACACTACAAGTTAAACAAGAAACACAGTTTACCAATCAGATTATTCAAAATAAAAAGGAACAAGAACTCAAAGGAGCCGTTCTTTCCTTAGATAAAGGATGGGCGAATTCTAGCGGCACGAGCGAAGCACCAACGGTGACGCGTGAAACGATTGCGTTGAATTCTATCGGTTCAGCCTATGAAGTAGCGACAGCACGAGCTGGCAGCGGAAAAGGGGTTTGGACCATCGCATTTGGAGCGTCAGATACCAATACGAATAATCAACCACATACCTTGAGCCCTGTAGTGGATGCTTCAGGCAAACCAGTAATAGACCGCACCTACAACAAACCGGTCTATCATAATTCAGCAATCACTTTAACTGTACCAGAGTCGACGGTTATTTATCCGGTCGAATATCAAACGGAGTTAACTTGGATATTAGCCAAGTTGCCTTAATAGATTACACACATTTTAGGAGGAAAAACAATATGAAAGCAAGAAGTCTTTGTACAACAACATTAGCAGCAATCTTAGGAGTAGCGGTGGTAGGAACAGCATCCCCTGCTTTTGCGGCACCAACAGAATTAAGTTCAACAGGAAATGTAACTGTAGAAGAAGGAACAGCCGGTGGTGGTGACCAAGGAACGGTCGATCCAGAAAATCCTGACCAAACATTACCAACACCAGACCCAGACTCTCCAGGAGAAAATACAAACCCAGATACTGGTTCCCTAGTGATTGAAAAAACAACAAATTTAGACTTTGGAACAATTAAAACATCAGCGAATACTGTAACAAGTTTTGCGAAACCAATGAGTTTTGAAAGTGGTGCGAAAACGCGTGGCGCATACGTACAATGGGCAGATGTTCGTGCGGGAGGAACATACGGTTATACAGTGACCGCTCAATTATCAAGCCAATTCAAAGATAGTACAGGAGCGAATGTATTAACTGGTTCGACGATTGATTTCAGTAATGGATTATTGGCTGCACAAGGCGACAATACAAATACAGTACCATCAAGCGCACAAACTGCTTTTCAACTAACGGAAGCAGCGAATGATGCCAAAACAATCGTAACGGCAAGCAAAGATAAAAAAGAAGGTAAAGGTCGTTATGCAATGGAATTTGGTCAAAGTAAAGATTCGACTGTGGGTGTCGCAGGTACTGATGCGAATTCAGTGAAATTAACTGTCCCAGCAGCTACAGCTTCAAACATGGCAGCAACAAATTATACTGCAACAGTCACATGGAAAATTACTGCTGCACCAGCTGCAGAAGAAACACCAGAAGTAACGCCAGAAGGATAAGCATGATCTTCGATTTTTGCAGAGGAACAAGTTTAACTTGTTCCTCTGTGTACATAGAAAATATACTTTAGAATAGACGAGGTTAGTTATGAAATCACATACAGTATCTACAAAACATTGGGTGAGTATTTTCTTGAGTGTCATGGTTATTGGTCTCTTTTTTTTACAAGCAGTTCCTAGTTATTCCGCTGCTGAGAATCCAGCAGGTGCTACAGGTTTTACCTACAGTATCACTTTTCCCGACAATCAAGTAGATAAAGAATTAGGCTATTATCAATTAAAAATGACACCAGGCCAGCATCAAAAATTAGCAATTGCCTTAAGCAATCCCAGTGATGAAAAAGTGACCATTGATGTGAAAGTCAATGGAGCAAAAACCAATCAAAATGGGGTCATTGAATATGGGGAGTCTACAATCAAAAACGATCCGTCTCTAAAATTTGACTTTACAGAGTTGGTAAAAGCACCAGAATCTGTCGATCTAGCGCCAGGAGAAACCAAAAACTTAGAGTTGACAATTGATATGCCGGAAACCAGCTATGATGGCGTTATAGCTGGGGGTGTTCAATTGATGCGTGCTGGCCAAACAAATGCCGCAACAGACGGTGGAGGATCGAAAATCATCAATCAATATGCCTATGTTATTGGGATGGTTTTACAAGAAACTGAGACCAAGATAGATCCTGATTTGACTCTAAACAACGTCAAAGCTGGGCAAAGCAATTATCGTAATGCAATTTTCGTCAATTTTTCTAATGTGATGGCTGCGTATTTAAATAATATGACTGTTGAAGTACAAATTACAGAAAAAGGAAAGGAAACGGTATTATACGAACGCAAACAAACAGCGATGCGGATGGCACCAAACTCATTTATTGATTTTCCAGTCAGTATGAATGGAGAGCGAATGGTTCCAGGCGATTATGAAGCGGATATCCTAGTTACTTCAGGGAAAAAAAAATGGACATGGAAAAAGGAGTTTAAGATTACAGATGAGGATGCCAACAAATTTAATGAACGCGATGTAGGTCTGGTTCAAGAAAAAGGATTAGACTGGAAATTGATTCTACTAATCGTTGCAGCCTTTCTAATATTGATCATTCTGCTCTTTATTCTTCTACGTTTTCTTCGAAAAAAGAAACAAACCAAAGAGGACATAGCCAAAAGAGCACGTAAAAAAAAGAAAAAACAAGTAACTGAACTGACAAGCAACAAACGAAAGAAGCCAAAGAATTAATGGAGTATAGGAGCTGAAGAGAGTGTCTATCGTAGATTGGATTTTCGTTACAGGTATCGCACTAACGATCGTTGCACTCCTAGGATCCGCCTATTTTTTGGTACAGATCTTACGAACATCGCAGCAGATTCGCCGGCTACCAGTCAGACGAATAAAAAATAAGAAAAAACGACGTTTTATAGCGCGCAAACGTCAAAAGTTGATAAATAAGAGGAAACGAAGCCTTAGATATTGCCTTATTCTATTGGTAGTGACGGTTCTATTTGGTGGAGCATCTGGCTATCTTTCCTACTATCAATCAATGAATTTGACAACAGATGATTCGGATTCTGTGGTTAAAGGGTATTATCTATTGCGTGATTTTGAACAACAGATCACGATTGCTAAAGAAAAGGGCGATGACGAAGAAAAAATGCAAAAAAATATTCGGTATCTTGCTACCGCAATGGCAAGTTACGGATCGAAAACGGCAAGTACGTCTAATTCGCAAGAAGGGCAGTTGACATTGAATCGCTATTATAATGCCGTCAAACAATTAGGGATGAATGCCAGTACTCAAACCAAAAATTTTTATGGTAATGACGCTGTTGTGGACGATTTTTTAGAAGACATCAAAAAGGTACAGACGTATGAAAAAGCAGCATTCGCTTATTATAATGTGGATGAGTCTGCCTTCTCACAAGAGAAATAAATGGAGTGAGAAACGATGAAACAACGTCCGATACCTAAAAAAAAGAACACGACTAAAGTTAGTCGTAACACCCGTATACCATCTAGTGGGAAAAGACGCAGTCCTTCAAGAGACAAGCGAGTCTCTAAGCAAAAGTGGCGCAGGCGCAGGTGGCAGATAAAAGAATTCTTTCTAGCCGTGACTTTAGTTAGTATAGTAGCTATTGGAGTAAGTGTCTTCTTCATCAGCATCCTAACAGTTCGCGGTTATAGTATGGTTCCGACATTGCGTGAAGGAGACAAGGTATTAATTCAAAAAAAAACAACGTTTCGCCGATTTGACATAGTCGCATACACTGTCGGAGACGGAGAACCGCAGATTCGACGAATCATCGGATTACCAGGAGAGACAATCCGATATACTCAGGATACGTTGTTTGTGAATGAGCAACCAGTGGATGAAAAATTTTTGGTAGACGAAATCAATGAAAGTCAAAAAAATGGGCGTGATTATACAGAAGATTTTGAGCAACAACCGATTGTGATTCCAGAGGGGTATTATTTTGTACTAGGGGATAATCGACCCTATGCGACGGATAGCCGGCATTACGGATTGGTTGCGGAAAAGCGTTTCCTTGGTAAAGTGACCACACAGTTGTTTCCGTTCAATGAAATCAAAGCATTTTAAACTATAGTGAGGTCAGAATATAGGCTCCATTAATAAAAATAGCAAGTTGAAAATTTTTCTCAATTTTCAACCTGCTATTTTTGAATTAATGAGAGAATTATCCTTTAGGCTGTTGAAATAACTAAAAGAAAGTTTAATTTTAAAGTATTTATGAAATCTTGTTTAGATAATAAATAGTAACGGTTGTCTCTACTACCTCATGAAATATTAAGCATTCATCAATGAATAGATAGCGTATTTTGGTAAGTATAATGGAAGGAAGTAAACAAGATTTATGTTATCAGTTTTGAACAGCAGTCTTAGAAAAAACGAGAGATGATTTATTAAAAGCCCCTTTCCAAGAGGACCAACCATTAACAATCCCTAAAAATCCCTCAAAACCTTATATTTTCTTTCGCTTTTTTGGTATGATAAACCTATCTAAAAAAAGTGAGGAAAAAACTATGAGTGAATCACAAATAACCAAAAAAGCTATCTCATCGGCACTGATCGAACTATGCGATAAAAAGTTGTTTAGTAAAATCAGCGTTCAAGATATCACGAAAGAAGTCGGTTTGAATCGCCAAACTTTTTATTACCATTTTACTGACAAACAGGATCTCTTGCGCTGGATATATACTCACGATGCATTGATTTATCTGGATTCACCAGATATCAGTATCGACAATTGGGAAGAGCAAGCCTTAAAAATGTTAAAAGCAATCCAAGCTAAAAGTGATTTCTACTATAATACAGTTAGTTCTGATTCAGATATTTTAAGAAAGTGTTTTTCAGCGATCACGAATAGACTATTTATCAATTTATTCGATCAAATGGATAAAGAAAATCAATTGCTTCCAGAAGATAAAATCTTCTATGCTCGTTTTTTTTCATACGGATGCAGTGGTGTCTTAATCGATTGGATATTAGGTAGTTATAAAGAGTCACCGCTAGAAATCGCTACACAATTATTCCGACTAGCTAAAGACACAGAGTTTTTCTCGTATCGTTTATACGCCCAAGAAAACGAACTATTGTGACAAATTGTCCATAGTGTCTAAAAAGAAGACGAAATGGAAAGGCTATCACAAGACATTTACATGAAATCATTGTACGCTAGATTCATAAATTGAATCGGAGGGATTTTCATGAAAAAAAGACATATTGGATTAGCAGCAGCTGGTGCATTAGGCGCGGCTTATCTTGCTAAAAAAGTAGCCGCTGAAAAGAAAGACGAAAAAGTTGCAGAAGTGGAAGAAGAGATCAACAGCCGTTATTATGGAGACAAACAAGTTTATCTAATTGGCGGCGGGATTGCGACAATGGCAGCAGCAGCTTACTTGATTCGTGATGCAAACTTTAATGGAAAAAATATCCATGTGATCGAAGGCATGAAAATACTTGGTGGTAGTAATGATGGAATAGGGACAAACGAAAAAGGGTTTGTCGCACGTGGTGGTCGTATGTTGAATGAAGAAACTTATGAAAATTTCTGGGAACTATTTGCTAGCATTCCTTCCCTTGAATGGCCAAACCATAGTGTAACAGAAGAAATTTTGAATTTTGATCATTTACATCCTACTCACGCACAAGCACGTTTAGTGACAAAAGACCAAGAAATCCTTGACGCTCACACAATGGGCTTTGACAATGAAGATCGTTTAGCGATGACAAAATTATTAGCAGCTTCTGAAGAAAGTTTAGATGGTGTAACGATTGAAGAGTGGTTTGGTCCTCATTTCTTTGAAACCAACTTCTGGTACATGTGGCAAACAACTTTTGCTTTCCAAAAATGGAGCAGTGCCTTTGAATTACGCCGTTATATGAATCGGATGATTTTAGAATTTTCTCGAATTGATACCTTAGAAGGAGTTACTCGTACACCTTTAAATCAATATGATAGCGTGATTTTACCATTAAAAGCATTTTTAGAAAAACATGGGGTAGACTTTACCTTAAATGAAGACGTGGTAGATTTAGAATTTAAACCAGGTTCTGAAATCACTGTAACTGCATTAAAACTGGGAAATGGTGAAACCATCGAACTAAATGAAGAAGATGTTGTGATCATGACCAACGGAACGATGACAGATAGCTCAACAGAAGGTGATTGGAGCACACCAGCACCAAAAGTGACGGAAGAATCACGTTCTGCACGTCTATGGCGCAATATTGCCAAGAAAAAAGCAGGATTAGGTAATCCTGAACCATTCTTTGGTAATGAAGCTGAAACGAACTGGGAAAGTTTTACTGTTACTTGTCGAGGGGATAAGTTATTAAAACGAATCGAAGAGTTTTCCGGCAATATTCCTGGATCAGGTGCTTTGATGACGTTGAAAGATTCTAGTTGGTTGATGAGTACCGTTGTTGCGGCTCAACCTCATTTTAAAAATCAAGATCCTGACACGACTATTTTCTGGGGCTACGGTATTTACACAGATAAAGTTGGTGATTATGTGAAAAAACCAATGCGTGATTGTACTGGGGAAGAAATTTTATATGAATGGATCTGTCAAATGGGCTGGCAAGCAGATTGGGATGAAATCATTAAAGATGTGGTGAATGTGATTCCTGCCTACATGCCATATATTGATGCACAGTTCCAACCACGTAAAATGACAGATCGTCCGCAAGTTGTTCCTGAAAATAGCACAAACTTTGCAATGGTCAGTCAATTTGTGGAAATTCCAAAAGATATGGTCTTTACAGAAGAGTACTCTGTTCGAGCTGCAAGAATTGCGGTTTATACACTGTTTGATATTGATAAGGAAATCATTCCTGTTACACCGTATAATCGTGATCCAAAAGTGCTGGCAAAAGCTGCACAAACGATGCTTAGATAAACTAAATTGCTTAAGAGCGTGGGACAAAACGAAAACTCAGTTTTGTTTCGCGCTCTTAATTCGAGTAAACGGCGAGAAAAAAGCAGATCCTTCGGAAATAAGCTTTTGTCTCGTCCTTTTTTTTCGTGAAAAGTAGAGTCAAAACTATATAGGGTCATTGGACTAGAAAAATCTCAGTCTTTAGATGGATGTATCTCTCAAGAGAAACAAGTACAATAAAATAGTAGAGAACGAACCAAGAGAAAAATACGAGATAAAGTTAAAAAAGATTGGGGAAATGAATCATGAAGCGTTTATTTAAAACAGTTGTATTTGAGATGAGTTTGTATTATGGGTTGATGGCACTTGTTTTGCCTTTGATTTACGCCGTTACCTATCATGTAGCTTTTATATCTGTTTTCAACGTAGAATGGTTTGCAGTAACGCTGTTCATGTACCCCATTGTACTTGTATTATCTGCAATTCGTTATAGTTATGGTCGAATGAGAAGGACAAGTCGCTTATAGATAGAATTAAAATAAGCTAGGAGAGAAGTTAACACTTCCGTCCTAGCTTATTTTGAAATATTATAACGTCAACTGTTCCATGTTAAACGCATCTGTCATCGCCTGTGTTGCTTCTTTCATCGGTGTAACAGTTTCTAATTCACCTTGTACAGCGATTCGAGTCGTAGCGTACATATCGCCACATGTAATCAAGGTGATCATTTTTTTGCCTGGAACATCATCGATCAACTCAACTCTAGAAGGATCGATTTTTTCAACATAAGTAATCTTATATGTATAAACATTATTTAAGTCAGTTGTATAAATCAATTCACCAGGTTTTGAGTATTCTAGGGGTGAAAATAATGAAATCATATCCTGTACCCGATGACTGGCAAGAGCGTAGTTTCCTTTGCCCATTTCTTGATCAGGTTTCATCGTTCCTGCACCAGTTAGTAAAACAACATTGTCTAAACCACGAAAAATCGGTAAGTTGATTTTTACATCAGGCAATGCAACTGCACCAACAACAGGTAGATTTTTATTGGCTAGCTGCGCTTTAAGAACAGCTTCGGTACTAAGCGATTCAACTGCTTCAAAATCAAAAGAAGTATCTGTTTGATTATTTTTTGCAACGATCTCAGGTGTTAACTTCTCCACTGCGTACTCTTTGCCGTTTTGTTGAATCAACCAATTTCTGATTTGTGTATTAAAAACTAAAGCTAAACCAACAACCAATAATAAAAATAAAAAGATATTGATTAGCCAATTTCTCTTTTTAGATTTTTTCTTTTTAGGGCGTTCTTTTCTTGAGGCCATATGCTTCCTCCTTTTTCTTTTAAGTGTATCATAAATCAAATTGAAACCCTAGTTTAAAATCTTTATTTTTTTCTAAATATTATTATTTAAAAGGATCCTTAAAAATAGGGTACGCGAATGCTATTTTTAGACGTTTATCCGCTATCTACTATAGATTGTTGCTCCTTTTTAACTGTTTGTAACTGAATCTTAAAATAAAAGACACAAGCTTTTTTTGCTAAAATATTGTAAAATGAAAGAGAAGACAATTGATAGGGGTGATAGAACAAATGTTGGAATTGATTTATGTACATATTGATATGACAAGTAATGCAGTATTATCAAAAGGAATCACACATACAGATTTTACGCGCTCTATTGTTCATCACCCTAAGAACCTGCTTTTACTGAACCCTTCTGCTGAAGAAGGCGAGTATGATATGCATAGTGGCTTGAAGATCATTCGTGGGCAAGAGAATGTCGAACAGTATTTCTCTATTGCTGATCGTCGCAAGATAAACGAAGAAATCAAATGGATCGATTTTTCAGATGTGACAATGCTCAAGGAATTAACGCCAATGGAAATTTCAGAGTTGCTTTACTTTGGTCATATGAAAACAAGCTTACATTCGCCTTTTTTTTATAAATTACAAAATGATTTCGTTTTTTTTGAATTTGTGGACCATATGACTAGAGTTTACTATCGCTATATTGACGAATTTTATCGTATTTTAGCTGATAAAATCACTCGGGTGATCTTAGAGAAGGTCAATGATCGCAAGACATTTTTCAAACGTGGGATTCCAGTTGAGAAGCTCGATGGCGAATTATTGAAGGAAATGAAACCGATTTTGCAAGAAGGCGTTGTTTTTTGTTTTGATCAGATGGATATCAAAGGCAAAGAATACCATATTCCAATTCATGTGGTAGAAGATTCTTTATGGAAAACCAAGAATTTCGCTTACCGAAAGGAACCCGTAATTGCTATATTGATTTATAATACAGCTAAACGGACTTGGCGTTTAATGCAAGAAGATGAATTTGGCTTTATCGAATTACCGAGACAGGCTTAACTAAAATAACAAAGAAGAGGCTCTTTACCAACATTAGTTGGCAAAGAGCCTCTTTTATTGAATTTATCCTTCTAGGCCGTGTCATCACAGATCAACTCGTTTTTTTTTGGTCATCTTTACTTTCTTTATCTTTCAATGCATCTTCAATTTCTTTATGCAAGAAATAGGAAATAACCGTTCTGATCACAACTAAAATCGCTAGTTTTAAAATATCTTGAAAAGTCGGTTTGATGATCGACTCAATAATATCTGCGGCAATTAAAATTTCTAAACTAAGTAAGATATAACTACCTAGAAAACTTTTAATAAAGTTGTTTTGTCGAGCCATTACAACACGGTTTCGATCGGTACGTTCACTTTTCAGGAAATCGATACCCGCCATAATAACACCCCAAATCAAGACGACAATCGAAAAAATATTCAACGCTAAAATAAATAAGTCAAAGAAAGGAATCAAGTTGTCCATAATGTTTTGAGCTAGGTCGTGCATAGAAGAAACCTCCTTTGGGCTAATTAGTTTGGTTCGTTGTTTTTTTTGCAGAAACGATCAGCATCATTGGTCTACGCAACTCATCACGCATCTCAGTATTGGCCGCTAACATTTCAGGAGCTGGCATCGGTTCAATCAAATGAGTGAGTTGAAAACCATTGATTAACAGTCCGTTTATGTAAGTAGTCAATGTTTTATGGTATTTCAAGACCTGCTCGCCTAAGAAACTGGTTTCACGAATGCTTTCGTCGAAGTAGCGATCAACTGGCCAGTAAAGTGGCTGACCGTTTTGATCATAAATCCATTCTTGCGTTCCTTGTGCTGAGAAAATCGGATGCTCTGAGGAAAAAATAAAATCGCCGTTAGGTTTTAAACAGTCATTGACTTTTTTTGCAATTGTATCAAAAGAAGAAACATAATGAAGTGCTAAGGAACTAATCACGATATCAAACGTTTCATTTAAAGTATCAATTTCTTCCATACTCATTAAAAGGTAGCTGATTTTTGAAGAATCAGTCATGGCTTGGGCTCTTTCAATCATTCGCTCAGATAAATCAATGCCAATGACTTTTTCCGCACCCTGTTCCACTGCATAACGACAATGCCAACCATAGCCACAGCCAAGATCAAGGACTTTTTTTCCAGTGAAGTCAGGCAATAGTTTTTTTAACTCATGCCATTCTCCAGCACCTTCAAGCCCTTTTTTTGAACGAGTCATTTGACTGTAAGCATCAAAAAATGAGGGTTATCGTATTCATTTTTCATATTATGTCTCCTTTAAACCAGCGTTCATGTTATCCCTTTTATTGTAGCAGATTGTTCAAATAATACCCATAAAAGAGAATTCAATGAAATATTATTGAAAGGTATGACCGCACTGGCTAAGTACATGGATAGCTTTTTCTTTATCCCTATTTTTAATCAGAAGGTAATCAGTATTATAAGTAGATAAAGCAAAAATTGAAATTAGATTTTCAGCTAATGGATTGGCTAACTGAGTCAAAATACCAACGAGAGAAAAATCCAACTCGCCGACGACCTGGATAATGAACCAGTTACTATCAATAGATAAAGCCTCTTTTGTTTCGATGGTTGCTGTCGGTACAACAAGAGAACACTCTTCTTTGGTGTAGGTAATACTTTTGAACGTGTCTATTTTATAAAAGAAAGTGGGGATTTCAGCATGAGCAGGTAATTTTAAAATTGTATAATCGATAGAATCTAATAGCTTGAGTTGCATAGGATACCTCCATTTATTTAAAGTAGAATCTGTAGAAAAACTTGAGAACCATAAATATCAGGCAACTCACTATAAATATTTTGAAACCCAGCTTCTTTGCATAATACCTTGGTGAAAGCCTGATCTTCATTGACGATGATCATCAGTTCATCAATAGTCGGAAACTGTTGTCGGACGAAGGCTGGTAATAATTGAACCGCTTGTTGGACATAGCCATTCCTTAAATGACGATAATCAGTTGAGAGATCTTGTACTAATAAACAGTTTTTATTTGTAGAGTAAAAGCTGCCACCGTTGGCTTCATAAAGGGTTAAAAAAGCTACTAAATAGTCGCCTTCAAAAGCAAGAATAGCGTGCCGCAGTGGATCTTTTTTTATTAAAGCTGTAGCTATTTTAGGTTCACGAACGTAGCGCATTTTTTTTTCTGATAAGCAATAATTATGAATAAGTGTTTCGTGGGTATCTTCATACATGGTTAGATACATGATCGTTCCTCCTGCCTTACGTAATGTTTCTTTTAGCCGATAGGAAAATAACGATTCCTCTATAGCTAGTATAACTTTTTTGACGGCACTTGTGCAGTTGATTTATAGTATTTTTTTCATTGGGGTAAAAATAATTCCATCAATTTCCTGCTGAATGTCTGTAGGGCTAAAGCTTAGATGTTTGTAAGCTTTAATTGCGTAAGGGGAAGAGTTGAGTGTCAGTTCTGAAATATTGTGAAATGTTTGGCAGTATGTCGCAACGGTTTCCACAAGTCGGCGTGCAATCCCTTGTTTGTGATAGGCTTTGTCTACAAAAAGCAAGGAGATATGGTTTGGTAGACGCAATGCAATCATTCCTGTCATTTTTGATTCATCGGAGAAATGGGACCAAATCATCAATTCTTTGGCAACTAGTTGTTGAGTGATTTCATCAAAAGTGATAAATTGTTTGAAACGTTCGATCCCTTCATTAGCGTAATCAGGTGCTTCAAATTCTTGGAAAACTGAGTGAACAAGTGTGAGTGCTTCTTTAAGCTGAGCTCCATTTGTGGATAAGAGCGGTTTGATTCTGTTGTTCATAGTATCCTCCAATGCTTCTTTTTGTTCATTTTATCACAAAAAGATCGATTCAAATCACATGATTGGAGAAAATGCCTGTTCTCCTAGCCAATGGATGAGCGAAATGGTAGAGAGAATTGATCTTTAAATAAAAAAATTAGAGAAAAGCGCTTATGCTCCTCTCCAACTGTTTTTTATTTAATCAGACGTTTGTCATTTTTAGACAAGGTACTAACTTTTTTTATATGGTCAACAGTGATCATCCGGATTTGTTGGCTATCTTCTTGTAAGCGTAACATGATCGAATCACTTATATTCTTGGAGACGATCCATCCAGAAACTGTTTCGAATTTTTGAGAAGTCGGCACTTCTTTTAATTGTAAAACAACTAAACTTTTTTGCGCAGAAGCAACTTGTAATTTCTTAAGAATTTCTTCACGCTCTTTATTTTTACTCTGCTTATCTTTAGAGTCGTCTAAAAATGCCGAAAAGAAACTTTGGGAAGATTGGCTGATCAATTTTGAAATGCTTTTCATTGTTGATTTATGGTTGTTGTCCATTCTTCTACCTCCTTCGCGAATTTACTGCTACTATCAGACTCTGAATAATCAGGTACTACTATTCTACCTAATAAAGAGAAATAATTCAAGAAAATATGTTCGCAATGACTTTATAAATGATTATTCTTACTTGCTTTTTTCAGCAGATTCAGTAATATTAGAAGTACTGATTACGTTTAAGTAATTTGTTTGAAAGTGAGAGAAATAGCTGGAACTTTCAACTTAAAAGAGGGAGATATCAATGAAGCAAAAAATAGAAAAAAAATCAACATTACCTATTATTGCATTACTAGTAGTAGCAGCATTTGCAGGGGCTATTTTAGCCAAAGTAGCACCGATGGAAGAAGGGCATGGTTTTTCAGCATTATTTGCTGATGGAAAAGCAGATGAACCAAAAGTAACGGAGACAAGTGAGAGTTCAAAAGAACCAGAGAAGGTCAAAAAACTCACCTATACAGAACAAGTCAATGAAGATTTAAGACAAGGAAAATTTGTCAATCGAATGCCGATCGAGTTATTGTTACAAACTGATGATAAATGGAAGGCCACACCTTATGGTATGGGGAATCCTGATGGAAATACTCTAGAAATCAATGGCTGTGCGATTCTTTCATTAGCGATGGTCTCTTCTTTTTTAGATAACAAACAATATACACCACAAGATATTCTAAATTGGTCCAAAAATGATTACTATTTAGAAGGGGAAGGAACAGCGTGGTCAGCTTTCTCTGATTTTGCAATGGCTAAGGGCTATCAATTTGAAGATCTTGAAACAGATATTACTGCTGTTGAAGAACAGCTAAAACAAAATCATCCAGTCATTATTTCCGTGAAACCAGGTTTATTTACAGAAACTGGCCATATCATGGTACTTACTGGGACAAATAATGGGAAATTCTGGCTGAATGACCCAAATGATTCTGAAATTAAAGGACATTCGAAAAAGGAATTTACAGCAGATGAATTAATGAATGAAGCTTTGAATTTTTGGGCGATCTATAAATAAAAAAAAGGTGAACCAGACCAACCTTTGTGTGAGGAGGGCGGGTTCACCTTCAATCAAAAAAGAAAACGTTCTATTTATTTTGATTAAGCCATTGACATGGGATGGTTCCCACATTATACAATTGGAGTATAAGAAGGAAATGGAGTGAACGGAATGAAAATTATTATCGAAAAAGATTTTGAAGCGATGAGTGAAACAACTAAAAATATTTTATTAGGTCATATGAGTCAAGATAAACGCGTTAATTTATCTATAACAGCTGGCAATACACCTGTTGGAGTCTATAAAAGAATGGTAGACATTGTCAAAGACTCCCCAGATTATGCGAATGTTCATTATTATAATTTCGATGAAATTCCTGTAGCAGATCAAGCAGAAGGCATCACGATTACTGATTTACGTAAATTATATTTAACACCTGCAAATATCAATGAAGCAAACATCCATCCTCTAACAGTAGAAAACTATGCAGAACAAGATAAACGATTAGCGATGGCTGGCGGTTTGGATGCAATGCTGATTGGATTAGGCGGAGATGGCCATTTCTGCGGGAATATGCCGACAACGACAAGTTTTGAAAATTTGACTTATAAAATCAAAGTCACTGGAGAGGAGCCTTGGTTTGTACCAGATATGATGGAAGCAGGACTAGAATTCGTGACGATGGGTCCTGTCAGTGTGATGCGTGTGAAGCATTTGATTTTGATCGTAAATGGTGAGAAAAAAGCTGAGATGGTCAAAAAGGTACTGCAGGGTCCAGTAACAGAAGAGCTTCCAGCATCCGTCTTACAGTTACATCCAAATCTTACAGTTATTTTAGACGAAGCTGCAGCCAGTGAGCTTGACAAATAAAAGAATGAAAAAAATTAAGGCGATAAAATGTCTTAATTTTTTTACACATTTTACAAACGTATGTTCTCGTGTTATGCTTAGTAAAAAAGAATGGAGTAGGATATGGAAAAAATTCGGTGTGATTGGGCAAATGGCAATGAACTAGAAGAGAAGTATCATGATGAAGAGTGGGGCACTGCGCAACACGATGATCAAAAACTCTTTGAAATGTTGATTTTAGAAAGTATGCAAGCTGGTTTGAGCTGGTCAACGATTCTGAAAAAAAGAGCGACCTTGACTAGTGCCTATGATCAGTTTGATTATTTAAAAATTGCAAAGTATGACCAAGAGAAAGTCGATTTGTTATTAGAAGATCCAGGCATTATTAGAAATAAACTAAAAATCAAGGCCACGATCAATAATGCACAGGCCTTTATGGCAATTCGAGAGGAATATGGTCGCTTTGATCGATTTATCTGGGCTTACGTAGATGGAAAGCCTATCAAAAATCGATGGCAAGATATCAAAGAAGTCCCAGCTTCTACAGAATTGTCTGATAGAATCAGTAAAGATCTGAAGAAAAAGGGCTTTAAATTCTTGGGGACAACGACCGTTTATGCGTTTATGCAAGCAACAGGCATGGTAGATGATCATTTACTCCATTGTTTTAAATGCCAGTAATGATAAAAAATAGAGTCTGGGACATAACTCTACGAGTTATGATGTGCGCCCTAAAAGTTGTACGTGGAAAATACAATTTTTGGGGGTCACATCATTATATCTCAGACTCAAGGAATCCGTATAAACGGTGGGAGCAGAAGCAATCACTACGCTTTACTTCGATCACATCAAATTCTAAGTGCTAAAACACTAAGATTTGAAGGCTTCGAAAATAAGCTGAAATTCACGAAAATTTGAAGAGCAATTTTCGTGAATTCCTTCTTATTTCTCGGGATTAAACACCCCTGTCCCAACCTCCATTTTCTTTTAACTGGTAGAAATATGAAGTATCTCATATAGAGCTACGGTACTGTGCAGAGGTTTTTCAGCGTAAAATTCAAAAACGGCTGCTAGCCATTTATCAGGATTATAGATGGCTAGATAACCTAGACTATTTTTCGAGAGTGTTTGATTGTGTACGATTTTTTTGCCTATATCAATCAAAGATAATTGTTCATTGATTGGAATTATTTGTTCCGTTAAATAAATAGCATCCGTAAAATTTTCTGGTAAAACTAAGGTTAAAGGTATACCGATTTGGACCGACTGCCAGCCAAAGTCACGAATGATATGGTCGTAAAATCCTCCAAAAATAAATTGATTCATCCCTTCAGACTCGCGCCATACATATAAAGGCGCATATGAATTAGAAATTGCTCCTTGGACTTTTTCTGAAATAAGATAAGCTTTAAAAAGTAATCCCTCAAAATGATCTGTTTTTGTTCCATTGGTCGTTACTCGATTTCTAATCACTGACATGTCATAATCGTCTGGTAAAGTTATTTTGTATTGCATCGCATTCATTTCTGTTGCCTCCTATTCTTGATAAATTCATTATATTCTTTTCAAAAAGTGTTGCATAATATGCAAAAATGATATAAGGTATCAGTAATTGTGATAGCAAGAAATGGGTGGTAAGATGGAATTGAACGATTTAACGATCTTTCAATGCGTAGCAACCGCTGGTTCGATGTCAGAAGCCGCCAGAATAATGGGGTATGCACAATCCAATATAACTGAACGCATTCGACTATTAGAAGAAGAACTGACAGTGAGGCTTTTTGAGCGGACAAATCGAGGGGTTATACTACTTCCAGAAGGAGAAAAGTTATTGGAGTACGCAACAATAATTTTGATCCAAATCGATGAAATTCAACGTCATTACAAAAAAATCCCGCTAAAGATCGGTTGTACACAAACGATTGCACTTAATTACTTTGAATTAACCAAGGTCATCCCTTATCAGCCTGCGATAGAGCTAATCATTGAGGGGACAGATCGCTTAGAAAAAATGTATGCAAGCAAAGAAATTGATGTATTGATCACAAATAAAAGGACTTCTCTTGATAGCAATGTTTTATTTTATGAAGAGGTTGGCCGGCTGTCTGCCTCAGATATACAAGATGTGTGTCTGATCAGTCGGGACAAGGAATGTCCGTATAGAAAGATGATGCTATCTTTAATCAATCCGCAGACATGTAAAATTGTCGAAGTGGACTCTATTTACTTGATGATCGACCTAATAAAAAAAGGAGTAGGTTGGTCGATATTACCCAAGCGTTTCTTTCTGGAGAAGCAAAATCAATCGTTGCTTTTTGCTCCAATTGAGCAGCAAGTTCCTATATATATCGTTGGAAATCAAAAGGACAGGCAACATGTTCGTTTATTTTTGGAGCAGAGCAACGATCTGATATAGAGAGGATTTGATTTATGTGAGCGATATTTATAAAGATATCAATTCAAACTATGAGCGATTGTCAGAAGCTGAGCGGGGAGTCATCGATTTTATTTTAAAATTCGAAAAAATTGAAGAACTAAAATTAAAAAATATTAAAGAAGTGCTATATGTATCAAATGCTACAATCATCAGAGCATGTAAAAAGTTGAATTATGCGACATTCAGTGAATTGAAAGCTGCATTTGTTCAATCAAGGGAAGAGAGACAACGTAGTTACCCAGTGGCTTCTAACTTTGTCCGTGTCTTAGAGGATATAAAAAAAGACACTTTGACAACTTTAGAATTGATCGATGAAAATAATGTCGATCAAATTTGTAATTGCTTGATTAATGCAAGAAGGATCTTTTGTGTAGGGACGGGTTCAAGTTCTCAAGTAGCCACTGAATTTAATCGTAAACTAAAATTGAGTGGACTGTGGACAAATGACTATTCTGATAAATTTTTAATCGAATGTATTCCTCAAATGAGTACAGATCAGGATGTAGTCATTGTTTTTTCTTTAAGTGGCCAAGTGGATGAGATCAATGAAACCATGATCAAAGCAAAATGTAATAGAACAAAAATTATTTCAATCACGAATGTAGCTGCGAATAAACTAAGAGCGATCAGTACGTATTCTTTATTGACTAGCAGTTCTGGAGATCAGAAAAAAATTCGTTCAAGATTGATGTTACATGTAATGAGTACACTGATTTTTGAAAAGTTAATAACAAAAGTACCTAGTTATGATTAAAAACTGTACATAAATAGGTATTTTTTATAAAAACTATGAATGGTTATCATCAAGAAGGAGCGTGGACAAAACTAAACTTTAGTTTTGTCCACGCTCCTTTTATTGTATACAAGTACCAGTTAATTTTGATCAAAATAATCTTCATAAACCAACATTAATTTATCAAAACTCTTCGCATCTGGAATCAAAGGAATAACGATAGTTGGAATCGTATTGATATAGATTTCTGGGATATTGGTGATAATACAATCATATTCTACTGCTTGTTTTTCTAATTCTTCTAGAGATGTAATATGTAAAGGTGTGCAAGAAAAACGGCCACGCAAATAATAAGTGATCCGCTCAGAAAGCATATCCATATACTCTATACTAGAGTTAAATAAAAGGCAGGCTTTCATAGTAGGTGTTGAATACTCTAAACGATCAAGCAAGTCAGGCCAATTTGTGAATAGAATAGAAATGGATTCGTTGATCATGTACTCTTTATGTGGGCTAGAGTAAAAAATTGCTTGTAAAGACTGAATCAATTCCATCGGAAAATGGCCATACAGATTCTTAATGCTTAAAAGAAACTCTTTATTTTTATCATGTAAAATATAAGTCCGTCCGTGAATCTGATAGTCTAAATTATACAGACGTATAAAAATATTTTCGAAATTGTGGCATTTACTGTCCATCTTTTTTTCTATTTCCAATAGAAGAGTTTCAATTTTTTGATATTTTAAATAGGCGTTTCGATCATTTTTAATCATTTTTTGTGCTTGTGCTAGAGAGTCGATGTATTCATCGCTGAAAAACAAGTAAAAAAAAGTATTTAAGTTTGCTTGGGATAAAGGCAATTGGAATTGACTATAAAACTCATCGCAAGCATATGTATCATTGAGAATCGCAAATTGTTTTTCTGCGATATCAGACAGTTGATTTTCACTATTATGTTTTAAGAGATTAATAACGGTGTACGTATAAAAACGTAGGCGATTCAATAAAGAAAAATCTAAATCATGTGAGGATTTATTTGGAAGCGCCTGTTTCACGATCTGAAGGCCAACTTGGTCTAAAATAATCAGTTGAGGCGGAGTCAGAAGACTTTCTGCGACGCCATACTTCTCATAAAAATAGTGCTGCATAAAATTGCAAATACTGTGTGGGTCACCAACGAGCTGCATTTTCTTCAAGTTAATGGTGAAGCCTTCTAATTGAAGCAGTTGATTCACTCGTAGGACGATTCGTTTGATTGTGGAGACGCTGGTGTACAGATTGTCAGCTAAGTCGATGATTGTAGAAAAACTATGTAAAAAAATATTTTCGATAAGTTGGAACTCAACGCTATTTTTTATGAATTTTTGATAGATACTCGTTTTGCAGAAGTCATAATTTGCTGCGAGACGAATCCCATACTTTTTGGAAGCTTCGATCGTAGTAGGTGCTAACAATGCTTCTAGTTCAATAATATCTGATTTTAACGTTTTTACTGGGGCATTTAAAGTCTCTGATGCGGTGGCTAAAGTAACCCAATCATTGTCGGCTAATAATTCTACTAGCTCCAATTGCCTTTTGGAGCGTGAGGAAAGAATGT
>Ga0308165_1001368_pt1 | contig 34350 bp, 30 predicted proteins | sample PhyWR2_FD_201032 | JGI IMG/M metagenome (GOLD analysis project Ga0308165, IMG submission 201032) | Phyllosphere microbial communities from UC Gill Tract Community Farm, Albany, California, United States - DLSLW.R2 | ecosystem: Host-associated > Plants > Phyllosphere > Unclassified | place: USA...
ATCGATTTCGGGAAAGCCCAGACGTTGCTGGCTATCATCGAAGCTACGCATGACGCCGTCATAGCTGTAATCAAAGACCTCACGGAAGCTGAGGCCATTACGCCAGCCTGAATCGAGCGGGTTTTTTGGCGGCGCTGGCGGCAGCGTGCGACCAGCACGCTCATTTGTCATCAGGCGTCCGACCTTGGTGGAGACAACGGCGCGCTCGGGCTTTTCGCGCAGCAGATCTCCGAGCAGATGTTCGCAACGGCCATAGCCATACATTGGCGCACTGTCGAAATAACGAATACCGTTGTCCCATCCGGCTTCCAGCAACGCGTCTGCATCGGCGCGGGAAACAGGGGCATAAAGCCCGCCCAAAGGGGCTGTGCCAAGACCAAGCGCTGTTACATTCAGACCAGTACGGCCCAGTATGCGCCTCTCGGATGCTTTGAATTGCATGGATATCTCCCCAACGACAGCGCTTGACGCGCCGCACTCCTCTTTTCAGCGCCTCATATCCAAAAATTGCTTCTCACTTTTCGGGATGCGCGACCTCTTCCGCCGATTGATAAGAGCAAGTTTGCGCAAGCGCAATGGGAAAAGCATGCACATGCAAAAGAGCTTATTCATGCGCGAATAGATCATTCGCTGGAATACTACGACCGAGAATTAGAGAGAATATTCATTTTATATCAATAAGATAAAAGAGAATTCCCGATCTACCCATCATAAAACCCTTCACCAGCACCTGCTTGACAACGTCGATTTCCTGTCGATATTACTATGATGTCAGACCAATTTAAAACTAACAAGGGAACCGGTTCTGGCCTGATTGCGCGCTGAGATTCTGGGCCAGACTCCGGGTTAGACTATCGGCTGATCTCTGAGCCAATCTGTGAAATGGAGGCAGGATGAAAGATAGCAGGCTGCTGCAAATAGCGCCATTACCGCCGATGGATCGCGCCAGGCAGGTAACCGACGCGCTCGCCAATTACATCGCGACAGCGCAGCTTCAAGCCGGTGACCGCCTCCCCGCAGAACGTGAATTGATGACAGCACTCGCTGTCGGTCGCTCCACCATTCGCGAGGCAATCCGTCATTTTCAGGCATTGGGTGTGATTGAAGCGCGCAAGGGCAGCGGCACTTATCTGCTGAAGCCGATTTCGGCTGCGACAATCCACATGCCGCTCTCATTCGATCCCGCACAGTTGCGCGATGCTTTGCTGCAATCGCTCGAAGTACGTCGCGGAATTGAGGCGGAAGCCAGCATGGTTGCCGCACGCAAACGCACCGAAGATGACCTTGCGATTATCGAACGCAATCTCAACGAGATGGAGCGCGTTCACATCGCTGAAGGCACGTCAGGCCCCGAAGATCTAGCCTTTCATCTCGCCATTTATGATGCGACCCATAACCCGCTTTTCAGACAATTGCTCGAACAGATGCGCGAAGCCTTTCTGCACTTCTGGGATCATCCGTTTGAGCGGGTCGATTTCGCGCGGCGGACCTTTCCGTTCCACCGCACGCTCTTCAACGCCATCGTGGCTCAGAACCCTGAAACCGCGCGGCTTGAAACACTGAAAATCCTCGACATTGTTGAGGAAGACATCAAGGAAATGTCCAAATGACCGACGGGATGGATCCGCTGGATTTTGCAGCACTTACGGTTGCTCATGATGAAAGCAATGCATACGACGCCGTGGTTCCACCCATCGTGCAAACCTCGCTTTTTACCTTCCCAAACTATGACGACATGGTCGCCTCGTATCGCGGCGAAAAAATTCGCCCAATCTATACGCGTGGACTCAACCCGACCGTGCGCGCATTTGAAGAAATGCTGGCGAAGCTTGAGGGCGGCGAAGATGCACTGGGTTTTGCCAGCGGTATGGCCGCAATCTCATCAAGCGTATTGGCTTTCGTCAATCCAGGTGATCGCATTGTTGCGGTACGCCATGTCTACCCGGATGCGTTCCGGCTTTTTGGCACCATCCTGAAACGCATGCAGGTGCAGGTCGATTATGTCGACGGACGTGACGAAGAAGCAGTCGCAAAAGCCCTGCCCGGCGCGAAAATGTTCTATATGGAAAGCCCGACAAGCTGGGTCATGGAAGCTCATGATGTCGGCGCACTGGCCAAAATCGCCAAGCAACACGGCGTTCTGAGCATCATCGACAATAGCTGGGCCAGCCCGATCTTCCAGCGTCCGCTGTCGCTTGGCGTTGATCTTGTGGTGCATTCGGCGTCGAAATATCTCGGAGGCCATAGCGATGTTGTGGCTGGCGTTGTGACCGGCTCGAAAGCGCTGATCAATGCCATTCGCGCAGAAACTTATCCATATTTCGGCGGCAAACTTTCACCATTTGATGCGTGGCTGCTTATTCGTGGACTGCGGACGCTGCCAATCCGCATGAAGACGCACGAAGCTTCAGCGCTCGAAATAGCAAAGCGTCTTCAGGCGCTCGATGTGGTGGAAACTGTCTGCCATCCAGCACTCGCCAATCGCCTACCGGCAGGGCTGACCGGCACGTCCGGCTTGTTCTCTGTCATCTTCCGTGAAGGCGTGAATATTCGCGAATTCTGCAACCATCTCAACCTGTTCAAACTTGGCGTGAGCTGGGGCGGACATGAAAGCCTGATCGTGCCAGGCGAAGTGGTGTTGCAGCAAAAGGCACAGCCAAATTCCGCTCACACATTCGGCATTGATGCACGCTCGGTGCGCCTGCATGTCGGATTGGAAGGAACCGAAGCGCTGTGGAGAGACATTGAAGGAGCGCTCGCTCAGTCAATCGCATGAAATAAACCGTCGTGAGGATAAAAAAGGGGAACGGAAATGAAGAAACTAATCGTCGCCGCACTCGCCACCATGCTGATGAGTGGTACAGCACTTGCCGATACAACATTGAAGCTTGTCGAAGTTATCACCAGCCCGGAGCGCACCAAGACGCTTGAATCAATTGTTGCAAAGTTTGAAGCTGCCAATCCGGGCACCAAGGTGGAAATCATCTCGCTGCCATGGGGAGAATCCTTCCAGAAATTCGCAACCATGGTATCGGCAGGTGAAATTCCTGACGTCATGGAAATGCCGGACACGTGGGTGTCGCTCTATGCCAATAATGGCATGCTGGAGAGCCTTGAGCCATATCTCGAGAAGTGGGAAACCACGCCGGACCTGACCGAGCGTGCGCTTGAGCTTGGTCGCAGCGTCAAGAACACCGCCTATACGCTGCCTTACGGCTTTTACCTGAACGCCATGTTCTACAACAAGAAATTGTTGGCCGAAGCTGGTGTCTCCGAACCGCCAAAGACGATGGATGAATTTGTCGAAGCCTCCAAAAAGATTTCTGCATTGCCTGGCAAGTCCGGCTACTGCATGCGCGGCGGTCCGGGTGGACTCAATGGCTGGGTGATTTTTGCCGCATCCATGGCAGGTAACAATAAGTTCTTCAATGAAGACGGCACCTCGACCATGAACGGCGAAGGCTGGAAAAAGGGTATTACCTGGATGGTCGATCTTTACAAGAACGGCCTTGCTCCAAAGGACAGCGTCAACTGGGGTTTCAACGAAACCGTCGCGGGTTTCTATAGCGGCACCTGCGCCTTCCTCAATCAGGACCCGGACGCCCTGATCGCCATTGCCGAGCGCATGAAGCCTGAAGATTTTGGCGTGGCCATCATGCCAAAGGGCCCGGATGGCAAGACCTTCCCGACCATTGGCTTTGCCGGATGGTCGATGATGAGTGGAAGCCAGAACAAGGACCTCTCCTGGAAGCTGATTTCGATGCTTGAGGGACCGGAAGGCAACATCGAATGGAACAAGCGCACTGGGGCTTTGCCGGTCCTTAAATCCGCACAGAATGATCCGTTTTATAGCGGCGAACAGTTTAAAGGCTGGTTCGATGAGCTGGCTGACAAAAACGTCGTTCCAACCGTGATGCCGACTTATCTTGAAGAATTTGCCTTCTTCAAGGATTCGCTCGTCATCAAGACGTCGCAAGAAGCGCTTCTGGGCGACATCACGCCTGATGAGCTGGCCGAACAATGGGCAGAATATCTGACCAAGGCACAGCAGAAGCACCTTTCCAAACAGTAAGCAGCATAAACATCGCAGGCGCGGAATCTTCGCGCCTGCTCATCCTCTTCATGCAATCCCCGCGAAGGGAAAAATGATGAACGACACCGCTTCCATCAAGGCCCCGGTGCCAAGCGAAGTACCAAGGCAGGACCAGCGCAGCTTTTTGCAGCGTCTTGCACACGCCTCCGAACCCTATCTTTACAGCGCTCCCGCACTTATATTAATTGGCGCGATCATGCTGGTTCCACTGATCCTTGGCGTGTCTTATGCCTTTCGCGACATTCAATTGCTCAATCCTTTCTCGGGCGGTTTCGTCGGACTTGAGCATTTTCGGGAACTTGCAACCGATCAGGCGTTTTACCGCTCGCTGAAAAACACACTTTGGTGGACTGGCTGTTCGGTTCTGCTGCAATTCGTATTTGGACTTATTCTGGCATTGCTGCTCGACAAGCCGTTTGCGGGTCGCGGTCTGGCGCAAGCGCTGATCTTCCTGCCATGGGCAGTGCCAACATTTCTGACCGGTCTTAACTGGGCCTGGCTGTTTAATCCGGTTATCGGTCCACTTCCTCATTGGCTGCACGCCATCGGACTATTGAGTGCGCCTGACAATATCCTGTCCGATCCCAATCTTGCCATGTGGGGCATCATCACAGCGGGTGTTTGGTGGGGTATTCCGTTCTTTGCGATCACCATGCTCGCAGCTTTGCAGGCCATCCCACGCGACCTTTACGAAGCAGCAAGCATCGATGGCGCAGGCCCGGCGCAGCGCTTCCTTTCGATCACGCTGCCTTATCTTGCGCCCACCATGGCCATTACCATTTTGTTGCGCACCGTATGGATTGCCAACAGTGCCGATCTGATCGTCGTGATGACGGGCGGTGGCCCAGCTGATCGCACGCAGATCGTCGCAAGCTATATCTTCACGCAGGCTTTCAAGCGGCTCGATTTTGGCTACGCGTCTGCCATTGCGATGGTGCTGCTCGTGTTGCTGATGGTCTATTCGATGCTCATCGTGCTGTTGCGCCAGACGCTTCTGAACAAGGATTGAGGCCATGACAAACCGCAAGTTCCTCCTTGTCGGCGCACATCGCATAGCTATTCTGCTGTTCGTCTTGTTCGCGCTGTTTCCTATCTTCTGGCTGGTCAAAGTTTCCGTCACGCCCAATGACCTGCTTTACAGCGAAGGCGTCCGAATGTGGCCGTCACGCACGACGTTTGATCACTTTAGCCATGTGTTGAATAACAGCTCGTTTCCGCTGTTTTTCCGCAACAGCCTGATCGTGTCCGGCTCAACCGCAATCATCGTTACGCTGCTGGCGTCACTTTCCGGTTATGCGCTGTCACGTTTCAACTTCCGCGCCAAATACTGGATCGTGGCGCTGATGCTGCTCACACAGATGTTTCCGCTCGTGATGCTGATTGCGCCTATCTACAAGATTATGGCACCGCTCGGCCTCACAAATAGCCTGATCGGCCTCATCATCGTTTATTCGGCGTTCAATGTGCCTTTCGCAACCTTCTTAATGCAGTCGTTCTTTGATGGCATTCCGAAAGACCTCGAAGAAGCCGCAAAGATCGACGGTGCGACGCAATTCATGGCGTTTCGCCAGATCATCCTGCCGCTCACTCTGCCCGGCATTGCCGCTACGCTTGGCTTCGTTTTCACCGCAGCGTGGAGCGAGCTTCTGTTCGCACTGATGCTGATTTCCGGCAATGATGCGGCAACTTTCCCGGTCGGGCTTTTGAGCTTCGTCTCAAAATTCTCGGTCGATTTCGGACAGATGATGGCGGCGGGCGTACTCGCGCTGATCCCGGCCTGTCTCTTCTTCTTCCTCATTCAACGATACCTCGTGCAGGGTCTCACGGCTGGTGCGGTCAAAGGCTAGCATGTCTCCCAAAAATTCGAACCGATTTTGGGATAAAGATATGCTTTAAAACAAATAGTTAGAGCATTTCTAACGATTTACCTTAAACAAGAAATGCTCTGAAAGGATACTCCCTATGGCTTCCATTGATATTCAGTCAGTCCGCAAAAGCTACGGCGAACATGCTGTTCTGCACGGCGTTGATCTTGAGATCAAAGACGGGGAATTCATCGTGCTGGTTGGCCCTTCGGGCTGTGGTAAGTCTACGCTTCTGCGCATGATTGCTGGCCTTGAAGACATCACTTCTGGTCAGGTGCAAATCAGCGGCAAACGCGTCAATGAACTGGCACCTAAAGACCGCGACATTGCGATGGTGTTTCAGTCCTATGCGCTCTACCCGCATATGAGTGTCGCCGACAATATGAGCTACAGCATGCGGCTGCGCAAAACGCCGAAAGAAAAGATCGCAAGCGCCATCAAATCAACGGCCACAAAACTCGGCCTTGAGCCCTTGCTGGAACGACGCCCAAAAGCGCTTTCTGGTGGTCAGCGTCAGCGCGTTGCCATGGGCCGTGCGATTGTACGCCAGCCCAAGGCCTTTCTGTTCGATGAGCCACTTTCCAATCTCGATGCCAGACTGCGTGAGCAGATGCGCGCAGAAATTAAGAAACTTCACGCAGAACTGAAAGCCACTTCGATCTACGTCACGCACGACCAAATCGAAGCCATGACGCTCGCTGATCGTATCGTCGCCATGCATGGCGGTGTGGTGCAACAGGTCGGCTCACCGCTTGAACTCTATGACACTCCGGCCAACCTGTTTGTGGCTGGTTTTATCGGCTCACCGGGAATGAACTTTCTTGACGTCACCTATCTAGAGCAGGATGGTGAGCCGCGCCTGAAACTGACCGATGGTATGGTGCTTAAACTGCTGCAACCAATGCAGCTTCAGGACGGCGCACGCGCCACGCTTGGTATTCGGCCCGAACATGTGCAAATTGAAAACGAGGCAGGTATTGCTGCCAGTGTCGATCTTGTCGAACCCACAGGCTTTGGCATTATTCTTCATTTGAGCGTGCACGGACTGCCGTTTAAGATTTTCACGCTGGAGCGCGATGCGCTGCGGTCAGAAGGCACTATTCAGGTGAGCTTCCCGCCGCAACAGCTTCATTTATTCGATGGTGACGGAAATCGCGTAGAGACCGCTTAAACTGCGCCCTAAAAACGTGCCTGTATGTCTAGCGAAAGCAGGGCTACAGGCCGAGCCTGATCACCCGCCTTAACCCAAATCACTTCTTCAATCTCGCTGGAAGCAGCAGGCACCTGCCCTTCCTTAAGGCTAAGATGAAAAAGCTCTGCTTCAACGATTGAATCCGTTTCATTGGCAGCCGGCGCTGACATTTTTGCAGCATAGCGCAGTTGGCTCTCATCAATGAGAATACCAAGCTCTTCCTCAATCTCGCGAATGAGAGCGGTCTGCGGCTCTTCACCGGCGTCGATTTTGCCGCCAGGCTGAAAGAATATCTCGCTACCGCGCTTGCGAACAAGAAGGAAACGGCCCGCTTCATCGCGGATAATAGCTGCTGCAATACGAATCGTTGTCATGATGCCGCAACATCGTCACGAACACGTACACCGTCAAGAATGATTGCCGAAATTGAACGCGCTGTCTGTTCATAAAAATCTGGTTCTTCGGTGCGCTTTCCCATAATTGCAGCCACCTGAACCGAAAAGTCAGAATAATGCTGTGTCACCGCCCAAATGGTGAAAATGAGATTATACGGATCAATCGGCGCAATGCGCTTTTCTTCAATCCAACGGTGAATAACCGCCGCCTTATCATCGACCAGATCTTTCAAATGGCCTTTGAGAAAATCGGTAATCGCCGGTGCGCCATGCAGAATTTCATTGGCGAACAAGCGCGAAGCTTCTGGTCTTTTCGCTGAAATTTCAAGCTTGAGCGCTATGTAGCGGCGCAGTTCCTCAAGCGGATCACCTTCAGGATTGATGCTTTCAAATGGGCCAAGCCATTCTGTCAGTGTTTCTTCGAGAACCGTTACATAGATGTTCTGCTTGCGCGGAAAATAATAAAGCAGGTTTGGCTTCGACATACCTGCTTTTTCAGCAATCTGATCGACTGTCGAACCGCGAAAGCCATAAGCGGAAAAGACGTCCAAAGCTGCATCCAGAATGAGCCTGCGGTTGATGCCCTGAATACGGGTCGCGCCTTCTGTCTTTTCAGTGACAGACTGATCCGTGGGGGAAGTTGCGTCTGTGACCATTTAGCACCTTTATGCAGGGCAGAATTTTGTAAAACCGCTTGACCGTTGTCCAAGGCTCTTCTAGCCTGCATTTTGACCAACTAGTCAAGTTTTTGCAATCGCTGCAACAACATTGAGGCCAAAGAGCCGGGTCACGGGAACAACATAACATGCAAAGCGCAGACAACAATGCTGTGTGTGATGCATGCTTGAAATGTGGAGGCAGAGCGTATGGTGCTCTCCAGTAATCTCAAGGTTAATGGCGACAGGCTGTGGGACAGCCTGATGGACATGGCCGAGATCGGCCCGGGTATTCGCGGTGGCAATAATCGCCAGACTTTGACCGATGAGGACGGCGAAGGCCGTCAGCTTTTCCAGAAATGGTGTGCGCAGGCTGGTCTTTCCATGTCTGTTGACACCATGGGCAACATGTTCTTTTTGCGCCCCGGCGAAGATGCCGATGCTGATCCGGTCTATATGGGCAGCCATCTCGACACACAGCCCACCGGCGGCAGATATGATGGTGTTCTTGGTGTGCTCGGCGGACTTGAAGTCATACGCACGCTTAACGACATGAGCATTAAGACCAAACGTCCGCTTGTCGTGGTCAACTGGACCAATGAAGAAGGCACGCGTTTTGCGCCAGCCATGCTCGCATCCGGTGTTTTTGCCGGTGAGCTTGAGCAGGACTGGGCTTATCAACGAACCGATGCCAAGGGCAACCAATTCGGCGATGAGCTGGAACGCATCGGCTGGAAAGGCGACGAGCCGGTCGGCAAGCGCAAGATCCATTCCATGTTCGAACTGCATATTGAACAGGGGCCAATCCTTGAAATCGAAAACAAGGATATTGGCGTTGTCACCCATGGTCAGGGCCTTTGGTGGCTTCAGGTGACATTGACCGGCAAGGAAGCACATACCGGCTCAACGCCGATGAAGATGCGCAAAAATGCAAGCCTTGGTCTCGGCAAACTGCTGCAACTGGTCAACGAGATCGCCATGGCGCACCAACCAGATGCGGTGGGCGGCGTGGGCCATATTGAAGTCTCGCCAAACTCGCGCAATGTGCTTCCCGGTCAGATCGTTTTCACCGTCGATTTCCGCTCGCCGGACCAAAAGACACTCGATACCATGAAAACGCGCTTTGAAACGGAAGCGCCAAAAATCGCAGCAGACCTTGGCATCGGCATTGAAATTGAAGTGGCAGGCCACTTTGATCCCGTCACTTTTGACGAAGGCTGCGTGACGGCTATTCGCAATGCAGCCGAGCGGCTGGGTTACAGCCATCGCGACATTGTTTCCGGTGCTGGTCACGATGCCTGCTGGATCAATCGCGTCGCGCCCACGGCCATGGTCATGTGCCCATGCGTTGATGGGCTGAGCCATAATGAAGACGAGGAAATTTCAAAGGAGTGGGCATCGGCTGGCGCTGATGTGCTTCTTCATGCCGTATTGGAGACTGCTGAAATTGTGAGTTAGCATTCGTTCCATCCAATACTGCTTAATGTTCGAAACAAAACCAAAAAGGGGAACGCGAACATGGTAAGTTCTGGGGCCAGTAAAGTGATCAAGGGCGGCACAGTCATCACTGCCGACCGCACCTTTAAAGCCGACGTTCTCATCGAAGGCGAGAAGATTGTTGCCGTAGGTGATAATCTGACCGGCGATGAAACCATTGACGCTTCAGGCTGCTACATCATGCCCGGCGGCATCGATCCGCATACGCATTTGCAAATGCCGTTCATGGGCACCTATTCATCCGATGATTTCGATACCGGCACCGCAGCCGCCCTTGCTGGCGGCACCACGATGGTTGTCGACTTCGTGCTGCCCGGACCGGAAGGCAATCTGCTCGACGCGTTGCAGGAATGGTTCCAGAAGGCAGGCAAGGCGCGCACCGATTATTCATTCCACATGGCGATTACGGGCTGGAGCGAACGCGCGTTTAACGAAATGCCAGAAGTGGTGAAGCGCGGCATCAATACTTTCAAGCACTTCATGGCCTATAAGGGCGCGTTGATGGTCAATGATGACGAAATGTTCGCATCATTCCAGCGCTGCGCAGAACTGGGTGCCATGCCGCTCGTTCATGCAGAAAACGGCGATATCGTTGCGCAATTGCAGGCAAAGCTGTTGGCCGCTGGCAATGACGGACCGGAGGCGCACGCCTATTCACGCCCGCCGGAAGTGGAAGGCGAAGCGACCAACCGCGCCATCATGATTGCCGATCAGGCCGGTGTGCCGCTTTATGTGGTGCACACATCCTGCGAGCAGGCCCATGAAGCAATCCGCCGCGCGCGCCAGAAAGGCATGCGGGTTTATGGCGAGCCACTGATCCAGCATTTGACGCTCGATGAAAGTGAATATCACAATCGCGATTGGGATTATGCTGCGCGCCGCGTGATGTCGCCGCCATTCCGCGACAAAGTCAATCAGGATAGTCTCTGGGCAGGTTTAGCTGCAGGCAGTCTGCAATGTGTTGCAACCGATCATTGCGCCTTCACGTCCGAGCAGAAGCGTAATGGCATTGGCAATTTCACCAAAATCCCGAACGGCACTGGCGGACTTGAAGAACGGCTTCCGGTGCTCTGGACACGGGGTGTGCGCACTGGTCGTCTGACGCCAAACGAGTTTGTCGCTGTGACCTCGACCAATATTGCAAAAATTCTCAATATTTATCCGCAGAAAGGCGCAATCCTGCCAGGTGCTGATGCCGATGTCATCATCTGGGACCCCGAAGCCACCAAAACAGTCTCGGCCAAAACACAGCATTCTTCCATTGATTACAATGTGTTCGAAGGTTTTGAACTTAAGGGCCTGCCGGTCCAGACATTCTCGCGCGGTCGCCTTGCTTTTGACAAGGGGCACGTGACCGCGCAGCCGGGCGATGGCCGTTTTGTTGAACGCGAACCAAATGGTGCCGCCAACAAGGCATTGTCGCAATGGAAAGAAATCGTTGCGCCGCGCAAGGTGGAACGCAGCGCCGAACATATGCCGATAGGGGTCTGAATCATGGCTCTGGCTCAATTTCGGGAAATGCGCATGAATTCAGAAAACAGCGTTGCCCCGGAAAGGGGCCTGAAGACTGCAGAGACAGTCATCGACATTAAGGATCTGTCATTGGTTTTTGAAACCAATGACGGTCCGGTTCATGCCCTGTCCGACATTAACCTCGCGGTTAAACGTGGCGAGTTTGTTTCCTTCATCGGGCCATCGGGTTGCGGCAAAACCACTTTGATGCGTGTGGTTGCTGACCTTGAACAGCCAACTTCCGGCTCCGTCACGGTAAACGGCAAAACACCGGAACAGGCGCGGCTTGACCGCTCTTATGGTTATGTATTTCAGGCGGCGGCGTTGTTTCCGTGGCGCACGATTGAAGACAATATCAGCCTGCCGCTTGAGATTATGGGCCATTCAAAAGCCGAGCGAAAAGCCTGTATTGAAAAAAATCTCGCGCTCGTGAATCTCACCGGCTTTGGCAAAAAATTCCCATGGCAGCTTTCCGGCGGTATGCAGCAGCGGGCATCCATTGCGCGTGCATTGTCTTTTGATCCGGATATGCTGTTGATGGACGAACCTTTCGGTGCACTGGATGAGATTGTTCGTGATCACCTCAACGAACAGCTTCTGAAACTCTGGGCGGCAACGCAAAAGACCGTGATCTTTGTAACCCATTCGATCCCGGAAGCAGTGTTTCTTTCAACAAAAATCGTGGTCATGAGCCCGCGTCCGGGCCGCATTCATGAAATCATCGACTGTGATCTTGGCCCTGACCGAACGCTGGACATTCGCGAATCCGAAGCCTTTATCAAGATTGCTCACCGCGTGCGCGATGGCCTGCGTCTGGGGCATATTCATGAGTGAAATCCGGGGGCAGAAATCGTATGAAAGGCGGCGCAGATGACGGCCTTTTTTCGCGACAAATTTATTCCGGTTGCGACCGTCCTCGCAGTGATTTTTGCGATCTGGTACGCATTTGCTGTCTATCTGAACGCATCTTTCGAGCGTGATCAGGCGGAGCGCGCCGGGACCGAAATAGCTTTCTCCACGCTGGTTGGCAAGACGATGTTTCAGGACCGCCCAGTCCTCCCCGCGCCGCATCAGGTGGCTGAGGAAATCTGGAAAACGGTGTTTGTCGTCAAGCCGAGTTCAAAACGTAGCCTCGTCTATCACGGCTGGGTGACGCTGTCCTCGACACTGCTTGGCTTTGTGCTTGGCTCAGCGCTTGGTGTACTGCTTGCAGTGGGCATTGTGCATTCGACAACGCTCGATAAAAGCTTGATGCCGTGGATCATCACTTCGCAAACAATTCCCATTCTTGCCATCGCGCCGATGATTATTGTGGTGCTCAATGCGATTGGAATTTCAGGATTGTTCCCCAAGGCTGTCATTTCCACCTATCTGTCGTTCTTTCCGGTGGCGGTTGGCATGGTCAAGGGTTTGCGCTCGCCTGACATGATGCATCTTGATCTGATGCGCACCTATAATGCATCGAAAAATCAAGTTTTCTGGAAGCTGCGCTGGCCTGCAGCGATGCCGTTTCTGTTTACCTCCATGCAGATTGCGGTTGCCATCAGCCTTGTGGGTGCCATCGTCGGTGAATTGCCGACAGGCGCTGTTGCAGGTCTTGGCGCGAGACTGCTTGCCGGCTCCTATTACGGGCAAACCGTGCAAATATGGGCGGCACTGGTGCTTGCAGCTTTCATGGCTTCCATCCTTGTCGGGCTGGTTGGCATTGCGGCGACAATGGCCAAACGACGCATGGGAATCAAGCCGGAAAAGGCGGCATCATGATCATCAATATTGCTATCATCATCGCTCTGATTGCCGTGTCGTGGTTTGTCGTGCAGGGACTGGCCAGCGTTAAAATCCGCAATGCTCACGGCCAAAGGCTGTTCGATATTGCCGTGCCCGCATTGTTTGGCATTGCCATGCTGGTGCTATGGGAAGTGGCTGTGCGGATTTTCGAAGTTCCATCCGTCCTTCTGCCTGCCCCATCTGCCATATGGGCGCGGATCACAAGTTCTATCCCGATCTTATGGGCAGATTTTCAGCAGACATTCTTAAAGGCTGTCATCATCGGTTATGTGGCGGGATGCGGGCTTGGCTTCATCACCGCCATCATCGCCGACCGCATACCCTTTTTGCGCAAAGGCCTATTGCCAATCGGCAATCTTGCAGCTGCCCTCCCCATTGTCGGCGTGGCCCCCATCATGGTGATGTGGTTTGGCTTTGACTGGCAGTCGAAAGCAGCCGTTGTGATCATCATGACTTTCTTCCCGATGCTGGTGAATACGGTTGCGGGGCTTGCCGCCAGCGGCTCAATGGAGCGCGATCTGATGCAGAGCTATGGTTCCAACTACTGGCAAACGCTGATCAAGCTCCGTCTGCCTGCGGCCATGCCCTTCATCTTCAATGCGCTAAAAATCAATTCAACACTCGCCTTGATCGGCGCGATTGTGGCCGAGTTTTTCGGCACGCCAATCGTCGGCATGGGCTTCCGCATATCGGCTGAGATCGGCCGTATGAATGTGGATATGGTCTGGGCCGAAATCTTTGTGGCAGCTCTTGCGGGATCGCTCTCTTATGGGGTGATTGCGCTGATCGAGCGCAAAATTACATTCTGGCACCCTTCATACAGGAGGGCATGAGCCTGACTATTTGGCATCTACCATCATAAGGCGGACCAAAACGCATTCCGAAAAGTGGGAACCGGTTTTCGGGCAAAATGCGCACAATAAAAAAGAACCAGAGGAGAACTGAAATGAAGAAGGCAATTTCTCTATGCCTTGGAACAGCCGGGCTTGCACTCGCACTCATGACGAGCACCGCAATGTCAGCAGACAAGCTGACCTTGCAGCTCAAATGGGTGACGCAGGGCCAATTCGCCGGTTATTATGTCGCCAAGGACAAAGGCTTCTACGAAGAAGAAAATCTCGATGTTGAAATCAAGCCGGGCGGACCGGACGTAGCACCTCCGCAGGTGATTGCCGGCGGTGGTGCCGATGTGGTGGTGGACTGGATGCCGTCCGCACTTGCCACGCGCGAAAAGGGTGTACCGCTCGTCAATATCGCACAACCTTTCAAGAAATCCGGCATGATGCTGACGTGCCGCAAGGAAACTGGCATTACCAAGCCGGAAGATTTTAAGGGCCGCACGCTGGGCGTCTGGTTCGGGGGCAATGAATATCCGTTCCTGTCGTGGATGAGTCATCTCAAGATTCCAACCACGGGCGGCGCTGATGGCGTGACCGTGTTGAAGCAGGGCTTCAACGTCGATCCCCTGATCCAGAAGCAGGCCGATTGTATTTCGACCATGACCTATAATGAATATTGGCAGGTGATCGATGCCGGTCTTCCTGCCGATCAACTCGTCGTGTTCCCTTATGAAGAACAGGGCGTCGCCACACTTGAAGACGGGCTTTACGTTCTTGATAAGAGCCTTGAAGACCCGGCGATGGTCGACAAGCTCGCTCGCTTTGTCCACGCATCAATGAAGGGCTGGCAATACGCGTCTGAACATCCAGATGAAGCCGCCGAGATCATTTTGGAAAACGATGCTTCCGGCGCACAGACGCAGGAAGTTCAGGAGCGAATGATCAAGGAAATCGCCAAGCTTATCGATGGCTCGGATGGAACACTTGATGTGGCGGCAGCCGACCGTACAGTCGACACGCTGCTTGGAGGTGGTTCCGATCCGGTCATTACCAAAAAGCCGGAAGGCGCATGGACATCCAAAATCACGGATGCTGTAAAAAAGTAGAACAAGAAAAAACCCGGAAGCCGTAGCTTCCGGGTTTTATTTATTTCAGCTTTTCTTCCAAGGCCATAGCTCTGACGAGTTCACGCTCAAGCCGCGCTTCTTCCTCGACCTTTGGCTTGGTAAAGCGTCCGAGAAGAAGATAGGCAACCGGCGTTACAAACAGCGTAGCAATGGTTGCGAGGCCCAAGCCACCAACAATCACCCAGCCAAGTGCCACACGCGCTTCAGCACCCGCCCCACTTGCCAGCACCAGCGGTACGCCACCCAGCACCGAGCATATCATGGTCATGCAGACCGGACGCAGGCGAATATTGGCGGCTTCTTCGATAGCTTCACGAACATTCATGCCCTTGTCGCGCAGCTGATCGGCAAACTCGACAATCAGAATACCGTTCTTGGCCATGATGCCGACCAATAGCACAAGCCCGATCTGGCTATAGACATTGAGCGTAGTCCCAGTCAGAATCATCGCGAACACCGCGCAGCCAAGGCCCAACGGAACGGTCGCCATAACGATCAGTGCGCTGACAAAGCTTTCAAACTGTGCGGCCAAAACCAGCAGAATGATGATGATGGCAAAGCCAAACACCAGCACGATGCCTGTCGAGGTTTCGCTCAAGGTCGAAGCTTCCGCCAGCGGAATGATGTGACTGCCGGGCGGCAGCAGGGGTGCTGCGATCTCGAGTGCTGCGGCATAGGCATCACCCAAAGCGAAATCGCTGCGCAGATTGCTTGTTATAGCAACCGACCGCTGGCGCTCTTCGCGATTAAGCTGCGGCGGCACCGCCTCTTCCACAACCGTCGCGATCGAAGACATGGGAACATAACGCCCATCGCTTGTCTTGAGGAAGACATTCTCAAGGTCGGTCGGGTCGTTGATCGGGTTGGTGGTGGATACAAGTTTCACATCGAAACTTCTGTCGCCCACATAGACCGAGCCAATCTTGCGGCCATCGAGAACTGATTGAACCGCGTTGGCCAGACCCGTTATATCAATGCCAAGATCGGATGCGCGTTCACGATTGATCTCAACAGAAAGCTGCGGCTGTGTCGGTTCGACCGACAGGCGCGGTTGCAGGAAACGGGGATCTTTTTCAAGCGCCGCAACGACCGCATCGGCAGCAGGACTGAGCTTGGCGTAATCATTGCCGACGATAGCAAATTGCAGGCCGTTACCGGCACCGCGGATGCCAAGGCTGTTGGGCTGAGCTGCGAAAATACGCACCCCTGTTATGCCTCGCGTGCGTGCTTCAACATCGGCCAGAATTTCCTGCTGCGAACGACTGCGTTCCTTCCATGGGGCCAGTGTAAGCACCATGAAGCCATTATTGGAAGAACCGCCCGAACCGGCAATCGAATAGGTAGTGAGAATTTCACCGCTATCGCGCAAAGGCTGCACGGCTTGTTCGATCTGATTGAGTTGCGACTGAAGAAACTCGACACTGATACCCTGTGGACCATTAACGCGCAAAAATGCCGATGCACGATCTTCGGTCGGCGTCAGTTCCTGTCGGAGCTGTCCGAAACCAACATAGGATGCACCTGCAAAAAGCACCGCTGCCAGCACCACAATGAAAGGCGCCGAAAGACAGGCATGCAAGCTTTTGCGATAGAAATTTCCAAGCCCACTACCAATACGACGCATGAAGAGCGGGCCATGGCCACCACCTTCCGCTTCGTCGTTGCCTTCTTTCAGAAACCGTGATGCCAGCATCGGACAGAGTGTGAGTGCCACAATGGACGACAGCAAAATCGCGATGGCAAGAACAAAGCCAAATTCGCGGAACAGGCCACCCGCCTGCCCCGGCAAAAAGGAGATCGGCACAAAAACTGCAACAAGCGTGAGTGTGGTCGCCACAACCGCGAAGAACACTTCCTGCGTGCCAAGAACTGCTGCCGCACGCGGCCCCATGCCCTGATTGCGTCGGCGCACAATGTTTTCAAGCACAACAATCGCATCGTCCACGACAAGGCCCGTTGCGAGCACCAGCGCCAGAAGGGTGAGGATATTGATGGAAAAGCCAGTTAGATAAATAGCTGCGACCGTACCAATCAGCGCCACAGGAATCGCCAGAGCGGGAATAAGCGTCGCGCGTATATCCCATAAAAACAGAAAGATGATAGCAACAACAATCAGCACCGAGGCAATCAGCGCAATTTCAACCTCATGAATAGCGCCATTGATGAAGTTTGCATCATCACTGGTAACCGTGATCGTAACACCCTGTGGCAATGTCTTTTGCAAATTATCAACGGCTGCGCGGACGCCTTGCGAAATATCCAAGGTATTGGACTGAGCTTGACGCACGATGCCAAGGCCGATTGCCGTCTTGCCGTTGGAGCGCACGGATGAGCTTTCAATATCCGGCCCAAGGGTCACGCTTGCCACATCGCGGATTTGCGTGCGTCCTTTGATGTAGACATTTTCGAAATCTTCAGGCTTTTCGAGATTGGCGGCAGCGCGCACCACAATCGACTGATCGGAACTGCGCAGAGACCCCGCTGGTGCGTCAAGCCCCATTGATGAAAGTGCGCTGGATATATCTGCAATCGTTAGGCCATAGCTTGCCAGACGCGCCTGATTAATGTCGATACGGAAAATCTTGTCGCGGTCGCCATTGATCTGCACATCGGCCACGCCGGGTACGGCGGAAAGCACATCTTGTATGTCATCCTCAACCAGAACCGTCATATCATCGACGGACATGGTGTCCGATGTAACCGCAAGGCGCATCACCGCATCGGCGTTGGAATCCGCCTTGATAATGCGCGAGGGATCGGCATCATCGGGCAGATTATTCGCCACACGCGAAATCGCATCGCGCATATCGGCTGCAGCGACATTCAGATCAACGCCATCGTTGAACTCGACCGTGACGCGGCTGCGTTCAAAGGATGAACTCGACGAAATCGACTTCACGCCCGAAACACGCGCCACAGCGTTTTCCAAAACCTGCGTCAATTGCCGATCGATGGTTTCAGCCGAAGCGCCACTGAAATCGGTACTGATCGTAACGACCGGGCGATCCACATCCGGCAATTCGCGAATGTCGACGCCCGAAAAGGCAGCCAGGCCCGCAACGATAATCAGGACATTGATGACGAAGGCAAAGACAGGGCGGCGAATGAACAGTGCTGTCGAGCCGCCAGTGCTTCCCGAAGACGATTTAGGATTGCTCACGCTTTATCCTCACCCTGCAGTTCGGGTTTTAGCGGGATCGGCCAGTGCCGTCCCCTGTTCGCTCTGCACCCGAACGGGCGCATCGTCGCGCACACTCTGCACACCTTGTGTCACGATCATATCGCCCTGTTTGACCGGGCCGTCGATAAGGATGTTGGTGGAATTGCGCTGCACGATGCGCGCAGGCACTTTCTCGGCCTTGCCGTCATCCACGCGCCAGACATAAGAGCCATCGGCACCCCACTGGATTGCCAGCGGATCGACCGATGGATAGCTATCGCCTGGAAACAGAACTGTCACCGAGAACGACATGCCGGCCCGCAAACGGTCCTGATCATTGTCGATTTCAGCGCGTACATGCAAAGTGCGGCTTGCTTCATCAAGCGTGTTATCCACGGCATTAATGACGCCACTATAGTTGACGCCGGGCAAAGCCGTCGATTGCGCGCTGACCGGCAGGCCAACCTTGATCTGCGGTGCAAAACGTTCCGGCACCCATATGTCGATCAAAACCTTGGAACGATCATCAATACGCGCAATAGACGTATCCGCCGTGATGTAATTGCCGGCATTGACCGGAAGAATGCCGACAACACCCGAAATAGGTGCACGAACGGTGCGACGGCTTAAAGCAAGCTGCGCATCCTGCAGAGCAAGATTGGTATTTGCCAGCGCCAGATCAGCTTCAATTTCCTGCACAACCGTTGCGGTGTTGGTCGCCCGAAGCCGCGCTATGCGATCACGGGTCGTTTGCGCATCTTTGAGCGCAATCTGCGCCTTGTTGACCGCGATCGTTTCTGTCTCATTGTCAAGTTCTGCAATTGCATCGCCAGCCTCTACGGTGTCTCCGGCCTTCACAAGAAGCTTGTTCATCGTGCCGCTGGAAAAAGGCGTGACTGAAACAGTGCTCAGCGCACGCGCAGAGCCAATAGCGGTCAGGCGATTGTTGATGGTTTCCTGTCCTGCCGCTTCAACGATGACCAAAGGTGCAGCCTGCCCCGAAGACTGCCCACGCGTCTGCTGCCCGGACGTTTCCTGAGTGGCAGAGCCTTTGTTTTTGTATAAATACCAGCCACCACCGGCAGCACCAATAATAAGCAGGCACAGAACAATCTGCTTCCAGGATTTCATTCAACTCTCCGGAAAGGCTCTGTCGAGCACGGCGACAAACCTCTGATAAAATATGCACATTCATGTTGGCTGCAAAATATGTCAGCAAACAGTATCAAAATGATGATCGACCCAACCGGTTGCACATAAAAGTGCATCGCTTGCGTCATCACAGATTTTCCCATTTGCGACTTTGCACGCAGCGATTCAGTGCGTCGAGTTAAATTTCGGTAATGCTAGAGCGTGTCGCGCTTAATCATATCCACCGCGCTCGCTCTATCCATTTATTTTAACACATGTCTTTATCCTAAAACCGGTTCCCACTTTTGTGAGACATGCGCTAAAGCACCGTGCGTCGTCTCGGACGCACATGCGTATCAAAGACAACGTTGCCATCAGGCTTCACGCAAAATAGATAATGCCCGTTGGAATTATCTTGCGCATCCATATATAAAAGGCAGGATTTATACGTATTGCATTATGACGAGCATACTAAATTGGGCACGAGCGCATTATGCCTCACAGCCTGTCAATCTGGATTTAACGTATGACGGCTGTTGAAAAATCCATGGATAACGGGAAGGCTGTTACTGATGCAGCCGCAAATGCCGCCCCCATAACAGCCAAGACTGCACCACAGGACAATACATCGCCTGCCCAATTTACCCGCCTTCGCTGGCGCAACAGGCTTTCGAGCAAACTTCTTATTCTCACCGCTCTTGCGGTGCTAATTGCCGAAGTTCTGATCTTCGTTCCATCCATTGCCAATATGCGCGTACGCTGGATGAGTTCGCGGCTTGATACCGTCGAGGCGGTTAGCGAAGTTCTCATCGCAAGCGGCAATATCGATATTCCGCGCGATGTGCAGGATAAGGTTCTGCTTGCGACGGGTACAAAAGCTATTGCCTTTCGTGAGGCAGGCGCATCGCATCTTCTGGCGATGAGCGAAATGCCGGATAGGATTGATCAGGTTGTTGATCTTGCCAATGTCAGCGAAGCCGCCGCAATCTGGGATGCCTTCGGAACGTTATTCAATGGCGGCAATCGCACATTGCGTATTTATGATTCAAACCCACAATCAGATACACCTGGACGCATCATCGAAATCGTTACCTCGGACGCACCATTGCGTCACGCAATGCTGAGCTACGCGATCAATGTGGCTATCATCTCTTTGCTCATATCAGTGATTGCCGCGAGCCTTATCTATCTTATCATTCATGAAATGCTGTTGCGCCCGGTGCGGCTCATGCATCGCAATATGATTGATTTTGCCTCAGCACCTGACAATCCAACACTCATTCTGGTGCCGGAAAACCGCAAAGATGAATTTGGCGTCGCCCAGCGGCAGATTGCACATATTCAGAGCGATTTGCAACGCACGCTTAAAGAACAGAAGCATCTTGCCGATCTTGGACTTGCGGTTTCTAAAATCAATCATGACATGCGCAATATTCTGGCTTCGGCGCAACTCATGTCGGACAGGCTGGCGGATATTGATGACCCAATGGTGAAGCGTTTTGCGCCAAAGCTCATTCACACGCTCAGCCGGGCAATCAGCTATTCGGAAAGCGTAATGGCTTATGGTCGTTCGCAGGAGCTGCCGCCTGCGCCACGTCGCGTGCAGCTTCACTCGATCATTCTCGATGTTCAGGAAACGCTCAATCTGAACAAAGACAGCGGGATCGAGTTTGAGAATCTGGTTGCAGATGATTTTGAACTCAATGCCGATTCTGAACAGCTCTTCCGGGTTTTGTGTAATCTTTGCCGCAATTCAGTACAGGCGATGGAACGCGATCACACCGGCGATGTCGCAACCGTCAAACGTCTGACCATTTCCGCAGGCCGCATCGGCACCACCGCGATCATCGGCGTTGAAGACACAGGTCCAGGCCTGCCACAAAAAGCCCGTGATCACCTCTTCACGGCCTTTAAAGGCTCCACACGCAGCGACGGAACAGGTCTTGGCCTTGCGATTGCGCAGGAACTTACCCGAGCGCATGGCGGCACGATTGAACTGCGCGAAGATCGGCCCATCGGCGCACATTTTGAGATTCGCCTGCCAGACCTGCCGAATTGGAACGAAAAGCAAAATAGTCAGCATAGTTAGAGCATTTCACGCTGTGATTCCTGTTGGACGAATGATTCCTACGGCCACACGTGAGATGATTTTCGCTTCACGGAGGTTTTCCCCATTTTACGAACGGCTAAAAAAGCCCACAAAACCGGGCATTGACGAGAAAACTTCACATAAGCGCATTTTTTTCCAAGAAGGTGCTTGCATTTAGCAATCTGTCCGATTATCAACCGCCCATCGCCGCAGCAAACGCGGCAAACAGGCACGCACCCGTAGCTCAGCTGGATAGAGCACCAGACTACGAATCTGGGGGTCAGAGGTTCGAATCCTTTCGGGTGCGCCATTTTACTTTCTAAGTATATGAAATTATTAGCGGTATCGTATACGATGCCGCTTTTGCTACATAATCTGCTACAAACAGATTTCTATGCTTATGGTTTTTCAAAACAATGTCAAGTCGCCCATCTCCGGAAATCAAATAAAAATCTTGCTATTTCTGACTTAATGACTTATGGTGTAAGTATGAGTTGAAATCAGTGAAGTGGAATTATTACAATTTTTAAATTAAAAGCCAAAGTTACTTAAATGGATTGATAAATTTAAAAGAATTTAATCTAAATCAGTTTTGTTGATTTCGTGCTCTTACGCAAAAGGTTTTTACCTACAAGCGTGAGGGCTTTTTTTGTTTTAAAAATGGAGAATTATTTGAAGAGAGCGCAATGTAATTTAAACGGTCTGTATACGAGGAAAGGAACATATTATTACCGCAAGGTAATACCGCAGGAATTTCGTGCTGCTATCGGCAAGCGAGAGATTTTCACGTCACTTAAAACCAAAAACGAAACGATAGCGTTGGAAAAGCTGGCTCAAATTAGACTCGGAGCAGAAGCAACCATCGTTTCCCTTAAGGCTGGAACCTATACGGCTCAGATCAGCTTTAGAGACTCATCGGATTATGCTGTAAGCCAAGGACGTGAACTAAAGTGCCTGACCGAAATTGGCGAAGATGAGCATAGCATTCGTCAATTGGCGCATGAGGTGATCCGACATAAGAAAAAGGGAAAGATCAATGTCAAATTGTTCAAGAGCTACGTCAATATCCAAAAAGACGATAAAAGCCTTTGCGATTTGATAGATTTGTATTTCTCCGTAAATGCATATCGTTTTACGGAACTGAATTACGTTGAGAAAAATAAAAAACTCAACCCTATCAAAAATACGGTGCAGAAATTTACAGAATTTCTTGGCGTAAAAGATATTTCAGTATCTGAAATCAGTAGCAAACACGCAAGAGACTTCAGAAATCATTTGAAATCATTAGTATTAAACGATGAAGTCGTGCCAAATACCGCAAATAAGCACTTCATCAATTTGCGTAAATTGTTGAACACCTACTATGACGAGAACGGGATCAATCCAGACATCAATCCATTCAGAGGAATGAGGCTTGAAGGCGATTCCGGTAAGCGAGTTCCTCTCACTGTCGAACATATCAAAGCGAAATGGCTGAATAATTCTGTTTTTGATAGCCTTAGCGATACACTGCGCAATTTGCTTTGGGCGATGATCGATACGGGGTGTGGTTTTAAGGAGCTATGCGGTCTCGATCCAAAGACAGATATTAAGCTTCATGACAAAATCCCACATATTGTTGTGCGAGTGAACGGTTTTCGTAAGCTCAAAACGGATTTCAGAGAGCGGCGTATCCCTCTTGTTGGCTTGGCTCTAAAAGCTTTCAGGAGCTGCCCTGATGGCTTTCCTCACTACAGAGGGGCACTTGGACCTACAAATGCGTCAGCCGCCCTTAATAAGTTCCTCAATAGTCATAGCCTGTTCGATTTAGATGGCCAGACGGTATACAGCGTCCGTCACTGCTTCAAGGATAGGCTTCGTCGTCATAAGGTAATGGACGAAATGCAGCATCAGCTCATGGGCCACCAAATACCCGGAATAAGCGGCAAATATGGCAAGGGCTATGAATTAGATCAATTGCACGAAGCCATGCTCGAAGTAGCTGAGGATTTTCAATAACCATATCGCAGCTCTGGCTGCGATACAGAAATACGAGAATGGCATTTCTTCAGAAAGGAAGGTTAGCCATGTAGACATAATAAAAAGGAGAAAGAATGGACATTGAAGAACAATACCTATCGGATTTAGAAACAATCGGCGAAATTGCATTAGAATTAGAATGCATAGATGAGTATAATTATATTGTTTATCTATTTAACAAAAGAAAAAACACCCCATCAAGGAAACCTAAGCCTTGGTGATTTCATTTGAAATTATTAACATTTGCATGCTAACGCTAAATACATTTGATGATTAAAATTGGGAGAAACTTATACTTATAAACATATTTGAAAAACTCAGAGCAGCCAGCCTCACCACCAATCAATCTGATTTCAGCATAACCTATTGCCAGAAAAACAAAGGCTGGCTCGCCTATCAAAAACACAAAGGCCAGGATTTCAGCGTAAGTGCTGCGATAGCCTGCCTATCAATTGTAAAATACGAATTAGAGCTTCATCTGATCCTCGATGAAATCTCCACAGAGCCATTAATCGAAGAGCTTGATGCGCTAATCTATGCAGAAAAACAACTTCGCCAGTATTTGGCGGAGCTTGGAATTACCGAAGTCAAATTGGCTTCAAATTAATATAGTAATTTTGACGAATCAAATAGAAAAAATCTTATTAATCGTATCTGAAACAAAGGATAATTGTCCATAGACGATACGATTTCATTGTAATTAAAATAATGGGTTCCATTCATTACAAGACTTCAAAGGCCTTTCCGGAGGCCTATGATCAAACACGCCTATAACTAACGTAACTTAAACAACCAATTGGAGAAAGGAAATGAATTCAATACTAAAAGACTTTATTTATGAAGTAAATATTATACCACGTATATGTGCTCACATGACTGATACAACTGATATAGATAAAAGAGCTTTCTGGATGACGATTCATTTGAAAGATGGATATCAATCAGTATCAGATAAGATAATATGGAACATTTATAATTCAGTCAATTACGCATTCAAATCCTATACGAAGAAACATATATCTAATAAAAATGGAATGTTTGCTGCTTATGATTTTGCAGGAACACGAGACAGAAATATTGATTTTAAATCCCTCTCAGTTCCACATATACATCTACTCATCATAGTGAATAAAAATATATCTATTAATTACAGCAAAGATATTATCAAAGAAAAATTGATTGAATCAATCAGGTCAAATATATTAGTAAACAATCACATCAAAAGTATTGCAATTGATGAGTACAAAACTGAAAATTGCTCCTTATTAAATTACGTTGACTACTCAAGGAAATATGAGAAACAAAGCCAATCAGAAATGACGCACTTATTTGAGCATTATTGTTATCCGCACGATGATCATAAAAATCGACATACACCGGAAGCAAAAGAGAAATACCGGCTATTAACGATGGATATGGCCGAACGCATTTTGGATCCAGAGAGCTGCTTTTTTTCGCCGGAGCATCATGATTTAGTTATGAAGGAATATGAAAAAGCCGATCAGAGATACGGATCAGCCAAAACAGATGAAGAGAAGAAAAAACATAAAGCTTCATTTTTACGTGGTGTCTTCAGTGACGAAATCATTCACCATACAATTGCAATATAACTATCAGAACAATCATCTTTATCTGATTGCAAATCGCCCCTTTCACAAAACTCTTGTGTTGGGGGCTTTTTTTGGACAAATCATAAAATGCCCGGCTAAGTCGGATTACCACCTAATCTAAGTTAATTGGCATACCAAAGCGGTAGCTGACATCAAAAATAGATGCTTCAGCGATGAATAATTAACTACGAATATATCAAGATAAAATATCAAGTTGATGAATCAAATAATTCAAATGACTGCTATAAAAAATTAGTATAGCGGAAAGCCTTCATATTAAACGGGGGTTTCGTGAAATATTTATGGTTATCTATCGGTATGATGTTCCTTGCCGGTTGTCAAACGTATGCTCAGCCCACTTATTTTAATGGGCGATATTATATGGCTGGCGATCAGTACTGTAAGAGTATGCGTCAGTACAAACGTGACTTGGTTATGTGCATGGATGGCAAGGGCAGATCGTCTGAACCTAGACGGGCACTTAGTTCACAGGATTTGTATATGTATCAAACAAATCAAATGATAGCTGCTCAGCAAAATGCAGCTTATTCTGCTCAACTGAGTGCGCAAATCGATGCGCAGAATAATGCAATGGCGGCGCATACACAAAACACATTGAATAATGTACGCTCTAACAATGTATATAGAGGCCCGGGCCCATTAAATTATCCCGGAGGCAATCAGGTAAGGTGTGTTTCTACTGGATTTTACACTAACTGCCGGGGCTATTGAGAAAAATCACCATTCAATTCTGATGTACATGTCCAATTTTGTATATCCCTTCGGTGTCAATTTTCCCCTTTCACAAAACCCTTGTGTTGGGGGCTTTTTTTTGGACAAAGCATCAAGTGCTACTTCGATGTCAGATTTAGTTTCTGGAGTTTTTAATTTATTGATATTATTATTCTTTTTTATCGATTTTGGCCTTTTATCAATGATTGATCTGGTTGCTGTAATCAGAGCAAATTCGGGCAAAGTTTTTCTAGCGATGAAACAGCGACTCCATAGCTTGAAGCGCCGATATCTGGCAGAAGCTTTTTGCTTTTCAATTCCGAAATTCGATACTCAGGCACATCGAACGAAGGCTTCTTATTGCGGCCACGAAATTGGTAAGCCATTCCATTGGCCGCTGTGAAAGTACCAGTACGGCAATTGGCCGTGATCGCCTTCGGGAACTTATTTTCAGCTAACGTCTCGCTCACGCACTGTGGCGAAATATCGTGGCTATAATCCAAACAGAACGCTTTGGCGTTTTGTCGGGTATGAACAATACCAATTCTTGCCTTGGCTGTGCCAATGCCACTTGCAGAAGTTATCGTAACATTCATTCCCGCACGTGATCCGTATGGCAGCAATTTTGTTCTGTCCGTCAGCGGTATGTTTTCAGACCCACTGTCGTCAGCCTTAAACCGAAGTTGATATGCTTCATTAGCTTCATCGGTTGCACGGCATAAAATGGAGAAAGGTTCTTGGTAAGGATTTGAATAACTGCAACTGCCTTCGAGTACAGTCTTCGTTGGCGGCACACCATCAATATTCAGATTAAGGATAAAGGTGTCGACGCTTTGCTCTTGAACGTTTTCAGAGCCCCCTTCTTTTCTAATGCCACTGAAGGTTATCGCCGATCCCTTATCGCCGACAATTATTGTGAAGCCTACTCTGCCATCGCCGTACATAGATTGTAGCAAGTTTTCGCCACAAAACTCACTCATATCTCGCTTTGCCACAAACAGCATCTGACATTTACCAGTATGCATCAGCAGCGCATCGGGTTCGCCTGCTTTGGCTGTAAGAGGCAACCCAATCACACAAAATGGCATTAACGTTGACATAAGTACAACAATCTTTGGAAGCCTCATTATTTCGTCCCCCCTAGTTACACGTAGGTTGTGATTGCAGATTCTTATTTGAAAGGGTAGCTAATAAGCTTCATTTGGACTGGGGGTTTTTCATGAGATTAACTGCGCTTGCAGCATTGATGGCAATTTTTTCAACGGCTCAAAGTCAAGCACAAACTTTAGCTGCTCACTCATATAGCGACACGCTGAATATAGGGTTCGTGCATACAAGTTGTGAAGGTACACCGGAAGTAGACGAATGTGTCGTCATGGATTTCGGCTGTGAAAACGGGCCTCTATCCTTTTCTTTCTTTGATTTGGATGACAAGTCAATTGCCAAGTCATTCGAAAACAGTTCCTATCCAAAAGCCGAAATAACTATCAAAGGAAAATCCGAAGAACTGAACAATTGGAGAATTCGTTATTATGGAGGATACTACGTACATGCTACAGATTTTCTATTAATAGAACACAATAATATTATAAATAACGCAATAGATAGTAACGAAAAAATATACATATCCATTAATAACGAAACATTTATTATTGATCCACGATTGATAGATTATTCTAAATTATCTTCTATCATGAATAAGTGTTACGAAAAATTCAAAGATTATAGATGATGAGTTAGCTTGTCTCTTCATTGTTTCTGTGCCGACAAAATTCGATAGACAGACGAGCGGCCAATTCCAAGCTCGCTGGCGATTGTTGCAGCTGGAGCGCCGGTAGATGCCAATTCAAGCACCCGGGAGGACTGTCGGCGGGCCGTTGGTACCCTTCCCCTGTAGAGCCCCTTCGCTTTCGCCTTTGCGATCCCCTCCCGTTGACGAGCGAGCATTATCTCACGCTCGAACTGTGCAATCGACCCGATGAGGTTCATCATCAAACGTCCCGTAGGACTCGAAGTATCGATATTCATATCCAATATGCGCAAGGCAACGCCTTTGGCTTCGATCTGAGCCACAATAGCGGTCAGGTCAGCAATCGAACGTGCAAGACGATCCAAGCGAGTTATCACCAACACATCGCCTTCTCGAACAAATTCCATCGCCCTACTTAATTCCAGCCTGCTAGAATTGACCGAGCTTACCTGTTCACAGAATACTTTCTGGCATCCGTGGCTCTTCAAATCACGAAGCTGAGCCTCGAAGCCCGCCTGCTGTTCCGAAGTAGAAGTTCTCGCATATCCAACTATCAATATATAATCCCTTACATCTCTAAGCTTTATGAGAAATTGTTCCAAAAAAGCGATGTACAGTTATATGGTATTTATTAATCTCAATCGTTATTTTCCCAATAGGCCAAGGCCTATTGATAATAAACACTAGACACTAGCTAGAGCGTGTCCAATATTAAAACACTTATTAATAATACTGATTGGATTGCCATATAGATCAAATTCAACAGCTCCATTTTCCGTATAATTTATTATGAATCCTGTTGTCTTACCAAAACATGGTATTCCAATCGGTAGTATTTTTATAACCTGCGTCACAAAAGATACCGGGTTGCTACCCGTGGCAAAGTCAATTCGCTTGAATTTCTCAGCATTGATAAGTGCCGCAGCAAAGATTGGCCTTGGAACATCATAAGCAGTTTTAATGATAGCGTGAGGCGTCCATTTTGAATGTAATTTCATCAACTAGCCTTTAAGCGCTATTTTTACGAATTTTTACAATATATCTAATTTAGGACATCTCCTTGAAATAAAAATAACAGGGAGATGTTTTAACACTATTTATACTTTAGTCGTCAGGATCAGTAATTGGATCAATTTCACAATTTTTTAGTACTGCCTTCCCCCCAATAATTTTCCAGAACTCACCACGAATATTTCTTCTAACCAAAGGCTTATTAAATTTTATGGAATTTAGTCTAGTTTCGTCAGTCTCCTGACGGCAAAACATAGTTTCTCTATTAATTCCAAGCAATACATAATCGTCTGCTTCATGGCGTCCGTTAACAAACCCATGTGTACAGACCGACTTTCCTTTGGCTGTTATTGAAAGTTCAGTCAGCGATATCTTTTCATCGCCACCCGGCAATGCGTTGTATTTAATATCTCCATCTTTACAGAGACCATAATATTCAAATTCGGTATTTGCACTAGCGCCAGTAGCCATAAATAGCGAAGCCAAAGCCATGCCCAAAATCCAATTTTTCATGTTTACCCCAAGTTGCCCAGAAACTATCTCATTGACATTTCAGTCGTAATGTCGGCTTGCATTTTACTGTGCACTATATGAACGTGACAAGTATTAATCGACATTACAAAGCAGAGTGTATTTCATTGTGCTCGATACAACTGCCACAAAATATGCCACAAAAATTCACGTAATACACATACAAGCCATTGTTTTTGTTGCACGATATGTTATGATGTAATCCTTTCGGGTGCGCCATTTTTTTCAATACGTTAGATCTTGTTTTCGCAGACCTCGTTCTGCGGTTAAACTCATGTCGTACCCTGCGACAGGGATGCAGAACGCGTAATGATATCTATAAGAGGAAAGACCAAGGCAGCTGTCGCACCTTGGCCCTTTGAAAAGATTCCGCTGTTTGCAGATCAAATTATCAATGATGCATCATTTCATGAGCAACATCTTTGCCATTCATTGATGAAGGATAGTAGGTCGGCCAGTTCGTGACCTCTTTAAGCAGAGCCGCACGATCATTGCCCCAATAAAGATGATAGTGATCTGCCTTTTCAGGCGCGATGATATGATCGCTGAACTGCATATATTCGGGTGCAGAGCCATCGCCCTCAACCTTTTTGAAGATAAAGCGAACTCCGCGATTGCCCTTGGCATATGTCAGAATCTCATAGCCATCGCTTGCATATTTGCCAGATGAAGCCTTATCGCCTTTATAGAAAGAGACCTCGTCACCCTTGATGACAAGACGGTCGACATCTGTTCGATAGCCGATTTCGTAATAATCGCTGTACTCTTTAGCGCTCTTATCGCCATGCTCTGCCTTGTGCGCAAAGACGGCATCCAGCGTACCATCCTTCAAATAGGGATAGACGGACTGCCAATCACCTTCCCAATCGGATAGCTTGCGATCTTTGACCTGGTTATCCTCAAAATAGCCATTGGACACATTCTTATCATCTTTGTGGGCGTGGTCATGGGAATGCGAATGATTGTGACTGGACACCGATTTTTCCTTTGTCTCTGCCAGGGCCGGACCTGAAACAACCATAGCTGCGCAAAGGCCAAGCGAAGCAAGCAATTTTAACATATCGATTCTCTCCTAGTTGTAAAGGTAATGTAATATCGTTACAATTTTGAAATAGACACTCTTATGGCTTCTGACAAGCGCAACTATCGTTGGCAGCAATTTATTGGGTGTCTGTGCACAAAGCGCACACGCGCTTGTGCCGGTGGATGTGCGCAACAAACAGGTGTTGCATAATCAGCTATGAGACATTTCGACGGGAACCCAGATCAACAAAAACCCGCAATTTGCGGGCTTTGTCTTATTCAGGCTTTGCTTGTTTATCGGCATGACCAAGATCACGCTCAGGCCATACAAGATCACGCACGCGCTGCTTCAACACTTTGGCTTCAGGGAAACCGCCGTCACGCTTACGCTCCCAGATAAACTCTTCGTTGCCATCGGGCATGTGAATGCGGATTTCAAACACGCCACCCGTTGAGGGCCGCAGCGCCACTTCTGCAACGTCCTGCCCGAATGTCTGCAATAGCTCCTGTGCGAGCCACGCCGCCCGCAGCATCCAGTTGCATTGCGTGCAGTATGTGATGGAGATGCGGGGCGCGTTACTCATCAAACATCATTTCCGTTTTCTGCAGTTTCAAAACCTAAACAAAAAAGAGGTGCTCAAGGCACCTCTTTATATTTCTTAATCATCACCCATCTTGAGCGCCTGAATGAAGGCCTCTTGTGGAATTTCGACCTTGCCGAACTGGCGCATGCGCTTTTTACCTTCCTTCTGCTTGTCCAGAAGTTTGCGTTTACGCGAAATATCGCCGCCATAGCACTTGGCCGTCACGTCCTTACGCAGCGCCGAAATGGTTTCGCGCGCCACGATACGGCCGCCGATTGCCGCCTGAATCGGGATCTTGAACATATGCTGCGGGATCAGCTCTTTGAGCTTTTCGCAAAGCACACGGCCACGCTTTTCAGCAGCAGAACGGTGAACCAGCATCGAAAGCGCGTCAACTGGCTCTTCGTTCACGAGGATTGACATCTTGACCAGATCGCCCTCACGGTAGTCCGAGAGGTTATAGTCGAACGATGCATAGCCCTTCGAGATCGACTTCAGACGATCATAGAAATCGAAAACGACTTCGTTGAGCGGCAGATCATAGGTGATCATCGCACGCGGGCCAACATAGGTCAGATCAATCTGGAGGCCGCGACGCTCCTGACAGAGCTTCATGATCGCGCCGAGATAATCATCTGGCGTCATGATGGTGGCGCGAATCCACGGCTCTTCAATCGCTTCGATCTTCACAACATCCGGCATATCAGCCGGGTTGTGCAGCTCTTTCTGCGAGCCGTCCTGCATGTTCAGGCGATAGACAACCGAAGGCGCTGTCGTGATGAGATCGAGATCAAACTCGCGCTCAAGACGTTCCTGAATGATTTCAAGATGCAGAAGCCCCAAGAAGCCGCAGCGGAAACCGAAACCAAGTGCAGCCGACGTCTCCATTTCAAAGGAGAACGACGCATCATTGAGGCGCAGCTTGCCCATGGCTGCGCGCAGATCTTCAAAGTCCGCCGCATCAACCGGAAACAGTCCGCAGAACACAACTGGCTGCGCAGGCTTAAAGCCCGTCAAAGGCTTTTCCGTCGGGCGACGATCTTCGGTGATGGTATCACCAACGCGCGTATCAGCGACTTCTTTAATAGACGCTGTAATAAAGCCGAGTTCACCCGGTCCGAGTTCATCCATCTGAACCATCTTCGGCGTAAACACGCCAGTGCGTTCAACTGGATATTTCGCGCCTGTACCCATCATGCGGATGGTCTGGCCTTTTTTCAGCACGCCATCAATCACGCGGACCAGAACAATAACGCCCAAATAACTATCATACCAGCTGTCGACCAGCATGGCTTTCAGCGGCGCAGTGCGGTCGCCCTCTTTTGGAGGCGGCAGCTGCTCAACAATCGCTTCCAGCACATCAGGGATACCAAGGCCGGTTTTGGCCGAGATCATCACGGCCTTGCTCGCGTCAATGCCGATCACTTCTTCGATCTGGTTCTGAACGCGCTCAGGCTCGGCTGCCGGAAGATCAACCTTGTTCAGCACCACAACAATATCGTGATTGTTGTCGATGGCCTGATAGACATTGGCCAGTGTCTGCGCTTCAACGCCCTGTGAAGCATCCACCACCAAGAGCGACCCTTCGCATGCAGCCAGCGAACGCGAGACTTCATAGGCGAAGTCAACGTGTCCGGGGGTGTCGATAAGGTTCAGCACATAGTCCTCGCCGTTCTTCGCCTTATAGTTAAGACGAACGGTCTGGGCTTTGATGGTGATACCGCGCTCGCGCTCGATATCCATCGAGTCGAGGACCTGGTCCTTCATCTCACGCGTGTCCAGCCCGCCCGTCAATTGAATGAGGCGGTCGGCCAGCGTCGATTTGCCGTGGTCGATATGGGCGACGATCGAAAAATTGCGAATATGGTCAAGTGGTGTGCTCATGCGCGCGATTTACCAGTAAGCCGCGAAATCTCAAAGCGGTATTGCGTGTTTAATACGGGAAAAGCGGCCTTTGTCGCAGTCGTGACAACAAGTCCCCTTTGCGTTGTTGCCAAAAGGCGATAAATCAGCGCCAGAAAACATGCCGCAATCATCATGCGCAACGTCATAATCAGGCTTTCATGCAGGAGTTCAGGATGAAGACCGAACCAAACGAAGTTCACAACAAGCCGAAACTGGTCACCGTTTTTGGCGGCTCTGGCTTTGTTGGACGCGCGGTCGTAGCAAGCCTCACCAAGCGCGGCTATCGGGTGCGCGTTGCCGTGCGCAAGCCAGAAATCGCTTATTACATGGCACCGATCGGCAATGTCGGCCAGATCCAGATGGTTCAGGCCAATGTTCGTCATCGCGGATCGGTCGAGCGCGCGATCATGGGTGCCGATCACGTCATCAACCTGGTTGGCATTCTTGCAGAAGGCGGCAAGCAACGTTTCAATTCTGTTCAGGTGCTGGGTGCAAAGAACGTTGCCGAAGCCACCAAGGCAGCAGGCCTTAAGCTCACGCATCTTTCGTCGCTCGCAGCCGATGCCAACTCCGCATCCGACTACGCCCGCACGAAAGCGGAAGGCGAAAAGGCCGTACTTTCGGTCCTGCCCGATACGGTCATTCTGCGTCCGTCGATCATTTTTGGTCACGAAGACCAATTCTTCAACCGCTTTGCTAATATGGCTCGCTTTTCGCCGTTCTTGCCGGTTATAGGTGGCGGCGAAACCAAGCTCCAGCCGGTTTATGTCGGCGATGTTGCCGAAGCCGTTGCACGCGCAGTCGATGGCAATCTGACAGCAGGCACAGTTTATGAACTGGGCGGACCAGACGTACAGCCATTCAAGCATTGGATGAAAGATACGCTGAGCGTCATCGCACGCAAGCGCATTATCTTGTCCATTCCTTTCTGGGTTGCACGCATTCAGGCGTCGGTTCTCGGTCTGCTGCCAAATCCACTGCTCACCAATGATCAGGTAACTTTGCTCAAGTCCGACAATGTTGTGTCGGATCAGGCCGTCAAAGAAGGCCGTACATTGCAGGGCATAGGCATCAAGCCGGAAGCCGTTGATGCCGTTCTTCCAGCCTATCTCTGGCGCTACCGCGTTGCAGGTCAGTACACCAAGACCGGATTTGCTTGAGACGAAAATATAAATGAATAAAGGGGCCGAAAGGCCCCTTTTCTTTTGTGCGAAATAGCCCTGCCCTTCGCTATGGCTCCGGGCGTTCGTCGCTCAAAAAGCCAAATCGTTGGCCTTTTGTCCGCTATGCGGACCGCGTCTCACCCCCAAATCAGAAGGGCGGCCATTCCAAGTGAGCCAACGATCAGTCGCCACCATGCAAACAGCTTGAAACCATGGCGCGAAACATAATCAAGCAAATGCTTCACAACAAACACGCCCGAGATGAACGCCATGATAAAGCCGACAACGATCAGCGCTGTGTCATTCATCGACAGCGAGCTATGGCTTTTATAAAGATCATAGGTGAAAGCACCGGCCATAGTTGGCATGGCGAGGAAGAACGAAAACTCTGCCGCAGAGCGCTTGTCAGCTCCGAGCAAAAGTGCGCCAACAATCGTCGAGCCTGAACGCGATACGCCGGGGATCATTGCAAGACACTGCACAAAGCCAATCGCCAGGCAAATCGGCAATGGATAATCCATCACATTATTATAGCGCGGCTTAAGATCGAGCTGATCGACCCAGAGCAGAATGAAGCCACCAAGGATCAGCATAACGCAAACCAGCATCGGGGTTTCAAACAACACGCTTTTGATAAAGCCATGCGCCATTGCGCCAATCACGGCGGCGGGGAGAAAT
>Ga0308165_1001369_pt1 | contig 34300 bp, 28 predicted proteins | sample PhyWR2_FD_201032 | JGI IMG/M metagenome (GOLD analysis project Ga0308165, IMG submission 201032) | Phyllosphere microbial communities from UC Gill Tract Community Farm, Albany, California, United States - DLSLW.R2 | ecosystem: Host-associated > Plants > Phyllosphere > Unclassified | place: USA...
GCGGCAGTCAGGGCCGACCCGCTTTATTCAGATTCATTTAGAAATGGAAGATAACCTGCCGCTGGTTCAGGCGCATGTGATTGCTGAGCAGGTTGAACAGGCGATTTTGCAGCGTTTCCCGGGTTCGGACGTCATTATTCACCAGGATCCCTGTTCGGTCGTACCAGGACATTTGAGCTTTCGTAATTCGTTGTAAAAAAGTGAGCCAGGCCAGCATTTTGTGGATAAATTACCCCCATTAGGGCTGACCTGAATCAATTCAGCTGGAAGTGGTTGATATACTATTTGCAGTATTGGTTGGTTGAATAGACCCGTCATATTTCAAGTTGCATGCGCGTAGTCTGCGCTTTTCTGCAAATTGAACTATGTAGGGTATAGACCTCTTCCGGCAACAGATTTCATTTTTGCATTCCTAAGTTCAGAGGTAGTCATGATTAAGAAAATCGGTGTGTTGACAAGCGGCGGTGATGCCCCAGGCATGAACGCGGCAATTCGTGGTGTTGTGCGTGCAGCGTTGACGGAAGGTCTGGAAATTTTTGGCGTTTATGACGGTTATCTGGGTCTGTATGAAGACCGTATGGTCCAGCTCGATCGCTACAGCGTATCTGACATGATTAACCGTGGCGGCACCTTCCTGGGTTCCGCGCGCTTCCCGGAATTCCGCGAAGAGCACATCCGTCAGGTGGCTATCGAAAACATGAAAAAACGCGGCCTGGACGCGTTAGTGGTTATCGGCGGTGACGGTTCTTATATGGGCGCAAAACGCCTGACTGAAATGGGTTTCCCATGTATCGGTCTGCCGGGCACTATCGATAACGACATTAAAGGCACCGACTACACCATCGGCTTCTTCACGGCCCTCGGGACGGTTGTTGAAGCGATTGACCGTCTGCGTGACACCTCTTCTTCTCACCAGCGTATTTCCATCGTTGAAGTGATGGGCCGTTACTGCGGCGACCTGACGCTGGCTGCGGCCATTGCTGGCGGCTGCGAGTTCATCGTAGTGCCTGAAGTCGAGTTCAGCCGTGAAGACCTGGTCAACGAAATCAAAGCGGGTATCGCGAAAGGCAAAAAACACGCCATCGTCGCGATCACTGAACACATCTGTGATGTGGACGAGCTGGCAAAATACATCGAAACCGAAACCAAGCGCGAAACGCGTGCCACGGTTCTGGGTCACATCCAGCGCGGCGGTTCCCCGGGTCCTTACGACCGTATTCTGGCCTCCCGCATGGGCGCATACGCTATCGACCTGCTGCTGCAGGGTCATGGCGGCCGTTGCGTCGGTATTCAGAACGAAAAACTGGTTCACCATGACATCGTTGACGCGATCGAAAGCATGAAGCGTCCGTTCAAAGGTGACTGGCTGGACTGCGCGAAAAAACTGTATTAATCCGCACGCCCTCTCTATCTGGAGAGGGCTGTTTATTCTCCTAGGTTATAGCCAATCTTTTTTTATTCTTTTATCGTCATAATCCTTTCTGGCAACCTGCATTCATCAAAACACTACACAAGAGAGTTGGGCGATGAACAAATGGGGCGTGGGATTAACGTTATTGCTGGCATCGACCAGCGTTCTGGCAAAAGACATCCAGTTATTGAACGTGTCGTACGATCCGACGCGTGAGCTTTACGATCAATACAACAAAGCGTTCGCGGCGCACTATAAGCAAGAGACCGGCGATAACGTGGTGATTCGCCAGTCGCATGGCGGCTCCGGAAAACAGGCTACGTCCGTCATTAACGGTATTGAAGCTGATGTGGTCACCCTGGCGCTGGCCTACGATGTAGACGCCATCGCTGAGCGTGGTCGTATTGATAAAAACTGGATTAAACGTCTGCCGGACAACTCTGCGCCGTATACCTCCACCATCGTTTTCCTGGTACGCAAAGGTAATCCCAAACAGATTCATGACTGGAACGATCTGATTAAACCCGGCGTTTCCGTGATCACCCCGAACCCGAAAAGCTCCGGTGGCGCACGCTGGAACTACCTGGCGGCCTGGGGCTACGCGCTGCATCACAACAACGGTGATCAGGCTAAAGCACAGGATTTCGTTAAATCCCTGTTCAAAAATGTCGAAGTGCTGGATTCCGGCGCGCGCGGCGCAACCAATACCTTCGTAGAACGCGGCATTGGCGATGTGCTGATTGCATGGGAAAACGAAGCGCTGCTGGCAACCCATGAACTGGATAAAGATAAGTTCGAAATTGTCACCCCGAGCGAATCTATTCTGGCTGAACCAACCGTTTCTATCGTCGATAAAGTGGTTGAGAAAAAAGACACCAAAACGGTGGCCGAAGCCTATCTGAAGTACCTGTACTCTCCAGAAGGCCAGGAAATCGCGGCGAAAAACTTCTATCGCCCACGTGACCCGGACGTGGCCAAGAAATATGACAGCGCGTTCCCGAAACTGAAGCTGTTCACCATTGACGAAGAGTTCGGCGGCTGGGCGAAAGCGCAGAAAGAGCACTTCTCTAACGGCGGCACCTTCGACCAGATCAGCAAACGCTAAGCGTTCAACCCGCATGACAAGAGACCCGGCGCGAGAAATCCGCCGGGTTTTTATTTGGTCATCATTTTGCGTTACTCTTTCGCTTCAACTGGATACAGGGAATGCGTGATGAAAAAACTTATCGTACTGATACTGGTGGTCAGCGTGGCTGTTGCGGGCGGCTGGTTCTGGATGAAGTCCGGTAATCCTGACGCATTGCGCCATATCGTTCTCGAGCAGTGTCTTGTGAATCAGCAGCAGCACCGCAATCCCGCGCCGTGCGCACAGGTTAAACCGGATGCCGGTTACGTCGTGTTTAAAGATCGCAACGGGCCGCTGCAATACCTGCTGATGCCAACTTACCGTATCAACGGCACCGAAAGCCCGCTGCTGACCGAGCCGCAGACGCCGAATTTCTTCTGGCTGGCGTGGCAGTCGCGCAACTTTATGAGCATGAAGCGCGGTGTGGAAGTGCCGGACAGCGCCATCTCGCTCACGATCAATTCGCCAACTGGGCGTACGCAAAATCATTTTCATATACACATTTCCTGCCTGCGTGCCGATGTGCGCGAAAAGCTGGACGCGAATCAGGGACACATTAGCACGCAGTGGCTGCCGTTTCCTGGCGGCCTGGAGGGGCATGAGTATCTTGCGCGACGGGTGACGGAAGCCGAGCTGGTAAAACGCAGCCCGTTTATGATGCTGGCGCAAGAACTGCCGGAAGCGCGTGAGCACATGGGGCGGTTTGCCATGGCGATGGCGCAGCAGTCCGACGGTTCGTTTGTGCTGCTGGCGACCGAGCGAAATCTACTGGTGCTTAACCGCGCATCGGCTGAGGAATTACAGGATCATCAATGCGATATCCTGAATTGACCCCACCATAAATAGCGTTTACTCGTACTGCCTGTCGCCGTAGACTTGCTGAAAAATTCGACAGGAGACAGGTATGTCGCTCTGGTTAACCCACCCTCTTTTTCTGCCCTCGGTCATTGTTGGCATCACTATCGTGCTGTGGGCGACCTCGCTCCTGCCGGAATTTATCACCGCGCTGCTGTTCTTTACGGCGGCGATGATTGCCAAAATTGCCCCAGCGGATGTCATTTTCGGGGGCTTTGCATCATCGGCCTTCTGGCTTGTCTTTAGCGGATTTGTACTCGGCGTGGCGATTCGCAAAACCGGCCTGGCGGACAGGGCGGCGCGCGCGCTATCGGCAAAACTGACCGATTCGTGGGTGTTGATGGTGGCAAGCGTGGTGCTGCTGAGTTATGCCCTGGCATTCGTGATGCCGTCGAACATGGGGCGTATCGCGCTGCTGATGCCGATTGTGGCGGCGATGGCGAAACGGGCCAGCATCGCGGACGGATCGCGTGCGTGGTTTGGTCTGGCGCTGGCGGTGGGTTTTGGCACGTTCCAGCTTTCTGCAACCATTCTACCCGCTAACGTGCCCAATCTGGTGATGAGCGGCGCGGCAGAAGGTTCATACGGCATCCACCTGAACTACGTGCCTTATCTGCTGCTGCATACGCCGGTGCTCGGCATTCTGAAGGGGCTGATTCTGATTGGGCTGATCTGCTGGCTGTTCCCCGGCTCACCCAAACATCCGCAGGAGGTTTCTGCCCCGGAACCGATGGGGCGCGATGAGAAGCGGCTCGCCTGGCTGCTGGCGGTGGTGCTGGTGATGTGGGTGACGGAGGGCTGGCACGGGATTGGCCCTGCGTGGACCGGGCTGGCGGCATCGCTGGTGGTGATGCTCCCGCGCATCGGTTTTATTACCGGCGAGGAGTTCTCGGCGGGCGTGAATATGCGCACCTGCATCTACGTGGCAGGCATTTTGGGGCTGGCCATCACCGTCACGCAGACGGGAATAGGGAGCGCTGTAGGTGAAGCGCTGCTTCGTCTGATGCCGCTGGACGCCGATAAACCGTTTACCAGTTTTCTGGCGCTTACGGGGATCACCACAGCGCTTAACTTCATCATGACCGCCAACGGTGTTCCGGCGTTGTACACCACGCTGGCGCAGAGTTTTTCCGATGCGACCGGTTTCCCGCTGCTCTCGGTGATTATGATTCAGGTGTTGGGTTATTCCACGCCGCTGTTGCCGTATCAGGCGTCGCCGATTGTGGTGGCGATGGGGCTCGGGAAAGTGCCTGCAAAGGCGGGAATGATGCTGTGTCTGGCGCTGGCAGTGGCGACCTGGCTGGTCCTGCTACCGCTCGATTATTTGTGGTTCAGCGTGCTGGGGAAATTATAGGTTCTTTTCGATTTTCCCCTCTCCCCATCGGAGAGAGGGGGCGAGCCATTAAGCCTGTTTAGCGGCTTCTGCTGCTTTAACGATCACCGCGAAAGCGTCAGCTTTCAGGGATGCACCGCCAACCAGCGCGCCGTCGATGTCCGGCTGGGTGAACAGCTCAGCAGCGTTTGCCGCGTTAACGGAACCGCCGTACTGAATGATCACTTGCTCAGCCACTTTCGCGTCGGCTTTAGCAATGTGGTCACGGATAAATTTGTGAACAGCCTGTGCCTGCGCAGGGGTTGCTGATTTGCCAGTACCGATTGCCCATACAGGTTCGTAAGCGATAACTACGCCTTCGAACGCGCTTGCGCCCTGGGTTTTCAGCACAGCGTCGATCTGACGTGCGCACACTTCTTCGGTTTTGCCTGCTTCGTTTTCTGCTTCGGTTTCACCGATGCACAGAACTGGAATCAGACCCTGCTCTTTCAGCACCGCGAATTTCTTCGCGATGAACTCGTCAGACTCTTTGTGATAAGTACGACGCTCAGAGTGGCCGATGATGATGTATTTTGCGCCGATATCTTTCAGCATTTCAGCGGAGGTTTCGCCGGTGAATGCGCCAGACAGGTTAACGTCAACGTTCTGTGCACCCAGAACGATGTGGCTGCCGTCAGCAGCGTGTTTAGCCAGATCCAGATAAATGTCTGGTGGAGCGATCGCTACAGCACAGCCCGTCACGCCAGCCAGCTCTTTACGCAGGTTCGCGATCAGCTCGTTTACCATGTGGCGGCTGCCGTTCAGTTTCCAGTTACCCATCACTAAAGGATGTCGCATTTCAATTCTCCACGCTACTAAAGCGAATTAAGGATTATGGCCGCCCTGACGGGCAGCATGGTCTGTGAATCAGTATAGAGATTTTCCCTCGAAAGGCTTTGCTTTTTGTCATTAATTCGCCCCTCCGAGTGTGTCAGATAGCGCCAGCTTAATCGGTTCAACGGCGAAGGTCAGCCCCTTTTCGCCGTGATCTGCGACCACATAGCGGATCGCGCCGTCTGTTTCGGCGTAGTAACGTTTATTTTTACCGGCGGTCAGCAATTTTTGCAGCTTTTGCTGGCTTTGCACTTTGGTCAAAATCGGGGTAAAGGCGCGCAAAATGGCGCTCATGTACTCCAGCGCTTTGGCTTTGGCCGCTTTCTGTTCCGGGCCTTGAATCGGCAGCCAGGTGATTTGCATGCTTTTGATTTTTAACGTACCGCGCTCAAGTGCGGTCGAGGCGTACAGATTTTCGTTAATTTTACTCGCAGCACGCGTCAGGGTGGGCGTGTCTTTTGCGCCGTCTATCGCGCGAAATTCACCCAGCGCCAGCGTGGGATTATCTTTGTTGAACGTTTCACGAAACTGACTGATCGATTGATCGAACGACGGCGCGCCTTGCAGAAGATACGGCGCAGTCGCAGGCGGAGAAGCGTCATTGGCGAGCAGGGAAAAGCTGGCGATAAGCATCGTTAAACACAGCAGAATCGGGTGAGTCCATCTTTTCATCAATATTATCCCTGGCGGTCATTGCTCATGATTAAAACGATATCTGCCCGGCTTGTCAAAAGGTCGGCACTCCAGGGTAAACTACGCGGCAGACGATAATAAGGAACCTGACATGACCATACAGCAGTGGCTGTTTTCATTCAAAGGGCGTATTGGACGCCGTGATTTCTGGATTTGGATCGTGACGTGGATTGTCGCGATGCTGGTGCTTTTCGGCCTGGCGTACAGCAACTGGTTGGGCACCCAAACGGCGGCTTTTGCACTCGTATGTCTGCTGTGGCCAACGGCTTCAGTCATCGTTAAACGTCTGCATGACAGGGGCCGTTCCGGTTTGTGGGCGCTGCTGGTTCCACTGGCGTGGATGCTGGTGGCGGGCAACTGGGCAATACTGCCGTCGGTACTGCCCTGGGTGGTTGGGAAACTCATTCCGACGGTGATTTTCGTGATGACCCTTATCGATCTGGGCGCGTTTGTGGGCACCCAGAGCGAGAATAAATACGGCAAGGACACCCTGGAAGTGAATTTCCGCTAATTACCAGTAGTGTTCAGCAGTCATATGGCCCGGTCGGCGGCGCAAATGTTTGGTCATCTGCCGGGAATCTTTCAACAACTGCTGAGTATCACGCACCATCTGCGGGTTGCCGCACAGCATCACATGGCTGGTTTCAGCATTCATCTGTAAACCCACAGCGGATTCAAGTTCGCCACTTTCAATCAGCGCCGGAACGCGTCCGGTAAGCGCACCATTCACGGTTTCACGGCTGACCACCGTCTGGATTTTCAACTTTCCTTCGTAACGTTTTTCAAGCGCCTGCATCAGCGGCAGATAGCTCAGATCGGCGGCATAGCGTGCGGCATGAACCAGAACGATATTTTTGAATCGCTCCAGATCCTTCCCGTATTGCAAAATCGACAGATAAGGGCCGATGGCTGTACCGGTTGCCAGCATCCACAAGGTGTCGCAGTCGGGGATCTCTTCCAGCACAAAGAAACCGGCGGCTTCGCTGACCATCAGAATGTCATCACCGGGCTGGAGCGCCGCCAGGCGTGGGCTGAGTTTGCCGTCAGGAACGGTCACCAGATAAAACTCGAGATCCGGATTATCCGGCGCATTGACGTAGGAATAGGCGCGTTGCACGCGTTCACCGTCAATTTCCAGCCCCAGCTTGGCAAATTGCCCGGCCGTGAACGGATGGATGGGCGCATGAACGGTGATACTAAAAAGTGCATCGGTCCAGAACGTTACTTTTGTGACTTTACCTGTTACCCAGTCCGCCATGACGATCTCCTGTGCTGATATCTGTTTCTATCTTCCGTTCTTGCCGGAGAGATTTCCAGCCCAGCGGGGCCGGAAAGCTCTATTGATCAAATCACCTTACAGGATGTGAGTTTGAACATTCGGGTCTTTGCGATCCAAATAGTGAATCGACTGAATACGACGAATGGTGCGTGATTTTCCGCGAATCAGCAGCGTTTCGGTGGTGGCCATATTGCCCTTGCGGGTGATGCCGTCCAGTAGATCGCCTTTAGTGATACCCGTTGCCGAGAAAATCACGTTATCGCTGCGCGCCATGTCATCCAGTGACAACACTTTATTCGCTTCAATGCCCATCGCTTTGCAGCGCGCCAGCTCCTGTTCGCCGATGCGACGGTTCTCTTCGCTGTCACCTTTCACGTCATGACGCGCCAACAGGCGGCCCTGCATATCACCGTCCAGCGCGCGGATCACCGCAGCGGACACCACGCCTTCCGGCGCGCCGCCAATGCCGTACAGCACGTCGACTTCACTGTCTGGCATACAGGTCAAAATAGATGCCGCGACGTCGCCATCCGGAATGGCAAAAACACGCACGCCGAGCTGCTGCATATGCGCAATGGTGACGTCATGGCGCGGTTTGGCGAGAATAGTGACGGTCAGTTCACTGAGCGGTTTATTCAGCGCGGCCGCGACATTGCGCAGGTTATCCGCCAGAGGCAGATTGAGATCGATAGCGCCTTTCGCGCCAGGACCGACAATCAGTTTTTCCATGTACATATCAGGCGCGTTGAGGAAGCAGCCTTTATCGCCGACCGCCAGCACCGCCAGCGCGTTCGCCTGGCCCATCGCCGTCATGCGCGTGCCTTCAATCGGGTCGACGGCGATATCCACCGCGTCACCGTTGCCGGTGCCCACTTTCTCACCGATGAACAGCATTGGTGCTTCGTCGATCTCGCCTTCACCGATGACAATGGTCCCGTCAATGTTGACCTGATTGAGCATAATGCGCATCGCGTGAACGGCCGCGCCGTCAGCAATATTTTTGTCGCCCCGGCCTAACCACTTATAGCCTGCGAGGGCGGCGGCTTCGGTGACGCGGGAGAATTCGATGGCAAGTTCACGTTTCATGGGGTACTCGTGCAGTCAAAAGGAATTGCACGAAGTTTATCACAGAGTCGGATGGGGTGCGGATTGATGCGGTGCGGCGTGTTGCCCTCACTACGGCCATTTCCCACGGGGAGAGGGAGAAAAGCGGTCAGGATTAACACGAGTCGGTCAGGAAAAAAGCGGCAAGTAAAGTGTGAGTGAAAACCAGAAAACCCCTCTCCCATTCGGAGAGGGGTAGGGGGAAAATTACTCTTCGTGCTCTTCCCACGCCAGCGCGCGTTTCACCGCTTTTTTCCAGCCGCTGTAGCGATAGTTACGCTCGGTCGTCTCGATACCCGGACGGAATTCACGCTCAATGACCGCTTTTTCCTGCAGCTCATCCAGATTCTGCCAGAAGCCAACCGCCAGACCAGCCAGATACGCGGCACCCAACGCGGTGACTTCGCGCACTTCTGGACGCTCAACGCGGGTGCCCAGAATGTCAGACTGGAACTGCATCAGGAAGTTGTTCGCCACCGCACCGCCGTCCACGCGTAGAGCGTGCAGACGAATGCCGGAGTCGGCTTGCATTGCTTCCAGCACGTCACGCGTCTGGTAGGCGATAGATTCCAGCGTCGCGCGGATGATGTGGTTCGAGTTCACCCCACGCGTCAGGCCGAAAATCGCGCCGCGCGCATACGGGTCCCAATATGGCGCGCCCAGGCCTGTGAATGCAGGTACCACGTACACACCGTTGGTGTCTTTCACTTTGGTGGCGAAATATTCGGAATCGAACGCATCGCTGATGAGCTTCATTTCGTCGCGCAGCCACTGAATGGATGCACCGGCCATGAATACCGCACCTTCCAGCGCATAGTTCACTTCGCCGCGTGGGCCACAGGCGATGGTGGTCAGCAGGCCGTTTTCTGATTTCACCGCTTTCTCGCCAGTGTTCATCAGCATAAAGCAGCCGGTACCGTAGGTGTTTTTCGCCATCCCTTCTTTCACGCACAGCTGGCCAAATAGCGCTGCCTGCTGGTCACCGGCGATACCGGAGATTGGAATACGCGTGCCGCCTTTACCACCGATGTTGGTCTGGCCGTACACTTCTGACGATTTACGCACTTCGGGCAGCATGGCGCGCGGGATGTCCAGCGCTTCCAGCATTTTGTCATCCCAGTCCAGCTCGTGGATGTTGAACAGCATGGTACGGGAGGCGTTGGTGTAATCGGTAACGTGCACACGCCCTTGGGTCATCTTCCAGATGAGCCAGGTATCAACGGTACCGAACAAGAGTTCGCCGCGTTTTGCACGCTCGCGGGAGCCTTCAACGTGATCCAGAATCCACTTCACTTTGGTGCCAGAGAAGTAGGGGTCCACCACCAGACCGGTGGTGCTGCGGATGTAATCTTCCATGCCGTCGCGCTTGAGCTTCTCGCAGATTTCTGCCGTACGGCGGCACTGCCAGACGATGGCGTTGTAGATTGGTTTACCGGTTTCACGTTCCCATACAATCGCGGTTTCACGCTGGTTGGTGATACCAATCGCCGCGATTTCATCGGAACTGATGTCGGCTTTCGCCAATACTTCGACCAGCGTTGAGCTTTGGGTAGCCCAGATTTCCATCGGATCGTGCTCTACCCAGCCTGGCTTAGGATAGATTTGCTCGAATTCGCGCTGTGACACGCTGACGATATTCGCGTCATGATCCATTACGACAGCGCGGGAGCTGGTAGTGCCCTGGTCGAGCGCAACGATATATTTTTTGTCGGTCATAGTATGTGTCCCGTAGTCAGATTACAGCGAAGCTTTTTGTTGTGCGGTAGAGGTCGTTTCTTTCTCGTCTTCCACACAGGTGTCGCACGGTAAGTGGCGACCAATTAATTTGCGATAGCCGAATGCGCCCAGCGCAGCCCCTGCAATCGGGCCGAACAGCGGCACCAGGAAGTAAGGGATATCTTTAGCGCCGGTAAAGGCCACTTCACCCCAGCCCGCAAAGAAGGCGAAGGTTTTCGGCCCCAGGTCACGCGCCGGGTTCATCGCAAAGCCCGTCAGTGGACCCATTGATGCGCCGATCACCGCAATCAGTAAACCAATCAGCAGTGGCGCCAGTGGGCCGCGTGGAATGCCGTTACCATCATCGCCCAGCGCCATGATAACGCCCATCAGAATAGCGGTAATCACCATCTCAACCGCGAAGGCCTGCACAAAATTGATATGCGGGTTTGGATACGTTGAGAAGATACCGGCCAGATCCAGACTTTCGACACTGCCGCGCACCATATGATGCGTCTGTTCGAAGTCGATGAAAAGATTGTAATAAAGCCCGTAAACTAATGCCGCTGCGCAAAAGGCGCCGGCAAACTGAGAAATAATGAACGGCACAACTTTGCGTCCGTCAAAGCAGGCAAACAGCCACAACGCGATGGTTACCGCTGGGTTAAGGTGTGCGCCGGAAACCCCTGCAGTCAGGTAAATGGCCATGGCCACGCCCAAACCCCAGATGATGCTGATTTCCCACTGGCCGAAGGTCGCGCCAGCTACTTTCAGGGCAGCAACACAGCCTACACCGAAGAAAATCAACAACCCGGTACCAAGGAACTCGGCGATGCACTGGCCTTTTAAGGTTGATGTCTGACTCATAATCGGAATCCTGAAGAAAGATGAATGTTTATTGTTAGCGCAGCGACAGCGGACAGCCACGATGTCCTGTAGACATGCTGTTAATTTATCGTTAACGAGCAAAAACGAGAAATATCGAAATCAAAATGTGTGTGCTGCGTCAATAAAATGAGCGTTTTCGCGCTATAAAGCGTGTTTTAGCGGTATCAGGTAAATGTGAGCTGAATCATTTCATTAACTAAAGTATTAACAATTTAGGGGTAGATGGCGCGAATGCACCAGGACCAGACCGAAAAGTGTTGCAAACCGCGATCTGCGCGGCGTGCCGCTGGACAGGCGACGCCGCGCTCCATACAATCGACATTAAATATGTTGCGCGCGTTTTACACGCCATTGTTCAATTTTCTTCCTTGATGAAATGTGAATGATGTAGCGTAAGTTCGAAGCGTCGCCTTGCCATTCAGAAGAGGTATGACCATGTCATTAGAAGTGTTTGAGAAACTGGAATCAAAAGTACAGCAGGCGATCGACACCATCACACTGCTGCAGATGGAAATCGAAGAACTGAAAGAAAAGAACAATGCACTGGCGCAGGAAGTCCATTCTGCTCAGAATGGTCGTGAAGAGCTGGAGCGCGAAAATCACCAGCTGCGTGAGCAGCAGAACGGCTGGCAGGATCGCCTGCAGGCGTTGCTCGGACGTATGGAAGAAGTCTAATTCCGCTTTATCTTTCGCGCCGTAGCGGCGTTGGCTGTGTTCAGCTACCCCAGTCACGTAGTTGACTACGCTGCTGGGGATATCTTCGTTTGCCGCCTTGCTACAACACGAAATCTTGTGCGTAATTGCCCAGCAGTCAAATGCAGGCCAAAAGAATCCATAAAAAAGGCACCTTTCGGTGCCTTTTTTCATTATTCGATATCGAGAGGATCTTCGGAAAGGATGATGCCGGTATTGTCGGCGTAGAGATGGTCGCCGGAGAAGAAGGTGACGCCACCGAAGTTAACGCGCACATCGCTTTCGCCGATGCCTTCGCCTGCTGCACCCACGGGGATGGCTGCAATGGCCTGAATGCCCAAATCCAGCTCTTCCAGATCGTCAACCTGACGGACCGCCCCGTATACCACAATCCCTTCCCACTCGTTTTGCAGAGCCAGACGGGCAAGATCGGCGTCGATTAGCGCACGACGAACAGAGCCGCCGCCATCAACCAGCAAAATACGGCCACGTCCATTTTGTTCGAGCAACTCATACAGCAACCCGTTGTCCTCGAAACATTTTACCGTGATGATTTGTCCGCCAAATGACGACCGTCCCCCAAAGTTGGAAAACAGCGGTTCCACGACGTTGACATCTTCTTGATAGATGTCACAAAGCTCGGAAGTATCGTATTTCATAGGTTTAACGCTCGGTTGCTGCGAATGTGTTCAGTATATCGCGCTAAACGCGTTGTTGGCAAAATCATCAATTGTTAATTGATATTTGTCAGTTAACTCAGCGTCTGGCTCAGAATAATCCCAAGTACGAACAACAGGTTAGTCAACAATGCACCTTTTACCGTACGTTCGAGCATGGGCGGCATCGCTGAGGGGTTGAGCTCGCGAATCACGAAACGTGCCTGTTTGAGTAACAGCGGCGCGGCCAGAACAAACAGCCAGCCCCAGAGACTGTGCAGTGAAAGCAGATTAAACAGCGCCAGACAGATCAGCGCGCCCATCAGCAGGCCAGCGTGATAGCGACGGGCGTTGACCGGGCCTAACCGCACCGCCAGAGTGTTTTTTCCGTTCTGACGGTCACTTTCGATATCACGCAGATTATTGATATTGAGAACCGCAGCGGCCAGTAATCCGCAGGCAGTAGCGGGCAAGAATAGTGCTGGAATCAGCGTATGTGCCTGCAAATACCAACTGCCCATCACGCTCAGCCAGCCGAAGAAAACCAGTACGGAAATATCACCCAGACCGATATAACCATAAGGGCGCGTGCCGACGGTATAGGTAATCGCGGCAACAATCGCCAAAAGCCCCAACACCATAAATCCGATGAAATCGGCCGTCGTTTTGCACGCCACCGACACCAGCGCCAGGCCTGAAAGACAGATGAGCACCACGGTGATTATCAGCGCGCGTTTCATCTGCGCCTGAGTAATCACCCCTTTCTGCATGCCGCGCAGCGGCCCAATACGATCGGGTTTGTCGCTGCCCTTGACCGCATCGCCGTAGTCGTTCGCGAGGTTAGAGAGGATTTGCAGCAGGCCCGCAGTGATGAGCGCCAGACCGGCAACCAGCGGATCGAAATGACCCTGCCACCAGGCAAGCGTGGTGCCAACGACGATAGCGGCAAAGGCCAGAGGTAATGTCTTAGGACGCAGGCTCTCGAGCCACGCCTGAGTACGGCTGATATCAGTCATTTTATTTAGCCAATAAAAATGGGGGCATTAGCCCCCATCAACAGTGATGAAAATGCATTAACCGCGATTATAAGATAAAACGGCTTAGATCTTCATCTGCCACTAACGCATCCAGATGTTTACGCACATAATCTGCGTCAATGGTAATACTCTGGCCGTTCAGATCGCTGGCTTCATAAGAGATATCTTCGACCAGACGTTCCAGCACGGTGTGTAAACGACGCGCACCGATGTTTTCGGTGGTTTCGTTAACCTGCCATGCGGCCTGCGCGATACGCTTGATACCGTCTTCGGTGAATTCAATGGTCACGCCTTCGGTCGCCATCAGCGCTTTATACTGCACGGTGATGGAGGCATTTGGCTCAGTCAGAATGCGCTCAAAATCGTCGGTAGTCAGCGCCTGCAACTCTACGCGAATCGGCAGACGACCCTGCAATTCCGGAATGAGATCGGAAGGCTTAGCCACCTGGAATGCGCCAGAGGCGATAAACAGAATGTGATCGGTTTTGACCATGCCGTGCTTGGTCGAAACGGTACAGCCCTCGACCAGCGGCAACAGATCGCGCTGAACGCCTTCGCGAGACACGTCCGGACCGTTGGATTCACCGCGCTTACAGATCTTGTCGATTTCATCGATAAACACGATACCGTGCTGCTCAACCGCGTCGATTGCGTCCTGTTTCAGCTCTTCTGGATTCACCAGTTTGGCCGCTTCTTCTTCAATCAGCAGCTTCATGGCATCTTTGATTTTCAGCTTGCGCGGCTTTTGCTTCTGACCGCCCAGATTCTGGAACATCGACTGCAGCTGGCTGGTCATCTCTTCCATGCCCGGAGGAGACATGATTTCAACACCCATCGGCGCCGCAGCGAGATCGATTTCAATCTCTTTGTCGTCCAGTTCGCCTTCACGCAGTTTTTTGCGGAATGCCTGACGCGCGGCGGACGGCTCCTGAGGTTGTTCATTCTGACCCCAGTTGTTTTTTGCCGGTGGGATCAGCACGTCGAGTATACGTTCTTCGGCCATTTCTTCCGCGCGATAGCGGTTTTTCTCGATGGCTTGCACACGCACCATTTTCATCGCTGAATCGGCCAGATCGCGGATGATAGAGTCCACTTCTTTACCGACGTAGCCCACTTCAGTGAACTTGGTGGCTTCAACTTTGATGAACGGTGCGTTCGCCAGCTTAGCCAGACGACGGGCGATTTCGGTTTTACCGACGCCGGTCGGGCCGATCATCAGAATATTTTTTGGGGTCACTTCGTGGCGCAGCTCTTCATCAAGCTGCATACGACGCCAGCGGTTACGCAGGGCGATTGCCACGGAACGCTTGGCGTTGTCCTGGCCGATAATGTGTTTGTTCAGCTCGCTGACAATTTCGCGTGGGGTCATTTCAGACATGGGAGATCCTTACGCTTTGGAGGTCAATTCTTCGATGGTATGGAAGTGGTTGGTGTAAATGCAGATATCACCTGCAATTCCCAACGCCTTCTCGGCAATTTCGCGGGCGCTCAGCTCAGTATTTTCAAGCAAAGCACGCGCAGCGGCCTGGGCGTAAGGACCGCCGGAGCCGATAGCAATCAGATCGTTTTCTGGCTGAATAACGTCACCGTTCCCGGTGATAATCAGAGAGGCATTTTCATCTGCGACGGCCAGCAGCGCTTCAAGCTTGCGCAGCATGCGGTCGGTGCGCCAGTCTTTCGCCAGCTCAACGGCCGCTTTGACCAGGTGGCCCTGGTGCATTTCAAGCTTGCGTTCAAACAGTTCGAAGAGCGTGAAGGCGTCAGCGGTGCCGCCCGCAAAACCGGCGATCACTTTGTCGTTATACAGGCGGCGCACTTTTTTCACGTTGCCTTTCATGACGGTATTACCCAGCGTGGCCTGGCCATCACCGGCGATTACCACATGGCCGTTACGGCGTACACTTACTATTGTTGTCACGAGCAGACCCCCTGGTTACAAATTCGAAACAGATGCCCTGAGCTGATACTCAGGGCTGAATAGAATGATAGATGGGGGGGATTTTTGGGGTTTCAACCCCCGGAGGCGAGTCGAATGCAGTTTGTGTGGCCGGCAATTTTCAGGCGGCTAATGGTGCCGTCTGCATTTTCTTTACCCTTCACCGGGCCGATCACAACGCGATTCCAGCCACCGTTGGTGGTCACACGTGAATCAAAACCTTCGAAGGCCAACTGCGCGCGCACGGTTTCTGCCTGGTCTGCACCTTTGAACGATCCGCACTGAACCATCCAGCGACGATCGTCTTTCTTCTCGGCCGTTTGTTTCGGCGCTTCAGTTTGCTGCGTAACCGGTGCGCTCTGCTGCGGCTGCGCTTTTGGCTGCTGCGCGGTGTTATGCGCTGGCGTTTGCAGCAGATCCTGATACGGCTGCGCTGATGCGGTTTGTTTCTGCTGTTGCACCGGTGCCTGGCGCGGCTGCTGGGCAGGTTGAGTCTGCACGGTACGCGTTTGCTGCTGCGGCTGCTGATACGGTTGTTCGGTCACACGCGGCTGCGTGCGTGGTTGCTGTACCGGCTGCGTTTGCGTCAACTGCTGTTGCTGAACTTGTTGCTGTGCCTGACGCTGGCGTTGCAACGTTTGCTGGCGCTGCTGTGGCGTTTGTTCGTTCCACGGGACTTCGGTCAGCTGCGTTGGCTGCTGACGCATATCGGCCTGCATCTGCGCCAGAAGCTGGCGTTGCTCATTCGTAAGCTGATCGGCATTTTTCACTTCACCACCGGCAGAAGGCTCTGTCGGCGCACGCACGCCTGGCTGGCGGCTTTCCAGCTCTTTGATATAGCGCCAACGCTCTTCAGGTTTTGGCGGCAGGCCATTACCGGCCACTTTGTTGCCCTGAAGCGCTTCAGACTCTTCTTTTTTGTGGTGAGTAATAAAGTATAAACCGCCGATAAAGGCCACGAGCACAGCCGCGGCAATCGCGACCATAGCGGGCGAGACGGAGGGCAGGTTACTTTTCTTGCTCCGTGAGGTGCTCTTTTTGCGTCGCGAAGGTGCCGGCTGGCCGCGACGTACATAATCTCGTTGTGCCACTATCGTTTCGCTGTATTTATGCATTCGTCAGCCCGCCATGTTACTTAAGCGGCGGGCCTTTGACCAGATGAGGGAGTCTTAAAGCCGTTTACTTTAAGTAAGCGCCTGTGTAGAGCCCCGAATAATAAGTTCGCAATCCAGCAACCGCGAGCCGCTGCTGACGGTTTGCCCATGCAGTTGATCAAGCAGCAACAGCATGGCCTCGCGTCCAATATCATAGCGCGGTTGCGCGACGGTCGAGAGGGGAGGATCGCAAAACTCGGAAAGGGAAATATTATCGAACCCGATAATCGACAAATCTTGCGGTACGCGCAGGCCCCGACGTTTGGCATACGACAACGCGCCCAGCGCCATCACGTCGCTGTGGCAGAAAACGGCCGTTGGCGGCACAGGCTGCGCCAGTAATTGCTCGAGCGCCAGGCCTCCGGCTTCAAGCGTGAAATCACCGCGCGCGATGTAATGCGGATCGACCGTCACGCCTGCGCGGCGCAATGCCTGAACGTAGCCCTGCAGGCGATAATGGCATAGCGGCATCTCTTCTGGCCCTGCGATACAGCCAATGCGCTTATGCCCCAAATCCTGAAGATAGTTCACGGCGTTAAACGCGGCGGTCAGATTATCAATATGGACCGTCGGCAGTTTAAGCTCAGGTGCAAATTCATTCGCCATCACCATAGGCGGCAGGTTGCGTTGCTCTTCAATGCTGGCATCAAACGGCAAACGCGACCCGAGCAGCAGCATACCGTCGATCTGCTTGGTGATGATGAGGTCGATAAAGGTTTTTTCTTGCTGATTCTGATGCGCGCAATCGCCGATCAGCACCAGATAACCCTGTGCGGCGGCCGTCACTTCGATGCCGCGAATGATTTCGCTGAAGAAGGGATCGCAAATGTCCGGCACAATTACCAGGATGGTCCGCGATTCGTTACGCTTGAGGTTACGGCCCATCGCCTGAGGTAAATAGCCCACTTCCAGCGCCGCCTGCTCGACGCGATTACGCGTCGTCTGAGAGACTTTATCCGGGTTCATTAACGCGCGGGACACCGTTGCCGTGGACACTTTGGCTTTCTGGGCAACGTCTTTCATGGTCGCCGGGGCAACCTCTTTCCTGGACTTCAACGTCTTCTCCTCGCAGGACCACCAACTACTGACTGATTCATTTTTACAGATAGTGAATGGAAGCGGTTACAGAATTTTCATAAAAAGTGTGAGGGGCGTTTGATTTTTCGATCCCTCTCGCATCGTTTCTACCCTTCGATGGGGTCGACATCCAGAACCCACTTCACTTTTCGCGCTTCTGGCAACGTGTTGATGAGCGCCAGCGTGCCACTAATCACATGTTGTAAACGCACGCGAGAAGGGTGCTGAAGTAAAATTTGCCAGCGATAACGGCCACCGCGTTTAGGCGCCAGCGCCGGAACGGGGCCTAAAATCCACAGCTGATTATCCACCAGCGGGCTGGCCTGCAACAGATTACGTAACTGCTGCAAAAACAGCGGTGCCTGCTGATTGTTATGGTCTTCCGCGCGAATAATCACGTGACTGGTCCACGGCGGAAGTTGCATGGTCTGGCGCTCGGCCAGCGCCTGCTCGGCAAACGCGTCATAGCCTTTATGGAGCAACGTTTGCAGCAGTGGGTGTTCAGGGTGATGCGTTTGCAATACCACTTCACCCTGCTTACCCGCGCGACCGGCACGCCCGGCTACTTGCGTGTAAAGCTGGGCGAAACGTTCAGCGGAACGGAAATCGGCAGAAAACAGCGCGCCATCGACGTCCAGCAGCGCCACCAGGGTGACGTCCGGGAAGTGGTGCCCTTTCGCCAGCATCTGCGTACCAATCAGAATGCGCGCGCCGCCGCGATGAACCTCAGCCAGCTGTTGCTCCAGAGCCCCTTTACGGCTGGTAGTGTCGCGGTCAATACGCGAAAGCGGTACGCCGGGGAAAAACGGTGCCAGCGCCTGTTCGAGCTGCTCGGTGCCAAGACCGACCGGAACCATATGCGTAGAACCGCACGACGGGCACTGGCGCGGCACCGGGCGCTGGCTGTCGCAATGGTGGCAGCGCAAATGATGCTGTGCCTGGTGCAGCGTGTAGTAATGATCGCAGCGCGGGCACTCTGCTATCCAGCCGCAGTCGTGGCACAGCAGCGTCGGAGCGAATCCACGGCGGTTCAGGAACAGAATCACCTGATTATCAGCCTGCAAATGCTGGCGCATACGAGTGATTAACGCGGGCGCTAATCCGGCCTGTACCTGCTGACCTTTCAGATCCAGCACATGCTGAATGGCCGGGCGCGCATTACCCGCGCGGCGGGTCAGGCGCAGCATGTGGTATTTCCGCTGGCGCACGTTGTGCAGCGTTTCCAGAGCGGGCGTTGCCGAGCCCAGAATAATCGGGATTTGTTCGCTGTGCGCACGGTAAACGGCGAGGTCGCGGGCGTGATAGCGCCAGCCTTCATGCTGTTTATAGGAACTGTCGTGTTCTTCGTCGATAACGATGACGCCCAGATTTTTAAATGGCGTAAACAGCGACGAGCGGGTACCAATCACAATCGCCGCCTCGCCATTTTTGGCTTTCAGCCAGACGTTCAGGCGTTCGGTATCGTTTAAACCGGAATGGAGTACTTCTACCGGGGCGTTAAAACGTTCGCGAAAACGAGCGATAGTCTGCGGCGTCAGGCCGATCTCAGGCACCATCACCAGCGCTTGTTTACCCTGTGTGAGCGCGTTTTCGAGTACGCTCAGATAAACTTCGGTCTTACCGGAACCGGTCACGCCCGCTAACAACCAGGCGGAAAAACGGTCAGATGCGCTGTGAATCGCGCCAACGGCGGTCGCTTGCTCCGTGTTGAGACGCAGTCGCTCGCCCGCCACGCTAAAACCGTCGCGCCAGTCCACCAGCGCAGGAGATTCGCTGGCAAGCTCGCTCAGCCCTTTTTTGCGCAACGCCTGCAGCGCTGCGTCGTTAAATTCCAGCTCTTCAACCTGATGACGCCAGATTCTGCCCTGGCGCAGCGCGGCCAGCGCCTGCTGCTGTTTCGGCGATCGTTTCAGGCTGTTGATATCGACGGCTTGGCCCTCTTCCGTCGCAAACCAGTACCACGTCGGGGCATGGCTGGCGCTTTTACCCTGACGCAGCAAAATCGGCAACGCGTGAAATAGCACATCGCCAATCGGGTGGTGATAATAATCCGCCGCCCACAGCAGCAGTCGCCAGACACTTGCGGAGTAAACCGGCTCAACGTCGAGCACATCGACCACCGCTTTTAATTCATTGATCGGCAACTCGCTTTGGTTGCTCACCGACACCACTACGCCGACGCGCTGTTGCTTGCCAAACGGCACGGTTACGCGACAGCCCGCTTTGGCGCTCATGCTGTCGGGCAGCAAATAGTCAAAGGTGCGGGGAAGCGGAACGGGCAGGGCAACGTGAGCAACGGGCATCGAATCTTCCTGACTTGAAAAGTGGCGCGTTAGTATACACATTAGATGCTATAGACGTGCTGATCAGTTTGCATCCATCGAATGGATTCTGTATGATTCGCCGCCTTTGGTGTAACTTTACGCCAAAGAATTTACTATCAACATCGCGTGGTGTCTGGCGTTAGGGCTGGAAGAGCGACGCGGCCTTAACTGAGGTTCTCCCCATGAAAAAAGATATTCACCCGAAATACGATTTTATTACTGCAAACTGCTCTTGCGGTAACGCGATCAAAATCCGCTCTACAGTGGGTCACGATCTGAACCTGGACGTGTGCGGCCAATGCCACCCGTTCTACACTGGTAAGCAGCGTGATGTTGCAACCGGTGGCCGTGTTGACCGCTTCAACAAGCGTTTCAGCATCCCGGGCGCTAAATAAGCTACCCGAAAAAAAAGCGCCGAAAGGCGCTTTTTTTGTTTCTGCACTTCAGTATTCCCACGTATCCGGGTCGATACCCAGTTCACGCATGATCACTTTCGCCGCTTCCGGAATTTCATCGCTACGCTCTTTGCGCAGGTCTTCATCATTCGGCAGGGGTTGGCCAGTAAACGCATGCAAAAATGCTTCGCAGAGCAGTTCGCTGTTTGTCGCGTGACGCAGGTTGTTCACCTGACGACGCGTGCGTTCATCGGTGAGGATCTTCAACACCTTCAGAGGAATGGAAACCGTAATTTTTTTTACTTGCTCACTCTTCTTACCGTGCTCAGCGTATGGGCTGATATATTCGCCGCTCCATTCAGCCATGAGATACCTTTAATCCTCTCTGTCATTTATAAGGGCATAAAGCCATAGATTATATGGGGCTTTATACCGTAATCTCGCGTAGTTTACCGTAAGGACGATACCGTGACACGGATATTGCGCCCGAGCCGTGCACTAAAGCATGTCATTTTAACGGCTATTCTCGCATTGCTCAATCTATACGCAAAGAAGTTTAGATGTCCAGATGTATTGACGTCCATAAATTCAGTGTTTACTCTGGTGCCTGACTTTTCACCTCATTAGCCAGGAAGCCTTCACCATGACGCGTAAACAGGCCACGATCGCAGTGCGTAGCGGATTGAATGATGACGAGCAGTACGGCTGCGTTGTCCCGCCGATTCATCTTTCCAGTACCTATAATTTCACCGGATTTAATGAACCTCGTGCGCATGACTATTCACGTCGTGGCAACCCGACGCGTGACGTAACCCAGCGCGCGCTGGCGGAACTCGAAGGCGGCGCAGGCGCGGTCCTGACCAATACCGGTATGTCGGCCATTCATCTGGTGACCACGGTATTCCTGAAACCTGGCGATTTACTGCTGGCCCCGCACGACTGTTACGGTGGCAGCTACCGACTTTTTGATAGCCTGGCAAAACGCGGCTGTTATCGCGTGCTCTTTGTCGATCAAAATGACGAACAGGCGCTAAAACAAGCACTTGCCGAAAAACCTAAGCTCGTTTTGGTGGAAAGCCCAAGCAACCCGTTATTGCGTGTTGTCGATATCGCGAAAATTTGTCAGCTCGCAAGGGATGCGGGAGCGATAAGTGTAGTGGATAATACGTTCCTCAGTCCGGCGCTTCAGAACCCACTTTCCCTGGGTGCGGACCTGGTATTGCATTCATGCACTAAATATCTGAACGGTCACTCTGACGTGGTCGCTGGCGTGGTGATTGCAAAAGATCCGGAGATTGTCACCGAGCTGGCATGGTGGGCCAATAACATTGGCGTGACTGCGGGTGCGTTCGACAGCTATTTGCTGCTGCGCGGTCTCCGCACGCTGTCGCCACGTATGGAAGTGGCACAACGCAATGCCCAGGCGATTGTCGATTTCCTGAAAAACCAGCCGCTGGTGAAAAAGCTGTATCACCCGTCGCTGCCGGAAAACCAGGGCCATGAGATTGCCGCGCGCCAGCAGAAAGGCTTTGGCGCGATGTTAAGTTTTGAACTGGATGGCGATGAGCAAACGCTGCGTCGCTTCCTGAGTGCGTTGTCACTGTTTACGCTGGCGGAATCCTTAGGGGGAGTTGAAAGCTTGATCTCCCACGCCGCAACAATGACTCACGCAGGCATGGCGCCAGAAGCGCGTGCCGCAGCCGGAATTTCTGAGACGCTGCTTCGCATCTCAACCGGTATTGAAGACTGTGAAGATTTAATTGCCGATCTGGAAAATGCCTTCCAGGTCGCAGCCAAGGGGTAATCATGAGTGTGATAGCGCAGGCAGGGGCGAAGGGTCGTCAACTGCATAAGTTTGGTGGTAGTAGTCTTGCTGATGTGAAATGTTACCTGCGTGTTGCAGGGATCATGGCGGAGTATTCGATGCCGGGCGACATGATGGTTGTCTCGGCGGCGGGCAGCACTACCAACCAGTTGATTAGCTGGCTCAAACTGAGCCAGACCGATCGTCTTTCTGCGCATCAGGTTCAACAAACGTTACGCCGTTATCAGAGCGATTTGATTTCCGGCCTGCTGCCCGCGCAAGCGGCTGACGGGCTGATCAGCGCTTTTGTTCACGATCTTGAGCGCCTTGCGGCACTGCTGGACAGCGGCATTAACGATGCGGTTTACGCTGAAGTGGTCGGCCACGGTGAAGTCTGGTCTGCGCGCCTGATGGCCGCAGTGCTGGAACAGCAAGGTCTCGAGGCCGCCTGGCTGGACGCACGCGATTTCCTGCGCGCTGAACGCGCTGCGCAGCCGCAGGTCGACGAAGGGTTATCTTATCCGCTGCTGCAACAGCTTTTGGTGCAGCATCCGGGTAAACGTATCGTTGTCACCGGCTTTATCAGCCGCAGCAACGCGGGTGAAACCGTGCTGTTGGGCCGTAACGGCTCTGACTATTCCGCCACGCAAATCGGTGCATTGGCGGGAGCGTCTCGCGTCACCATCTGGAGCGATGTGGCCGGCGTCTACAGTGCCGATCCCCGCAAAGTCAAAGATGCCTGTCTGCTGCCGCTGCTGCGTCTGGACGAAGCCAGCGAGCTGGCACGTCTCGCGGCTCCGGTTCTGCACGCGCGTACGCTGCAGCCCGTTTCCGGAAGCGATATTGATTTGCAACTCCGCTGCAGCTACACGCCGGATCAGGGTTCCACGCGCATTGAACGCGTTCTGGCGTCGGGTACGGGCGCACGTATTGTCACCAGTCACGATGATATTTGCCTGATTGAGTTCCAGGTGCCGGCGGGCCAGGACGTCAAGCTGGCGCATAAAGATATCGATTTAATTCTCAAGCGTGCGCAGGTGCGTCCGCTGGCGGTTGGCGTGCACAGCGATCGTCATTTACTGCAATTCTGCTATACCGCGGAAGTGGCCGACAGCGCGCTCAAAACGCTGGATGAAGCTGGTTTGCCGGGCGAACTCCGTCTGCGTCAGGGCCTGGCGCTGGTGGCGATGGTCGGCGCGGGTGTCTCGCGTAACCCGCTGCATTGCCACCGTTTCTGGCAACAGTTGAAAGGTCAGCCGGTTGAATTTACCTGGCAGTCGGAAGAGGGCATCAGCCTGGTTGCCGTGCTGCGTAAGGGGCCAACCGAGAGTCTGATTCAAGGCCTGCACACCACGCTGTTCCGCGCGGAAAAACGTATCGGTCTGGTGCTGTTTGGTAAAGGTAATATCGGTTCCCGCTGGCTGGAGCTGTTCGCTCGCGAGCAAACGACGCTGTCGGCGCGTACCGGATTTGAATTTGTACTGGCAGGCGTTGTGGACAGTCGCCGCAGCCTGCTCAATTACGAAGGGCTGGACGCCAGCCGCGCGCTCGCATTCTTCAATGACGAAGCCGTTGAACAGGATGAAGAGTCGCTGTTCCTGTGGATGCGTGCGCACCCGTACGACGATCTAGTGGTGCTGGATGTCACGGCCAGCGAACAGCTTGCCGACCAGTATCTGGATTTCGCCAGCCATGGTTTCCATGTCATCAGCGCGAATAAACTGGCGGGTGCCAGCAGCACCGATAAATACCGTCAGATCCACGATGCCTTTGAAAAAACCGGGCGTCACTGGCTGTACAACGCCACCGTAGGCGCAGGCTTGCCGGTCAACCATACGGTGCGGGACCTGATTGACAGTGGCGACAGCATTTTAGCCATCAGCGGGATTTTCTCCGGGACACTTTCGTGGCTGTTCCTGCAGTTCGACGGCACGGTGCCGTTCACCGACCTGGTCGATCAGGCGTGGCAGCAGGGGCTGACCGAGCCCGATCCGCGTGTGGATCTGGCCGGGAAAGACGTGATGCGCAAGCTGGTGATTCTGGCGCGTGAGGCGGGTTACGATATTGAGCCGGGCCAGGTGCGTGTGGAATCGTTAGTTCCTGCGGGCTGCGAAGAAGGGTCAGTCGATCACTTCTTTGAGAACGGTGATGAGCTGAACGACCAGATGGTGCAACGTCTGGAGGCCGCGCAAGAGATGGGGCTGGTGCTGCGCTACGTGGCGCGTTTTGATGCCAACGGTAAAGCCCGCGTGGGTGTGGAAGCGGTGCGCCCGGAGCATCCGCTGGCGGCGCTACTGCCGTGCGATAACGTCTTTGCCATCGAAAGCCGCTGGTATCGCGATAATCCGCTGGTGATTCGTGGGCCAGGCGCGGGGCGTGATGTGACTGCCGGTGCCATTCAGTCGGATATTAACCGTCTGGCGCAACTGCTGTAGTTTTTGCTCTGCATCGTTTGATGCCCTCACCCTAACCCTCTCCCACGGGAGAGGGAATCGTTCGGGGCGGTCTTCTCCCAGTCTCCGCAAATAAGAGGGACTGTTTTCTCCCTGTTCCTTACGCGGCGAACGGACTGTTTTCTCCCTCATCGCAATGCGGTGAAAGGATTTTTTCCTCCCTCATCGCAATGCGGCGAAAGGGTTGTCTTCCCCCCTCTCCCTGTGGGAGAGGGCCGGGGTGAGGGCATCAAACCGCACTCTTTCCCCGCCATCATGAACATCTTTCATCTTGCCTGAACATTCCTCACCGTTATGGCTGATTATTTCAGTTGACGGCATTCGCGTTTTCCGTCATTTTTACATCCAGACGTCTAAATGGATAGATGTTTATAACGAGCAATAATTATCACGCGATTGATGAGGTAAGGTATGAGCTTTTTTCACGCCAACCAGCGGGAAGCCCTGAATCAGAGCCTGGCTGAAGTGCAGGGCCAGATTAACGTCTCTTTTGAATTCTTTCCGCCGCGCACCAGTGAAATGGAGCAAACCCTGTGGAGCTCTATCGATCGCCTGAGCAGCCTGAAGCCGAAATTTGTCTCCGTCACCTACGGGGCAAACTCTGGCGAGCGCGACCGTACGCACAGCATTATCAAGGGCATTAAGGACCGTACCGGGCTTGAAGCCGCGCCGCATTTGACCTGTGTGGATGCGACTCGCGACGAACTGCGCGCTATCGCCCAGGATTACTGGAACAACGGGATTCGCCACATCGTCGCCCTGCGCGGTGATTTGCCGCCGGGCAGCGGAAAACCGGAAATGTACGCCACCGATCTGGTCGCGTTACTCAAGGACGTGGGCGATTTTGATATCTCCGTCGCCGCGTATCCGGAAGTGCATCCGGAAGCGAAAAGCGCCCAGGCCGATCTGCTCAACCTGAAACGCAAAGTCGATGCCGGTGCCAACCGCGCGATTACCCAGTTTTTCTTCGACGTCGAAAGCTATCTGCGTTTTCGTGACCGCTGCGTTAACGCTGGAATTGACCTGGAAATTATCCCGGGCATCCTGCCGGTCTCGAACTTCAGGCAGGCGAAGAAGTTTGCGGACATGACCAACGTGCGCATTCCGCTGTGGATGCAGAAAATGTACGAAGGTCTGGATGACGACGCCGAAACCCGCAAGCTGGTGGGCGCGAATATCGCGATGGACATGGTGAAAATTTTGAGCCGTGAAGGGGTGAAGGATTTCCACTTCTACACGCTAAACCGCGCCGAGATGAGTTACGCCATCTGCCACACCCTCGGCGTTCGCCCTGGACTGTAATCTCATAACCCTCTTCGGAGGGTTTTTGCTTATCTGACCTTCCGCCCTTCTCCGGCCTGACGGCATTTTTACCGATTCACTAAAAAAGCTTACATTTTCCAGGGTAATTTAAACGGTAATAACTATCGAATCTGTGGGTTATCTCAATTATACCTATCTGGCTTCGGTGTATATCTTAAGGGAAATACGATCAAGGGAGTATAAAGATGAGCATGTCAGAAGAGACCAATAATTCGTCATCCAGCGGCAAGTGTCCTTTTCACCATGGAGGGTCTGATCAGAGCGCAGGCGCGGGGACAGGCAGTCGCGACTGGTGGCCCAAGCAGCTGCGCGTTGAACTCTTAAACCAACATTCCAACCGTTCGAACCCTTTGGGTGAAGACTTCGACTACCGCAAAGAATTCAGCAAACTCGACTATTCCGCTCTGAAAGGCGATATCAAAGCTCTCCTGACCGATTCTCAATCCTGGTGGCCTGCCGACTGGGGCAGCTATGTGGGTCTGTTTATTCGTATGGCATGGCACGGTGCAGGGACTTACCGTTCCGTGGATGGCCGTGGCGGTGCCGGTCGCGGTCAGCAGCGTTTTGCTCCTCTGAATGCATGGCCAGATAACGTGAGCCTCGACAAAGCGCGTCGTCTGCTGTGGCCTGTTAAACAAAAATACGGGCAGAAAATCTCCTGGGCCGATCTGTATATCCTGGCGGGGAACGTGGCGCTGGAAAATTCAGGCTTCCGTACGTTTGGCTTTGGTGCCGGGCGCGAAGATGTCTGGGAGCCAGATATGGACGTTAACTGGGGCGATGAAAAAGCCTGGCTGACCCATCGCGATCCTGAATCACTGGCAAAACGTCCGTTGGCCGCTACCGAAATGGGGCTGATTTACGTCAATCCGGAAGGGCCAAACGCCAGCGGTGAGCCGCTGTCGGCCGCCGCAGCGATTCGCGCGACGTTCGGCAACATGGGCATGAACGATGAAGAGACCGTCGCGCTGATTGCGGGCGGACATACGCTCGGCAAAACGCACGGTGCAGCGGCGGCCACGCATGTGGGTGTCGATCCGGAAGGGGCGTTGATTGAATCTCAGGGCTTAGGCTGGACCAGCACCCACGGAACGGGCGTGGGTGCAGATGCAATCACCTCCGGTCTGGAAGTCGTGTGGTCACAGACGCCAACCCAGTGGAGTAATTACTTCTTCGAAAACCTGTTCAAATACGAGTGGGTACAGACCCGCAGCCCGGCAGGCGCTATCCAGTTTGAAGCCGTTGACGCGCCGGAAATTATTCCCGATCCGTTCGACCCGTCGAAAAAACGCAAACCGACCATGCTGGTGACCGACCTGACGCTGCGTTTCGACCCAGAGTTCGAGAAAATTTCTCGTCGCTTCCTGAACGATCCGCAGGCGTTTAACGAAGCATTCGCGCGGGCCTGGTACAAACTGACGCACCGAGATATGGGGCCAAAAGCACGTTACATCGGTCCTGAAGTGCCGAAAGAAGATCTGATTTGGCAGGACCCGCTGCCGCAGGCGGTGTTCAATCCGTCTCAAGAAGATATTGAGAGTCTGAAAGCGGAAATTATGGCTTCCGGGCTTTCCGTTAGCGAGCTGGTGTCGGTTGCCTGGGCATCTGCGTCCACCTTCCGTGGCGGTGACAAACGCGGTGGTGCCAACGGCGCGCGTCTGGCTCTGGCTCCGCAGCGCGACTGGGATGTTAACGCCGCCGCGGTACGCGTCTTACCAACGCTGGAAGCGATTCAACGCACAACCAACAAAGCATCGCTCGCCGATATCATCGTGCTGGCGGGTGTTGTCGGCGTTGAGCAGGCGGCAAAAGCGGCGGGGGTTTACATCACCGTGCCGTTTACGCCGGGCCGCGTGGATGCGCGTCAGGATCAGACTGATATCGAGATGTTTAATCTCCTTGAGCCAGTTGCAGATGGTTTCCGCAACTATCGCGCTCAGGTTGATGTCTCGACAACGGAATCGCTGCTGATTGATAAAGCGCAGCAGCTGACGCTTACCGCGCCAGAACTGACCGCGCTGGTCGGGGGAATGCGCGCGCTGGGAGCCAACTTTGATGGCAGCCAGAACGGCGTGTTCACCGATCGCGTGGGTGTGCTGACCACCGATTTCTTTGTGAATCTGTTGGATATGGGCACCCAGTGGAAAGCCACAGACGAATCCAATGAACTGTTTGCGGGCAGCGATCGTGCGAGTGGTGAGATGAAATACACCGCGACGCGTGCCGATCTGGTGTTTGGTTCAAATGCGGTTCTGCGTGCGCTGGCGGAGGTTTATGCCAGTCAGGATGCTAGCGAGAAGTTCGTCAAAGATTTTGTCGCGGCATGGACCAAAGTGATGAATCTGGATCGTTTTGATGTGAAGTAATCAGGCATCAGTCATAAATAAAAATCCCCGCCTCGGCGGGGATTTTTTATGTCAGACGTTATTCCCACTCATGCAGGCAACGCTGACCATACTGATCTGCGACCAGCAGCGCTGCATATACCTCATCTGGCGTCACGCCGCCCGGCATATTGTGAATGGTTTCGCCTTCCGCGCAGGCAGTTTTTGCCACCAGACGCATCTTGGCAGGAACATCTTCTTTAATACCCAGCTGTGCCAGGGTGATGGGCAGCCCAACGCTGTGACACAGTGCGGCAACCGTTTCGATCTCTTCTACCGGCGCGTTTTCCAGCACCAGCTGGGTGAGCGTGCCGAACGCAACTTTTTCACCGTGATAGTAATGGTGCGCATCCGGAATCGCCGTCAGCCCATTGTGTATCGCGTGGGCTGCGGCCAGTCCACCACTCTCAAAGCCCACGCCGCTGAGGTAGGTATTGGCTTCGACGACGCGCTCAAGGGCCGGCGTGACGACATGCTGTTCCGCTGCCAGCATCGCCTTTTCTCCCTCTTCAATCAGCGTGTTATAGCAAAGCTCCGCCAGCGCGAGAGCTGCCTGCGTGCATTTGCCTCCGGCCATGGTAGTGGCACCGCTGCGTGAGCAGGCGCGCGCCTCAAACCAGGTCGCCAGCGCATCGCCAATCCCTGCGGCCAAAAGACGCGCAGGCGCACCCGCCACGATTTTGGTATCGACGATAACCATATTGGGATTGTGCGGGAGCATCAGGTAATGATCGAACTCGCCGCTGTCGGTGTAGATGACTGAAAGGGCGCTGCACGGTGCATCCGTAGAGGCAATGGTTGGCGCGATGGCCACCGGGACATCCATAAAATGCGCTAATGCTTTGGCGGTATCGAGCGTTTTACCGCCGCCAATACCCAGCACGGCCTGGCAGTCAGCGCCTTTGGCGAGCTTGCGCAGACGGTCGATCTCATTTTGTGAACATTCGCCGCCAAATGGCGCGATTTCGACGTGCAGTTCTGCCTGTTTGAAGCTTTGACGCAAGGTTTCTTCCGCAAAGCCTAAAACAAACTTATCCCCGACAACCAGCCAGCGTTTTGCCAGCGGTTTGAGATAGTCGCCGAGTCGAGTGAGGGCATCTGCACCCTGAATGTATTTGCCCGGTGATTGAATGATACGGTCCATAACATTTCTCCCATAGAGGTTGAGGTTACTAAACGCGTTTTTCCCGTCGTGCTCGAACGTCACTATTGTGACTTTACCGCCACAGTAGCTGGCATTTGTTGCGCTAAATCTAAGGTGGGGGATTTTTGGGCAAAAAAAAGGCCACACCCTGTGTGACCTTTTGATTCGGAAAACCGTTAGCCGGTGTTACGCATGCCTGCCGCAACGCCCGCAATCGTCACCATCAGCGCCTGTTCGACGCGTGGGTCCGCCTCTTTGCCTTCTTCTTCGGCCTTGCGCGAGCGATGCAGCAGCTCAGCCTGCAGAACGTTTAGCGGGTCGGTGTAGATATTTCGCAACTGGATGGATTCGGCAATCCACGGCAAATCAGCCATCAGATGGGAGTCGTTAGCGATATCCAGAACAATTTTGATGTCGCTTTCGAGCAGGTCGCGCAGCTCTTTACCTAACGCCCACAGTTCGGGTTTCACCAGACGCTGATCGTAGTATTCCGCCAGCCACAGGTCGACTTTGGAGAACACCATCTCCAGCATACCCAGGCGCGTGGAGAAGAACGGCCAGTCGCGGCACATCGTCTCAAGCTCAGTCTGCTTACCGTCTTCCACCACTTTTTGCAGCGCTGCACCGGCACCCAGCCAGGCGGGCAGCATCAGGCGGTTTTGCGTCCAGGCGAAGATCCACGGAATCGCGCGCAGGGATTCCACACCGCCGGTCGGACGGCGTTTAGCCGGACGAGAACCCAGCGGCAGTTTGCCCAGTTCCTGCTCAGGCGTGGCCGAGCGGAAATAAGGTACGAAGTCTTTGTTTTCGCGCACGTAGCCACGGTACAAGTCGCAGGAGATATCCGACAGCTCATCCATGATGTGACGCCATGCGTCTTTCGGCTCCGGCGGCGGCAGCAGGTTGGCTTCCAGAATCGCGCTGGTGTAGAGCGACAGGCTGCTGATCGTCACTTCTGGCAGACCGTATTTAAAGCGAATCATCTCGCCCTGCTCGGTGACGCGTAAACCGCCTTTCAGGCTGCCCGGGGGCTGAGAGAGCAGTGCAGCATGAGCCGGTGCACCGCCGCGACCGATAGAACCGCCGCGTCCGTGGAACAGCGTTAATTCGATCCCGGCTTTTTCGCAGGTTTTGATCAGCGCATCTTGTGCCTGGTACTGCGCCCAGGATGCCGCCATCACGCCCGCGTCTTTTGCGGAGTCGGAATAGCCAATCATCACCATCTGTTTGCCCTGGATAAAGCCGCGATACCAGTCGATGTTCAGCAACTGGGTCATCACGTCGTTGGCATTATTCAGGTCGTCGAGGGTTTCAAACAGCGGTGCGACAGGCAGCGCAAAGCTGATACCGGCTTCTTTCAACAGCAAATGAACGGCCAGCACGTCAGACGGCGTTTTGGCCATGGAGATCACATAGGCCGCGACCGATCCTTTTGGCGCATCGACGATCGCTTTACAGGTGTTGAGGACTTCGCTGGTTTCTTCGCTTGGTTCCCAGCTGCGTGGCAGAAGTGGACGTTTGGAATTCAATTCGCGGATCAGGAACGCCTGTTTGTCGGCTTCTGACCAGCTTTCGTAATCGCCAATGCCAAGATAACGGGTCAACTCGCCCAGCGCTTCGGTATGGCGGGTGCTTTCCTGACGCACGTCAATGCGCACTAAAGGCACGCCAAAACACTTCACGCGGCGCAGGGTGTCGAGCAGTTCGCCGTTGGCGATGATGCCCATGCCGCACGCTTGCAGTGATTTATAACAGGCGTACAGCGGGTCCCAGAGCTGTTCATTTTGACTCAGCAGCCCTGCGGGTTTTGGCAGGCGCTGGCCTTTCAAACGTGCTTCCAGCCAGGCTTGGGTCGCCATCAGCTGGCCGCGCAGGCCTTTTAACAAGAAGCGGTACGGTTCGGTTGCACCGGCTTCGCCGACTTGTTCGAGCAGTTCTGGCGTGGCTTCAACCATCGACAGCTCAGAAATCAGGATCTGAATATCTTTAAGGAACAGGTCGGTGGCTTTCCAGCGGCTGAGCAACAGCACATGGCGGGTGATTTCGGCGGTGACATTGGGGTTACCGTCGCGGTCGCCACCCATCCAGGAGGTGAAACGCACCGGAACAAAATCCACCGGCAGGCGATAGCCAAGGTTCTCTTCCAGCTGTTCGTTTAATTCGCGCAGATAGTTCGGCACGCCTTCCCACAGGCTGTTTTCGACAACCGCAAAACCCCATTTGGCTTCATCAACCGGGCTTGGGCGATATTTGCGAATTTCATCGGTGTGCCAGGACTGGGCGATCAGCTGGCGCAGGCGGCGCATCAGCTGGTTACGTTCGTAATCGACGATGTCTTTGTTGTCTAACTGCTTGAGACAGCTATTCACTTCGCCCATTTTGTGAATCAGCGTACGGCGGGTGATTTCGGTCGGGTGTGCAGTCAGCACCAGCTCCAGCGAGAGGGATTCAACCGCTTTTTTGATGGTCTCTTCGTTCAGTTCAGGCTGGTCTTTGAGTTTTCTGAGCGTACGGGCAATCACTTCCGGGTTGCTGGCACCTTCGCCTTTGGGCGAAATGCTGTGGTATTGCTCGGCGGTGTTAGCCAGATTCAGGAACTGGCTGAACGCACGCGCCACGGGCAGAAGCTCATCATTTGACAGGTTTTGCAGCGTGGTGAGCAGCTCCTGACGATTGGCTTCATTTCCTGCACGGGAGGATTTGGACAGCTTACGGATTGTTTCGACGCGGTCGAGAATAGTCTCTCCTAGCGCATCCTTGATGGTATCTCCCAGCACTTTGCCGAGCATACTGACATTACTACGCAACGCGGAATATTGTTCGTTCATATAAACCCAGACACCCCATCATTTTTGTAAATGCCCTGCATCTTTCAAACCGCAGCCGTGTTGGCTGCTCTCACCCACTCAGGTCACTTACTTATGTAAGTTTCCGAAGATGCGCTCGTTGCCGCCTTGCCGCAGCTTGAAATCTCTCGGACATAATTTTTCAGTTGTCCTTTATAAAGCCACGTAAAACCCCTGTCGTCAATTGCTGCGAAAACGGTTCAGCAAACGAATAAATGCAGGTAATTTACGAAATTTAATTCGCTTCGCGTCAGATAAGAGATGCTTATGGGAATGTGATGGGGATCATGCGTTATGTCGTCCTCACCTGACCCTCTCCCACCGGGAGAGGGGATAGCTCGGCGCTGTTTTTTTACGCTCTCGCCCCTTTGGAAAGCGTGTTGTTAATGCCAGCAGAAGTGATGCACAACCTGCGTAATTAACTCGCGAGTGGGCTTAATAAAGCGCGTTTCCAGGTATTCATCCGGCTGGTGGGCCTGATTGATGGAGCCCGGACCCAGCACCAGCGTCGGGCACAGCGTCTGGATAAACGGTGCTTCGGTGCAGTAGTTCACCACGTCCGTTTTCTCGCCGAGCAGTTTCTCAACCACTTGCACCAATTGATGATCCGGCGGGCATTCGTAACCTGGAATTGGCGGATGCAGATCGAAAATGGTCAGACGGCCAGGCCAGCGTTCACTTACCGGGGCCAGCGCTTCGCTCAGTAAGCCATTGAGATCGTCGAGCGTCATGCCTGGCAGCGGGCGAATATCCATGTGCAGTTCGCAGCAGGCACAGATGCGGTTAGAGGCATCGCCGCCGTGCAGGCTACCGAGATTGAGCGTGGGATATGGCACGGTGAAGGAGTCGTGGTGGAAGCGTTCTTTCAGGGCGTCGCGCAACACCATGATGCGGCCAATGGCGTCGTGCATCAGCTCAATGGCATTGACGCCGCGTGCCGGATCGCTGGAGTGGCCTGACTGGCCCAACACGCGCACCGCCGTAGAGATATGGCCTTTATGCGCCCGAATCGGTTGCAGTGACGTCGGTTCGCCAATGATCGCGCAGTCCGGGCGAATGGCGGTGTTTTCCGAGAAATAGCGCGCGCCCGCCATGCTGGTTTCTTCGTCGGCGGTCGCCAGAATGTATAGCGGTTTTTTAAGCGTCTTCACATCAACGTCACGCAGCGCATCGAGAATAAAGGCAAAAAAGCCTTTCATGTCGGCGGTACCCAGACCGTAAAGCTTGCCGTCATGCTCGGTGAGCGTGAAAGGATCGCGCGTCCAGCGCCCATCATCGAAGGGCACGGTGTCCGTATGGCCAGCCAGTAAAAGGCCGCCTGCACCCTGTCCGGCACTGGCCAGCAGGTTAAATTTATGACGGGTTCCTGGAACGGGTTGAACTTCCACCTTAAAGCCGAGATCGCTAAACCATCCAGCCAGCATATTGATTAAAGACTCATTGCTCTGGTCGAGCGCTTCTTCGGTCGCACTGATGGACGGCGTGGCAATCAGGGCGCGGTAAATCTCGATAAAGGGTGGTAAATTCATTTTCATTGTTGACATACCTTAGGTCGTGATAGTATCAATATTCATGCACTAAATGTGAATAAAAATACACTAACGTTGATCGTAAAGGAACCCGATGTTGAATACGCTGATTGTGGGCGCTAGCGGTTATGCGGGCGCAGAGCTTGTAAGCTACGTGAATCGCCATCCTCATATGACCATAACCGCTTTGACTGTCTCAGCGCAAAGCAATGATGCGGGAAAGTTAATTTCCGATTTGCATCCGCAACTTAAGGGAATCGTCGATCT
>Ga0308165_1001370_pt1 | contig 34289 bp, 32 predicted proteins | sample PhyWR2_FD_201032 | JGI IMG/M metagenome (GOLD analysis project Ga0308165, IMG submission 201032) | Phyllosphere microbial communities from UC Gill Tract Community Farm, Albany, California, United States - DLSLW.R2 | ecosystem: Host-associated > Plants > Phyllosphere > Unclassified | place: USA...
TATTCCTCCTTTCCCTACCAGATATTCTTGAACAATTTTTAGTTTAAGTTCAAAGCTATATTTAGACATAAAAATACCGACCTCCAAAAAATTAGATTTTTGGTCTAACTTTTTGGGGTCGGTTCAGTTTCATACTACTTTTTTATGTGTTTAATCTAGTGCGCTGATCATATAGTTCCCAATTCTATCCATCGCTTCTCTTAATGTATCAAAATCAGCTGCATAGCTGATTCGGACATAGCCTTCAGCCTCTTTACCAAAAGCAACACCTGGAATAATCGCAATGGCTTGCTTTTGGGCTAAATCTACACAAAATTTCATCGAATCTTGTTCGTAACCTTTGGGAATCTTAGCAAAAATATAAAAAGCACCATTAGGTCGAGCTACTTCAAAACCAAAAGATGTCATTTGTTCATACACAAAATCTCGCCGTTTACGGTATTCTTTTTTCATAACAGCTGCATCATCCATCCCCTCTATTAAGGCTCGAACAGCTGCTTTTTGTGAAATGGTGGATGCTGCTGTAACTAAGTATTGATGCACTTTAATGATTTCAGTAATCAACTGCTCAGGACCAAAAATAAAGCCGATTCTCCAGCCAGTCATTGCATGAGATTTTGATAGACCATTGATCAAAATTGTTTGATCTGGAATAAATTCAGCAATTGATACATGTTGCTCATCATAGGTCAACTCACTATATATTTCATCACTGATCACAAAAATCGGATAATTTTTCAGAACATCTGCAATGGCCTTCACTTCTTGTCGATCATAGGTAACACCTGTTGGATTACTTGGATAGTTTAGAATAATGGCTTTCACTTGGTTACCGTGCTCTACCATTGCGGCTTCAATCATTTCAGGAGTCAACACAAACTGGTTTGAGGTGGTATCAATATATATCGGTTCTGCTTGCGCCAGAGTAATGACAGGTTCATATCCTGGATAGATCGGAGCGGGTAATAAGACTTTATCTCCAGGCTCTAAAATAGATAATAGGCTTGCTGAAATAGCCTCAGTTGCTCCAACTGTCACTAAAACTTCTGATGTTGGTTTGTAGGATAAATTGTATTTTTCTTTGATAAAAAAAGTGGCGGCTTCACGTACATCCGTTAACCCTGCCATACCAGAATAATGGGAAAAATTATTTTTAATGGCATCATGAGCTGCCGTTTTTACATGGTCAGGCGTATTAAAATCCGGTTCTCCCAATGTCAATTTTATGATTCCTCTAATATCCGATACTTGTTCATCAAATTGACGAATCATTGAAACAGCGATCTTGTCTACTTGTTTATTAAATCTTTTTGTTAAATCCATGTAACCCTCTCCTCTTAACTGCTGATCCAACGTTCAAACTGCTGAGATCAAAGCGCTAGTATAGTCATCCTAAATTTATTAATGGATTTATAATAGCATAATTCAAGCGAAAATGAAATTTGTATTTCAAAAAACACTATTTTCTTTTCAAATTCACAGATTATACTTGCTAAACGTTTTAGTCTTCTTTATAGTTATAAGAAACGAAGGGAGCCAGCTAAATGAAAGGTATTAGAAAAATCACCCCCTATGTTCCTGGAGAGCAGCCCAATTACTCAGATATGATCAAATTAAATACAAATGAGAACCCTTACCCGCCCTCACCAAAAGTGAAGGCTGCCTTAAATAATTTTGATACTGAACAATTAAAACGATATAGCTCTATCAATAATCCGGATGTAAAAGCCGCTTTAGCAACTAAACATGGGTTATCGCCAAAGCATTTTATCATTGGTAATGGGTCTGATGAAGTCTTGGCTTTCTGTTTTCTTGCTTTTTTTAACAGTTCAGACCCACTTTTATTTCCTGATATCACCTATGGTTTTTACAAAGTTTGGGCTGATTTGTTCCACATTCCTTATAGAGAGTTGCCTTTGAATGAACAATTTGCTATTGATTTAAAGGACTATACACAAACAAATGGCGGCATCATTATTGCGAATCCAAATGCGCCAACAGGGCTATTCAAGCCAATTGCCGAAATAAAACAATTATTGGAAATAAATCCAGATGTCATTGTAATTATTGATGAGGCCTATATTGATTTTGCAACTGAATCCGCAGTTTCGTTGCTTGATAACTATCCAAACTTAGTAATCGTTCGAACCTTATCTAAATCCAGTTCTTTAGCAGGATTGCGTGTGGGCTATGCAATTGGCAACCCCATCTATATCCAAGTTGTCGAAAGTATAAAATCATCTTTTAATCCCTATTCTGTTGATATGTTAGCTGAATGTTTAGCTGTGGCAGCGCTTGAGGATGATACATACTATACAAAAATAACGAATAAGATTTGTGAAACTCGAAACTGGTTCACAACGAGCATTAGTAATCTAGGATTTCAGGCGTTATCTTCACAAACGAATTTTATACTTTTAACTCATCCAGACATAGTAATAACAGAGCTTTACCACTATCTGGAGAGCCAAGACGTTTTTGTTCGTTATTTCTCTACTATTGACCGTTTGAAAAATTATTTAAGAGTATCTATTGGAACACAAGAAGAAATGGAAAAAGTCCAGCAATTACTCGTTAATTATTTACAAAATAATGATAAATGATAAATTGTTGGATGCTTACCAGTATTTAGACCATAAAAAAATCACCCTAATCCAGGATGATTTTTTAGGGTCTATTATTTTGTGACATCTTTAATAGAATCCAACACAGATTCTAATTCTTTTCCATACTTATCTTTCTTACTATTCATTGTCCAAGCCATTCTTTGAGCGTAGTGACCAGCATCTGACGCAACGACATCATAGACATAGTAGGCCTTCATTCCGTCAACTTTAGCCGTTATGAAACGACGTGTACCTTTCCAGCCATTAAGATCGATTGGTTTTTCCGTTTCTTCTACAACATCTAAAGAAAACTCAATGGCTTCTTTATATCCGTCAAATCCATCATAATCTTCTTCGGATTCACTTAAAACTGCCAAATAAAGAGATTTCTCTTCATTTTCAAGACCTATGTCAGCTTCATCGTTTAAATCCGTTGGTTCAATTTCTTCCCATCCATCAGGTAGCTTAACGGAAAATGTTCCATTTTCAGTTTCAATCACTTCTTCAGATGCTTCTACCGTTGTTTTAGTCGAAGAATCGTCTTTTGCTTTGATTGGGTCTTTTTTCTTTTCAATTTTTTCAGAGTGCTTCACTTCTTGGCTCTCTTTTGCGACTGTACCACAACCGGTTAAAAGAACCCCTAATCCCAAAACAATGACAGCTTTTTCTAGTTGTTTTCTTTTCATTTGTAACTCCCCTTTACTCCTACAAAATAAAATCGGCTCATAAAGCCAATTAAATCGATTATAAATCATTACAAGTGAACATACAATACAAAATAAATCCACAACAGAGTTTAAAATAATTGCTTCAACTCTTTAATAAAGTATTGTCCAATCGTACTGATTGTTCTATTTTTTTGAGACAAAACACAGATTTTATTGTTTGGACTTTCAGCTAGTGGAACTAAACGAATTTCTTTTTTGGTAAAACCAGTGACAACACCTGAACCTGAAGCATACGCATCGGTTTCCACCAGTAAATTCATCAGGGTACCGCGATCATTTGTATAAATCACCGTTTCTTGTTCTTGATTTTCAATGAGATCTTCTGAAAAATAAGCAAAATTACTCCCTTCTTGCGTAAAACGAACTTGAGGATAACAACATAATTGTTCTAATTCGATTTTAGTTTGTTTCGCCAGAGGATGGTTTCTACCAAGAAAAATATGTGTTTTAAAACTTCCAACAACATCATATGTTAAATTTGCTTGTTCCAAATACCGCTCAATGCCCGATTGATTTTGATTGTTTAAATAAATAATTCCAAGCTCACTATGATAACTTTTCACATCTTCGATAACTTTCAGCGTTGTTGTTTCGAACACACGAAAATTTTTATATTGATCTTTGAATTGTTGGATCACTTTTCCCATTACTTCTCCTAAAAAATCATAATGTTGAGAAGAAATTGAAAAACGTTCGCTCTTCGTTACTTCTTGATAGCGATTTTCTATCATTTCCATCTGGGTCAAGATTTTTTCAGCGTGCTCTAAAAAAGTCAACCCTTCTTCAGTCAAGGAAGCTCCTTTATTCGTGCGGATAAATAAAGTGACACCGATTTCTTCTTCAAGCTCACGAATACCATTTGACAGACTGGGTTGAGTAATAAAGAGTTTTTTCGCCGCTTCTCTAAAACTACCATTGTTTGCAACAGCCACAACATATTTCATTTGTTGGATATTCATCGTTTTCCTCCACTTTATTCAGAAAAATAGATTTTGCGTCCATTCAGCGCTTGAACTGGACGATTATTGAATTTCAGCATCCCTTCATCGATCCGTTCAAAAAAATCACGATCCATTTCTTGGATAGTATCGAAAACAAACCAATGGACAGGTCCTTTTGTTGGTGGTGTTGTTAGTGACCCTAAATAATGAAAATGAGTTTTTTGTTCAGGTAAAAATATCGACGGATCGAACCATTGTTGGTGCGTTTCTAAGTTCCATTCAATCGTTGAACGCTTTTTTGAAAATTTATTGTCATGTGTTGTGATTGTAAACAAACAGCCCACAACCAAATTCTCACCAGAATTATTCATATGAACCAGATGAAACTCCAATGGCGAATGTTCTCCATCAAAAGTATGCTCACTTGGAGTATGGAAATGGATATCTGTTAAATAATATTTTTCCTCTTCAAAAATGACATAACTTTCTGTATTTGGCGGAACAAAGTGAAACGTATTTTTAAATTCTTTTTCTGTAAATTCTTCTGTTTTATAACAAAAATCAATTGCACGATTCGCAGATTGACCATTGACTAAGTCGTTCGATAAATTAATTGGTGATTGATAGGGATATTTGGCACCTGTTGAAAACCAATCACATAATCTGTGCCAATGATCTGGGCCAAGTTCCCCTTCATAGCCCCACTCTACATCCATATTTCGAATATTTCTCATCAAACCCCACCTTCTGATTTTATCATTTGAATAACTGTAGCTTATTTAGAATCAACAGTCAATTCTCAAAACTTTTTTGACATTTTTGGTAATCAAAGTATAGCATACATGGATAATTCGTGAAATCATGAAAAAACATGATCTTTGAAAAATGATCAAAAATCATGCTTGAATTCTCTTATTTATCCTATTAACCAATTTTGCGGATCTTGTTTCCAATTTTTTAATAATACAACATCTTTTTCTTCAATGTAGTTTGATTCTAAAGCTGCCTCAATCAGTGTTGAATAATTAGTCAATGTAAGCAGATCCATCTTGTGTTCTTCAAAATTTTCTTTGCCTTTAGGTAATTCATACGTAAAGATCGCAGCAACGCCTAAGACTTCGGCACCTTCACGTTTTGCTGCATCAGCTGCTTCCAATACACTGCCACCAGTTGAGATTAAATCCTCAATGATGACCATTTTTTGACCTTTGAAAATTCGGCCCTCAATTTGATTGCCTTTGCCATGTTTTTTTGCTTTACTACGAATATACACCATTGGTAAATCTAAAATATCTGCTACCCATGCTGCATGAGGAATTCCTGCTGTAGCTGTTCCAGCAATCACTTGTACATCGGGAAATGCTGTTTTTATTTTATCAGCAAGTCCTTTGGCAATATCTTTACGGACAACAGGATAACTCATTGTTATTCGATTATCACAATAGATTGGACTCTTGATTCCGCTCGCCCAAGTAAAGGGTTCATTTGGACTTAAAAATACTGCTTCAATTTCTAATAAATCTTTGGCGATGATTTTTGCTAATTCGGTCATTGGTTTACTCCATTCCATTCATTTTTGATCTGTTGATAGGCTTTATAGGGTGCTTTAGCTTGTGTGATGGGGCGACCAACTACGATATAAGTTGAACCCATTTTTTTAGCGTTTGTCGGCGTCACAATGCGTTTCTGATCTCCTACAGCACTACCGCTTGGACGAATGCCCGGCGTTAAACAAATAAATTCTTCACTCGTTGCACTATGGATATCTTGTGCTTCTAAAGCAGAGCACACAACTCCAACTAATCCTGCTTGTTCAGCACATTTTGCATAATGGATCACGCTATCTTGTAATGAGACTTTGATCAATTGATCTTGTTGCATTTCAGTTTCACTTGTTGAAGTCAATTGAGTAACAGCAATCAGTAGAGGAACCTCTGCACCTTCTTTTGTTCCCTTTAACAAACCTGCTTTGGCCGCAGCCATCATTTTTACACCACCTGCTGCATGAACATTCGTCATATCAACACCAAGCTTAGCTAAGCCGATCATTGCCTTTTCAACAGTATTTGGTATATCGTGCAACTTTAAATCAAGAAAAACAGAATGACCTAATGTTTTTAGCCAACGAACAATTTCTGGTCCTTCTTGATAAAACAATTCCATCCCTACTTTAACAAAAAGTGACTCTTTAACAGGGAAATTTTCTAAAAAAATTTCTACTTCAACTTTTGAAGGGAAATCTAATGCGATGATTGGTCGTTGACTCATTGATTTTTTGCCTCCCTGACTTCTTTGATCAATTGTTCTAATGATTCGATCCCTAGTTCCGCCATTCGTATTGGTAATGCCTCAATTAGTTTAGGACAAATATAAGGATCCGTAAAATTGGCCGTTCCAACAGCGACTGCACTTGCTCCAGCCATAAACATTTCTAAAACATCATCTACTGTTTGAACACCACCCATACCAATAATCGGCAAGTTGGAAATCTGAGAGACCTGATGAATTAGACGAATCGCAACTGGCTTAATCGCAGGACCTGATAATCCTCCAGTTTGATTCGCTAGGATTGGACGACGTGTTTTTAAATCAATCCGCATCCCTAAGAGCGTATTGATCATTGAAAAACCATCTGCTCCACCAGCTTCTATGGCTTGTGCGATTGAAACAATATCTGTCACATTCGGAGAAAGTTTTACGTAAATCGGAACAGTCGAGACCTTTTTTACGGCTTGAGTCAACTGAAATGCGACATCTGGATCCGTTCCAAAAGCGATCCCGCCATGTTTAACATTGGGACAAGAAATATTTAATTCAATGGCTTTGACATTCGGCGCGTCACCAATTTTACTGCAAACTTCAACATAATCTTCTTCACAAGCCCCTGCAACATTGGCAATGATCGGTACATCATATGCTTCTAAAGCTGGGAGTTTGGTCGTCATAACCACATCCAATCCTGGATTTTGTAGTCCAATGGCATTCAGCATTCCACTAGGTGTTTCTGCAACTCGTGGTGTTGCATTACCAAAGCGGGCTTGAGGAGTCGTTGCTTTGATCATGATCGATCCTAACTTACCTAGATCATAATATTGAGCATATTCTTCACCAAAACCAAAACAGCCACTAGCAGGGATGATTGGATTTTTCAATGCTAAACCAGGAATATTGATTGCTAAAGGATTGTTCATTATAATACCACCTCACTGGCTCTAAAAATTGGCCCTTCATCACACACTTTAACACTTTTAGTGCCAGTTTCATCATCTGGTACATGACAAACACAAGCGTAACAAGCGCCCATGCCACAAGCCATGCGTTGCTCTAAAGATAGAAAAACGTTTGGATTATCTGAAAAGACTTGAGCAACCATTTTTAACATACCGTTTGCACCGCACGCATAAACAGCGTCAGGCTCTTCTTTTTTTATTGCTTCTAATAAAAGGTTACCCACATTTCCTTCAACACCAAACGAACCATCATCTGTTGCAAAACGTGTTTCCCCTAAATCAATGAATTCATCTTGAAAATAAGCAACTTCTTTAGAAGCATAGCCAAGAAAATGGATGACTTCGATACCTTTTTGTTTTAGTTGCTTTGATAATTCATACATTGGCGGAATCCCAATTCCGCCGCCGATGACATATGCTTTTTGACCAGCTGCTATACAGTCAACATCAAATCCATTCCCCAAAGGTCCCATAACATCTAAAGTATCACCCGATACTAACTCTGAAAAAACTTTTGTCCCATCTCCATCTGTACGATAAATGATGGTGCATGTTTTTGCTTGCTTATCTATTTGATTGATACTGATTGGGCGTCTTAAAAGCATATCTGCTCTAGGCACTTTTATATGGATGAATTGCCCTGGCTTTTCCATTTCATTAACTAAATCACCTGTTAAGGTCATTTGAAAAATTCTAGGCGCTAATTGTTGTTGAGAGATGATCGTCATTATTTCTTGTTTCATGTATGTTTCTCCTTTACAACGTTATTAATGTAGTAAAAATGTCTAAGATAAGCGAAAACTTGTAACAAACAGTAATGAATTGGTTCTCAGAGTAAACACTTTTATTTCATTTTAACCTTTTCAAATTAAATCGGCTCTGATGAAAATGCTCGTGATTCTAACACTTTTAAGATAGCTTCTGCTGTGTCTAGTGAAGTAAACAATGGAACGCCATGCTCGACAGCCTCGCGACGAATCAGAAATCCATCTTGATTTAAATCTGATCTATTTTTATCCATCGTATTCACCACAACTTGCGCCTCTCCGCTACGAATAAGATCAAGAACTGTTTCACCGCCTTGATTGATTTTAAGAACGGATTTGACCTGTAAGCCATAGCTTTCCAAAAATTCTGCAGTTCCTTGTGTTGCAATCAGGCTATAGCCGATTGCATTGAAACGTTTCGCCAAAAACAGTGCTTCTGCTTTCGTTTCGTCTGCAATCGTAAACAAGACTGCACCAAAACTTGGCAAATGAAGACCAGATGCTTCAAATGCTTTGTACAAGGCCTTTTCTAAACTATAATCAGAACCCATCACTTCACCTGTCGATTTCATTTCAGGTCCTAAATACGTATCGACTTTTTGTAGTTTTGTAAAAGAAAATACTGGGGCTTTAATGTGTACCTGCTGACTTTCTGGATACAAGCCATCTTGATAGTTTAGATCTTTTAATTTTTGACCGAGAATTACTTTAGTAGCCACTTGAGCCATTGGAATTCCTGTAATCTTGCTTAAAAATGGAACTGTCCGGCTAGCCCGCGGATTGACTTCTATTACGTACACTTTTTCCTCATGAATCACGAATTGAATATTCATCATCCCGATACAATTTAACCCGATCGCCAATTTTTTTGTATAATCAGCAATTGTTTTCTGGATCTCTTTTGATAAGTTTTGTGGTGGATAAACCGCCATTGAATCTCCTGAATGAACACCCGCACGTTCAATATGTTCCATAATGCCCGGTATTAAAACGGTTTGCCCATCACAAATTGCATCAACTTCACATTCTTTTCCTAAAAGATAACGATCCACCAAGACTGGATGCTCTGGTGAAGCTTTTACCGCGTTACGCATATAATCTTCTAGGTCCTTTCGGTTTTCTACGATTTCCATCGCACGCCCACCAAGTACATAACTTGGTCGAACCAAGACAGGATAGCCAATTTTATTTGCCACAGCTACTGCTTCTTTTGCACTAGTTGCCGTATCTCCCAGAGGTTGAGGAATATCTAATTCTTGTAACGCTTGTTCAAATAAATCTCGGTTTTCCGCCCGATCTAAATCTTCGATGGACGTTCCTAAGATTTTGACCCCTTGCTTGACTAGCGGCTCTGCCAAGTTTATGGCTGTTTGCCCACCAAACTGTACGATAACGCCTGTTGGTTGTTCTAATTCAATGACATTCATCACATCTTCTAAAGTCAATGGTTCAAAATAGAGTTTATCAGAAATCGAGAAATCTGTTGAGACGGTCTCCGGATTACTATTCATAATAATGGCTTCAAACCCTGCTTCTTGAATCGCTTTAACTGAGTGAACCGTTGCATAATCAAATTCCACACCTTGGCCAATCCTAATTGGCCCTGAACCTAGAACTAATACTGAAGGCTTTTCAGAACGAATACTTTCATTTTCAAATTCGTAAGTGCTATAAAAATAAGGCGTTTGAGACTCGAATTCTGCGGCGCACGTATCAACCATTTTATAAACGGGCAAAACTTTTTGTTCATGGCGATAATCCGTAACTTCTTGTTCAGTCATCTGCCATAGTTCAGCAATTTTTCGATCAGTGAAACCATTTTGCTTGGCTTCTTTCAGCGTGTCAAGGTCCTTGATATTTTCTTGTAGTGCAGTTTCTAATTCAACAATATGCAGCAGTTTATCGAGGAAAAATAAATCGATCTTAGTAAGTGTTGCCAACTCTTCGATTGTGTAATTGCGTCTAATTGCTTCTGATAAATAGAACAATCGATCATCTTGTGCTTTCACGATTTTCTCAGTCAATAATTCGTCGCTAACATCTTGCAGCTCTTTTAATTCATTATGATAGGCCCCAATTTCAAGTGAACGAACAGCTTTCAGCAACGATTCTTCAATATTTCGACCGATTGCCATGACTTCTCCTGTTGCTTTCATTTGCGTTCCTAAGCGACGTTCGCCCTTTTCAAATTTATCAAAAGGCCAGCGCGGGATTTTCGCTACCACATAATCTAAGGCTGGCTCAAATTCTGCATAAGTCGTTTCTGTGACTGGATTTTTCATCTCATCCAAAGTCAGACCAACTGCGATTTTAGCAGCTAATTTCGCGATAGGATAACCGGTTGCTTTGCTAGCCAAGGCCGATGAACGAGAAACACGTGGATTTACTTCGATGACATAATAATTGAAGCTATGAGGATCAAGAGCTAATTGGACGTTACAGCCACCTTCTATTTTTAATGCCCGAATAATTTTCAAAGATGCATCACGAAGCATTTGGTATTCATGGTCTGATAAGGTTTGACTTGGGGCAAAAACAATCGAATCCCCTGTATGAATTCCTACAGGATCAAAATTTTCCATGTTACAAACAACGATTGCATTATCTGCTGAATCACGCATTACTTCATACTCAATTTCTTTGAAACCAGCTATACTTCTTTCAATTAAGCATTGAGTCACTGGAGATAATTTTAAGCCGTTTTCGGCAATTGTTCTTAGTTCCTCTTCATTATCACACATCCCACCGCCAGTTCCTCCTAAGGTGAAAGCTGGACGAACAATGATAGGATAGCCGATCTTATTTGCAAATTCGACAGCTTGCTCAACAGTATTCACAATGTCACTTTCTGGAATTGGCTGATCTAAATCGTTCATTAATTGTTTAAATAGATCACGATCTTCAGCTTGATCGATCGCATTTAATTTTGTTCCCAATAATTCTACATTCAGTTCATCCAAAATTCCTGAAGCAGCTAGCTCCATCGCCATGTTTAATCCTGTTTGGCCACCTAAGGTAGGTAATAATGCATCTGGGCGCTCTTTTCGTAAAATTCGTGAAACAAACTCTAATGTGATTGGTTCGATATATACTTGATCAGCAATTTCTTTATCAGTCATGATCGTTGCTGGATTTGAGTTGACTAACACAACTTGATAGCCTTCTTCTCTTAAAGCAAGACAAGCCTGCGTGCCTGCATAGTCAAATTCTGCGGCTTGTCCAATGATGATTGGACCGGAACCAATTACCATGATTTTTTTGATATCTGTTCTTTTTGGCATTAGTCTTGCTCCTTCCATGCATCCATTAATTCCATAAATTCATCAAACAAATGCAGACCATCATGTGGCCCCGGTGCAGCATCGGGATGATACTGAACAGTGAATGCTGGATACTGACGATGTCTGACGCCTTCAACCGAACCATCATTAACTTCGACATGTGTCACCAGTAATTTCTCAGGATCGACCGTTGCTTCAGCTACTGCATAGCCATGATTCTGTGAAGTAAAATCGATTCTACCTGTCGCCACTTCTCTAACAGGATGATTTAACCCTCGATGACCAAACTTCATCTTGTACGTATCCGCTCCATTTGCTAAGGCAAATAGCTGATGACCTAGGCAAATACCAAAAATCGGTACTTTTCCTTGAATTCCTTGAATCATTTCAATTGCTTCTGGTACATCTTTAGGATCCCCAGGCCCATTTGTCAGCATGACACCATCTGGTGAAAGTTCTAAAATTGTTTCTGCATCTGTGTTATAGGGTAAAACAGTTAAATTGCAATGGCGCTTTGATAATTCCCTTAAAATACTGTGTTTTAAGCCAAAGTCCACTACTACTACATTACGACCAATTCCAGGACTAGGATATGGTTTGGTTGTTGAAACTTGTGCGACTTGATTTTTAGGTAAAACCGTCGCCTTCAACTGATCAAATTCATGAGTTAAATCGTCATCAGCATCTACAAATGCCGCTTTCATCGTCCCGACAGAACGAAGTTTTCTTGTTAAAGCCCGTGTATCAATTCCAGCAATTCCCGGAATACCTTTTCTTTTTAAAAATTCGTCTAGTGACATTTGGGCCCGCCAATTAGAAGCCAAGCGAGCCTGCTCTTTGACTACAACTCCTTTACAAGTTGGAGAAATCGATTCATAATCGTCGCGATTGATACCATAATTACCAACCATTGGGTAAGTAAACGTAATGATCTGACCATTGAAACTTTGGTCAGTGATGGTTTCTTGATAGCCTGTCATACTAGTTGTAAAAACAACTTCTCCAACAACATTAACATCTGCACCAAATGCTTTTCCTTCAAAAACAGTACCGTCTTCTAGTATCAATAATCGCTTCAAACTTATGCATCTCCTTTAGACCAAGCTGACTGTCCATCAACAAAAGTCATTAATGTATTCCCTTTGACTTTCCAGCCAACAAAAGGTGTATTGACCCCTAGTGATTCGAATTTTTTATCATCGATTGCCTCTTCTGCTAGCAAATCAAATACTGCAATATCTGCCGGACTGCCGATTGTTAATGTCCCCGCATCTAAGCCAAATATTTCGGCTGGTTTTGTTGCCATCCAATTGATAACTTGTTCAAGAGTAAATTTGCCTGGTATGACAAAGTGCGTATAAATCAGTTGAAAAGCCGTTTCACTACCAACAATCCCAAACGGAGCTTTTAAGAATGTTTGATTCTTCTCCTCCAACCCATGTGGTGCGTGGTCTGTTGCGATACAATCGATCGTGCCATCAAGTAAGCCTTCAATAAGTGCATTGCGATCAGAAGTAGCTCTTAGCGGCGGATTCATTTTCCAAAAACCATTGTCTTCGGGGATATCTTCGTCAACCAAAATCAAGTGATGAGGCGCAACTTCTGCCGTTACATTAATTCCAGCACGTTTAGCGTCACGGATCACGCGGACACTTTCTTTGGTTGAAACATGACAAACATGATAATGAACGCCTGTTTCACCAGCTAACACAACGTCTCGTGCGATTTGTGATGCTTCAGTCGAACTTAAAATACCTGGTAATCCTAATTTTTTAGAAACCTCACCTTCATGCATCACACCACCGAATAATAACGATTCATCTTCTGTATGTGCTACGATTGCCATATCAAGTGCTGCTGCTTCTTTCATTGCAAGGTGCATCGTGCCTGCGGTCTGCACACCAACGCCATCATTGGTAAAAGCGAAGGCGCCAACTTCTTTCAATGCTTTTTGATCCGTTAATCGTTCACTACGTAACTCTTCGGTAATAGGAGCATATTGCAACACTTTCACTACTGCATTTTTTTCTATGATTTGATAAACTTCTTTTAATTTTTCAGCAGTATCTGGAACCGGGTTCAAGTTAGGCATAGCGCAAACAGTAGTATATCCGCCTCTGGCTGCTGATTTACTACCAGTAGCGATTGTTTCTTTATAGGTAAAGCCCGGTTCTCTTAGATGGACATGAACATCAACTAAGCCTGGTGTGATCAATTGACCTTTAGCATCATAAACTTCGGTAAAAGTAGTCTCGTCAAAGGACTCTCCAATCGCCCTGATTCTGCCATCTTCGATCCATATTTCTGCTGTAATCAGTTGATTGTCTTTTTTGATAATTTTCCCATTTTTGATAAGTGTTTTCATGTTGTTCACCTATGCCTTCCCTTGTAGTACTGCTTCTAAAATAGCCATTCTCATATATACGCCATTACTCATTTGTTGAATGATCCGCGACTGGATTCCTTCAACAAGCGAGTCTGCTAATTCAACATCACGATTAATTGGTGCTGGATGCATGATGATTGCTTGTTTTTGCAAATGTTTTGCTCGTTCGATGGTTAACCCAAAATTTTTATGATATTCCTCTTTCGAAAATATTTCTGAACCGTCATGCCGCTCATGTTGTACTCGAAGCATCATCATCACATCAACAGTTTCCACAACTTCATCAAGTGGCATGTAGTGTCCATAGGCTTCAAATTGTTTGTCATACCATTCTTCTGGGCCTGAGAAAAAGATTTTTGCGCCAAGTCGCTTTAGCATCTGCATGTTCGATTTAGCTACACGTGAATGGGTGATATCGCCAACGATAGCTATATTGAGTCCTTCAAAGTGTCCAAATTCTTCGTAGATAGTCATCAAATCCAATAAACATTGTGTAGGATGTTGCCCACTGCCATCACCACCATTGATAATAGCGCATTGAATCGTTTTACTTTGGATCAATTCATCGTAATAATTTTCTTCACTATGACGAATAACCGCCACATCAACTCCGATTGCCGACATTGTCAGCACCGTATCATAAAGCGTCTCACCTTTTTTGACTGAACTCATACTCTCTTCAAATTCTATGACTTCAATCCCAAGTTTCTTTTCAGCTACATCAAAACTTTTATGTGTTCGTGTACTATTTTCAAAGAATAAGTTTGTCGCAAAGTACTGTTTCTTTTCCGGCTGCCACGTCGCTCCTTGTTTAAATTCCTGTGCACGTCGGATCAACCCCATAACTTCTTGATCACTTAATGCTTCTACAGTTAAAAGGTGTTTCAAGCTAATACGTTCAGATGTGATGATCATACGTTCATTCCTCCCTATTTTAAAAGCTGAAAGAACTCATTCAGCCTTGAAACTAGACAACTTATTCATTCCTGTTGCTAGATGGACTTTTCTTCACTGCGTGCTGTTTCTGGTAAAATTAAATTTAGAATAATTCCTAAAACTGTAGCCAATGCCATTGATGATAATTCAAACGTATCTAGCTTAAAAACTAATCCCCCGATTCCTATCACTAAGATTACAGAAGCGATCAATAAATTCTTTTTCTTATCAAAATTGATTTGATTGTCAATCAAGATTTTTAATCCACTAGCAGCAATCACTCCGAATAAAACGAAGCTGATACCGGAAATCACTGGACCAGGGATGCTTAGGATAATGGCGCTTAATTTCCCAACAAAACCAAGTCCAACAGCGAAAACTGCCGCTCCGCCAATCACAAAGACGCTGTGAACCCGAGTAATGGCTAAAACTCCGATATTTTCACCATAACTAGTTACGGGAGGGCCACCGACTAGCCCTGCGACAATTTGAGCCGCTCCGTCGCCCATTAGTGTTTTGGATAAACCGGGATCTTGAAAATAGTTGCGTTTGGTCAGCTTATTTAAGACCATTAAGTGCCCGATATGTTCTGTCATTGTAACGAAGGCAATTGGTGCCATCGTTGTGATAGCATTTAAATGTAATTTTGGCTGATACTGCACAAATGGAATTTCAAAATTCGGCATGGCAAACCATGCAGCTGCCTTGATCGGTTCGACATCAACGATCCCGAATAACAAAGCCACTAGATATCCGCTCACAATCCCTAGTAAAATGGGAATCAAACCGAGGAATCCTTTGAAAAACATGTTATAAAAAATGGTTAAGCCTAGTGTAATAAGTGCTACTGCAATATAGCTAAAATCGTACTCACCATTATTGAACATGGCATTATTTGCCGCGTTTGATGCGAGTCCCAACCCAATCACCATAACCACGGGGCCAACGACGATTGGCGGTAAAATTTTATCTAGCCAGCTTGAACCAATTTTACTAATGATGATTGATACAATTAGGTAAACGAGACCCGTTGTGATCGCTCCTTGGGCGATTGCTGGATAACCGTCAGTTTTCATCAGCATCTGCATGGCAGCTATAAAAGCAAAGCTACTTCCTAAGTATGCAGGAATTTTCCCTTTCGTCACAAACAGATAGACGATTGTTCCTAATCCAGAACTTACTAAGGCAATCCCTGGATCGATTCCTACTAAAATCGGAACCAAAACTGTTGCACCAAACATGGTGAATAAATGCTGTAAACTCAAACCTATCCAATGTATTGTCTTCGGTCTATCATGTATATCTAAAACTGCTTCTTCATTACGAAATTCTTTTTCTGTCATCTCAACCTACCCTATCTTTTACTAATCTATTTGTTTACTCTTCTATACTAGCGATCAAAATTCGATCTGTTCCGTCTTTTTCTTCTACTTCCACAATGATTTCTTCAGCCATTGATGTTGGAATATTCTTTCCAACGTAGTCAGCTCTGATTGGAAGTTCCCTATGTCCTCTGTCTACTAAGACTGCTAATGAAATTTTTCTTGGTCGTCCCAGATCCATGACTGCATCCATTGCTGCTCGGATCGTCCGACCTGTAAACAGGACATCATCAATTAAAATAACCTCTTTTCCTTCTAATGAAACAGGTATGTCTGACGAGTGCAATTCTGGTTCTTCCAAAGAGCGTTCTTTCATTGTCTGACCATCCATATCATCACGGTATAATGTGATATCAAGCTCACCTACAGGAACCTCGATTTGTTCTAATTGTTTCAACCGCTCAGCAATTCGTTGTGCAATATAGATCCCTCGCGTTTTGATTCCTACTAATACGATATCTTGGACTCCTTTGTTTCTTTCGATGATTTCATATGTGATTCTGGTTAAGGCACGTTTCATAGTAACTGCATCAACGACTTCTTTTGTTTGCATTTTTGTCTCCTCCTGAAAATATAGTTTTTCTTGCCACCTTATGCGTGACTTGTTTCAGCGTAAAGGCATTACACTTACTCTTTTTCGTTTGGTGTTGGTGCTTGTTCTTCCTAATATGGAGTAGTTAGCGCTTTTGTACGGTGACTTCTCACTTCATTCGCCAAGCCTTGTTCATCATCTGCTCTATGAAGCAATCTTAGTGATTCAAAGCATACAAAAATCCTCCCACCCGTGTTCGGATAGGAGGATTGAATTTATCTATACAAAGATACTACTCATTTCACACAGATTTTTTCTAAGCGCACCTAGATATTGTTCTGCATGTTTCCTTCTTAGCCTCACGGGACTACTCTTAAAGGATTACTTATTTAATTTTCTTTCTCAAATCAGTTTACCTTTTCTTTTTAAATAAATCAATCATTATTTCTTAATTGATCTAAAGTTTTTTCAAAAAGGTCGGGTAGCGGTGCTTCAAAAACCATCATTTGCCCAGTTGTCGGGTGTTTGAATCCTAGCATTTCAGCATGTAAAAATTGTCCGTTGCCTTTTAAGGTTTTTCTTGGCCCGTATAATGGGTCCCCGGCAACTGGATAGCCAATATACTTCATATGAACGCGAATTTGATGCGTTCGACCTGTTTCTAATTGTAATTGAACTAATGTATAGCCCTCAAAGCGCTCTAACACTTCAAAATGCGTAACAGCTGGCTTTCCACCTTCTATTACCGCTTGCATCTTTCGATCATTTTTAGAGCGGCCGATCGGTGCATTGATTTCACCTTTATCATGTGCAATTTCTCCATGAACTAAAGCGATATATTTTCTAAGGGACGTTTTATCTTTTAATTGTTCTGCTAATGCAACATGTGCTTGATCATTTTTGGCAACCATTAATAAACCCGAAGTGTCCTTGTCAATGCGATGAACGATTCCTGGACGAATGATACCATTGATCGAGGATAAGTCCTTGATATGGTATAGCAATGCATTTACTAATGTGCCATGCTGATGTCCAGCTGATGGATGTACGACCATCCCTTGTGGTTTATTGACGACTAATACATCATCATCTTCATAAACGATTTCAATTGGGATATCTTCAGCTAGAACATTCAATTCTTCAGGTTCTGGTACATTGATACTAATCTCATCTTGCTCCTTGACTTTATAATTAGAACGAGTCACTTCACCATTGACCGTTATGTGTTCATCTTTTAACCATTGTTGAATTTGCGAACGGGAATGCTCTTTTAATAGATCACTTAAAACTTTGTCGATCCGTCCTTTTTCTTGTTTGATTTTTACATTAATTTGCTTCATTTTTTCCATCCTTCGCTGCTTTTTCGTCTAAAATAAGATAAATAAAAATACATATTACGCCAATAACTAGCGCTGAGTCAGCAACATTGAATATAGGAAAGCTGATAAATTCCGTTTGGAACATGTCAACCACAAAACCTAGACGTACACGATCGATAAAATTTCCGATCGCTCCTGCTAAGACTAAAGTCAAACCGACCGTAAACCACTTGCTTCCATTAATATTTTTAACGAGAATGTACAAAACGACGGCGACTACGATTACCGTCACAATGTAAAAGAACCACATTTTCCCTTCTAAAAGACTCCAAGCTGCACCTGTATTACGAATATACGTAAAGGATAAAAACCCAGGAATAAATTCTTTTGTGTCTCCTAGTTGGATATTGGCTACCGTTAAATATTTTACCCATTGATCGAGCCCAATCAATGCGGCACTGATAATCAAATAAATTGCTAACAAATGCTTCATTCCTTCTCTAAATTATTGTATAAATCTCTTGGGCGAATAATTCCAAGTAAACTGCCATTTGGATTCCCATCTTTTGTAATCAATATTGCTTCTAATCGAATGTGATGCGCAAACAGTTCTTCTACTTGAAAGACAGTTGTTTCTTTATCTACAAATCGATAATTGCTTTCTTTATAATTACTAACTAAAAGCTCTGATGCTTTTCTTCCGTCTAATTGAATAGCTCCTTTAGAACTTTCAACAGCTAGCCAAATCCCTAAACCACGAACGGTGATCAAACCATTAAATTGACCATTATCATAAATTGGAAATTGCGAATATTGTTTGCGGGCCACAATCGATAAAATCTCTTGAATTGAGATATTGACATCAAAACCTGTTACTTTTTTTAAAAAACGCGGCAGAACTTTTTCAGGACTAATCAACGCTTTTTCAATTTCCTGCAAACGTTTGACTGCCCATTCATTTGGTTCAGCGATAACAAAATCCGCTGAGATTTGTTCATGTACAATTGCATTTCTTAATTGAGCCATTTGGAGTAAATCATCTTGGAACAACGAAATTTGACTTTCTCTTTTTCTAGCTAAACGCCGAACCATTTCACTGAACCCTATATTTGTTGAGTTATTCAACTGCTCACGAAGCCATTTTTCAATACGATTGAAACTACTTAAAAACGCCTCTGCTCTTTCACCCATTAAGTTTTCTCCTTAATTATATACGCTTTATTTAGCATAAAAAATACAAAGATAAAATAAAGGATCATGAGCAACAAGATACCCCACAACGATAAATGTAGCACAGGAATCATAAACATCCCCACAAAGAGTATAACATAAACAACTATCAAGGTTGGATTCATCGTTATTTCTAACTCAATCAATTGCCCACTGTCTTCAACTGTAAAAGGAGCGCTCTTTAAAAAAGAGAATTGAGCTTGAATGGTACATTTCATTTCATCTAACTCAACTTGTTTCGTTTGATTTTGACTTAAGTAAAACCATTTTTTCTGCTCTTTTTTAATCTCGATCGGACTACCCATTCCATAAAATCCGGTATTTCTAGTACAACGAATCATCATGTATATCCCTCCTCGAGCTTTAGTTTAAAGTATATAACAAAAAACCGTAGACTGGAAGAAAGAAGTTGCTTTTATTTTATAAGTAATAAATCGATTTCTTGATAAATTTCTGTATCAACCAGCATCAAAATTCTCTATTCCCGAACTTTTTGTTCTTATTTAATAAAATTTATTAAGCTGCCACCAATTTAAACGTTTCCATACGGAGCGTTTTATCACAAACATTACTTTTTTACAAAAGATTGACGGCTTCGTTTTTTCACTTTATAATGATGCTAGACTTTAGAAAATAAAGGAGCGTGATTTGAATGGAAAAAGGGTTCGTCAAGTGGTTCGATAATAGAAAAGGTTACGGCTTTATTGGTTACAATGAAGACGAGGAAATCTTTGTTCATTTCACAGCAATTGAAGAAGATGGCTTTAAGTCGTTAGAAGAAAATCAGGCAGTCGAATTTGAAGTAATGGAAGGCACACGTGGGCTACAAGCAGCTCATGTGAAGAAAATATAGAAAAACAGCATCCTGTATAAATACAGGATGCTGTTTTTTTAATAATGTTTATTAATAGTCAGCTCAGGATCATCTATAATTGTTGCCTTAAATGATTTATGCTGCTTGATTGTTTCTATAAATGCGTTTTTATTCTTTTTAGTCATAATAAACATCTGTGTTCCTTCTTTGAAATCACACGATTTTAGTTCAATGCATTTAGGTCCCACTCGAATAGCTTCAATTGCACTCAATGTAATTTTTTTTCGTCTCACTGGTAATAAAGCATGAACGACCAAGTATTTTCCGTCTATTATAAAATAACGATTGCATCCTAAAAAGACAAAGAAAATAAAAATACCCAAGATAATATTACTTGTTAAGTAAGGACGAGTATGTTCTAATGTTAAAATCAAACTTAAAAATAAAATGCCAAATGTACAAGACCAATAAATTATCGCTGTTGATAATTCTGGTTGCCAATGATAGACTTTTTTCTTCATGTAGCGACCCCTTAATAAAAATTCAGTATGTTATAATAGTAACATACTTCAACTTTTAACGAAAAGAAATAAGGAGATATTTATGTTACGAATATGTGTCGATGCTGCAACAAAAGGAAATCCAGGTCCAAGCGGCGGTGGAATTGTCGTTGTTGGTGACGGGATTCACGAACAATTTCACGTTCCACTTGGTGAGCACTCAAATCATGAAGCAGAATTTAAAGTTTTTATGAATGCTCTTCAACTACTGATCGATAAAGAGTTTAATGATCAAACAATCTTAATTCATTCTGATAGTAAAATCGTTGTTCAAACGATTGAAAAACGATATACTAAGAATCTTTTATTTCAACCTTATTTAGAGACGTTCCAACAATTGGAGAAGAACTTTCCTTTACTTTTAATAAAATGGATTCCTGAAAGTCAAAATAAAGGTGCTGATAGCTTAGCGCGACAAGCTTTGCAAAAATATCAATAATCTTGTTTTACGTTGTCAAATCAACTATGGCTCCATTTGTTACTTGAAGAATCGAAGCAGCAGGTAATTCAATTTGCAGGCCTCTTTTACCTGCTGAGACAATGATTGTAGTGTAATCAGAGGCTTCTTTAGCAAGATAAGTTGGAAACAACTTTTTCATGCCAATGGGTGAACAACCTCCTCTGATGTATCCAGTTGTTTCTTCCAAGTCTTTCAGATGGAGCATTTCAACTTTCTTATTACCGCTTGCACTAGCCAGTTTTTTCAAATCTAGTTCCTTATTACCTGGGATAACAGCGACAACTGGTCCTGTTTTATTCCCTACAGTCACTAAGGTTTTAAAGATTTTCCCCTCTTCTATCGCTAGTTTTTCTGCAACGCTATCTGCACTTAAGTGATCCTCACTCCACTCAAATTCATATTCCTTATAAGCTATCTTATGTTGTTCCACGATGCGCATCGCATTTGTTTTTTGTGTTTTCTTTTTCTTGGCCAATTCTACTCACCTCATACTTAAGTGTATCAAAGAACGTTATGGATGCAAGAAAAAAGACTAGTTTAGAAATTAGTCTTTCATTTCTAAGCTAGTCTTATTCTTATAACGCTAATGTGTTAAGAACCTCACGCAATTCACCTACAGGTACTTGACCAGGGGCAGATGCTTTTTTGGCAGCACCAAAAGTCATTGCTGATCCAAAAACTTCACCGCACATTCTGCTGACCATCCCTTTTTGACCCATCGACATAGTGACAATCGGACGATTTGCATGTTTTGTTTGCATTTCATTGGTAGCTTCTAAAAGGGTTAAAACATCATCTGATGATTGAGGCATTACAGCAATTTTACAGATATCTGCATTTTTTTCTTGCATTGTACATAATCTTGAAACGATTTCCTCTTTGCTAGGCGTTTTGTCAAAATCATGATTACACATCACGATTTTGATTGTTTTTTGGTGCGCTAATTGAATGATTTCTTGGACAGCATCTTCTTCCATAAACAATTCAACATCTAATAAGTCAATTACGCCATTTTCAATAACTGTTTTATATAAATCAAAATATTGCTGATCTGAAAATGCAATTTCTCCACCTTCTTGTTTCGTGCGGAATGTGAACAGAACTGGCTTATCCGATAAAATCTCTGCAATTTTTTTAGACATTTCTGCCGTCGCTTGAAAATCTGCTACTTGATCAAAAAAGTCAACACGCCATTCAACAAGATCGCAATCAATCGTTACTAAATGTTTCGCCTCTTCTATTAATTCTTTTTCATTTTTACCTACTAGAGGAACAATAATCTTAGGACTCCCACTTCCGAGAGTCACGTTTTTAACTGTGACGGTATTCATTTGTTTTTCCTCCCTATTTAGATGTATCGATCGTTTGACGATAGCGGATAAAAATAATGACCGCTAAGACAAAACCGATTCCCGCAATGATTGTATCTAATAGCATAATGCCACGAGGGTTGCTACTAGCGATTCTACCAGAAACAACAGGAATAGCAAAGGAAGCAATACTTCCGAATGTATAAAAAATTCCAGTTATCGTGCCTTTACCAGCTGGGAACATTTCTCCCATAACTGTTAATCCTAACTGCATTACACCACCGGCTGCAAAGAATCCAACTAAAACGGCTCCAACAATCAATACTGTCGGTGTTGGGAACAACCACATAGCTGTAATGGATAAAAATGAAGCGAGCGTGTATGGCAATACTAGATTGACTGGACGAACCTTAGCTGCAACAACTGCCGTTACACCAACACAGACTAATGAACCTGTTGAATAATATGAAACAAGTAACTTGGCTGAGTTTTCTGACATAGCTGCAACTTCTTGTCCATATACTGCAATATATTGACTAATCAGATAAAATGTTGCTTGAGAAATAAAGCCATAAATGACAAATGCAACGCCTTCGATATGCATTTTAGGTTTACTTTTGAATATTGTAACTGGAGCTGCTTCAATTTCAATGCCTTCTTTTTCAGCTTCTTTATTATCTGAATCTGGAAAAGGTAGTTTTAATAAGAACAAAGCGTTGACACATAATAAAACAAGACACACAACAAAGGACCAGCCGAACCATAAACCACTGCTTCCTAAAAAGGCAATAATAAATGGTAAAGCGAATTGACCAATTTGGACAGCTGCTTTGATTAACACACTTGCTGTCCCAGCTGTTTTAGGAAAAGACTCCATTAAAGCAGGATAAGTTCCTGAATCCAAACAAGAATTAGCAATTCCTGCAATCACACCAAATGCCATCGCAACTGGTACACTTGGACTGAATAAAATTCCAACAAAAAATAATGCATAAATCAGCATACCTAGATAAACAAACGGCTTACGACCAAATTTATCTGATAACCAGCCAGAAATCAAAATCGCGACTAATCGCCCAATCCCGAGCATTGCCACAACACCAGATACACCTTCAATATTCGTGTTCCATTGTGCAGCTAATGCATCTTTGTTTTGCATGATGATCAAAACGCCCATCCCATGCACAATATAGTTGATATACAGCCCTAACGCTGTTGGTACATATTTATTTTTCATTCATTTCTCTCCTGTAAGTAACATTGTTTTTTGTTTAAAATAATAGCTCACGAATATAATCAACTGGCATATCTTCACCAGTAAAATGTTTGAACGCTTCAGCACCTTGATAAAGCATCATGCCAAGGCCATTAATCGTTTTCTTTGCGCCATGTTCACGGGCAAATTTTAATAATTTTGTTTCTTTTGGAATATAGACTACATCAAAAACAACTAAATCTGGACGAATTACTTCTGGATCATTAATTAGACTTTCTTCTTGTAATGGTTTCATCCCTACACCTGTTGCATCGATGTAAATACTGCTCTCGCTGATAGATTGCTTAAATGCTGCTTGGTCAGATAAGTCTGTCAATGTTGCAACACATTCTGTGTTTCCGTTGATTTTTTTAACCGTTTCTTCTGCTGTTTGATAGTGTTGATCATTGATATTGAAAATCCGTAATTCTTTTACCCCATCTAAAGCAGCTTGGATCGCAATTGCTGTTCCAGCGCCTCCTGCACCGGTCATCGTAACGATTTGCCCCTTCACTTCAACACCCTCTTCTTTTAAGGCCCGCATTGCCCCCGTACCATCTGTTACATGACCAACTAAGTGCCCTTTACCCTCTTTATTGGTCACTGTATTCACTGCACCAACTAATTCCGCTGCTGGTGAAAGTTCATCTAAATAAGGAATGATGGCTTGCTTATTAGGCATTGAAACGTTCGAACCACGAATTCCTAGCGCACGAATCCCTTGAACAGCATCTTTTAACTCTTCGTTTCCAACTTCAAACGCCATATAAGCATAATCTAAGCCTAGCTTAGCAAAAGCTTCATTGTGCATGGTTGGTGATAAACTGTGGCGAATCGGTGTTGCAATCAAACTGATTAATAATGTGTGTCCGTCAATTCTTTCTGTCATTTTAAATTCCCTCACTTTATATAGTTTGTGTTGCTTGTAAGCTCTTTGTTTGTTCGAATAGCATTTTTTGCGTTCTTGTATTTTCTAAGACTTCGATTGTTTTTAAAATATCTCGTGCTTCCCGAGTTCCTTCCATAATTCGTCTTGCTACCTTGCTATCCCCCATATTCAATAGAACAGCTCCATTGCTTCTAGCATAATTATCTAGTTCTCGAATCAAAGGTGCCTCTGCACGCATGCCAAGACAGACAAAGCCTAAATCGAATGGTAGTTCCATTAACTCACCATCTTTTTCAACTAAGAAGCTACTTTCTCTAACTTCTGTCAACTTAGTCTCTACATGGACTTCCACACCAAATTTCTCAACAATTTCCATCATTGCTAATTTTGTGATCAAATCTAAATCTTTCCCGATTTCTCCTTGCATTTCCACGATACTAACTTTTTTCGCTCCACGTTCAGCGTAATATTCCACCACATCAAGCCCAACAGCACCACCACCGATTACAACGATTTCTTTGCCTTCAAACTCTTGAAATTTCGTCATATCATCCAAAATATCAAAAATAGAGAAAATTTTCCGATTTGGATTAGCTAACTGTTCTTTTAATCCATTTATAGGTGGTAATAATGGTTTTGCCCCCGTTGCATTAACAATAATATCCGGTCCAATGGCTTCAATATCAGCTAGTGATGCAGGCTGATTCAAATGAATCGCTAAGTTGTCGAGCTCTTTACAACGATTGATTTGATAGGTAATAAAATCGTCGATTCTTTTTTTATCAGGGAAGCGAGCAATCTCGTGCCCTAAACCACCTAGATAATTTTTTTGTTCAAAAAGTTCCACATTAACGCCCACTTCAGCAGCTGTTGCAGCAGCTTCAAGCCCTGTAGTCCCTCCACCGATCACAACCATTTTGGTTGGATGCAAAATTGGTTTCATTTTGTAGTCATCTTCATAATGTAAATCTGGATTAACCGTACAACGCATTGGACGTGCTTTCGCAATGCGATGATCAGCACAACCAATATTACAGGAAATACATTTTCTAAGTAAATCTTCTTGTCCGTTCGCAACTTTATTGACCCAATTCGGCTCAGCAATCAAACCACGTCCCATCGCAAGTAGGTCGGCATCACCTGATTCTAAAATTTCTGTCGCTCTTTTAGGACTACGAATATTTCCAGAAGTAACTGTTATTTTATCAGGAAAACGTTCCTTCACAGCTTTTGACATATAGGCACGCCAGCCATCTGGTAAGTTCATTTTATCGATTTGATATTGCAAACTGTCGTTCAATGCAGCTGAGACATTCAAAATATCTACTTCTTCCGCAAAGTAGCTTAAAATATCAATCGTATCTTCTAAAGTATTACCACCTTCTAGTAATTCATCCGCACTAAAACGTAGTGAGATTGGGAAAAATGGCCCTACAGCTTTTCGAACAGCTTCTACCACTAGTTTCGTTAAGCGTGCACGATTTTCCGGACTACCTCCAAATTTATCTGTTCGCTTATTATATAATGGAGATAAAAATTGACTTAACAGATAAGAATGCCCTGCGTGAATTTCTACACAATCAAAACCAGCTCTTTGCGCTCTTAAAGCCCCATCTGCATAACGGTCAACAATTCCATAAATCTCTTCTTCTGTTAAAGGTCGTGGAATCGGGTTCCCTTTTTTAGAGGGTATATTAGATGCTGAGACTGGTTGCTCTCCATCTAAACGTAAACCATAAGCCGATGCTCCAGCATGGTTGATCTGTACAGAAGTACACGCTCCATAAGCATGCATTTTTTCATTAAAGTTCCATAGACCTGAAATATATTGATCATTATCCATCCTTAGCTGGCGAGCCCCATTGGTTCCCATTGGATAATCGATGCAAACATTTTCTAGCGTAATCAGACCGGTTCCACCTTTAGCACGTTGTTCGTAATAAGAAACATGCTGCATACTGAAAGTACCATCCATGTTAGCGAAATTCGTCCCCATTGGCGGCATGACAACCCGATTTTTTAAAGTCATTCGTTTTACACTTAATGGTTCAAAAATTGCTTGATAATTATTCATGATTTCCTCCTATTTTTAAAGTAGAATAGATTAGCTACAAAAATTGATCGTGAAAAAGCTAACTTGAATCTATTTTATTTTATAAAAAAATAGATGTCTCCTACTTCTATGTAATTATTTGATTCGAAATATCAATTCCATCAATTGTTAAACATTTCACAATTACTGTGATTTTATTGTAATCCAGTCGATCAATAAATTCCAATGAATGTTTTTTATGTTTCCGATAAACAATATTTATACATTGTTTTAAAATGATTTTGGTTTTTTTGATGCATGTTTGAGTATTTATTGATAAACTATGCTTATGAATGACCAATAAGGAGTTTTTACCTATGAATTTGCGACAACTAGAATTTTTTAGAATGTTAGCTGATACCCAACATATGACCCACGCAGCAAAATTATTAAATACAACACAGCCCAATTTAAGTCACTCTATGTCTGAACTAGAGAAAGAATTAGACGCCCAACTTTTTGAAAAAAAAGGCAGAAATATTCAACTGACCAAATACGGAAAATTTTTCTACACCTATGTGTCAACTGCTTTAGAAGAATTAGCGAAAGGTGAACGTGCCTTAAAAGAATTAGTCAGTCCTGAAAAAGGGTTGATCGACTTTGGTTTTATTTATACTGCTGGCTCTTTTTTAGCTCCTATGTTGATGAAAGAATTCTCTGCATACCCAGGTAATGAGCAAATTCGTTTTCATTTATTTCAAGGAAATTCTTCAGATATGACTGATTTATTATTAAAAGAAGATGTTGATCTTGCAATCACTTCTAAGTTAAAAGAAGATGAACAACTAAATTATGAAATTTTAACAGAGCAGGAAATCGTTTTGATTGTACCTGTTGACCATCCCCTGGCAAGCTACGACAGTATTTCTTTAAAAGAAACAAGTGCTTATCCCTTTGTTTACTTTAATCAGAGAAGTGGTTTGCGCCCTTACCTTGATAAGATGTTAACAGCCGCCTCTGTTACACCAAATATTATTTGTGAAGTGGAAGAAGATCACACCATGCTTGGATTTGTTGCCCACAATTATGGAATAGCTTTGATGCCTAAAATCCCTTCAATTTCAGCCTATAATGTCAAAATGATTACCCTTGAAGATAATTTTTTTCCTCGCTACATCTATTTAGCTACGAAAAAAGATCATTTTTTATCACCTGCTGCCTTACGCTTTAAAGAATTTATCGTCTCGTTTGCTCAAAATATGTTTTATGAATAGCAAAAAGAATCGTTCCTGAGAGAGAACGATTCTTTTTGCTATTTTATAATTTCAATGAAAAATACTTTTAGATAGTTACCTTCTTCAAAATGCTTATTGGTTCTAAAATCATTCGGTAGTTGATAGGTTTCTTTAAATTGATACCGAACTTGCTTTTCTTCTAATGCCTGAACTATCATGTGTTTATATTTCTCTAAAGAAATATTTGCAGCATTTGTTGAAGCAATCAATAAGCCTTCTTGTTCTAAAATATCTACTGAATCTTTCACTAAATCCCCATAATTTTTAGCTACGGAAAATACTTTCTTCTTATTTCGAGCAAAACTTGGCGGATCTAAAATGATTACATCATAATGTAACTGCTTACGTGACGCATATTTAAAGTAGTCGAAAACGTCCATAACGATGATTTTTTGATCGTCTACGGCTAAATGATTCACTTCAAATTGTTCTTTTGTTTTCGGTAAACTTCGTTTTGCCAAGTCTACACTAGTCGTTGTACTAGAGCCGCCCATTGCGCTGGCAACTGAAAATGCGCCTGTATAGCTAAACATATTCAAGACTGTCTTGCCAGCTACTACGCCTTCAACTAAACGCCCTCTTACTTCTTTTTGGTCTAGAAAAATCCCTGTCATCAATCCATCATTTAAATACGTAGCATACCTTACACCGTTCTCATAGACGAATAGCGGTTCAGGTGCCTCTAACCCAAATAATTTTTGAGATTCAGGTAATGTATCACTCGTAAAGCGGACTTTTTCATAGGCTCCTTTAATTTCTGGAAAGCTATTTCTAAACGCTTGAATGATCGTTGCTTTTTTCTGATACAAGGTTTCGTTATACCAAGAGAAAACAGCGAATTTATCGTAACGATCAATGATCAATCCGCCTAACCCATCCCCTTCTCCATTAAATAAACGGTAAGCCGTCGTAGCTTCCTCTTGATCAAAAACTTGCCGTTGATCTTTCGCTTTTAAAAATAAATTTTCTAGAAAAAGTGAATCAATCGTTCCTTCCCAATTAACCAACCAGCCAATTCCTTTATTTTGCTTACCAAGATATCCTGTAGCAAGAAACTTTCCTTGACTATCCACGAATCTGATCCACTCATCAGTGAATGTTTTCGGTATTTCCAATAAATCTTCTTTTTGAATTAGCGGGTATCTTCCCTTAAATTTTTTTTCTGATTTCTTTGTTACCATTATATTCATTTTTCGTTACTTCCTTTGCCAAATTTGATTCCTTAGTAAAAACTACTATAGAGCTCACCATTTGCTAGTATAGCAAAAATTATTTCTTCTGTCGCCAGACATTATCAACTGATTGGGTCTGATAATCTTAAGAAAAGTAAAATTTCATTAACTTTTATGAGGACAATCCTGATTTAAATTGACATCGAATTGTAGACAGAGTAGAATTAGAACAGTATACGGAAAGCTCTTAGAATTGTTTCTTAGGCTTTCCTTTAGATTTGACTTCGGAAAGGATACGTTTATTTTGAATAATATAAAAAAAATACATATGCCTAATTTTTTAAACACTAGACTAGGACTGTTTGGGTTTGTGGCAGTATTAATCTGGCTAAAAAATATTTTTGCCTATACGGTTGATTTCCATTTAAGAATCGAAAATGCTTTCGAGTATTTCATTCTCTTTATTAATCCAATCGCCTCAACCTTTTTCTTATTGGCTATCGCTTTGTATGTTAGAAGAAAGAGAGCCTCATATATTACTATGATGGTGATCTATTTCTTGATGACATTACTGGTCTTTTCAAATGTCGTTTACTATAGAGAATTTACTGACTTTATCACTGTCAACACAATGCTTGGTGCTGGAAAAGTTGCTAGCGGTCTTGGCGAAAGTGCTTTACGTTTGTTTAGACCTTATGACGTACTTTATTGGATCGACTTCATTATTATCGGTGTGTTATTGCTCACTAAAAAGATCAAAATGGATGAACGTCCTGTTCGAGCACGTGTCGCTGTTTCCATTACGATGTTGTCTGCTTTATTTTTCGTTACCAATTTAACATTAGCTGAAACAGCTCGTCCGCAATTATTAGGTCGCCAATTTTCTCGAGATTATATCGTTAAATTTTTAGGTTTGAATGCCTTTACGGTCTATGATGGTGTGACAACTTATCAAACTAACCAGGTTCGTGCCGAAGCGAGTGAAAATGATATGGATGCTGTAGCTGATTACGTTAAAGAACATCACGCTGCACCAAATCCAGATACCTTTGGGATTGCTAAAGGTAAAAATGTGATTTACATTCACTTAGAAAGTTTCCAACAATTTTTGATCGATTACAAATTGAAAGATGAGCAAGGTGTTGAACACGTTGTAACACCTTTCATCAATAGCTTGTATCACAGCAATAGCACCTATAGTTTTGATAACTTCTTCCACCAAGTGGGACAAGGAAAAACAAGTGATGCTGAAACAATGTTCGAAAATTCATTATTTGGTTTAGATCAAGGTTCTTTATTCACCCAAGTGGGTGGTAAAAATACTTTTGAAGCAGCTCCGGCTATCTTGGGTCAAGAAGCAGGTTACACCAGTGCTGTCTTTCATGGAAATGCTGGTAACTTTTGGAATCGTAACGAAACGTATAAACACTTAGGATATAATTATTTCTTTGATGCAAACTACTATGATGTGAATGAAGATAATTCGTTCCAATATGGTTTGCATGACAAACCGTTTTTCCAACAGTCAGCCCAATACTTGGAACATTTACAACAACCGTTTTATTCTAAATTTATTGCTGTTTCAAATCACTACCCTTATTCACAATTTACAAACAATGAAGCTGGGTTCCCGATTGCACAAACAAATGATGAAACGATCAACGGCTACTTTGCTACAGCAAATTATCTTGACAAAGCAGTTGAAGAATTCTTTAATTATTTGAAAGCTTCTGGATTATATGAAAATTCTGTGATCGTACTTTATGGTGATCACTATGGCGTTTCTACTTCTAGAAATCAAAACTTAGCAGAACTTGTTGGGAAATCAAAATCAACTTGGAATGATTTTGACAATTCAACAATGCAACGCGTTCCTTATATGATTCATATTCCAGGACAAACAAATGGCGGGATCAATCATACTTATGGTGGTCAAATCGACGCTTTACCTACTTTATTACATCTAATGGGTATCGATACTAAAAATTATATTCAAATGGGACAAGATTTATTCTCTAAAGAAAATGCACAACTTGTTGCTTTTAGAAACGGAAATTATGTTTCACCTAAGTATACAATGCTAGGTTCTAGTATCTATGACACGGCAACTGGTCGTTTGATCGAAGAACCAACTGAACAACAGAAACAAGAAGCGCAAGCCTTGAAAGACAAAGCGAACTTACAACTTGAAATGTCTGATCAAACAACAAATGGTGACTTGCTCCGTTTCTATACAAATAGCGGATTGACGCCTGTCAATCCAGACGATTATAATTACAAAGATCAATTGGAACAACTAGAAAAAATAGAAGCAGATAAAGGGCAAAAATCAACAAGTGTTTACAGCAAAAATGATAACACCTCTACCGTTGATAAATACCATACCGAATCTTATCAAGACTATTTAAAATCTGGACAATAACACAGAACAATCATGAAAGCTTGAGTAAATTACTCAAGCTTTTTTAAATCTTATTCATAATTAATTCATATTCTTCTTTTATACTTACGTTAGTGAGGTGAACCTATTTGAAAAATATTCGTTACGCGTTTGCCAGCGTTTCTTATCATAAAAGGATTTCTTTTTGTATTGGTGTTTGCTCTGCTTTTTTTCTATTTTTATTGACTAGTCTGTTGAATTTGAAAGATCTAGAAACGTCTTTATATGATCAAGTAAGCGACTTAATCAATAACTCTGAGTACCATTCTAACTATCAAAAAATTATGCAGCTGTATTCTACTTTATATTTAGTTTTTATATTACTGTGGGCAATGCTAATTACTCTGTTAGTTTTTATTTCATTAAATATAAAAAAACAAGATATGATGAAATGGCGTATTATGGGCTTTTCAAATCGTTTTATTGTGAAGCAATCTATTTTAGAAAGTATCATTCCAATTACAGTTGGAATAATCACCACTGGAGTAGTTCTTATTGTCTGTCAGCATACATATGAATTTATTTTATTACAAGTTAGACCACTACTTGCAAAAGGACTGGGAATTAAACGTGTGGCATTTTTCTCTTCTAATGTACTTATAGAAAGCACACCTAACCAAGTGATGAATTCAACTGGAGAAACACACTTTTTATCCCTAAGAATTAGCAGTTTACCGATTGCTTCGATTTTCAAGGCTTTTTCAAAAAATTGTCTTTTATTATTATCGATTACAACTGGAGTTACTTTTGCTTCAACCTATTTTCTTTCAAGAAATTCAAAAAAAGTATTTAGGACGTGAGTGTATGAATTTTCCTTTAGCAAAAAATTGGACTGAAGAAAGTTTTAAGGAATTATTTCAACAACAACATATGACCGTTGTTTTAGAAGACCAAAGTAGTATTCAAGCCGATTTTTACTTTCTTATTGATAAAACATTTGAGATGAAACAATCGATGGCTGTGGGCTTTATTTCATCTGAAAATACTTTCTTACCTTATCTATCTATCAGAGACAATTTGTTTGTAGGTTCTTCCATCAAAGAAAAGGATAAAAAGAAACGGCTTGATGATCTATTTATTTATGTGGGACTTGCTACAAATGTACTAAACAAATCAGAAGAAGAACTAACTTCTTTTGAGCAAATTAAGCTTCATTTAGTTCAGCTTATGCTCATAGAAAAAGATGTTATCATTATTGATGACATTTTCCAAAAACTGTCTATTGGTCAAAGACAAGAGCTCCTACCTTTGCTTCAAAAAATAGCAAAAGAAAAACAAAAAGCCATTTTGGTTTTAACAAATGACATTCAGATCGCTGAAAGTCCTTACATGGATAAAGTTATCAAAATTGCATAAAAAGTACCGGTTAAACAAAATTGTTTAACCGGTACTTTTTACATTTCATCTTCTATTTCCACATCAGGAAAAGAAATAGTAAAACTTGTTCCTTTGCCCTCTTCACTTGTTACACTGATTTTTCCCTTATGCAAACGAACTAATTGTTGTACGATCGATAAGCCCAAACCAGATTCACCATATTTTGTATTTTTCCTTGAAGGATCGACTTTATAGTACCGATCCCAAATATTTTGGACTTGCTCTTCTGTCATCCCAATACCTGTATCCGAAATCGTTACAATCGTCTCTAAATAACCTTTTTGCAGACCAACTCGAATCTCACCGTCACGAGTAAATTGTATTGCGTTTTGAATAATATTAACCATGATCTGAACAAATCGATCATAATCAGCATATACATCGATTGCATTCTCAGCTTCCAAGATAAGTTTATCGTTTGCAGATTCTGCTTTCCCCTCTAATTGCGTAAGAATATTCTTCAATGTCTCTGTGGCATCAAATTTTTTGACGACAATACTGATTTGATTGGTTCGAATCTTTTCATAGTCTAAATTTTCATTTACAAGTCGAATCAAACGTGAGGTTTCATTTTGCATAAGTTTAATGGCATTTTCTCTTTGACCTTCGGGGATCGCATTATACTGAAGACCTTCCAATAAACCATTGATTGTCGTTAATGGCGTTCTCATCTCATGAGAAGCATCTGCCATGAATTGGCGCCGGCGATCTTCTTGCCGATCGATTTCTTCTCGGGATTCTTTCAAGGACTCGGCCATTTTATTGAAGTCTTCTGCTAGATCATCAAATTCATCTTTATCATGTGTGACTAATTTGACATCAAAATTCCCACTAGTTATCTCTTTAGTAGCCTTTCTCATACGATTGATCCGTTTCACTTGGAAACTAGCAAAAAAGTAACTTAAAATTAAGCCTACAATACTTGATATGATAAATCCTTTGAACAAGTTTGCAGTTATGGCATCCACACTATCAGAAACATTTTTAGCAGGTTGCGTAACCACTAATGCACCGACGATTGAATTTTCATTTGTTTGAACATTGGTCTTCGTAACTGGCATCATCACATAGGAAGACATATGTTTATTTCCATAAATATCTTTATCGATTGTGGTATATTCCTGTTGGCCTTGCATCAAGTTGGCCCAATTTTCTTCTATCAGAGAATAATCAAACTTCTTTTTAGTGTTCACAGGATATTGGATCGTCATATCATGATCAATAAATATAAACTGAACATCCTGATTGCTCAATACGCTTTCAGATAAAGTAAACGACATATTTAGCAGCTCTTGTTCAGTCATTCCTGGGTAGCGATTGATCGAATCTTTTGTTTGCCAAGCTGAT
>Ga0308165_1001371_pt1 | contig 34274 bp, 38 predicted proteins | sample PhyWR2_FD_201032 | JGI IMG/M metagenome (GOLD analysis project Ga0308165, IMG submission 201032) | Phyllosphere microbial communities from UC Gill Tract Community Farm, Albany, California, United States - DLSLW.R2 | ecosystem: Host-associated > Plants > Phyllosphere > Unclassified | place: USA...
CACATTCAACATCGATGTCGCCTGACACTGCGCTTTCGCGGGCAAGCCCGCTCCCACAGTGGATGTGTGCAGTCTGAATGATCTGTGTTCAGCGTGCGCAGGTCGCGTATCAAGAGGCGTTATCGTTTTGTTGCACTATCGACAGCCGCTGCGGTCGACATTTTCACCCAATGCCGCCCAGTGGAGAGCCAATGAGCCAGGACGTCCCAACCGCCGACACCAACCGCCGTCAATTGCAGCAAATCATCGCCGGCCTGTCCGATGGGGTGATTCTGCTGGAGCTCGATCAGACCATCCACTGGGCCAATCAGGCCGCGTTGGCCATGCATGGGGTCGGAGAGATCGGCGATCTGGGTGCTAATGCGCAGCAGTACGCCGAGCGCTTTACCCTGCGCTATCGCAACAATCACCGGGTTTCGTTCGAAAACTATCCGATCGCCCGAGTGGCGCGTGGCGAGCTGTTCGATGATGTATTGGTTGAAGTGACCAAGGCCGATGACGAGGAGCGCACCTGGGTGCACAAGGTACGCAGCATGGTCCTGACGGACAGTCGCGGCGAACCGGAGTCGCTGGCGCTGATCATGGGCGACGTGAGCGAGTGGGCCAGCGCCGAGCAGCGTTTTGAAAGAACGTTCAATGCCAACCCGGCCCCGGCGGTAATCTGCCGGCTCAGTGATTTGCGTTACATCAAGGTGAATGCCGGTTTTCTGGAAATGACGGGCTATGCCCGCGATCACGTGATCGGCTCGTCGGCTTATGAGCTGGACGTGCTTGAAGGGGCCGAAAACCGCGACCTTGCGATCCAGCGCCTGCGCGAACATGTCACCATTCCCCAGATGCAGGCCGATCTGAAATTGCCGGGCGGCGGCAGTAAACAGGTGATCGTCGCCGGGCAACCCCTGGAACTCAACGAGGAAGACTGCATGCTGTTTTCCTTCGTCGACATGGAGCCGCGCCGCAAGGCCGAGGTGGCTCTGCGCCAGAGTGAAGAGCGATTTGCGAAGGCCTATCGCATGACCCCGGTGCCGATCCTGGTGTGTGGCGCTGAAGACCAGGTGGTGCTGGATGTCAACGAAGCCTTTCTTGAAACCTTGGCTTATCCCAGTGAAGAGGTGCTGGGCAAGACCCTGGCCGAGATCGATTTCATCCAGGACAAAGGCGCACGCACGCGCATGTTTGCCGCCCTGGAAAAAGCCGGCAGCCTGGATCGAATCGACGCCAGCGTGCGCAAGAAGGACAAGGAACTGATTGATTGTGCGATTTCCGCCGACACCGTGAACATCCAGGACCGTCCCTGCTACCTACTGGTATTGATGGACATCACTGAGCGCAAACGCACCGAGCTTGAACTGGTGGCGGCGATTGAAGAGGTCATGAAAGACGCGTCGTGGTTCAGTCGCACATTGATCGAAAAACTCGCGAACGCCAAGAACGTCAACAAACCCAAGCTGCCCACGGCGTCCTTCACCGACCTGACGGCCCGGGAGCGCGACGTGTTGGGGCTGATCTGTGAAGGCCTCGCCGACAAGGAAATCGCCGCACGCCTGAAGCTGGCACCCAACACCGTGCGCAATCATGTGGCCACGGTGTATTTCAAACTGGACGTGCACAGCCGCAGCGAAGCAATTGTCTGGGCGCGTGAACGTGGGCTGTTTTCAGGGGAGTGGGGTGGCAAGGGGCAGCGCTAGGGTGCAAATGCACTAATACCCCTGGTGCAAATGGAGGTGTCTGGCTGGCGTCGGGATTCTTAGGCTTATGGCATGCGAAGGGTGTCTGCGGATGCCCCGACCGTACCCTACGAAACAGCCAAAGGACCCATTACATGATTTCACTGGCGCAACTGCGTATGTTGATAGAACGCAGTTTTTCGCCCCTGGCGTGCGAATGCGCGATCACGGGCGACCATTCGCTGACCGTCAAGCTCTATCACCCCGGTTCCGGCCAGGTCGACCTTGTTGTCAGCGGCTTGAGCATCGCCAAATTGCAGTCCGCCGAATCGGTGGCTGCATTGATCGAAGAATTGCGCTACGAACTGCAAAGCAATGCGCTGCACTCACCCCGTTCGCAGGTGCAATAGGGCTCTTCAGACGCTGGAACCTGGCGATAGGCGAAACATCGACCATATTTATGACGTAAGCACGGATTTAGCACGCCCGTTCTGTTGTCACAAACAGTGTGTCGATCACTTATCGCGGGTCAACCTATGAAAATTCCTGGGAAACGCGTTTTCACACCTCTCTCGCTGGCCTTTTGCGCGGCGATTCTCGCCGGTTGCGCCAGTCCGCCACCACCGCCGCCTCTTGCTCCGCCACCGCCTCCTCAAACCACTTGCCAGGCCATGGATAAAACCGATGTGCTCGGCGAACCTCGGGCAGAGAGCGGAGAGGTGACCCGAGTGACAACCACCACGCGCTGTGTGACTCAATAGCGATTTACAACGCGGCGCCTTGGTGTGCCATTTGCAGAGGCAGGTCCCGGGAGGTACCGGCCTGCCTCGTTGCAGTTAGACGCGTTTATTTCGATTAGATCTAACCGAACTGTCACATCTGACAGTTACCTCAACCCGTTTTTTTCTCGATAGTCGGACTTCCAGGCTTGCCCTCCGAACCCGATTATCGAGGCCCAATCATGAACAGCAAAATTCGCCAGGTTACGGTCCTCGGTCCAGTGTACATCTGCCATGGGGCTGAGAATGAACTGTGTCATGTCTTGAGCCTTGCGGGCGGAGACGATAGTCCCTGGGTCAACCATCAGGTCACCTGTCTCGAAATCGCCGGCGATCCAGCCCATGCAATTAGTCTGGAACCCGAGCTGGGCGAGTTTCAAACCCTGGCCCCGACCGGCGCTTCCTTCAAGTTGCATTGTCCCGCCACGGGTGAAGATCGCGATCTGGAGATGCGAGTGGCCAGTGAGTTCACGGCTCCTGCACTTGTAATCCCGTTGAAGCTGGGGCATTACCGCTGCGAGTTTGCAGACCTGCGGCCGCCCATCGGGGCGCCTATCGTCGGGCAAACAGTTACCGCAACCGTCCGACTGGTGTCCTTCTATACGCAGCAGCCTGCTAAAAACGTGGAGGTGGTGTGGACGTTCGACGGCAAGGACACCACTGTTGCGACAGATGCTGCGGGCGATAGCGAGTTCACTCAAACCGTCATGAATGAGGGCGAGCAGACAATTACGGTCAGCGTGCACAATCTCTACGACGATCAGCCGATTTCCACTGAGTTTCGCTTCACCGGCTACCTGGAAAGCCCGTGGCAACAGGCCAAATTGATCGTCAACGGTGCGCAGGCAGCGTTTGGCGACCCGGTGGCGCTGATACGCGGGCAGGCTAACGTGGTCAAGGTTCAAGCCACGGCGGACATTGCCAGGCAACTAACCCTCGAACTGGCCGAAGCAGGCGGGTTGACGGTTCAGGCCGTGCCGGCGTTCCAAACGCCGGTCGATCCACAGGGCGGCGAATTTACCTGGCAGGTGACACCGCAAGCCGGTGCCAGTGGCGTGGTGACCCTGGCGTTCGGCAGTGAACAGGTCGAGCGCCCGTGGGAACGGCGGTGTTGGGTAATGTCCGTCAATCTGGCAGATGAGGTGGACAAGGTCCTGGTGAACGGCGTCGAGTCGCCGCCAACCCAGGTCCTGTTCTACCGGAACGAAGCGCAGACGGTCACGCTGACCTACAAGGCCGGTAGCCCCTTGAACACGTTCCCGCTGAAGATGACCGGAACACCCCTGACGGGCGTACAGCCATCGAATCTGAGCGTGACCCCTGCGGGTGAAGCCAATGTGAACAGCTGGACCGTCAAGTCCCATACCAACAGTGGCACGTTTCAGCTGGAGTTGCTGGCGGCTGAAAGTATTACCGGTATCAAGCTCCCGGTTTGCAGTGTGATGGCGCGCTACCTGCGTGAAGAGGTGCAGGAGTTTCGGGTGGATGGTGTGGCTTACCCCGTCGAGGCCGTGTTCTTCAGAGGGACCCCAAGGACCATTACGCTGGTTTACAAGGAGCACAGCCCGCTAAGAGGTCGTGCGCTGGTGCTCAATGCCATTGCTCTTTCAGGGCTGCAACCGGGAGACCTGAAAACCACGTTGGTATCGGCCGATCCCCATTCGTGGAAGGTGGAGGCATCCAACAGAAGCGGGACGTTCAAGTTGCAGTTGGCGGGAGAAGGGTTCACCCAGAACCTGGAAACGGCAGCGAGCAAAGTCCTGTCCAGTCATCTGGCAGACGAGATGGAGCTTAAATTGAACAAGTTGCCCGTGCCCGCAGATCCTTTCGTGGAGGCACGCAAGCCGTTTGAATTGTCGTTGACACCAAAAAACGCCATGGCAGACATTCCGGTCAGTTTGAAATACATCAGTGGCAGTGGAATTGATAAAAGTAAATTTACCGTGACTCCACCTTTTGATGGAAATACGACGAGTTACGCTTGGGCCATCACAGCAAATATTGATACGGCTGCCACGTTCAAACTGGCGTTGCAATCCGCTATTGTCGGGATGGCAGGTCCAATAGAATTTTCCAGCAAAGTCTATGCAAATCCTCCCCAGATTTCATTTGCGGGCAAACTTGTCGCCACGGGTGACAACGTTCAGGGGGCGATGGGGGGGCGTCATGCCCTACTCGTGGATTCAACCGGCAGCGGTTACGAGAGGACCCGAGTGAAAGTGGAGCTGGTGGGGGATGGAGCGCTCGGAGAGATTATTCCTGCGACGTGGTTGACCATGGATCCGACGGCGAAATTTAACTTTGACGCTGTGCACACGAAGACGGGCTCGGCTCAACTGAAGTTTACTTTCGAAGACAGGCCTGAATCCCCTGTCGTCCTCAATATGTCGATTGCCAAGGAACTACCCGTATTTAACCGGATTGTTCCGGATCGAGTGAAGTTCATTGCTAATGAGCTGGGGTATTTTCATGTGTATGTTGAAGCCAAAAATCATCCGTCGGTAATGCTGACCAATATTGCGGTTCGCGGGCTCGTCTTAGGGATTCCCGTTAATTTTGCTGACACGGATAGAGATGGTTTTTCTCGAGTTCCCGTACAGCTTGCAGCGGGTGATTACACATTGAAGGCATATGTCCTGTCCTATGACGGTGTCGCGCAGGAAACGACCGAGATACCCTTTATCGTGCACCCACAATAAACATACTCGACCAACATACCGATACTGATTGTTCAAATACACTCGCACTTGATCTGCCTTCGAGACGGACATCGAAGACAGATCGGTGCATCCTAATCATTCATGGCAGCAATCAGGACAAGAATCCCCCATCCACATTCAACGAAACCCCAGTCGTATAACTGGACGCATCACTGGCCAGGTACAAAACGGCCCCCGCCATCTCACTCGGATCTGCCACACGCTTCAGCGGAATCTGTGCCAGCGCGGTATTGAGGATCGCCTCGTTCTTCACCAGTGCCGAAGCGAACTTGGTATCCGTCAGCCCCGGCAGCAGGGCGTTGCAACGGATGCCGAACTGCGCGCATTCCTTGGCGAACACTTTGGTCATGTTGATCACGGCGGCCTTCGTCACCGAGTAGATACCCTGGAACACGCCTGGCGACACACCGTTGATCGATGCGACGTTGATGATGCTGCCGCCGCCGTTTTCGCGCATCAACTTGCCGGCTTCCACCGACATGAAGAAGTAGCCGCGGATGTTGACGTCGACGGTTTTCTGGAAGGCGCTGAGGTCGGTGTCCAGGACGTTGCAGAACTGCGGGTTGGTCGCGGCGTTGTTGACCAGGATGTCGAGGCGGCCGAATTGCTCGCGAATGCCGGCGAAGACCTGGTTGATCTGTTCCATTTCACCGATGTGGCAAGCAACGGCGGTGGCCTTGCCACCGGCGGCGATGATGGCGTCGGCGACGTGCTGGCAGCCGTCGAGTTTGCGGCTGGAGACGATGACGTGAGCGCCTTGCTGGGCCAGCAGTTTGGCAATGGCTTCACCGATGCCACGGCTGGCGCCGGAGACGAATGCGATCTTGCCGTCGAGGTCGAACAAAGGGGTCTTGGACATGGGTGTTCCTTATTGTTGGGCCTGAGTGTCGTGTTTGGCTCAGAGGCTGGATTTCTCGATGACTTGCAGGCTCATCTGCTCCAGCAGTTTGTTCACTTGAATGAACGAAGCGAAGCGTTTGTCCTGGGTCTGTCCATGGAAAAAGCGGTAGTAGATCTGCTGCACGATGCCGGCGAGGCGGAACAGGCCGTAGGTGTAGTAGAAATCGAAGTTGTCGATCTGGATGCCCGAGCGCTGGGCGTAGTAGTCGACGAATTCGCGACGGGTGAGCATGCCCGGTGCGTGGCTCGGCTGACGGCGCATCATCTGGAACGGTGCCGGGTCGTCGGCCTGGATCCAGTAGGCGAGGGTGTTGCCCAGGTCCATCAGCGGGTCGCCGAGGGTGGTCAGTTCCCAGTCGAGCACACCGATGATCTGCATCGGGTTGTTCGGGTCGAGGATCACGTTGTCGAAACGGTAGTCGTTGTGCACGATGCTCGATGTCGGGTGGTCGGCCGGCATCTTGTCATTGAGCCAGGCCTTGACCGCTTCCCAATGCGGCGCATCAGGGGTCAGCGCTTTTTCATAACGATCACTCCAGCCCTTGATCTGCCGTGCTACATAGCCTTCGGGTTTGCCGAGGTCGCCCAGGCCGTAGGCGTTGTAGTCAACCTGATGCAACTCGACGAAGCGGTCGATGAAACTCTTGCACAGGGCTTCGGTTTTTGCAGAATCCAGGCCCAGCTCCGGCGGCAGTTCCGCGCGCAGGATGATGCCCTTGACCCGTTCCATCACGTAGAACTCGGCGCCGATCACCGATTCGTCGGTGCAGTGCACGTAAGCCTTGGGGCAATAAGGGAAACCGTCACGCAGTTGATTGAGGATCCGAAATTCTCGACCCATGTCGTGCGCGGACTTGGCCTTGTGGCCAAAGGGAGGGCGGCGCAGGACAAATTCCTGCTCCGGGTATTCGAGCAAGTAGGTGAGGTTCGACGCGCCGCCCGGAAACTGGCTGATCTGTGGCAAGCCGCTGAGCCCCGGAATGTGCGTCTTGAGGTAAGGATCGATCAGGCTGGCATCGAGCTCTTCGCCGGTACGGATGCGAGTGGACTTGTCAGTGAGCGTCATGCGTATCCCTATTGTGCTTGTTCTAGAGGCCTGAGGGCTGTGATCAATCTAATGCCCACACACGGTCCCCACAACCGCGACGAGCCCTTATAGGCAGGCGTGTTGCCGGACAATCATTGCTTTTGATACAACCGTTTGAATTGTCCTACAAAAACGCCTTGGTCTCGGATGTCGGCAGTTGGATCGGGGTGATGACCGGCAGACCGGAGAAGAACGCCGTCAGGTTGCGCCCGACCAGTTCGACCGTGCCTTGCGTGGCCTCGGGGGACAAACCCGCCACGTGGGGGGTGAGCACCACGTTGCTCAATACCTTGAGTGAGTCAGGCACCTGCGGCTCGTGGTCGAACACATCCAGCGCCGCACCGGCAATGCGCCGCTGCTCCAGCGCACTGACCAGATCCACCGTCGACACCACGCTGGCCCGGGCGATGTTGATCAGGAAACCGTTGGGACCCAGGGCCTCCAGCACCGATTTGTTGATCAGGCCACGGGTGCCGAGGCCGCCAGGGGTGGCCACCACCAGGAAATCCGAAGCGCGGGCCAGTTCGGTGGGCGTTGAGCAGAAGGAGTAGGGCACATCGCTGCGGTGCTGGCGGTTATGGTAGCTGATGCTCATGTCGAAGCCATTGGCCGCCCGTTTGGCGATGGCCATGCCGACGGCGCCAAGGCCCAGGATGCCCATGCGCTTGTGGGCCAGCGACGGGCGCATGATTTTTGGCCACTCACCCCGGCGCACGGCAGCGTCGGCTCGGGGGATGTCACGCACCAGCGACAACAGCATCGCCATGGCGTGGTCAGCCACCGACGAGGCGTTGACCCCCGCACCATTGGTGACGGTGATGCCTCGGTCGGCGGCGGCTTGCAGGTCGACGTGTTCGTAGCCGGCACCGATCACGCAAATGATCTTCAGCGCCGTCAGTAAAGCGATTTCATCGGCGTAAAGCCCCAGTGGTCCGCGAGTCAGCACCGCATCGATCCGTGCGCCGTGGGTGGCAATGGCTTCGGCGCGTTCGGCGGGGGTGGGGGCCAGAATCAGGTGAAAGCCCTGATGTTCGAGAATGGGCAGGTAATCGTTGATGGTTTCAACCAGGACCAAAACGGTTGCGGGCATGCTGGGCTCCTGTTGCGCGAATATTCCCTGAGATTGCTGGCGTGCAAGCGCGGTGGCAACGCACGCATTGTGCGGCGCTGCCAGATGATCATAGCGGAACGGCAGAGGGTGGTTATGACGTTGTCAAAAAGCTTTGTGCGGCCTGCAGGATTTCATCCGACAGTTCATCGCCACGGGTGGCCCGGGCCAGGGTCAACGCACCGACCATCAGCGCATATTGCACCAGCGCCTGTTGCCGATCGCGCTTGGGGTCACCGCTGTCCATCAGCGGTGCAAAGGTGTCGAGCACCGAGTCGATGCCTTTGACGAAGGTCTGGCGCAGAGCGCTGTCGGTCGCTTCGTGGCACATATCGCCGACAAACGCTGCCACAGGGCAGCTTTCCCCCGGATTGTCGCGACTGGTCGCCGACAGGTAGGGCTCGATCACCGCCTGGCGAGCGGCATTTTTGTCCTGGTGGGCATTCATCCGCTCCAGCCAGCGTTCGCCGGACTCCTTGAAGGCGCGGCCAAAGGCTTCCCGGGCCAACGCCTCTCTCGATTCGAATTGCCCATAAAAGCCACCATGGGTCAGCCCCGCTGCGCCCATGAGATCAACGACGCTGATGCCGTGCAGGCCTCGTTCGCGGAACAGCCGCGTGGCGGCCTCGACGACGATTTCGCGGTTGAGTTCGGCTTGCTTGCGGGAAACACGGGGCATTGGCGGCTCACAAAGATCAATGTGGGTTCAGAGGGCGTACTGGGCGATTCCGTTACCGAAGGACCAGTTTTCTTTTTTCACTTCCACCAGATTAATGAAAATGTCCTCAAGGCGCACGGCCAGCTCTGCGTGGAGGCTCTCGGCGATGGTTTTGTAGAGCAATTTCTTCTGATCCACGGTACGACCTTCGCTCAGGGTGATTTGGATCACCACCAACTGATCGGTGCGATGGATCCCCAGATACTGCGGGTCGAAGACGAAATGCTGTTCGTCGTGTTCGTTGAGGATCTGGAAGTTATCATTCTCGGGCACACCAATGGACGTGTGCATGGCCGCATAGACCAATTGCCCGACACGCTTGGCGAAGGAGGGGTCCTGACGTTTTTTGATGTCGATGCGAACGAGTGGCATGAGCAGGCTCCAGAAGGGTGCAGGTACAGGCTAAAATACATGATGAAAGCACTTTATAGAATCGGTGAATGCTGACGTGCTCCCGCAAACGTTGGCGTACACGTGGCATTTCATCTGATCCGTAACGCCGTTGCTCAGCTAAGTCTTTGCTTCTGTTGATTAATCCCGGACAATCGCGCCCCTGTTTCGGCCAGGGCACTGCCTGTCGGGTTTTCCGACTCGTCCTGGCCGGGTAGCAACCGACCGGAATGCGGAGATCCCACCGGATGAATGATCAGGCCAATAGCGTCAGCGAACGCTATGCAGCGGCGAAACCTGTCAGCCTTGAAGGCTGGAATCGTCATGACACCACCTGGATGCTGGGCCTGTTTGGCACGGCCATCGGCGCCGGCACCCTGTTTTTGCCGATCAATGCGGGCATCGGCGGCTTCTGGCCGCTGCTGGTCCTGGCGCTGCTGGCATTTCCCATGACGTTCTACGCCCATCGCGGACTCACCCGTTTTGTATTGTCCGGCCGCGAAGGCGCGGACATCACCGAAGTGGTGGAAGAACACTTTGGCATCAAGGCCGGTGCGCTGATCACGTTGCTGTACTTTTTTGCGATCTTCCCCATCCTGTTGATTTACAGCGTGGCGCTGACCAACACCGTGGGCAGTTTCCTTGAACACCAACTGCACATCACGCCACCCCCGCGCGCGGTGCTGTCGTTTGTGTTGATTCTCGGCCTGCTGGCGGTGGTGCGTTGCGGCGAACAGGCAATCGTCAAGGCCATGAGCCTGATGGTGTATCCGTTTATCGTGGCGCTGCTGTTTCTCGCGGTGTTCCTGGTTCCGCACTGGAACGGTGGCATCCTCACCACGGTCAGCACGGTGCCTGAGCCGTCGTCGCTGCTGCACACGTTGTGGCTGGCCATTCCGGTGATGGTTTTCTCGTTCAACCATTCGCCGATCATCTCGGCGTTCGCCGTGGACCAGAAGCGTCGTTATGGCGAGCACGCCGAAGAGCGCAGTTCGCAAATCCTGTCTCGCGCCCACCTGTTGATGGTGGTGATGGTGCTGTTCTTCGTCTTCAGCTGCGTGCTGACCCTGTCGCCCGCGCAACTGGTCGAAGCCAAGGCGCAAAACCTGTCGATCCTGTCGTACCTGGCGAACCATTTCAGCAATCCGACCATCGCGTTTGCGGCGCCGTTGATTGCGTTCGTGGCGATTTCCAAGTCGTTCCTTGGCCACTACATCGGTGCCAGCGAAGGCCTCAAGGGCCTGATCGTCAAGAGCGGCAAACGCCCGGCGCCCAAAACCCTGGACCGCATGACCGCCGCTTTCATGCTGGTGGTGTGCTGGATCGTCGCGACGCTGAACCCGAGCATCCTGGGCATGATTGAAACCCTGGGTGGGCCGGTGATTGCCGCCATCCTGTTTCTGATGCCGATGTACGCGATCCGCAAGGTTCCGGCCATGGCCCCTTACCGCGGCCAGGCATCGAACGTGTTTGTGGTGGCTGTCGGGCTCGTGGCGATCACGGCATTGATCTACTCCCTCAGCGCCTGATTGCCTTCGATTGATCCTGATGGGAGCGGCCTCGCTCCCATCAGGATCTGAAGTAGCGATTGAGTCGCGATGGCGGGACCATGACGCGGTCTATCGTCCGGGCACCCGCCACAGATACCACGCTGCCACCGTGCGATAGGGCTGCCACGCCAAGCCTATCGTCATGATCTGCTTGCGCGTTGGCTGAACCTCCCATCCTTTCAACCGTCGATACCCCTCACGCACGCCGAAGTCGTCGGCGGGCAGGATATCCATGCGTTCCAGGCTGTAGATCAGCAGCATCTCGACCGTCCAGCGCCCGACGCCGCGCAGACGGGTCAGCCTTTCGATCAGCGCTTCATCGTCCATGCCCAGGGCGGTCGCATAGTCCGGCACCACTGCGTCAAGCGTTGCCTGGGCGATGCCCTGAATGGTTGCGATCTTGTTGGCGGAAAAGCCACACGCGCGCAGGTCATCGAACTGGGTGGCCAGAATCTGCTCTGGCCGTGGGAAGCTTTGGGCCTCGAACAAACCTCGGAGCCGCCCGATAATCGCATCCCCGGCGCGGGCGTGCAGTTGTTGATAGGCAATCGCCCGCACCAATGATTCGTAGGGATCACGGGCCGGGTGCGGTTGGTGCAGGCAGGGGCCGATGGCCGCGATATGGCGCGCCCAGTCGGGGTCGAGGGTGGCGAGCCATTCGCTCGCCGGCTGATAGGGATCGGGCAGGGTGCTCAGACGTGGTTCCTTGCATAGGCTTTAAAACGCCAGTTGCCGCGTGACTTGCACGGCTGCATTTTCCAGCCGCAGCAGAAACGCCTTGCGGGGCTGCCCACCACCATAACCGGTCAAGGAGCCATCCGCGCCAATCACCCGGTGGCAAGGCACAACGATGGAAATGCGGTTATGCCCGTTGGCCAGGCCCACGGCACGGCTGGCACCAGGTTTGCCCAGCAGGGCAGCGATGGTGCCGTAGGTACTGGTCTGGCCAAAAGGGATTTTCCCAAGTTCTGCCCAGACTTGCCGGGAAAATTCGCTGCCGGGCATATGCAATGGCACCTTGAATTCGCTCAGTTTCCCGGCGAAGTAGCGGGCCAGTTCATCCTCTATTTGCTGCAAATGCGCGTTGTGTCCAGGCGCTACCGCATAGCCATAGCGGTTTTGCAGGGCTTGCACTTCGCCGGTCAATGCCGGCCGGTCCAGGAACTCCAGCAGCACCAGCCCGCGCCGTTCGGCCATGGCGATCATCGGTCCCAGCGGTGTCGTCAGGCGGGTGAACAGCAAGGGTTCACTGTTGGCCGTACGGCCGGGAGTGATGTGGAAGGACTTCTGAAAGGCGTCCCGAAAGCCGCTGAGGGATTCATAACCCGAATCAAAGGCCGCACCGTCGATGGAATCTCCCTGTTTGATCCCGCCCAACGCCACGCCCAGGCGCCGGGTGCGCAGCCATGCATGAAACGTCATGCCCATGTGTTGCTTGAACCAACGTCGCAGCTTCAACGGCTCGATGCCCTCGGCCAACAAGTGTGCATCGGTCCAGCGCAGGTCGGGGGCGACGTCCACGGCCTTGAGCAGTGTTTTCACCCAGTCTGGCGCGATGGCGGCGGCATCCAGCGGTTTGCAGCGCAAACAGGCGCGGTAACCCGCGGACAGGCACTCATCGGCATGGGCGAAGAACTCGACGTTCTCCGGCTTTGGTTTGCGCGCCGTGCAACTGGGGCGGCAGAAAATGCCGGTGGTCTTGACCGCCGTGAAGAACACCCCTTCGTAGGTGGTGTCGCGCTCGAGCATGGCGCGAACCATTTCGGCGTGGGGTGGGAGCATCGCATTTTGTAGGTTCATGGGCTGAGCATACGGCCCACCGGGGCAGGTCACCACCGGAAAATCGACACGGAATTTTCTGGGCTGGACGTCACACGCATCCGCGTATTCCGCAAGGGAATACGCCCATGAAAATCATGCATTTCATTTATGGCAATGGATCTCGTAGCTTAGCGGCTTCATGCATATGGAGATGACCGCGGTGAACCATTCCCCCCTGCGCTTGTACGTTGATGCTCAATTCACCAGCCCTTATGCGATGTCCGCTTTTGTGGTGCTTCGCGAGAAGGGAATCGATTTTGAGCTGAGTACGCTGGACCTTGATGCCTGCGAAAATCAGTCCGCAGACTACGCCAACCTGTCGTTGACCCAGCGCGTGCCTACGCTGGAGCAGGGCGATTTTGCCTTGTCGGAATCCTCCGCCATCACCGAGTACCTGGAAGACGTTTACCCTCAGTTGCCGGTGTACCCGCAGGACGCGAAGCAGCGCGCGAAAGCCCGGCAAGTCCAGGCCTGGCTGCGCAGCGACCTGTTGCCGATTCGTCAGGAACGATCCACCCTGGTGGTGTTTTACGGCGAGCAATATGGCCCGCTTTCACCAGCCGCCGAGTCGGCCGCGCGCAAGTTGATCGGTGCAGCACAGGCGCTGCTGGCCGACGGTCGCCCATTCCTGTTCGGTCAATGGTCGATCGCCGACGTCGACCTGGCGGTGATGCTCAACCGATTGATCCTCAACGGTGATCGCGTGCCGCCGGCACTGGTTGAATATGCGCAACGGCAGTGGCAGCGGCCTGCGGTGCAGGAATGGGTCAACCTGCAGCGTCCGGCGTTGTGATCGACGGCGCGTCATGGACAGCACACTAATGGCGTATCGGGGGCTGCCGGTGTAGCGACAGCCTCTACACCACCCCCTTCATCTTCGAATACACCCAGGCCGCCATCAGCGCAACGGCGATCAAAATCAGCATGCCTTTGCTCTGGATCAGGTGCCAGGGTAGTCGCCCCACCTTCAGCTTGATCGCTCGTATACCACGGGCCCACAGTGAAGGCTTGCCGCCGCTCAGCGCCGCGTTGGTGAAATAAAGCGTGCCCAGGAAAACCACGACCGGGCTGACCCACTGCAACCACGTCACATGCTCGGACCAGAGGAATGCGAGGCCGGCGGGTACGACGCAGGGGATTATGTGGCGCAGCAGCAGAAGACCGGCACCTTGCCGGTACATCCGAGACGGGAGTAACCATCGACTGAGCCGCACATCCACATGGCCTGCAAATACAGCCCCGGTGTGCCACACCTGATAGACCTTGTTGCCAATCCACAACAGCGCCGGGACGAACAACGGCATCAGCAGCAAGGCACCCAGACCGTTTCCTTTCCGGGGGCCGGCGAGCAGCGAAACGATGAGCAAAACCGACAGGCTGAACCAAACGAAAAGCGAGGCCCCACTGTAACTGGTAGCGGGCAGCCAATCGCGCCAGTTGTCGAGTGGCTTGAGGCCAAGGCGCTCAGGCAACTCGGGGTATTGGTATTCGATGGTTTCCGCCAACTGGGAAAAGCGCTGCCAGTCGAGCGCGGTGAAGGCATCAGCCATGCCCCGGCGCTGCTCGTCGCTCATGGGCCCGAGCAGCAAGGCAGCAGCCTGTCCATGGACCTTGTCGGCCTCGTATTTGCCGAGGTCGGCGCGCACGGTTTGTTCCATGGCCTGGATTTCGCAGCGCCGGATCAGGCGATCCCAACGCCAGTACTCGCACGGCAGGTTACCTTGGTTTTCATCCCAACCCATCGCCTGGCACACGCCTTCGAAGAAACCAGGGGACCAATCGGGTGCGTCTTCCAGCCACTCCAGTACCCACTGTTCGAACTGCTGGCGGCGCTCAAAAGGGAGTAGCCATTCACTGGCCAGCCAGTGGCGCAACGCGTCGACCACCTGGCGCTCCTTGCCGTCGGTCAGCCATTGCTGCATGCGCTCCAGGGAAGGTTCTGGAGGATTGATGGTGATCGTCGACTCGACGTGCCCAAGGGTGGGGGCCGGCGTGGCGTGTTCCGGGATCGGCACGGCCAAAGGGGCAACCATGACGTCCTCGTCATGCTCCTCGTCAGCGTCCGCACGCCAGCGAGCCTCGGCCAACGACGTTTCATAGGCTTCACGCAGGCGCTGGAACGCTTCAGGGTCATCGTCCGGGCGGCAGGTTTTAAGCAGCCGGGCGTACGCACGCTTGATGCTGCGTTCGTCCGCGTCCGGGGTCAAATCGAGGACCTGCCAATGGCTCATGACGGCTCAGATCTCCCGCTCGAAGTGCGCCAGGCGCTGGGTGATGTCGCTGCGTGCTTCGCGGATCTGACGTTCGTCCTGGGTGTCGAGCATCCGCTGGAAATAGTTCGCCAGCTGCGCAATGTGCTCGCGGCCATCGCCCAGGCTTTCCTGATACAGACGGTCGAGTCGAGCCAGCAACAGGGTATTGACCTGCTGGTCGCGGGGGTGCACTTTCAGCGCTTCGAGGGCCGACAGGCGCTGGGCGATTTCATCGGGCGCCAGTACACCGGGGTTGTTCTCTATCACCAGCTTGCGGGTTTCGCCGTTGATGGGCAGGTGGACCTGGGCTTCGAGCAAGCCGTTGTTGTCGTAGGTGAACCGTACGTCCAGGGCGACCTCACCGGCCTTGCGCGGTGGTACTGGGATTTCCAGTTCACCCAGGAAAATGTTGTGGCTGACCATGCGGCTTTCGCCCTGATAGATCCCCAGTGTGACCACTTTCTGGTTGTCGCTGAGGGTGTACACCGTGCGGGAACGGCTCACCGGCACAACGGTGTTGCGCTCGATGATAGGCAGGTAATGGCCGTTCTGGAAACCCGCACCTTGGCGCACCGACGTCTCGATGCCCAGGGTGTAGGGGCAGACATCGGTCAGTACGACTTCTTCCAGTGATGCGTGGCGCGCCTGAAGTGCAGCCTGAATGGCCGCACCTTGTGCGACGACTTCATCCGGGTTGAGCTGCATGGCCGGAATGCGCCCGAACAGGGAGGCAACCAGCTTGCGCACCAGTGGCATGCGCGTTGTGCCGCCCACCAGCAGGATTTCGTCGAGGTCCGCGACCTTGATCCGGGCATCACGCAGCGCTCGTTCGATCGGCGCACGCAAACGGTCCAGCAACGGCCGGACAATCTCCGCCAGTTCGCCCTGGGTCAGCTCAATGCTCCACTCGCGAGATTGCTCGCGAAGGGTAAAGGCTGTGACCTGTGCCTGCCCCAGCGCATGGCGGACCTGCTGCGCTTCACGTCGCAGGCGCTGGGCAATCGCGGGCTGGGTGGTGTCGGGCAGGTCGGCCGCACCGATTTTGTTAATGAAATGCTCCACCAGCAGGTCATCGAAATCTTCACCGCCGAGGAAGTTATCGCCGGCGCTGGCGCGAACTTCCATCACCCCTTCGAACAGTTCCAGGATGGACACGTCAAAGGTGCCGCCACCGAGGTCGAATACCAGGAAGGTGGCTTCGTTGCGCTGTTCCAAACCATAGGCCAGGGCCGCAGCAGTGGGTTCGTTGATCAATTTTTCAATTTTCAGCCCGGCCAATTCGCCGGCGATGCGTGTGGCCTTGCGCTGGGCGTCGCTGAAGTACGCCGGCACACTGATCACCGCTTCGTGAACAGGTTCACCCAAGGCGCGCTCGGCGTCTTCCTTGAGGCTGCGCAGTAGCATCGCCGAGAGTTCTTCCGCCCGATAGGCGCGCCCGCCAAGCCTCGTTTCACGGGCGCTGCCCATGTAGCGCTTGAACAGGGCGGCGGTCAGTTGCGGGTGAGTGTGCAACCGCTCACGAGCGATCTCGCCGGCCACCAGTTGGCCGTGGTCGTCGAGGCCCACGACGCTGGGGGTCAGGAAGTTTCCCAAGGCGTTTGGGAGAATCCGGGCGCGTTCGCCATCCCAGGTCGCCACGAGGCTGTTAGTGGTGCCCAGGTCGATGCCGATGATCACGGTTACTTTTCCTTCCTTGATGCGATCGGGCTGTTGGCTGGTCGGATCGCAGGTCAATCATGTGTGCCGGTGGTGCACAGACCCATGGCCGGGGTTATCGGCCATGGGGGCGGTGGCTTTAATCAGCGCACGACATCCAGCGCGGTGTAGGTGTAAACGCTTTTCGATTTATCCGACGTCGACACAAGCAAAAAAGCTGGCATCGCAACGCGTGAAAGCCTTGAGCGAATCGCTCAGCGTGGCGTCGTTGGCTTGGGCGGTCGAGGGCAGCAACAGGGCGAAAGCGAGGAGCAGGGAAGGGGACGGCAACTTCATCGAGCGGGATGTCCTTATCAGCGGGCAGTGGCAGGTGGAGGCATATAGCCATTATCCAGAAAATAGGAAGTCAGCTCCAGTTGTTCGTGGGCCTGGACTCAACCGATTGTCCGACCAGGATGTTGCACTGAAATGTTCGTCTAGAGTTGCCTTATCTCCACCGAATCCGGTTGAGGTCCCCCACGCACGGACGATCGCCATGCTGATATCTCAGACATTGACAGCCGTTGCTTTAACCCTCGTTGCTTCCCTTGTTTTTGCGCAAACCCCTATTACCGCAGCTGAGGCCACTCCGGCGCCGGGCGATGTTCCTATGAACATATTTCTCAGCGTGCCGGCGTATGTGCCGGTGGATTATCAAGGGGGTGTACCGCCCAATACGGTGTACTCGATCGCCTGGCTCGATCTGACCCGGGAACCGCTGGTGGTGACGGCGCCGAACACCGAGGCAAGTGTCTACCTGCTGCCGATGCTCGATATGTGGAGCGATGTTGTGGCTTCGCCTGGCTGGAGCACGGCGGGAACCGAAGCCGATCACTTTCTGGTGACGCCGCCGGGGTGGACCGGAACCGTACCTGTGGGCCTGGTTCATCTGCCGGCGCCCAGCGCTGTTGTCTGGATCATCGGTCACAGCAAAACCGATGGCCCCTCAGATGAAACCTCCGTGCAGAAGATCCAGGCTGGCTACTCCGTGACGCCTTTGTCGCGGTTGGGGAATGCCCCTGAGGCCGTCCCAGTGAGGGTTGAGCCAGCCCCGGCCATCAAGCCGCTGCCGAAGATATGAGTCATTGGAGGAGGTCGTCATGAATCTCAACAGAACACTGACCGGTGTGTTGATCACAGCCGGACTGCTTGGCTGCACTCACTCATCCAGTCAGTCGGTGAACCTGGCGCTGCAAGCCACCGGCAGGAATGCCGGGCAGGTCGGTCGCGTGACGTTGACCGACATGGGCGATAAAACCAACTTCAACTTCTACATCACCGGTGTACCCACCGGCACCATCTTACCGCCGCGGCTCTACAGCTTCGTCAACCAGGGCAGTTGCCAGCAACCGGGGCCCGTCGCCTTCGCCATGAACGATCAGGTCAACACGCGAAGCGATGCCGGGACCAAGGGGTGGAGTTTTTATCGCAGCGCGCCGATATCGTTGACCCATCTGCTGGCGGGCGCGCATTCGATTGTGGTGCGCAGTGCGCCGTCGGATGGCGACGGCGATATTTTCTGCGGTGACGTAGCGCAGGCGAACCGATGATAACGGCGAGCTTGCGGTTCCAGATGTTCTCCTCATCAAACCCTGATTTTCCAGGAGCATTGCCCATGAAGCTATCCCCTAACCTGTTTGTCGGCGTGACATTGGCGGTTCTGTTGCTCGGCGGTTGCACCTCGAAAGTGACAGAGCGCGCTCAATACTCGGGCTTTCTTCCCAACTACAACAACCTCAGTGAAGTCACCACCACCAGCGGCGAGAAGGCCATGCGCTGGGTCAGCCCGTCGTGGAATCCGAATGCGTACGACACGGTGGTGTTCAACAGGCTGGAACTTTATCCGGCGCCCAAGCCCAACGAACGGGTGAACCGGCAGACCCTGGACGAATTGCAGGGTTACATGACCGGCAAGGCCAAAAGCACGCTGGGGCAGAAATACCGGGTGGTGAGCAGCACGGCACCTGCCGGCTCCAAGGCGCTGATCCTGCGTGCCGCGATCACCGGCGTGAGTGCGTCCAACGAAGGCATGAAATGGTACGAAGTCGTCCCTATCGCGGCCGTGGTCGGGGCGACTCAGGCGGCTACCGGTTACCGCGATCAAGACACCAACCTGTTCATCGAAGCCGAATTCATCGACGCCAAGACCAACCAGACCGTAGCCAAGGTCGTGCGCAAGGTGTTCGGCACCCAGTTGTCGAACGAGAGCGAGAAAATCAGCACCAAGGACTTCAAGGCTGCGATCGATAAATTGAATGCCGATCTGGCGGCGTTTATTCGCTGATCAACGCATGACATGCAGGAGTTTCACTCGCGATGGTCGTTGGCGTAGACGCTGGCGGCCTGATGCCCGGCGGTGGCTCTGACTCCATCGCGAGCGTGCTCGCTCCTGCATCAACGCTGCATCAGGTAGAGCGCAACCTCAGTATCTGCGCGCCATCGAACGGGTCGGTCAGGTAATGTGCCTGCACGCCAAAGGTGTCGAGCAACCGTTGCGGCGTCAGCACCTCAAGCGGTTTACCGAGCGCCACTAACCGGCCGTGATCAAGCACCGCCAGGCGATCACACGTCAGCGCCTGATTGAGGTCATGCAGTGCAATCAATGTGGTGACAGGCAATGACTGCACCTCGCGAAGAATCGCCAGTTGATGCTGGATATCCAGATGATTGGTCGGCTCATCCAACAACAAGATCTGCGGCCGTTGGGCGAGGGCTCGGGCAATGTGCACGCGTTGGCGCTCGCCACCCGACAGGCTGCGCCAGGTGCGCTTGCTCAGGTGCGCGGCATCCACGTCATGCAACGCCTGGCGGACAATGGCGTCATCTTCGCTCGACCATGGGCTCAACGCTGACAGCCACGGTGTACGCCCCAATGCCACCGCATCAAATACCCGAATGGCCTCGTCGGTATCCGCCTGTTGCTCGACCACTGCCAACTGCTGCGCGATGCTGCGTCGCGACAGCTCGCCCAAGCGCTGGCCACCCAGGCGCACTTCTCCGGTCGCCGGTGCACGCAAACCGGCGAGCAACTTCAGCAGCGTCGATTTGCCCGATCCATTCGGTCCGACAATGCCCAGGGTTTCGCCCAACCGGACCTCAAGATCAATGTCATTGAGCAGTTCGGCGTCCCGCACGCGAAAGCCCAGGCCAGAGCAGCTCAAGACACTCATCGAGCATTCCTCCGACCAATCAGAATCAGCGCAAACACCGGTGCGCCAACCAGTGCGGTAATCACACCGACCGGAATCACCTGACCCTTGATCAAGGTTCGCGATAACACATCCGCTGCAATCAGGAACAACGCACCGCCCAAGGCGCTGGCCGGTAACAGCCGCGAATGCCCGGTGCCCAGCATCAGCCGAGCCGCATGGGGAATCACCAGCCCGACGAAGCCGATGGAGCCGACAATCGACACCATCACCGCCGTCACCAGCGCTGCGCAACCAATGAGCACCAACTGCACGCGCCGTACCGCAATGCCCAATGACGCCGCCGAGTCGACGCCAAAGGTAAACGCATCCAGCGCACGCCGATGCCATAAACACACGACCAGGCCAGCGACGGCCACCGGTACCGCCAGCCACACCGACGGCCAGCGCACACCACTGAGATTGCCCAGCAACCAGAACAGAATGCCGCGCGCCTGCTCGGAACTGGCGGACTTGGTGATCAGGAATGCGGTCATTGCATTGAATAGTTGCGACCCGGCAATGCCCGCCAGGATAATCTGCCCGGCCCCCCCCGACGTACCGCTGACTCGCGCCAGCAACACCACAAGCGCAAAGGCGGTCATGGCGCCGACAAAGGCCCCCGCCGACAACGTCAGCAAACCCGCGCCGACACCCAGCAACGCTACCAGGACGGCACCCGTCGAAGCACCCGCGCTGATGCCCAGCAGATAAGGTTCCGCCAACGGATTGCGCAACAAGGATTGCAAGATGACTCCGCACGTCGCCAGCCCGGCGCCGCAAGCGGCGGCCACCAGCGCGCGGGTCAGGCGGTAGTTCCAGACGATGCCTTCATCGATGGGGTTCAGCGCATAACCCGCGCCCCACAGTTTATTGGCCAGCACCTGGAGCACCACGAGCGGGTCGATGGGCGTTTCACCAATGGCAACACCCGCCAGCACCGCCAGCGACAGCATCCCCAGCGCAAGCAGTGTACGTATCAAGGTTGCAGTCATTTCGGCAGATCGTAACCGTCGATGGCCGTGGCCAGTTGCTCGAGGCCGTCGAACATCCGCGCGCTGGCCTGCAAGGCCATGGCGTCGACGATGATGATGCGGTTGTGCTTCACCGCGTCCATGTTGCGGGTGACCGGATCGCTGCGCAGGAAGGCCAGTTTTTTCTCATGGTCATCCGCCGGGAAGCGGCGACGGTCCATGCGTGCGATCACCAGGAAAGTCGGGTTGGCCTTGGCGATGGTTTCCCAGCCCACGGTTGGCCATTCTTCATCGGAGTCCACCACATTACGCACGCCCAGGGTGCTGAGCATGAAGTCCGGAATGCCCTTGTGCCCGGCCACAAACGGATCGACGTTCATGTCGGTGCTGGAAAACCACACCAGGGCACTGGCCTGTTTGACACCTTTTTGCTGGACCTTGGCCACGGAGGCGGCCAGCTTGGCTTTAAGCTCGGTGACCCACTGCTCGCCACGGTCCTGCACGTCGAAAATCTGTGCCAGTTGCTCGATGCTCTTGTAAATGGTGTCAATGCGAAACGGCTCCAGGCGCGTGCCGTCGGCGCCTACCCGATTGTCCTTGCCCTCGCAGTCGGACGGGAGCAGGTAGGTCGCGATCTTCAGTTCATGAAACTGTTCACGGGTGCCGACCGCGCCTTGTGGCCCGACCATCCATTCGAACTCCACGGTCACCAGTTCCGGACGCTTGCCGATCACGGCTTCAAAACTCGGCTCGTTGTTCGCCAGGCGTTCGACCTTGTCGTTTTGCGTCTTGTAAGCCGGCAGCACATCGTTGAACCACAGCGAAGTGGCGGCCACCTTGTTGCCCAGGCCCAAGGCATACAGCATCTCGGTGCCGGCCTGGCCAATCGTCACGGCGCGGGTTGGCGCGTGAGCAAAAGTGAGGGGAGTGCCGCAGTTGTCGATGGTCAGCGGGTACTGCGTCGGGGCGGCTTCTGCGAAGGCGCACAGGCCAAGGCTGGTGAACAGCGCAGTAAGGCGGGGCAACAGCATGGGGCAATCTCCATTTGAACCGTACTTGAAACGGGCGCGGTACGGGTCTGGAAACACACCATCGAACGCTGCTGTAAAAGCAGGGCAAGGCCGCTCGGCACGGATGTCCTCCCCGGACACCCCGCCGGTTAGTGATTTGCTTGGCCGGCAGGTCTCCTGACTGATGCGTCGTCGCCACGCTCCAGTCTTCCCGGATCAGGTCCAGTGACTATCGAGGAGCAGGCTCAGCACCTACAGTTGCGGGGGCAGTTTCGATTGACGCCCGTTGCGGCGTTTCGAATTCCCTATTAGTCCCGTTCGGGAACCGGCGGCGTATGGTAGTCGATCAGGCCGCCGAGGGGGAACGTGGTTTTTTTCACCTTGTACGCCGTGAACTTTTAGCGGGTCAGCACCCGTCCAAGTTCCAAATACACCGACACAGGGACCGATCATGACCATGACCTTCTTCATCTTCCTCCTGGCCTGCGCGGCGGCCGCCAGCACCGGTGTGCTGTTCAAGCCGGGCGAGTGGTACCAGTCGCTGGTCAAGCCAGGCTTCACGCCGCCCAACTGGTTGTTCCCGGTTGCCTGGACGATCATCTACCTGCTGCTCGCCTGGGCCGGCTATCGCTTGAGCCTGATCCCCGGCAGCCAGATCGTGTTGGCACTCTGGGCCGCGCAGATCGCGCTCAACACCTTGTGGACGCCGGTATTCTTCGGCGCGCATCACGTGTTGGCGGGGATGGTGATTCTGTTGGTGTTGTGGCTGGTGGTCGCGGCCATGGTCGTCATGGCCCTGCGCCTGGACCTGATTACCGGTTTGATCCTGTTTCCCTACCTCGCCTGGCTCTGCGTCGCCGCCGCGCTGAACTTCTCCATTCTGCGTAACAACCCTCGATAGTTTGTTACGCGGTGTAACAACAGAAGTGCCCGGGACGTGATTTATCCGCGTCCCGGGCAAAAATTATGATCGCGTTCCAGTTCGCAGGCGGTGCGCCGCGACAGCTTTCAGGGAACGCACACATGAAAACCATCGGCTTACGCCACGCTCTCCACGCCTTGCTTCTCGCCGCGACGACCACCACCCTCTGCGCTCCCGCGAACGCCGAGGCGCTGGACAACAAGCAATTTTCGTCAATGCGCAGCGAAGATGTGCAATGGCAGGGTTTTCCCGCGTTCCCCGACGGCGCCAAACTGGCGGTGATCGTTGGCAACCCGAGTCAGTCGGGGCCTTATGTGGTCAGGGTCAAAGTACCGAACGGCTTGAAACTGATGCCGCATACCCACCCGGAAGATCGCATCTATACCGTCATTTCCGGCGTGTTCTATATCGGCCAGGGCAGCACCTTCGACGCCGACAAACTTGTGGCCTACGGGCCGGGCAGTGTGGTCGTGCTGCCGGCGAACACGCCGCACTTCCACTGGGCGAAGTCCGGTGAGTATGTGTCGCAGGTGTATGGGATCGGGCCTCTGGGGCTCAAGTACATCAATGACGCGGATGACCCGCGTCACGACAAGTAGCCCATTGGTGTGTCAGCTGAGCAACGAAAACCGCAGACGCGGCAGTTTAAAGGCCGTCACGCTGGATGGGGTGGACTCGCGACGTTGATCGACGATCATCTGGCCGATTTCCAAACCCAGCTCTGCAGCATCCTCACGGGTCACGAACCTCAGCGCCGGCGTCTCGCGCGCCTCCCGGATTTCCTGGCCGTCGTACCAGACCGAAACGGTCGTGGTGTGATGGCTCTGCAGGCTTTGGGCCTCGCGGGGTTCCACTTTGATGGGGCCAAACGTTTCGACGAGGATTTCGTAGCCCAGGTAAGTCGCTTGTTTGATTACGGCTGAAGGTTGTGCGGTCATTGCTGCTTTCCATAGCTCTACATCGGACAATGGAAGGCAAAATACTCGAAAATTGGCGCAATGCCAAACTGATATCATGACAAAATGATTACAGTCAATAACCGAGGAAATTGCTGGGTTTCAGGGGAGGGCGGGCTGACCGGTATCCGCATGGAGTGAACCGGCCCGTGGTACGCGCGCCACCCTGAGGCGCGCGGAACGCTTGGCGCTTTGGAAATATCGGGCGCCCGATGGTCAGTACCGGTAACCCACATTAATCATGGCCGCAGCGCCACCCAGGATTACCAGCTCGGCACCGACCGGCCCGTAAAACGTGCCAATCGCCGGAACAAGTACCGGTGCAACGCCGTAGCGATTGAGTGGAATCCGGTCCTTGTATTTGCCTTTGTAGCCATGAACCAGACCGCCACTGAGCTTGGCGTACACCGGATACTCGTCAGCCACCCAACGATGCCCGTAATAACCGTAGTACGAGCGCTGGTCGAAGGAGTTGAGAAACGTCGCGCCTCCCCAAAGCGAGCCGTCTTCACGATTGCGTTCTACGCCGATCAGCTTTTGGCGGTTGTTGTGATCAGGATCGGGTTTCCAGTGTTTGGTGTAGGCGCTTGTCTGGAAGTACCAGAACTCTCCATCCATGGCGAAGGCACATGGGCTGATCAGGAGTGCGCCCAGGGTGAGCAGTAGAGGTTTCATCGATCACCATTTTTTCGGCAGCAGGCGGGAATGCCGAACAAGCGTGCCATCGAAAACGGTGACCATCCGGTCGTTTGGTTTGCCGGACGTTTCGTTCGAAATGATTGGTCATACGCTGTTTTATTTCGAGAACCTTTTCGCACCCGCGACACACACAATGACCGCCAACGTCACTGCAATCATGCCAACGCTCACGTGTTCATGTAGTAGCCCGGCCGCCAGGGCCAGACCGAAAAAAGGTTGCAGTAATTGCAGCTGGCCCACGGCAGCGATGCCACCTTGGGCCAACCCGCGATACCAGAATACAAATCCGATCAACATGCTGAACAGTGACACATAACCCAGGCTGAACCACGCCGAAAGGCTGACGCCGGTGAAGGAAGCAGGTGCACGCCACACGCTTAGTAACACCATGACCGGCAATGCCAGCACCAGGGCCCAGGAAATCACCTGCCAACCACCCAGCGTGCGTGACAGTTTTGCGCCCTCGGCGTAGCCCAGGCCGCAGGCGAGGACGGCCAATAACATGCAGAGGTCGCCGGTGGGGTTGGCGCTCAGGCCTTGGGAAAGGGCGAAGCCGGAAACGAGCATGCTGCCCAATATCGAGAACAGCCAGAACGCCGGGCGTGGCCGTTCGCCTGTGCGAATGACGCCGAAAAGAGCGGTGGCCAGCGGCAGCAGGCCGATGAAGACAATGGAGTGCGCCGAGGTAACGTATTGCAGGGCCAGGGCGGTCAGCAGCGGGAAGCCGACCACCACGCCGAGCGCGACAATCAGCAGCGGTAGAAGTTGATGGCGCGTTGGGCGTTGTTGCTTGAGCAAGGTCAGCAGGCCCAGGGCGAGCAAGCCGGCGATAGTGGCGCGCATGACCGTGAGAAAAACCGGGTCAAACTCCAGCACGGCGACCCGGGTAGCGGGCAGGGAGCCGCTGAAAATGAGCACGCCAATAAGGCCGTTCAGCCATCCACTGGCTGATTTCTCGCTGGGCTGGGTGCTGAGGTGTGTGGCTCGTTCCATGGTGTTCGCTCGGAGGGGATTGGGTGGCGGGTGTCGTGGGTGCATCGTGGGCCGCGCCGGGCAGACAATCAAAAAATTGTCATGGATACACCGGCACGTCGTAGTGATCGTTCCTCGACGCGACCCACCCCTGCGCATACCGATACATCGCCGTGTGCGCCTGGCGGAGGGGCATCTTTGGGACTGCAGCTGAGGTAGAGGCTGGACAGCGCCTGGCCTGAGCGAGTATCAAGACAATCTGCCAATTGTCCTGGATGTCCGCCGATGCCTCGCTTGCGCTACAAGTCACTGGTCGACACCTACGCCGCCGACATTCGTTCGGGACGCCTGCCGCCGGGCACGCGTCTGCCGCCGCATCGCCAGTTGGCCGCCGAACACGGCCTGGCGCTGGTGACCGCCAGCAGGGTGTATGCCGAGCTGGAGGCCATGGGACTGGTCAGTGGCGAGACCGGTCGCGGCACCTTTGTGCGGGAGATGTCACTGCCCATGGGGCAGGGGGTGAGCCAACACGTGGTGGCCGTGGGGATGGCCGATCTCAACTTCAACTATCCGTCGCTGCCGGGACAGGCGGATCTATTGCGCGTGGCGTTGCGCCAGTTGGCGTTGTCCGGGGACCTGGAAGCCCATCTGCGTTATCAACCCCATGGCGGTCGCTTGCATGAGCGCGCATCGATCGCCCGGCACCTGGTCTCACGAGGGGTAAGCGTAGAGGCCGAGCAAGTGTTGATCGTCAGCGGCGCTCAGCATGGCCTGGCGGTGACGATGATGGCGCTGCTCAAGCCAGGGGATGTGATTGCGGCGGATGCAGTGACCTACACCGGGTTCAAGGTGCTGGCGCAGTCACTGCATCTGGAGATTGTGCCGATACCGGTGACGGACAATGGGCCGGATCTTCAGGCACTTGAGGTGTTGTGCCGCAAGCGCTCGGTGCGGGCGGTGTACACGATGCCGACCCTGCACAACCCTTGCGGTTGGGTGATGGATCTGGCGTGGCGCAATCGGTTGGTGGCGATTGCGCGGCAGAATGATCTCTTGATTATCGAAGACGCGGCCTATGCGTTTCTGGTGGAGGATGCGCCTTCACCGGTCTCACAACTGGCGCCGGAGCGGACGGTGTATGTATCGGGGTTTTCCAAGAATGTTGCCACCGGGTTGCGGGTGGGCTTTGTCGCGGCGCCGTTGGAACAGGTGCCGGCGTTAGAGCGAGCGATACGGGCGACGACCTGGAACACGCCCGGGGTGATGACAGCCATTGCCTGCGGATGGATTGACGATGGCACCGTCGCTCAACTGGAAGCGCAAAAACGTGCGGATGCGCAGGCTCGGCAGGCATTGGCCGCCGAACTATTGAGCGGTTTGCGCTGCATGACGCATCCATCCTCGTACTTTCTGTGGCTGCCGCTGGGCGAGGATGCTCGGGCGGATCAAATTGCGGTAGAGCTGATGCATCAGCAGGTCGCTGTGTCCACGGCCGAGCCGTTTGCCACCTCGGTACACGTGCCCCACGCGATTCGGCTGGCTCTGGGGTCGGTGGACCTGGATTCGTTGCGCGATGCGTTGATCAAGGTCAAGCGGATAGTCGGCGCGTATTGCTGACACAAACAGCCCCTGTAGGAGCGGGCTTGCCCACGATGGCGGTGTATCAGCCAACACAGATGTCGTCTGGTTTATCGCATCGCGGGCAAGCCCCCTCCAACAGGGGGCAATTTTCTTCAATACGCCAACCCTACCGCTCTTTATCTTCAAGCCTCTGGTTCAACTGAAGAGAAGAAGACAACCATGAGTCTGATCATGTCGATGGCCGCATTTGCCCTGGTGGCCTCCATCACTCCCGGCCCGGTGAACATCGTGGCGCTCAGTTCCGGGGCGCAGTTTGGCTTTCGCGCCAGCCAGCGGCATGTGGCCGGGGCGACATTGGGGTTTGTGTTGTTGCTGGTGTTGATGGGTTTGGGTTTGCATGAAGTGCTGGAGCAATGGCCGCAGCTTACGCGGATCGTGCAACTGGCCGGCGTGGCGTTTCTGTTGTTCATGGCCTGGAAACTGGCCGCCGACAGCGGCCAACTCGATGCGAAGGATTCGACGCGGGCGCCGTCGATGGTGTATGGCGCGGTGATGCAATGGCTCAACCCCAAGGCCTGGCTGGCCTGCGTCGCGGGTATGGGCGCGTTTGTCGCCGATGGTGAAGCACGGCTGATCTGGCAATTCGCGGCGGTGTATTTGGTGATCTGCTACCTGTCCGTCGGCTGCTGGGCCTACGCCGGGACTTTCTTGCGTGGCTACCTGAATAATCCCAAAGGCATGCGTCTGTTCAATCGTGCCATGGCAGGGTTGCTGGCCTTGAGCGCGGTATACCTGCTGTTGCCCTAAGCGTCGCGATATTGGCCTGGTGTCGCCGCCAGATGCTGTTTGAACGCCCGCTGAAAATGCGCCTGATCGGCAAACCCGGCTTCCAGCGCCACATCGGCAATCAGCCGGCCGCTGCGCAGGCGCTCGCGGGCGAACTGAATGCGCCGATTGACCAAAAAGGCATGGGGTGTCATGCCGTAATGCTGCTTGAAGGCGCGTATCAGGTAGGACGGCGACAACTGCGCTGCGTCGCAAATGTCCTCGAGCTTGAGCATCCGCGTGCAGTTATCTCGGATGAAGTCCGCCGCACGCTCCAACTTGAAATTTGGCTCGCGCAACGATTGTTCGCCCGGGTTGAGGCGCTGCTGCACCTCGGTGAAAAACTCGACGATCGCGGACTGTTTGCCCAGTACTTCGCACTCGCTGTCGATGAGCGTGGCGTGCAGCGCCTCAAGGCCGTGAAACAGGCCAATGTCCTGCGTGTGGGTGGCCGCAAAGCGTCGAAATTCCAGGTCCTGACCAAACCCAAGCTGATGCTGCAAATCGGTCAGCCACGCCGTTTCGACGTAGAGCATCAAATAGGACCAGGGCTGGTCATCGATCGGGTTGCAGGCATGCACATCGCCTGGATTCATCAACACTACGGTACCGGCGCTGACCTCGAACGACGCTTGCTCATGGAGGTAAGTACTGCGGCCGGCCGTGATTGCGCCGATGGAAAAGTGTTCGTGGGAATGCCGGCTGTAGCAAACCTCGCGGCCGTCGGCGATGGAGCGGGCTTCGATAAAGGGCAGGGCGTCGTCGCGCCAGAAGCGTGGGGCCTTGTCGGTATTTTTGGCGGTGGACTTCATCGTTGCTTCCTCGGCATATCCGAAGAGCAGTGTATGCGCTGCGTCGTCAGAAAACACAGCGTGGTACTCCGAGGGTCGTCTATGGATGTCATGCGAGTTGTTGTCATTAAGACTTGAATCCGCGTCATGTTGACCAGTTTCCTGTGCGGTCGATTTGACCATTTGCGGATTAAGCTATTGATTTTAATGACGATGCGATTTGGCACGAATGGTGAAATAACCCACGTACAACTGGTCTGATTCAGGAGTACGAAAAATGTTCGCCTATTTCAACGATCCACATAAAGTCCTCCACCTGTCGAGTGAAGTCCTGATCGCGGGGCTTGCGATGCTGCTGGTTGGCATCTATGGCGCTTACCTCTATACCGGACCCCTGTCGATCGTCGTCCAGGTCGCGATGCACGCCATGACCATCGTAGGCCCGACGCTGATCAAGATCGGCTACGTCATGCGCCTGCTGTCGCAACACCGTTTGGGCAAAGGGGTGATCAGCAAAATCACTGCGTAATCTGGGACGCTGCCTACCCCGTAGGAACGAGCGTGCTGGTGGTAAATTTCTTGAGATCTGCCTACATGGATTGAGCTGCTGCCGACGCGATTGGAAGACGTGCCTGATAGAACACGCAGAAATGGTGAAGCCGTAGAGCTGTTACCTTGGTCGTTCATCCAGTCTCGGACACTAGCCATGTCAAATCCAATGACGTTATCTCAGCTTCAGAGTGTTATTTTTAGCACTTCTAAAAGCACTCTTGGGAACACCCTTATGCCACATATCGTGCTTTCGCATGTTGTAGCGAGCATTTCGGAGCTGAAGAAAAACCCGATGGGCACTGTCGCCGCCGGGCGGGGGCAGCCGGTCGCGATCCTCAACCGCAACGAACCTGCCTTTTACTGCGTCCCGGCCAAAGAATATGAAAACTTGATGAATCGGTTAGACGATCTTGAATTGGTCGCCTTATGCAAGGAACGAGAGAACGATCCCACCCTCCGGATTTCGATTGATGACCTATGACTTGGCGTTCTCTGAGAAGGCCTGGAAAGAATGGCGCAAGTTGGGGGCAAACCCGAGAGATCAGTTCAAGAAAAAGCTCCAGGAACGCTTGAGCAATCCTCACGTTCCAGGGGATCGTCTTAACGGACTCGGCAATGCTTACAAAATCAAATTACACAGTGTCGGATATCGATTGGTTTACCGGGTTGTTGATGAAACGCTGGTGGTGACCGTGATCGCGGTGGGCAAGAGGGAGCGTGGCGAGGTGTATAGGGAGGCAAGCGATCGTTCAGACGAAAACTAAATGCCGCCTTTGCTGACAATCCACGCTTTCGCCAGTTCGATAAAGGCCCGCAGTTTCGGCTGAGTTTGCGTGCGGCTGGGAAAGTACAGGTACAGTGCAGAACTCAGCGGCACGAACGGTTGCAACACGCGCTCGAGTCGGCCGTCCGCCAATTCTGCCGCGATCTCCAGGTCGCAGGCATAGATCAGTCCGCAACCACTGCGTGCTGCCGATACCAATAGTTGTCGATCATTGACGATAATGCCCCCTTCGACACCCACCGTGAAGTCACGCCCCTCCCGGCGGAATTCCCAGCGGTGTGCATTGCCTGACGTCGAGAAGCGAAAACCGATGCATTCATGGTCAGTGAGGGCTTCAGGGCTCTCCGGCCTCCCGACCTTGGCGAAGTACTCCGGGGAACCGACCACCGACCATTGCAGATCAGGGGTCAGGCGCACGGCGATCATGTCTTTTTCGATGGATTCGCCCAGCCTGATCCCGGCATCAAAGCCGCCCGACATCAAGTCCACCGTGGCGTCATCCAAAGAGATGTCGAGGGTCACTTGCGGGCAAGCCTCTCGAAACAGCGGAATGAGCGGCTCGATCAGTAACGCCCCTGACAACCGTGGCGCAGTGATGCGAAGCGTGCCCATGGGCTGGTCGCGATAACCGCTGAGCATCGCCATTGCTTCGTCAATTTCACTGGCCGCTGGGCGTAGCCTGGCGAACAGGCTGACGCCGGCCTCGGTCAACGCCACCCGCCGGGTGGTGCGTTGGAACAACAGCACGCCGGTGCGCCGCTCCAGCAGCTTGATCGCGTGGCTGACCGCCGTCGGTGTTACCGCCAGGCGGGTGGCCGCGAGGGTGAAGCTCTTGTATTCAGCCACCGCGAGAAACTCGGTCAAGCCATCGAACGGATCATGGTTCATTGCGGGCGCCATTATGAAAGAACGTTTCATAGTGCTTGTAACATAAGGGCGTTTTTCCGGGCAATCATCCTGCGTACCTTGTGCCTACCCCAACGCAAACAAGGAAACACGATCATGACCGCTTCCAATACGTTTAACCGCATCTGGCTTATCACAGGCGCTTCCCGTGGCATTGGCGCGAAGATCGCGGCCGCGGCCCTGGCCAATGGTGACGCAGTGGTCGCCACCGCCCGCGACGCGTCCAGCATCACTCAGCGTTTTGGCCAACAGCCCGGCTTGCTTGCTGCCAGCCTTGATGTGACCAATGAAGCCCAGGGCATCGCCGTGGCCCAGCAGGCCATTGAGCACTTCGGGCGCATCGATGTGCTGGTCAACAATGCCGGCTTCGGTGTGCTCGGAGCTGTGGAAGAGGCCTCCGCCGATGAAGTGCGTCGCGTGTTCGAGACCAACGTCTTCGGTCTGCTTAATATTACCCGCGCCGTCCTGCCGCACATGCGCGCCGCACGCAGCGGCCACGTCATTAACCTGTCGTCGGTGGGAGGCTACCAATCGGGAGCGGGTTTTGGTGTCTACTGCTCGACCAAGTTTGCGGTCGAAGGCCTGACCGAGGCCCTTTACGCTGAATTGGCACCGCTGGGCATCAAGGTGACCGTGGTCGAACCAGGCTATTTCCGTACTGAATTCCTGGAAGGCAACTCGCTGGTGGAATCGCCGTCGACGATTGCCGATTACGACAGCACCGCTGGCGAAGTGCGTCGGATGGCCAAGAGCGTGAGCCTGAACCAGCCGGGAGACCCGGACAAACTGGCCCGGATCATGATCACCCTGGTGCAGGCGCCGAACGCGCCGCTGCGGCTGCCTCTGGGCAGTGATTGCGTGGCGGCCATCGAAGAAAAAAACAGCTACGTGGCTGGCGAGTTGCAGGCCTGGCGTGAGGTGTCGGTGTCCACTGATTTCTAAGGCCAGACCCAGCCCCCCCTGTAGGAGCGAGCTTGCTCGCGATGCGATATGACAGACACGGACAAGGTGACTGACACACCGCATCGCGAGCAAGCTCGCTTCTACAGGTCATGAGCCCCTCCAAAAGACCTTCGGTCCGTTACCGGGGAGTCATACCGACTACGTGCCACTCTAAAGAACATACCCACTACTGGAGTATGTAATGCTGATTTCCGGCAAACCGCTTAAACACGGTGCCAGCGCATCACTGTCGTTGTCGCCGCAACAGATCCGCACCACCCTGCGGGACCTGGCCCGCACAGCCGAGCAGCAAGTGATGGGCGTAACCATGGCCAGCATGGACGAGCTGACGTTGCTCTCCAACCGTCACGGTTTCACCGCACTCGCGCAACTCGGTCTGGACGCCTGCCAACACCTCGAAATTCCAGCCACGCTGGTGTGCTTCGATCTGGACAACTTCAAGCACATCAACTATTTGTACGGCCGCGCCGAGGGTGATGATGCGCTGAAGACCTTTGCCGACGTGTTGCGAATCGCCTTTCGTGAAAGTGACGTGATCGGGCGGTTGGGTGATGATGAGTTCGTGGCCCTGTTGACCGGTGCAAGCGCCGTAGACCTGGGTGCGATCAGGGGACGCCTCGAGGAGATCCTCGATGAGCGCAACGCGACGATGCGACGCGGTTATGCCATCAGGTTCAGCATGGGCCAGGTGGAATATGACCCCGGGCGACATGGCGCGGTGGAGGCGATGTTGCTTGAGGTCGAGAGTTGTTTATTGACGTAGGGTGAGGCGCTTCCCCGGGTGTCATCTATTTGGCAAACAACTGCCCAATATCCTTGAATGCCTTGAATTCCAGGGCATTGCCGCAAGGGTCGAACAGGAACATGGTCGCCTGTTCTCCAACCAGCCCCTTGAAGCGAATCCCCGGTTCGATCACAAACCGAGTTTCACGCGCCTTCAGTCGCTCGGCCAGCGCGTCCCACTCGGCCATTCCCAATACCACGCCAAAATGCGGCACCGGCACGTCGTGCCCATCGACGGCGTTGGTGTGTGCGGCGTCCTGTGAGGCGTTCTTCGGCGCCAGGTGGATTACCAATTGATGGCCGAAAAAGTTGAAGTCGACCCAGTGATCACTGGAACGACCTTCTTCAAGGCCAAACACCTCGCCGTAGAAGGTCCGGGCGGCTTGCAGGTCGTAAACCGGGATAGCCAGGTGGAAAGGGGACAATTGCATGGTCGAGTCTCGCAGGCGATGGGGTCAGTGCCGTTGAGTTTAGCGCTGTGCTTTTTGATTGAAAGACGATAGTTTTTGCGTCGAGCTCAAATTATTTCGATTAATCGGGGGCATTATGCTGCGAGAGCTGAAGACGTTCATCGCGGTGGCGCGCTACGGTACGTTCGCGGCGGCAGGCATGCACATTGGACTGACGCAGTCGGCGGTCAGCGCCCAGATGCGTAACCTGGAGCAGGCGCTGGGCATTCGGCTATTCGACCGCACTGGACGGCAGGCCATTCTCAACGCGGCGGGGCAACGGGCATTGCCGATGGCCAGGGAAATGCTGGACACCTTCAGCCGCATGGCGGTCACCGAAGATGTCAGCGAGTACCGAGGCGAGCTGAAAATCGGCGCGGTCGCCACGGCCCAGACCGGTTTGCTGCCCCAGGCGTTGCTGCGCCTGCGCCAACAGGCACCGCTGCTGGAACCGAAACTCGTCCCTGGCGTTTCGCTCAATTTGCTGAGCCAGGTGGACACTGGCGAAGTGGACCTGGCGATCCTGATCAAGCCGCCATTCGACCTTCCCAAGGAATTGTCGGCCCAGGTCATCCGCCGCGAGCCGTTCGTGCTGATCGTCCCGCTCACACTGGAAGGTGATGATGCCGTGCAATTGCTGACTGAGCATCCGCATGTACGCTACGACCGCAATTCCTTCCGCGGGCGTTTGGTGACGCGGTTCCTGCGTGAGCAGCAAATTGACGTGCAGGTGGCGCTGGAGCTGGACGAACTGGAGGCCATCGTGAAAATGGTCGAATGCGGGCTGGGAATTTCACTGCTGCCCGAGGCCGGCTTGTGGCTGGAATATGGGGCGAGGGTCAGGGTCATCCGCTTGGGTGACTTGACCTTCTACCGCGACATCGTCCTGCTGCAGCGCTACAGCCAGAGGCAGCAGCCGATTCAGCAGTTGTTTGCCGACTGCTTGATGGCATTGCCACTGTAGGAGCGAGCATGCTCGCGATGGATTCAAGAGCACCGAGGGGTATCAGACCACCCGCGTCATCGTTGACGACCATCGCGACGGTTCGACGCCTCGACATGCTCGCTCCTACAGAGTGGGCGGCGCGTGGACACAAAAAACCCGCCATCAGGCGGGTTTTTTATCAGGCAAACCGAAGATTACTCTTCGATGCTGCCCATGGCGGTAGTGTTGAAGCCACCGTCCACGTACATGATTTCACCGCTGATGCCGGACGCCAGGTCCGAGCACA